>Ga0209382_10000981_pt1 | contig 46160 bp, 17 predicted proteins | sample SoiMetdeltSBSDD5_FD_187599 | JGI IMG/M metagenome (GOLD analysis project Ga0209382, IMG submission 187599) | Bulk soil microbial communities from a Populus tree surrounding site in Tennessee, USA - Soil MetaG P. deltoides SBSDD5 (SPAdes) (version 2) | ecosystem: Environmental > Terrestrial >...
TTACAGCTTGAATCTACGGATAAGCTTCGAGCCGCAGCTCCGATAAGTTGTTGAGCACACTGGCCCAAACATCTTGAAACCGATACTCGTCAGTGATGACGAGGAAAAGCTGGCGGCTTTTGGTGACGATTTTGCCGGCCAGATTGAACACGCGATGGCGCAAGGTCTTGATCGTTGCCGTCAGGAACTCTGCCGGCAAGATCAGGCGCTTGAACCATGCCACCAGATTGAATGCCAACTGACCGATCAGAAAATAGGCCCAGTTGGCGTGATATTTCCTCGATGGAAATTTATCGAGACTCAACCCGTGTTTGAATTCCTTGATCATATTTTCCATCACGCAGCGCCCAAGTTGCCAGATGACGATTTCACGGGCGCTACGCTCAAGATCGTTAGTGACCACGATGTGGTAGCTCGTCTTGGTCGTCCCGTCGGCTTGGGGCAGCCGCACCCGCTTGACGCAGTAGCGGCGCTCGGGCTGGCGCAATGGCGCGTAGCGCAATTCGGCGTAAGACAGTTTCGGGTCTTCAGGGTCAGGAGCCCAGGCCGTCTCAGGCAGCGCCGCCACCGCCGCGCGCAAGGCCTTGGTCTGATCGGCCGTAATCGCGAAGATGATCTCACGCCGCTCGCACTCGCCCAGGAACGCACGCGTATAGAAGGCGCTGTCACCACGCAAGCGCACGCTCATCCCTTCAGGAACCAGTCGCAGCGATTTGTCCAAGACCCAGGTCGCCTTCTTGCTCGGGGAAGCGTTGCCGCGTTGAAGGTGGGCATAAAGCAACTCGCCCGCCTCCGCCCAGTAAACCATCAACGGCGCGTAGCCGCGCTCGCCGTTGTAGGCCTTGCGCACGCCCTCGCGCAGCTTGGCGAACTGCGCGAAGATCGAGGCGTCGAAATCGAGCGTGCAGACAGGCTCAGGCAGATGCCCGACGATCAGCGAGTGAACGCCTTGCAGGATCAGTCGCTGGGCGCGCAGCAAGTCGTGGATGTCGCCGATCCCGAACCGCTTGAGGAACTCCCCCATGGCCTGTGGCGAAGGGACTTCGTCAAGCTCAAGCAAGGCCTTCGTCCCGGGGGCGCCGCGCAAGACTTTCAAGTCATCAACACACTCGCCGCCCAGGATCAGCGAACAGCAGGCGGCCAGGATGAATTGGCTTTCGGGGTAGCCTCGCTCGCGTTGCTTGACCGAGACCTCGGCGTCGTAGGTCTCGGCCACTCCGAGCCGGGCGATGAAATCTTTAAACAGCACTGCACCCGCGTGCGAAGTGATTTTGGCGGTGCGAAAGGCAATGTTGAATTTTCCGGCTTTGCCGATAATTGTCGTATCATTCACTCGAAAAGCGCCTCCAGGTCTGAAAATGGAATTCTTTGTTCACCCCATTTTTAGCACCCGCGAGGCGCTTTTCGTAATTTTTCAAAGACCTTATCCGTAGATTCAGGTTACAGCGTCTTGAGCATCAGCCCGACCACCAGCCGGTTGAACTTCGTCGGCTCCGGAATTTCCGAGCCTTCGGAAAGTAAGGCATAACCCATAAGCAATTCGGCGTAGTCTCCGATCGCCTTGTCCTCATTGTTTTGTCGAAACCGCTCCTGCAGTTTGACGAAGATCTCGTGATCGGGATTCAACTCCAGAATGCGCCGTTGTCTCGGCCCCCCGCCCTTGCCCTTCTGCAACAACCGCTCCATCTGCGGACTGTAGTCCATTTCGGTCCCGACCAGACAGGCAGGCGAGGCGACCAGGCGACCCGACAGGCGCACTTGTTTGACATGTTCGTCTAGCGCCTTCTGCATGGCCGTGAACAAATCGGCGGCCTCCTCTTCTTTCTTCTTCAGCTCCGCCTCGACTTTTTCCTTCTCTTCCTGGTTGTCGCCCAACTTGAGCGCGCCTTTGCCCGCCGACTTCAGTTTCTTCCCCTCATAATCCCAGAGTGACTGCACGAACAATTCATCCACAGGCTCGGTCAGATACAGTACTTCATACCCTTTCTCCTTGAACGCCTCCAGGTGCGGAGAATTTTCGACGACGCCGCGCGATTCCCCTGTCATATAGTAAATCTCCTCCTGACCTTCCTTCATTCGTTCGACATAAGCCTTCAGAGTCGTCAACTTCTCAGGATCCGCCGACGATTGGAAGAGCAGCAACGAAAGGATCCGCTCTTTGTTTTCGTAATCGGACGAGGCCCCTTCCTTCAACGCCCGGCCGAATTGGCCCCATAATTTCAGGTAATTGTCGTTATCCTCCTCGAACAGCCCGGTGAGCGCATCCAGGACCTTCTTCGTCAGCCATTTCCGGATCTGCGTTATGTGTCGATCCTGTTGCAGCGTCTGGCGCGAGATGTTCAGCGGCAGGTCGGCCGAATCGACCACGCCCTTGATGAACCGCAAGTATCGGGGTAAAAGGTCCTCGCAATTCTCCATCACCATCACTCGCTTGGCATACAGGCGCAGCCCGCCCTGATAGCCGTGATAGAACAGGTCGTAAGGCGCCTGCGCCGGAATGAACAACAAGGCTTGATACTCGATTGTCCCCTCGGCTTTGAGCGGGACAGTCTTAAACGGCGGGGTCCAATCATTAGATAAATGTCGGTAAAAATCGGCGTATTCGCTTTCCGACACCTCGGCCTGCGGCCGGCTCCAGATCGGCTTCATTGAGTTGAGGATTTTGTCCTCGATCACTATTGTTGGCGCGGGTTCCTGCGCCAAGCCCCCGTCTTTGCCCGTCTCCTCGCGTATGTATTTGCCGATGATCGGGTAGGTTACGAAATCGGAATATTTTCTCACGACGCGCGACAGCGCCCACTGGTCTGTAAAGTCCTCTATGCCGATTTCCGGATCCGCCGGCTTCAAATACAGCGTGACTGTCGTGCCCCGCCGATCAAGCTCGGCTTCGCTGAGGAGGTAAGTGCCGTCCGCTGTAGATTCCCATCTGGTCGCCGCGCTCTCCCCGGCCTTGCGCGTAGTCAACACGACCTTATCGGCCACCATAAATGAAGAATAAAACCCGACGCCGAATCGACCGATCAAATCGGCGGCCATTTGCGCCGTGGGAGCCGCTTCCAATCCTTTACGCAACTCGTCGGTTCCCGATCTGGCGATCGTTCCGATATTGGCCATCACTTCGTCACGACTCATGCCTATTCCCGTGTCGGATATCGACAAAGTCCTTGCTTCCTTGTCGGTTTCCAGACGAATCTCGTATTTTTCGCTCTCTTCCAGCAACGTCGGATCGGTGAGCGCCTCGAAACGCAACCTGTCCAGCGCGTCCGAGGCGTTGGAAATCAACTCGCGCAGAAAGATCTCCTTGTTGGTGTAGAGAGAATGAATCATCAAATCAAGCAGTTTTTTGGTCTCCGCCTGAAACTGGTATTCTTTCATCTTGGCAATCATACGATGCTCACTTTCTTCATATTTACTGCTGTAGTTTCCGGTTTTTGATCCTTGAAAAATGGTAGGGAATGCGAGGAGCAGTTGCGCTCCTCGCAAAATCGTTCGATGTTTTTGGCGCCGAAACCTAAAACAGAGCCGAACAACGATGAATATATTACCATCAGTAATTATCCAGTGGAGTATAGCGGCGCCTGGTGGAACAGCCGACAACTCATTAGGGCTTTCGTGGTCGTGTAATTCCTCCCGTTAATCTGAACCTTCTCCGCCAATCCCAGACCACTTATCCGGCGTCATTGGTCATTCTTGCCATCGGGCGGAAGACCGTTCCGCCACCAGTCGGCAAGAACATGTACCTGAGGAGCCTTCAGAATGCTGAAGTGGTTGCCAGGCCCATGCCAGCAGGTGATATTGGGCGCCCAAAGTCTCCATCCCTCCAATGTGGCCTGGCGCTCCCGTTGGTCGGCTTGATCGTCAAGGCGGGGGTCGCGAGCGAGCGCCAAACGAACCAGATCGGGAAAGGGACACTGCGGTCGATAGCTTGCGCGCAACGCCGCTCCAAAAGTGCGGACCGGCCCGCGAAGCGCGTCGGGCGTGGACCGTCGTGGCATAAGACCGACCCGAAGCATGCCTTCGTGCAGAAGCCGCAGCTGCCCTGCGATATTCTGCGATTCGAATTCCGCTCGGTGAACGCCAAGGGATTTGTCGGCTGCCAGCTCCATGACCTCGATCAGCTTAACCATCACTTCTGTGGAGGTATAAGCGCGGCCGAGCAAGCCATTGCCGCAGGGGGCTTCGCTATCGATGATGGTCAGCGAGGCCAGCGACCGACCGCCTGCGCGTATTTGGGTTGCGATCTCAAACACTACCCATCCCCCGAAGGAGTGCCCTATCAAGTGCGCCCGGCCATCGGGCTGTATTGTGTCGATCGCTTCTAAATACATAGTAGCTGCCGCTTCCACAGTGGAATGCGGCACGAGCTCGCCTTCTACTCCTCTGGGCTGCAGTCCGTAAATGGGGAATTCACTTCCTATCGCGTCGGCCAGCTCAAGGAATCCGGTTACGTTGCCACCCGCGCCAGGGACGCAGAAGACCGGCGTATTACTCCGCCTGGCAACATGTAGGATCATGTGGGGGCAGTACTGTGTTTCAGGTAGATCGGGCCGCTGCTCTCTGGCTTGAGCAATCGCAATTGATAGAGCCCGCCCAAGAGTGACGATGTGAGGGTCATCCATCAACGAGCAGCGGGTTCCGGGCGCCCGGATGAGATGAATCTGTTGCTTGGGTATCACCGATCCCCAGCCCATCAGCGGATCGGGCGGAGCCAGTACTTCCGGGACGTCAGGTTGTTCTTCCGCAGTGAAAAGATAGATCGGGATCGGAATCGGTTTCGCTACGTAGTTCTCGTTCGCGTGCGCATGGGCCATCAAGCGGACAAGGTACGGCTCGATCTCTTTCGCCGTATGATTGACCAAGATCTTATGGAGCACGCCTGATTCCCGGCATTGGCGGAACAGTTCCTCGAAGTCCAACTCGTTGACCACTTTTTTCAACCCGGAGAGTGTCAACCGCTGCTCAGCAGTCAGAGGGGCTTCGCGTGCGAGCCCTTCGCACAGCCCAAGCAGTGAAGTCTGTGAAGACTGGTTACGACCCCATGGCGAGTTCGTACCGGAGCGCGAGACCGGACAACCCGCATCGATCAGACCGGCGAATTCGACGATCTGATCCTGTCCGATCAGTTGTATGGCGACCTCGTATGCCAGAACGCCGCCGAGTGACCACCCCGCGAACCGGTAAGGACCGACGGGCTGGACCGCACGCATGATCTCGACCAGACGCGCGGCCATCCCTTCGATAGTTCGCAACTGAGGTTCATCCAGCGGCACGCCGGGCAAACCGTAAACGGGGATATCAGAATTGATTTGCGCCGCTAGCAAAGAAAACCATAGACCCTGCCCGGTGTTGTCGTGAATCAGGAACAACGGCCGCTCGGAGCCAGTCGTCCGGATAGGAAGGGCGCCCTTCACGGCGGTATCGGACTTGCCCTGCCCCAAATATGCGACAAGCGATGCGATCGTCGAATGCTTGAACAAATCCACAACTGTCATATTAACTTCACGCGCTATAACCACCGCTTCACGGACGAGCTCAAGGCGATTCGCGCTTCGATCTCGTTCAATTCGATCTGGAATCCTCGGATTTCGACCATGCGACACAAAACGCCTGGTACCGAACTGGGGGTCTATTACCCTGGCTTAAAGTAAACAACACGCTCTTGCCCTCAAAAAACTCGCCCAGTCAAGGGGTTTTCCCTCAAAAAGCTATTGAGATCTCAAGGCGGCCGTTGGATCGACCTTGGCTGCCCGGCGGGCGGGGATGTAGCAGGCCATCATCGTAACCAGGACCACCATGGCTGAACCACCTATGAAAATCCACGGATCAGAAGCGCTCACCCCGGCTAGAAAGCTCGACAATACCAGAGCCAGACCAAAGGCTCCCAGCAAGCCGAGCACTCCTCCGATCAAGGCCAGGATCAAGCCTTGTCTCGAGATGAGCTTGATCACGTCACTGGCCTGTGCTCCAAGCGCCATGCGGACTCCGATCTCGTGGTTGCGCTGGTTGACGGAGTATGCAATGACTCCATAGACCCCCACGGCAGCCATACTCATTGCTAATAGAGCAAAGCAAGTGAAGAGCACGCTGAAAAGGCGCTGCTCCCACATTGATTCCGAGACTACTTGCTCCATAGTCCGGAGGTTGAAGACAGGCAGATCCAGATCCAATGCTTTAACCTCGTTGCGCATCGTAGTCGCCAAGTTCAGTGGATCCCCGCTGGCGCGTGATACGATGGTCATTGTAGCGAGAGCCTCCTGTCGGTGCGGCACATAAACTCCGGTCGGAGGGGTCTCGGGACCATGTTCGAGATGCCTCACTTTTCCTACTACGCCGATAATTGAATACCATGGTTCTTTATCTCCAGGGCGGCCGAACTTGAGGCGCTTGCCGAGCGGTTCCTCATTAGGAAAGTAACGACTCACCATGGCATCATCAATAATAACGACTGCTACCCCCTCTGGCGTGTCTGACGGCAAGAAATCTCTTCCCTTGAGCAATGGTATTCCCATTGTTCGAAAGTATCCGGGGCTAATCACGCAATAGTTGGTAATCGGAAGGTTCTCCGGACCAGGATATGTACGTCCCTCAATGCTGAAGTCTTTGGCGGAAAGTGAACCGCCCATTGGTAGATGCGAGACCGTGGCGACGGATTGTACTGCGGGAAGTGTTACCAGGCGCTCAAGCAATCGCTGGTAGAAGTCGGCCAGCGACTGCTTCTCAGGATATTTTGTTTCGAGCAGCGACAGACGGAAAGTGAGGAGGTTGCTTGGGTTGAAGCCTCGATTGACCCGCTGCTGGTTGAGAAAACTTTTGATCGTCAACCCCGCGCCGACCGAGAGGGTGAGGGTGAGGGCGATCTCTAAAACCACGAGGACGTTGCGAAACCGGTTATGGCGTCTGCCTTCCGTTATGCCTTTGTCACCCTCTTTTAGGGTCTCGCTGAAATCGGGTCGAGAAGTCCTCAGCGCCGGGGCTATACCGAAAATCAAGCCAGTGGCTAACGAGATGCCGAGGGTGAAACCCAGTACCTGACGGTCAATGTCGATCTTGATCCAATATGGCAACTCCACGGGGATAGCCGCGAGCACAAGGTTGAGGCCATATTTCGCCAGAATAACCCCCAACGCTCCACCCAGTAGCGCGAGCATTGCGCTTTCGGTGAGCAGTTGCCGTATTACGCGAATACGGCTGGCGCCAATAGCCATGCGAATGGTTATCTCTCTGTACCGCGTCACCGCCTGCGACAGCAGTAGATTGGTGACGTTGGCACAGGCGATTAAGAGTACTAAACTGACTGTGATGAGCAGAATTAAAAGAATTCCGGATGTGTCTTCATCTACCAGTTTTTGTCGCAATGGAGCCATTGTAATTCCCTTGCCCTGGTTCGTTTCCGGATACGCCGTAGCCAGCCGCTGGGCGATTGTCTCCATCTCACTGCGAGCTTGCGCGATTGTAACCTCCGGCTTGAGGCGTGCTATACAGTTGAGAAAGCTATCTCTGCGGGTTGCTTTACTCACGTCGAGCGTTAACGGGGCCCACAACTCGGTCTGGTTTGGAAATTTAAAATCGGCCGGCATGACGCCGACCACAGTGCGGCTCTGGCCGTTGATTCTGATCGATCGGCCAACCAGATTTGGATCGGCGCCGAAGCGGCGCTGCCATACCCCATATCCCAAAATGACAACCCCAGCCGCCCCTGGCCGGGCCTCTGCGGGCTCGAAGTTGCGGCCATGAATGGGCTGAACCCCCAATAACGGAAATAGGCTAGTTGATACGGAGGCGCCCGATAATCTCTCAGCTTGCCCCTCGCCTGAAAGCGTAAAGGCGCCTCCGCGGTAAACAGCGATCTCCTCAAAGACTCGGTTCTGCTCTCGCCAATCCAGGTAGTTAGGGAGCGTAACCGGCGCCTCCGAGAAATTCTCCTGCGGAGATGTCTCATTGAGTTGCATGATCCGTTCCGGCTCTCTTACCGGGAGCTGCCGCAAGAGCACAGCATTGACAATACTAAAGATGATAGTATTGATTCCGATGCCAAAAGCCAACAAGAGCACAGCAATAGCTGTGAAGCTAGGCATCTTGCGCAGCATACGTAAGCCATAAGCCATATCCTGCCAAAGCGTTCTCATTATTCATCTCCCATTCAATCCGAAATGTCTCTCCACCCATTCATTCGAAAAAATCGTATCCAGATATCGCTCTCCGCGATCCGGCAAGATTACAACGCAATTGGCGCCCTCCGGGATTGAACGCCTGACCGCATCGACCGCCATAATGACCGCCCCGGACGATCCCCCAGCAAGAATGGCCTCTTGCTGGGCGAGCCATCGACAGCCGATTACACGGCGACTATCGATAGATGATAACTCGTCACAGGGCAAATTTGACTAACAGATCGGATAGGCGAGTAAGGCCTTCCCTAAATTGTGAAGCGGGGCCGCCAAATCCCAACCGCACAAAACCCGGGCAGTTGAAGCAGGTCCCGGGCACGAGAAGCACCCGGTACTCACGCGCGAAACGACGGCAGAATGCTTCAACGTCACCAGCACTGGGCATTCGTAAGAAAGCGCAGACTCCGCCATGGGGCGGCGCCCAGTCCACAAACTCTCTATGGCTTTCAACCCAGTCGGCAAGGACGTTCAGGTTTGAGCCAGCCTGTTCCATACGAGTTCGCAGCAAGATGTGAGATTTCCTGACTACGCGTTCAGCAATCAACTCAATCAGCGGCGAAAGATGCAGAGTCATGTAATCACGCAGGTTAACAAATCGTTCGAGGATATCGGGCGCCGCAATACACCACCCAACCCTCAAGCCCGGCAGCCCATAGCCCTTTGAAAGAGTCCCAAGAGTTATCGTGCGGTCATACCACGTTCCAGGATCTGGCAACGGTGGCCGGTCGTGAGTCATCTCGGTGAATGCTCCATCCCAGACAAGATAGCTTCCGGCCTCTGCTACAGTATCCACCAGCTCCATCTGCTGCTCCGGCGCGAGAGAAATACCTGTGGGGTTATTAGGAAAGTTAACGACTACCATTCGCGTCCGCCGGCTGATAACACTCTTGAGTCGCTCAATATCAGGAACAAAGCCTTGTTCAAAATCAAGGCTCCAGTATTTCAACTTACAGCCATTTGACTCAGCCATAGAAAATAATTGCTGATAACATGGAAAAACAGTGATGACTTCGTCGCCTGGATGCAAAAGCGCATTCATCGCCAGAAAGATGGCCTCGCTTGAGCCATGAGTAGCCATCACCCGGTCCGGATTGCGGTTTGCCCACCGATCGGCAATCGCATCACGCAAGCCAGGATCACCAAGAGTTCGGCTATCGTTGAAAGCCACCTGATCCAGATCCTTCTGACGGATGCTGAGAAGCTTGCGCAGTTCGGACATCGAAAAGCTTTCCACGCCGCTACTTCCGATATCGATGTCAGTGTCGAAGTAGTATTGCCTCATCCAGTGTTCCAAAAGAGCAGGAGCAATACTTATCATTTTATTCCTCTGCTGCGCCCATTGGCGAGGAGCCCTCCGACGATGATTGGCTCGACCTGCAAGGCGCCGGTTGGGTGAATATTTGAGTTACACTGATGCTAATTGCGACGCCGGAGTTTCGCGTTCTATCTTCGCTTTCGGTGATTCAGACGCGGCCTCTTCGCCTGGGTTGATGAAGTGATCGCGCTCGAATTTGTACTGTTTATCATAAAGCTGTTTGTAACGCCCGTTAGCGGCGAGCAGCGTTTCGTGTGTGCCACGCTCAACGATCTCTCCGTTTTCCAGGACCAGGATCTGATCGGCGCGGCGAATCGTCGAAAGGCGATGGGCAATGACGAAGGTCGTCCGTCCTTGGCGCAGCGAGCGCAAACCCTCCTGAATCAAGGCTTCGCTTTCACTGTCCAAGCTCGAAGTCGCTTCATCCAGGATCAGAATCTTCGGCTCGGCGAGCAGCGCGCGAGCAATCGCCACACGCTGGCGCTGACCGCCGGAAAGTTTAACGCCTCGTTCGCCAACAATAGTGTCGTATTTGTTGTCGAAATCCTCGATGAACTCTTCGCAATGAGCGATTCGGCTAACAGCTTGAATCTCTTCCCGACTCGAATGAGGCTTTGAATAACTGATATTTTCGGCAATCGTGCCATCAAAGAGAAAATTGTCCTGCAGAACGACACCCAGGAATGAACGGTAGTCGCGCAGCCTGATCGACGATAAATCGCGCCCATCGATTTTGATCCTGCCGGAAAACGGGCGATCCAAATTCATAATCAGATTGATCAAAGTGCTTTTGCCGGCTCCGCTCGAACCGACCAGCGCCGTGGTGGAGCACGCCGGAGCCTTAAAGGAGATGTTTTTCAAGACAGGCGCGCCGGAGTTATATTCGAACCAGACGTTTTCAAATTCAACCACGCCCTGGATTTCGTTCATCGCCTCTTTCAAAGGGTCTTCTTTATCTTCGGGGGGTAGCTTTATGATCTCGCGTATGCGGTCGAGGCCGGCGAAGGCCTCTGCGATTTCCGTCCCGACATGGGCGATATCCATCACCGGGATCGTCATCAACCCGATGAGGAAGATGTACATGGACAGATCGCCCAGAGTCATCTCGCCTGAGAGGATAGAATCGCCGCCGATGATGATGACTACAATGCCGACTGTTCCAATGACGATCGAAGAGAAAGCGGTGACGGCTGAACCACCAATCATCGTTTTCTTGGCACTGCGAAACAGACGATGCGCGCCGCGCGCAAAGATAAGTTCTTCGCGCTTTTCCGCTGTATATGCCTTGACGATGCGGATCCCGCCGAGCGACTCAGCCAACCGCCCCATAATCTGGCTATAGATCTCCCCGCGTTCGCGGAAGATCGGGCGCAGTCTTGTAAAGGCGTAAGCCAGACCTCCACCGAACGCGAGGAGGGCGCCGATCATAAAAACGGTCAGTCGCCAGTTGAGATAAAATAGAACCCCGATTGAAATTACAGCGGTGACGATACCGCCGGCCATCATAATCAGTCCGTAGCCGACCAGGTTCCTCAGGCTTTCGGCGTCATTCATGATCCGAGCAACAAGCTTCCCTATTTGCGTCGAATTGAAATAACGGATCGGTAAGCGCCCGACGTGCCCCTGAACTTTCTTACGCATTTGGGTAATCGCATGTTGGCCGGCAACGCCGAATACTTGCGAAAGCGAGAATGAGGTGGCGGCCTGCAATAAAGTCGCGGCCCCGGCGGCGAGGGCAATATACAAGAGAAACTGTCTCTGTCCCTTGATGATGACCTCGTCGACGAAATACTTCGAAGAGGCGGGAAGGGCAACCATCACTAGGCGATTAATGAGCATCAAAACCGCGCCCAGCGCAAGACGGGAACGATGCGCGACAATCAATTCCTTCGCCTCTCGCCAGACATCGGATAAGCCGATTCGCCCTTTTGATACTTCAGCCATATACACTACTCCTGGGGGTTTCCGCAATTATTCACTAACAGGCGCTTCAACGTCGGTTGTCCTGTCCGACGGCCGCACTTCGCGCCGCCGGACGCAGCTTGACCAGGCGCTGGGCCCACAGATTTTCCAACTCTTGCACAAGGACCTGCTCGATCTCGCCCTTGGCTTTCCCGTTCGCCAACAACGCGCCGACCGGCTTCTCTCCGTCGAGCGGCATGAGAAGATCGCAAAGCTCATTTGAAATAGGGAACCGGAACTGGCTATCAAACGAGGTTCCCACCTCGGAGCAGACGGCCATCTCGTTCGGGTTGACGAAGCTTCGGGTGCAGTGAAGCTTCACATACGGCGGAAATGACACGCCGAGCGAAAGGCGGTCTTCCCAGGACGGAGTCCGCTTCTCCACCAAATAGTCGCCCACCACCAGGTAGTCCAACCCGGTGGTGAGAAATGAAACGATCGAATCCTCGACTGAATCGACGATTGGCTCGACGTTGTTGTTGAACGACGTGTTGAGAAGCACCGGCACGCCGGTGATGTCTTTGAACGCCTTGATCAGTTCCCAGTAACGGGGATTCGTGTCTCGCGCCACCGTCTGCAGCCGCGCCGTACCGTCGACGTGTGTGACCGCGCCCAGCAGGCCGCGCTTATCTTCACGGACGTTGACGACGAAGATCATGAATGGAAACGCCTTCATCCCGCCCGGCAGATCGAAGAAATCAGTCGCGTCTTCTTCGAGCGCCGAAGGCGCAAAAGGCCGATACCCTTCGCGCTTCTTAACCATCTGATTGATGCGTTCCTTGTTGTCAGCCGGGCGCGGGTCGGCCACGATGCTCCGGTTGCCCAAGGCCCGCGGGCCGAACTCCGAGCGCCCCTGGACCCACCCCAAAACGGCGCCGTCGGCTATCAGTCGGGCCGCCTCGCGCGACACGTTCTGTGGTTTTCGGAACTTCAGAAAGCCGCTCCACCTCTCCAGTTGTTCCAGCACTTCAGGTTCGCCGCCGATATCGGCGCCCCAATACACATGCTTGATCCTCTTGACCGGAGTGGGATAGCCCGCGTCATGAGAAGCCAGGAGCGCGGCGCCAAGCGCGCAGCCCGCGTCGTGAGCGGCCGGCTGAACGAACACCTGGTCGAACATCCCCGAGTACATCACCTTGCCGTTCATAGTGCAGTTATGAGCGACGCCGCCTGCCAGGCAGAGGTTGCGAAGGCCGGTCGCTAAGCGATGATGCCGGAGCACATGCATGACTATTTCTTCCAGCGCTTCCTGCAGCGACGCCGCCAGATCTTTGTGTTGCTGTGTGAACGGCTCCCCTTTCTTTCTGATCTCGACCTGCCCGAGCAGCACGCCAGTGATTCGATTGAGATAAAGATCATAGGAGCCGTCCGGTAGAAGCTCATATAAGCATCGCATAGCATCGCGGTACGTCGCGGGGTTACCGTAGGGCGCCAGGCCCATCACTTTATACTCATCGAACGCGCGGTAACCGATGAACTGGATTACCACGCGATAGAGCGTGCCGAGCGACTTTTTCTGCGGATATCTCTCAATCTCGGTGAGGGCCGATCCTTTGCCAACGCCTATCAGCCCGGATAGGTGGTCCCCATAGCCGTCGATGGCCAGCACTAGACTCTGCTCGAAGCCGGATAGGGCAAACGCGCTGATCGCGTGGGCCATGTGGTGCCGCACGAAGATGATCTTGTCCGGATCTATGTCGCGGTCGAACTCGCGCCTCAGGAGTTCGACGAAATGGCTCCTGACGTCGAATAACTCCTTCATCTCCGGCCGGGTTAAATAGAGCCGGCTGATCAGGGCGTTGCAGAATTCCTCGGTCACGTAGAACGCCAGGCGTTCTACGTCCTCTATTCGAGCCCCGCGCGATTCGAGGCAGAAGCGTATCGATTGTGCAGGGAATTTGTTTGAGTGCTTGATGCGATTCAATCGCTCTTCTTCTATGGCCGCCACCACTTCCCCGCGCTCGACGAGCACGGCGGCTGCGTCATGCGAAATGGTCTCATAAGGATCCTCATGGACCAGATTGAACCCTCCACTGAAGCCGAGATAAAGCATGGTTTTCCTTTCTACCAGGAAAATCCCTGGTAGTGCTGTGAATGGGACTTATAGGACTTATGTGACTTACGGGATTTAAAGTAACTGATGTTATGCAGTCAGAGACTGATGATTTTCAGTTGAGCTGCTCAATCAGGATTTCTTTCTCTCCGAACAACCTTTCCGCTGAGAGCCCCTGACTAAAGCATTCCTGAATGAGACGGTTCGATTCGACGATTGGGCGGGACTGTTCCGTATATTTGAGGCTCATGATATAATTTAACCAGGGTTCCTGCCCCATGGCATAGACGTATGTCTCCTTGCAGTTGAACCGGCGCACGACATCAATAGCTTGGTCAAAGTTAGATCCCGCCAGGCGGCGGGATTCATCTATGGCTCGTTCTATCTTCCTGGTCAGCAACGGGCCGTAGAGCCAGGAGAGCGGCGCCCCATCACATTCCATACCCAGGAAGATCGCATCCACATCTCCCACCGCATGGTAAAGATGCTCATAGAGCCGCGGTTCGAGGTTGCACGAGTCTGCTGCAAACAGGAGCGAGCGGTTCCCGATTCGAACCAGATGGGCGGCTTTGCACCGGACATTCAGATCACAATGCTCGCCCAAAAACGGCAAAGCCGTGATCGAGCCGTTTCCAAATTCTATGCTCTCCATCTCATCCAGTTCGATCACATTTTTGCATCCGATATTGTTCAGGATCAGTTTGAGCGATGGATCCTGCAGGAACCCTCCGGAACTGGAGGGAACGATCACGCTCTTAACCCTGTGTCTGATCTGCAACAAGGTCTCGAACAGGACGTGATCCTGGTGATTGTGAGTGATCACTACATAATCGATCGAATCGGGCAGATCCTGGTAGGTGTACCGCGAAACTTCCGATTCGTAGGTATAACTCAGCACCGGGTCAAAGAGCATGCTCACATCCGGCGTCTCCAGCAGAACGCAGGCGTGACCGAAATAACGCCAACGCACACCACACCCCTGATAACGCGCATAAGGTGGAGGCGGTTCAGGCGTTAGAAACGACTGGACCAGCCGTTCCGATGACTCAGACACGTCGAGCATCTCTTTGATCTTCCCCCAGGGCTGAGGGACCGACTTCAAGCGGAACAGCTCATCTACAACTTCGTCATCGAAAGGCCGGCGGAGGTGAAAGTGCGAGTCTGACTCCAGCCGCGGTGTGCTGAGCACGAATGGGCGGTCATCGCCAGTCAACACAGAAAGCATCAAGCTCTGGGCAGAGCGATCGTAGTAACGGCTTCGATACAGCAACGGCTCGATGATTCGAAAACTCGGATTGTGATTGAGATCGTAGACCAATTCGACACAGCCTTTCAGAGTCTCCGGTACCATCCGGTAGAGCGGCTGCAGCGAAAACCCCTTGGCCTGCGTTCGCAGGATTTCGTCGAGCGCGGCGATAGCATCAGAGAGTTCGATCAAATGAGACCGTTTCCGTTTCGTCTGTTCCCGCAAGTTGCGGACTTCATCGACCCGCTTCCCGCCAAAATCCATGAAAGGTCCGCCGAGCAGCTTCGGGTTCTTGACGGCGTTGGCGTGCACCTGCGGGGCATTGATGTAGGAATCCATGATTTTGAAGTGGCGTTCGGTCAGGTTCCTCGCCGCTGTAGCCGGAGGAATCAGATGCGACCAGGCATACCAGTAATCGAAGAGCGGTTCGACCTGAACGTTTTGACGAAGATATAGCGAGTCATTATTCATAGTAACTCCAATCGGTCATCTTTTTTGCTTGAATTCGTGGGGGTGAAATCAACTGCCGAGAGTCTCGGCCCCATTGAGACATTCTTTGATCCGCACCGCGAGGGTCTCAACATAAGGATTGCGCACCATCGTTCCATGATCACCAGGGACATCAATTACCCGCACTCCTCCGGCTGCCAATTCACCCCACCCCATTGTCGGGTCCTGGATCCTCTTCATCATCTCCTCATTGAATTCCGGTCCAACAGAGTGTGGCATTGACGCTTTCCCCGCTGTCTTGAACAAAGTAACGGCGCCCGGATATGCCTGAGCTTTGTAATTATTCATCGCTTTCTTGTTTGCCCTGGCCATCTTCAGAACAGAGTGAGCCTGGGCAACTTCAATTCCCGGAGGCGCTAAGTTCATACTTATCGCCTTCTTCAGAACGTAATCGATCCGCTCATCACCCTCGAACGGCTTCAGGTCTTCCTCTGACACTGGCAAATCGCCCTGAAAGAAGCCCACCAGCATTAACGCATCATCCATTCTGGCTGGTTCTTCATGTTCCAGATGATCCTCGTGTTCTCCGATATCTTCTTCACTCGGGCCCCTGGGACCAGCATCCAGTAATAGCAACTGGCCCACGCTCTGACCTTGCGCGACAAGTTGTTGCGCCATTTCGTAAGCGATAACGCCACCGAGCGACCACCCTCCCAGAAGATAGGGTCCTTCCGGCTGGACTGTCATCATTGCCTCTATGTAGAGTGCGGCCATATCTTCAAGTCTGGTATGGGAAGGCTGTTCTCCATAAAAACCTGGCGCCTGAAATCCATAAATTGGCTGATCTGAACCCAGACAGCGGGCCAGATCAAAATAACAGAGTACACCTCCGCCACCCGGGTGCACGAAGAACAGAGGCGGCTTTGAGCCGGAGGCTCGAAGCTCAACCAGGCAAGACCAGGACCTGGAACCGGCGTCGCGGCGCAACATAGCTCCCAACTTTTCAACAGTCGCTCCCTGAAATAGAGCAGACAATGGCAGGTCTTGTTTGAACGTATTCCGAATCTTGGCCATCAGACTTACGGCGAGCAGTGAATGCCCTCCCAACTCAAAAAAGTTATCTGTGACACCGATCGGTTGAATACCCAAGACCTGCTCCCAGATCTGTACAATCTGGAGTTCGAAGCTATCACGGGGGGGAATATAGGCCGTCTGGGGCTCTATCCGCCCCTCTTTCAAGACTTTCAGCGCCTTACGATCCACCTTGCCGTTAGGAGTCAACGGCATCTGCTCCAGCCATACAAACAACGCCGGCGCCATATGTTCCGGAAGCTTCTCCTTCAGATAGCTGCGCAACTCATAAACACTCGGCGCTCGCTCTCCGTCACAGACTACGTAGGCCACCAGGCGCTTTTCTGCCATATCATCTTCTTTCATTACAACCACACTCTGGATCACCGATTCGTGTTCATCGAGCACTGCCTCGATCTCTCCCAACTCGATCCGGTATCCGCGCACTTTCACTTGATGGTCCATCCGGCCAAGGTATTCGATCATCCCGTCCGCTCGATAGCGGGCCAGATCTCCCGTCCGGTAAACTCGTTCTCCCTTATTTTCGCTGAACGGGTTGGGCAAAAACTTTTCGGCTGTCAGCTCCGGCCTGCCCAGATACCCACGCGCCAGTCCCGCTCCTGCGATGTAAATCTCTCCGGCTACGCCCACCGGCGCCGGCTGCATATGATCGTCAACTATGAATACCTGCGTGTTTGCTATCGGCCGGCCTATGGGCGGCGCTTCCTCTTCATCGAAACTCACGTCGTGAACGGTAGCCACCACGGTGTTTTCAGTAGGACCGTAATGGTTTGCGAGACGGAAGGGGTACACCTGCTTTGGAACCGCGCGCAATCTATCTCCGCCCGTCAAAAGACACCCAAGCTTGCTCTGGCCCGGCCACTCCACCTTCAAAACTGCCTCGGCGACTGGAGTGGGAAGGAACGCGCTGGTAATTTCTTGTTCGGTAAGCCAGGAAAGCAACCGTCCCGGGTCCAACCGAGCTGAATCATTCACTATGTGCAGACTGGCCCCTGCAACCAACGTAGGCCAAATCTCCCATACGGCGGCGTCAAACCCGACTGCGGCAAACTGGGTGGCGCGCGCGCGCAAGTCCAGTTGATATCGGTCTATGTGCCAGAGCGCCAGATTGGTGAGCCCTGAATGTGAAACTTCCACGCCTTTGGGTCTGCCGGTTGAACCTGACGTGTAGATCACGTAGGCCAGGTTCTCCGCATCCACCTCTCTCTCCGGCTCGCTATCACTTTCCTCTTCGATCCTCTCCCACTCCTCGTCCAGCAATACCGTTTGCCCCCAAAATACCGGCAGTCGCTCCTCCAACGCCCGCTGCGTCAACACCGCTCCCACTCCCGCGTCCTCCAGCATGTAACCCAGCCTCTCCAGCGGCGACTCCGCGTCCAGCGGCAGATAGACGCCTCCGGCTTTCAGCGCTCCCAACGCTCCCACCACCATCTCCACAGACCTCTCCAGACACAACCCAACCACCACCTCCGGTCCCACTCCCAGCCTCTGTAGATAGCGGCCCAGCTGGTTCGCCCTCCGGTTCAACTCTCGATAACTCACCTGCTCCCACTCACTCACCACCGCTATCCGCTCGGGCGCCTGCCTCGCCTGCTTCGCGAACAGTTCATGGAGACATTCCTCTCCCGGATACATCCTCGCGGTCTGATTCCACTCCTCCACAATCTGCTCTCTCTCTTCATCGCTCAGCAGACTCAGTTCGGAAACCGCTCTCTCTTCCTCCTCAACAATTCCCTTCAGGATATTCCCGTAATGGCCGATCAGCCGCTCGATCGTCGCCGGCTCAAACAGCTCTCGGTCGTATTCCGTGGCCACCACCAGATCACGACCTGCCTCCACAATCGCCACCGTCAGATCGAACTTCGCCGCCTTCATGACGTTCGCCATCTCCGCCCCATCGCCCAGTCCCGACAGCTTCGCGCTTCCTAGTTCCGGCCTCTCTCTCTCCGCATTCAGCAAGATCAGTTTCGCCTGGAACAGTGGGGCTCGACTCAGATCTCTCTTCAACCGCAGTTCCTCCACCAGCTTCTCGAACGGCACGTCCTGATGGGCGTAGGCTCCCAGACACACCTCTCTCACCCGCTTCAACAACTCCCGGAAGCTCTCCCTTCCCTTCACGTTCACTCTCATCACCAACTGATTGACGAAGAACCCGATCAAGCCTTCGATCTCAGCCCGATTCCGATTCGCGATGTCCGTCCCCAACACTATATCTTCCTGCCCGCTGTATCGGCTCATCACCACATCGAAGCCTCCCAGCAGCGTCATAAACAGAGTTACGCCCTCCCGCTGACTCAAGGCTCTCAGCTTCTCCGCCACCGCTTCCTCGATCACAAAATGATGTCTGGCCCCTCGATGGCTCTGAGTCGCCGGTCTCGGATGATCAGTCGGCAGTTCCAGGGATTCCGCCTCCGCCAACTGCCCCCGCCAATAGTCCAGCCCCTTCTCCAGCACGGCCCCACTCAACCACTCTCTCTGCCAGACCGCGAAATCCGCATACTGAATCGGCAACTCCTCCAGCGGCGATGACTCTCCCGCATCGTAGGCCCGGTACAGTTCCCCGACTTCTCGGACCAGGATTCCCATCGACCACCAGTCGCTCACGATGTGATGCATGGTGTAGAGCAATACGTGCTCCTCTTCTTCCAGTCTCAAGACCTTCACTCTCAGCAACGGTCCCCGCTTTAGATCAAAACCCGTCCCAGCCTCCTCTCTCGCTCTTCTCAGGGCCTCCCTCTGTCTCTCCTCCGGGCTCAGGCTTGCCAGGTCTTCCACCTCCAATCTCCGCGGCTCCCACTCATCGATCACCTGCATCGGTTCGCCCTCCGCGCTCACCTCGATCCTCGTCCTCAAGACCTCGTGTCTCCTGACCACCTCGTTGATCACTCTCTCCAGCGCCTCCAGGTTCAGCCTCCCCTCCAGCCTCACCTCTTCCGGACAGTTGTAGACGGCATTACCGGGCTCCAGTTGATCAATGAACCACAACCGCTGCTGTGCGAAAGAAAGCGGGCAAGGCGCAGTCGGATTTGACCGCCGACTGATCTCCCGCCGCGGCGTTTTGACAATTCCCGCTTTCAATCTCTCTGAAAGGAGCGCGAGTTTTCGCCGCGACAAAGAGTCGACAGTTTTCTTTACCTCGTTCATCAATCCTCCGAAGCGATCTGATAGAGTACGCAGCCGATCATCCTACATAATCACTCGGGCAGTGGCGTCAGCACGGGCCTGTCGCGACTTTCTGAGGTCTCGTGTCACGCAAATTCTCTTTATCCAACGATCGTTGCCGTCGTATCTCCCTTTAAATGGTCTTCGACCGTGTACTGCCCTGTAATTGTCGAGAAAGCAGAGTTCTCCCGGCTTCAAGACAAGTTCGGTGAGGTCTGCATCGATGACCGCTATCAACGCATTCAGCGCCTGTTGAGCCTCCGGATCGTCATCGAGAGGGTCCATAAAATACGGATCCAACCGCAGGTAAGGCATTTCGGCGCTGCCGAAAAGAACAGACACTTTTTCCGGATTTGCGCTCATCTTTCTTATCTGGTCATAGGCGACCTCGATCGACTCTTGGTCGCCATTTGTCCGATTCGCCCTGCGGAGATCAGACTCGTTCTTCTTCTGATGCGATTCATCCGGCCGAATAGTGAATCGCGGCTGAAATAGAATCTCGACCTGAGAGGCCGCCAGCTTTTCAACATCGAGCGCGCCGATGGTCGTCGCCACGTTATCGGGGTTACGCAGGCAAAAAAACCCGATGTAGTCAGCGCGGTAGGGGTGAAAGGCATCCTCCGTGTGCCACCAGAGCGGTTGCTCGCTACCGGTTCCAAGCTGCTCGTTTTCGTTGCCCTTGATTGGGAATATGTCATGGACCATATATCCATCCTGCTGCGTCGCCCATCCGAGGAGGTCGCCAAGCAAACTCCCATGAAGAACAAAAAGGATCTGCTCGCGCAGAGAGCTTCGCGCATCCGACCTCCATTTCCAATGAGTCGGAGTGGCGCCGATCGCTGTAAGGTTTACTGGATAACCCGAGATGACACAGCCCCCTGACTGTGGCTCCCGAAGCCTGAAGTCGTTCAGGAACGACCGGATTCGCCGTGGAAGTTCATGGGCATACAGAACCGCGTTGTTGAGAAAGTCTATATTCTCGGCAGACTGGTACTCAGATGCAATGTTAGTAACCAGTGACTTGATGTACTCAATTTCGTCTTCAGATAATTCTAGTCTCCACATATCGTACTCTTCTCTCCCGCCACAAGATATGGCGCAAGCTGTAGGTCGATCTAATGCAACTCATTAGTGAGCCGCCGTTCTTACAGCCAAATTTTAATCTTGATGTGTTTAGGGTGTTTCTCGAATCTGATAAATTGAACTGTTTTCGAGAAATTATTCTTTAGCAGGTATGGTTCCCAATGCTGAAATGGTAACCGAAGACTGTTTATTGCGATACTTCAGGGCATGATCGGAATGGGAATGAATGTCAAAAACATTCTCTGAATCCACGCGCGCCTTAACCATTAAGAATGGCATCCACCTCATCTTCGGAAAGCCCTTCCAGTTCTGCAAGCATCTGCGAAAGGACGTCATCTCCAGTCTGTCCGACCTGACTCTCCACAATCGCGGCGACCAGGCCGCTAACGGTCGGAGCATCGAATAGCGCGCGGACGGGCAGTTCAACCTGAAAAGCGCTATTTATCCGGCTAATGACTTGTGTCACGAGGAGAGAATGGCCGCCGAGGGCGAAAAAGTTGTCGTAGATACCAACGTCTTCGAACCTCAACACTTCACCGCAGATTCGAGCCACGTCTTTCTCGATTGGAGTATTCGGAGCTACATACATACCACCGGGCTCAATATCTTGCTTACCCGGAGCCGGCAATCTCTGGCGATCAACCTTGCCATGCGCTGTAAGCGGAAGCGATTCCAGCATCACTATCGCTTCCGGAACCATGTATCCCGGCAGTCTCTCTCGCAGATGCCCCTTCAGTTCCGCCGCCGTCACACCTTCCGCTCCCACCACATATCCCAGCAGCCGCTTCCCGCCTCTCTCATCCTCCACCGCGATCACCACGCTCTGCTTCACGCCGCGGCGCCCGTTCAACGCCGCTTCGATCTCTCCCAGCTCGATCCGGTATCCCCTGATCTTCACTTGATTGTCTGCCCGCCCGAGAAACTCGATCTGCCCATCGCGGAGATAGCGCGCCAGGTCGCCCGTCCGGTACAGGCGCGCGCTCGTCTCTTCAGAGTAAGGCGACGGCGCAAATCTTTCAGCTGTCAAGTCAGGATGGTTGAGATAGCCGCGCGCCAGCCCTTCGCCACCGACGTATAGTTCGCCGGCTGTTCCTTGCGGGACAGGTTGTAGCCGCCCGTCGAGGATGTAGAGGCTGGCGTTGGCGATCGGTCGTCCAATGGGAACGTTAGCCCGCCCTTCTTCCACTTCCACGTTTGCGCCGACTTCGTAGACGCTGCAACCGACTACGCTCTCGGTCGGCCCGTATTCGTTAAAGAGTCTGGTCTTGGCCGCTCGTTCCCGCCACCATTTGACGTCCTGCCCCGGCAGATTTTCTCCGCCAATCACCAACGAGTGCGCCGCGCCTTCAAGATCGACGTCTTTCAACAGTTCGGCGAGTAACTGCAGATGCGCCGGAGTGAGTTTGACTAAACTGTATCCGCGGCGCTCACTCAAGGCCGCGCCGAGCGCCTCGATCTCACTTTCGGGCGACAGCAGATGAACGTAACCTCCGGCCAGCAACGGTGTGAAGAGCGATGTGATCGTCAGATCGAAGCTGAGCGAGGAATGAACCGGGGCGCCACAACCGGCGTCAGACGGATAATGACCAATTGCCCAGAGCAGGTAATTCGCGAGCGACCCGTGTCGCAACAGTACCCCTTTCGGCTTGCCGGTCGAACCCGACGTGTAGATGACGTAGGCGAGATTGTCCGGCGACAACGCCGTTTTGCATTCGTGCGCCGGAGCTTGGGAGATGAAATCCCACAGAGCGTCAACATCTATGACCGGCGCATGCGCTACCTGGGGCGCCTTCGAGCGCAGATGAGTCTGTGTCAGCAGCGCCTTGACCCCGGCGTCCTCGATCATGAAAGAGAGGCGCGCCCGCGGATATGAAGGGTCGAGCGGCAGGTACGCCCCTCCGGCCTTGAGGATGGCCAGCAAGCTGACGACGAGATCGAGCGAGCGTTCCATACAGAGCCCGACCACAGCCTCCGGCCCGACTCCTAAGCCGCGCAAATAGTTTGCGAGCTTGGCAGCCCGTTCGTTCAATTCGTAATAAGTTAACCGCTCCTCCTCATAGATGACGGCTACTGCTTCCGGATTACGACACGCCTGCTCCGAGATCAACTCGTGGGCGAATTTCTCCGGCGGCCATTCGACCTTAGTCGAATTGTATTCGATAAGCAGTTGTCGGCGTTCGGCGTCGGCGAGCATTTCCAACTCGCCGATTTTCGCGAAAGTATTGGTTACGGCGTTTTCCAGCAGGGAATGAAAGTGCCCGATGAGAGATCGAATGTCGGCCTGGCGAAACAAGTCGGAGTTGTAGTGGAATTCCACAACCAGCCCATCCGCTCTCCTCGCGTAAGAGATCTTGATCTTAAAACAGTCGATACAGGCATACTGTTTGAAAATCGTAAATGAGATCCCATCGGCCAAGTAGCTTGTAGGCTCCGGCTCCGGCTCCGGCTCGAAACAGAACGGCAAGTAAGACGCTCCCAGGCCATTTGCCGATGATCCGGCGACATGTTCCCACGAAAAAAACTCCTGCCAGTCTTGCGCTGTTCGGAAACACCTGTCTTTGATCAGCTCATTAAACTGTAATCCTTCCTCCAAATGACAAGTGACTGGCAAGTATTTCGCGAACAGCCCTAACGCGCCCTTGATCTCCGCGGCGCGACGGCCATCGAAGACGGTTCCGACTTCGACCTCCGACCGTCCTGTGTACCGCCAGAGCAGGATTTGCCAACAGGCCAGCAGAAATTGCCCTGGCGATGTTTCCTGGCTTCGAGAAAAGGATTCGATCCGAGCGGTCAGCGGCGCCGCAATGACCAGCTCATCAAGGCGAGGCCCAAATATTGCGGCAATCGCCGGGCCGCCTTCGAATGCAAGTTGGGGCATGGGCTGACACAGAAGAGCTTGGTTATGCCAGTACTCTCTTCCTGCGCGCATCTCATCGGACTCGATCATTTCATTCTGCCACTCGGCGAGGTCGGCGTATTGCGCCACGGCGCCATTCAACCTCTCTCCGCAAACGACTGCGGCATAACTGCGGCTGAGTTCGCCGACCAGATTTTGTAGACTCACGGAATCGGCGTAGATTGCCGAAAGGCGCAGGATCAGGACGTAATCCTTTTTCGCACGCTTGATTAGATGGAAGTGGAGGATGGGGCCCCGCTCGAAATCAAAAGGAGGGGAAGCCTCGTAAAAAAAAGTCTCAATCAGCGAGTCGCGCTCATCCCGCCCGCTTATGTCATCTTCTTGCCACGAAATCCCCCCAGTCTCCTCGATGACCTGTATCGGAATGGTCATCCCAGGCAAACACTGAAAGGTTGTGCGCAGAATCTCATGACGGGCAATGACATTTTGCGCCGCGGCTTTGAGATGGCGGCTCTCAAGCAGACCGTTGATCTCAACGGCGCACTTCGTTTGATACGGCCCATTCCGCCCGTCTCGCAATAACATCCACAGGCGCCTCTGCTGCGGTGATAGCCGATGGCCTTCTAGAACTTCCCCTTGCATCTTTGTTACCTTTTCATTGAAACGTAGCCGCCGGTGGGCTGAACGGCTCAGACATGGCCACTAGAATTTTTCGCGGGCCGGTGTAAGGATTGCGCCCATGGGCGGCTAGCATGTTGTCAAGCATGAGGATATCGCCTTCCTGCCAGGCGAAGCTGACAGTCTCTTTTCGGTACGCCTCGCGTATCTCCTCGAGAACGGCCGGCTCTATGGGCGAGCCGTCGCCGTAATAGGTGTTGTTGGGCAAGTCTTCTTCTTTCAATCCGGCCAGCAAGACTTCGCGCGTCGATGGTTCGAGCGTTGAGACGTGAAAGAATGCGGCATGATTGAACCAGACCATTTCGCCGGTCATGGGATGCCGCGCCACCGCTTGACGCGCTTGCCTTGTCTGCAGACGATCTCCGCGCCATTCGGTTTCAATGCCGGCATCGCGGCAGTAATCCTCGACTGCGATCTTATCCTCGGTCTGAAACACGGATTGCCAGCTGAGAGATAGGCCGTCGCCAAAGTTCCTGACCAACATCCAGCCCTTTTCGATGAAACGGCGCCTGATCTCCGGATCAATACGTTCGAAGACTTTGCGGCAATCCGCAATCGGAGTCTCTCCGCCCTGCGTGGACGGGAGCGCGCAGAAGAAGAAGATTTTCAGCGGCCAGACGCGTTGATACGAATTCTCGTTGTGGAGAAATATGCTCTGATTGGCCGGGTAATCGGTGGAAGTATAGATATTTTTGCTGACCTGCGTGCGGGGCGAAGAGCGTTCCCTGTATGGTAACAGCTCTGCTGAGCAAGCGATGGCGAATTGCTCAAATACTTCCTTTGATGGAATGTTGAAATTTCTGAAAAGAATTCCGCCATGCTTCAGCAGGCGCCCCTGTATGAGTTCACGATGATTCAGCGCCCAGGCCGCTAAATCCACTCCCCCGACCGACGGATACATCACCAATGGTAGTTCCTCGCCTGTCTGGGCCTCAGCCGTGACCAACCCACCTTGCGACACGCTGAGTGTTTTACGTCTGACGCTGCCCGGACGCATCTTTTCCGACACGTTCAACGCGTCATCTTTCATTGTTTCGCCTCCGCATGTGTTTCGCGGATAGTCCGCCTCTTGGCGTCTTTGAGCCTTCTCAGGAGTAGGCTCTCAATTTCACTTTTTTGCTCAAGCTGTTCGCGCTCGTCCTCTTCGACGAGCGATTCCGCCAGTTCCTGGAGTCTGGCGTCCGGCCGCTCAACAATTCGTTCAAGTAATGTGTGAAATCGCTTGAGCATGCGGATGGGCGTGCGCTCTTCAAACAGGTCGATATTGTATTGTAGCTCTGCGATGAGCCCCTGGCTCGTGTCTTGTAGATTGAGCAAGAGATCGAACTTCGCCGCGCCGGTAGCGGCGCCCATCTGGCTGAACTCCAATCCGGGAAGGCTGACCTCTTCGGCCGGGGTGTTCTGAAGCGCCATCTTTACTTGAAACAGAGGGCTAAGGTTCCCATCGCGGCCCGGGTTTAGCGCTTCCACCAGCTTTTCAAAGGGCAGATCCTGATGCGCATACGCCTGCAGCGTACTCTCTCTCACTTTCCTCAATAGTTCTTCAAAAGTAATGTCAGGAAGCAGTTTAGAACGCAGTACAAGCTGATTGACGAAGAAACCGATCAGCTTTTCTGTTTCCGCGCGATTGCGATTAGCGATGTCGGCGCCGACACAGATGTCCGTTTCTCCCGTCAAGTAATACAGGAGGATTTTGAACGCGGTCAGCAAGGTCATAAACATCGTGCAATTCTGTTTGAGGCTGAGCGCCTTCACTGAATCCGATAGCGTGGTTGGCAGCGCGAGGGAGCGTTGAGCCCCACGGTGCGTTTGCACGGCCGGACGAGGTCGATCTGTCGGCAATTTCAGCACTGGCAAATCTTCGCCGAGTTGCGCTCTCCAATAGGCTAGATGATTCTCCAACACGGCGCCCTGGAGCCAGCTTCTCTGCCAGACCGCGAAATCGGCATACTGGATCGGCAACTCGGGAAGCGGCGATTCTTCCCCCATGCTATAGGCTTGGTAGAGCGCCCCTACTTCCCCGACTAGAATGCCCATCGACCACGCGTCGCTCACGATGTGGTGCATGGTATAGAGCGCCACATGACGCTCCTCTTCAAGTTTCAGCACCTTCACTCTCAGCAGTGGTCCCCGGCTCAGATCGAATCCCGTCACAGCTTCCTCTTGCGCCATCCTCCCAGCCTCTTCTTCTCTCTTCTCCCCACTCAAGCTCGTCAGGTCCTCTACCTCTATTCTCTGGTACTTCCATTCATCGATCACCTGCGCCGGTTTCCCCTCTTTCACTTCAATCCTGGTCCTCAGCACTTCATGTCTTCTGACGATCTCATTGATTGCTCTTTCCAGCGCTTCGAGATTCAGCTGTCCCTCTACCCTCACCGCGCCGGGGCAGTTATAGATGGCATTACCGGGCTCCAGCTGATCGATGAACCATAACCGCTGCTGCGCAAATGACAGAGGCAGGCTTCCCTCTCTCGAAACTCTGGCCAGCGGCGGCGCGGCATCCTTCTCTCCTTTCTTTATTGCCTCTTCTACTCTTAACGCTAAACCTTCCACTGTCGCATCCTGGAAGATGCTTATCACCCCGATCTTCACTTCGAACGCATTCCTCACTCGTGAGATTACCTGCGTTGCTAATAATGAATGTCCTCCGATCTCGAAGAAATTATCACCCGGTCTCACCGGATCTACTTTCAGCACTTGCTTCCAGATCCCACTGATTATCTCTTCATATGCATTTCTGGGCCGGCGCTCTTCTATCTGAGCCTCACTTCTTACTGCTTCCGGTTTGGGCAAAGTTCGTCGATCCACTTTCCCATTCTTCGTTAACGGTAACTCTTTCATGACGACGATCGCGGCCAGATCCATATAGCTCGGCAGTCTCTCTCTGACATACCTCCTGAGCTCTTCCTCCCTCAGATCCGCCATCCGCCCCTTCGCATTCTCCACGACATAACCTACCAACTGCCTTTGCCGAAGCTCATCTTCTCTCAGGGTGACCACCGCCTCACTCACTCCAGGATAGCTTCTCAAGACTTCTTCGATCTCCCCCAACTCTATTCGATGGCCTCTCACCTTCACCTGTTCGTCCCGTCTTCCTTCATATGCAATCCTTCCATCTACCAAGTATCTTCCAAGGTCTCCGGTTCGGTATAAGCGCTCCCCATCCCGACTTCCAAACGGATTGGGCGTAAATTTCTCCGCCGTCATCCCAGCCGCCCCTAGATATCCTCGCGCCAATCCGGTTCCTCCAATGTAGATCTCTCCAACTACTCCAGTTGGCGCCACTTCGCCTCGTTCGTCGAGGATGTAGATCTGGGTATTGCGGATCGGTCTTCCCATCGTCGGCTCCATCCCTACACACACGCGACACGCCGTCGCGTCTACGGTGCATTCAGTCGGCCCGTACACGTTGTAATACTTGATCTCCCTGCTCTCCGACAGCTCTCCCCAGCTTTGCCGGTCGATCTCCTCTCCTCCCACCAGTACAACCTTCGAATAACCTTCCCCCTCGCCCAATCCGGCTTCGACCAGCATTCTTAAATGCGATGGCGTGCAGTCCAACACTTCGGCTTCGTTGCGCCTCAGATACGCAAGCATGAATTCCGCATCCACCCGTTCTTCTTCCGGCACGATGCATAACCGAGCCCCGCTCCCTAACTGGACCACTTGCTTGACCGAGGCGTCGAATGCCAGCGGCGCATTGAGGCTTACTGTCGGCACCGCGATCTCTCCTTCGTATATTGCCCCCTTCAGCCACTCCCATAGGTTTACTACCGCTCCATGCCTGACCATGACTCCTTTCGGCTTCCCGGTCGATCCTGATGTGTATATCACATAGGCTAAGTTCTGTGGGTCCACCGCCACTTTCGGCGCCTCTCGGCTCTGGGCTGCTATCTGCTGGCAACCGTCATACAACATCACCACCTCGCGCCCGTCGAGTGGCAGGTTCCCGGGCACATCCGGCTTCGTCACTATCACTCTGGCGCCCGCATCCTCCAGCATTACCAGCAGCCGCTCGACCGGCTGCCCTATCTCCAGTGGCAGATAAGCGCCACCCGCCTTCAGTATTCCCAGCAACCCGATGATCATCTCCGTCGACCGCTCCAGATACAGCCCCACGATGCAGTCAGGTCCGACTCCCAGCGATCTCAGGCGATTCGCCAGCTGATTGGCCCGGCTCTCGAGCCCCCCATAGCTGAGTTGCTCTTCCTTGTAAATAACAGCGATCGATTCCGGTCTTAAACGCGCCTGCCCTGCAATCAGTTCATGGAGATAATCGCTATCAAGTTCCTTTTCTTCCGTTCTATTCCATGCTACTAACAGCCTCTCCAGTTCCCTTCGCCCAATGATCTCCAGGTCTCCGATCAGAGCCCCTCCGCGCTCAACCGCACTCTCGATCAATCTCAGGTGTCGCTCCTGAAATAGTTCGACGCTCTCCCGCGAGAAAACGGTGGGATCGTATTGAATCTCGATCGTTAAGCCTTCCGTCTTACAGTATCCGCCGAGCTTCAGCTTGAATCGGTCGAGACAGAAATATTGCTTCCAATATGAAAACCTCACCGGTCCGACCTGCTTCGCCTCCGGCCATTCCTCGTATTCGAAGCTGACGGCATTGATTCGATCCGCAGCCTCTCTGGTGGCGCTATCCCGTAGAAAGAATTCCTGCGAGAGATGCGCCTGTCGTAAAGAGATCATCGCCCTGTCCACTGTCTCATCGAACCGGAGATCGGGCACAAAGGTTCCCCGCACGGGCAAGTACCTGGCGAAAAGGCCCAGACCATCGTGGAGTTCATCGAACTGCCTTCCATCAAACAAACACTCGACGATGATCTCTTCCTCGGCGCTCAGCCGCCAAAGCAAGATCTGCCAACAAGCCAGCAGGAATCCGGAGACAGAAGAGCCGCGAGCGTCGCTGAACGCTTCAATTCGCGATGTCATTCGCGGATCGAGCGTGAAAGCGGCCGATTTAGGAGAAAATGGATAGCGATTGGATTCCGAGGTCTCAGCTCGGTCCGATTCAAGCGGCAACATCAGCTCCGTAACGGAATAGCCCTGCCCTTTGACTTGGGCTTCATCGCTCTTCTCTTCAAGTAACTCATTCTGCCATTCGGAGAACTGTAGATACTGGACCGGCTCATCTGGTAACTCTTTGCCCTTAAGCTCTGCCACATAGAAACCAATAATCTCTTTGAACAAGTTCCTGAGCGTCCAGCCATCCGCACAGAGGGCGTGCAGGCTAATCAGCAAGACCTGCCTTGACGCTGATAACCGGCTTAGACAAAACCGCACTAATAGACTGCGTTTGAGATCAAAGGGGCGAGATTCTTCCTGGAGGAGGTCAGCTACGAAAGTCTCGATATCTTCAGGCTTCTTCTCACTGAAACCCACGCTCCGATACGGTAGAGGCGGGTTCTCGAGAATCAACTGAATCGGAGTCTCCAGACCTGGAAACCAGTCGAGAGTCGTTCGCAGAATCTCGTGTTTCCGCAGAACCTTCTTCAGCGATTCTTCAAGCGCCCATGATTCAATGTCGCCTTCTATCAGAATCGCGCACTGAGCGTAGTAGGCCTGGCTGTCTTGCTGCAATCGCCAGAGCTGCTTCTGTTGCGGTGACAGCCGAAATCCCTCAATTACGCGCGTTCGTCCTTGCATGTCATTGCCCTCTCTCTAGCAGAGAAATCAAATGAACTCTCGATCGAATCGATAGACCGGCCTTTAAACCTGATGGGGGCGCCGCATGCCCGAGCAGGCTATGTTTTTACGGCTTAATTTGGGAAGCTTGGGCAGGTGTAACTAAACGAAGTCGGTATTGGTGTAAAGTTCCGCCATCGCAACAAAGATCTTGCGCGGCCCCGCGAATGGCTCGCGCCCATGCGAGGCTAGAAAGTTGTCCAGCATCAAGATGTCGCCCTGCCGCCACGGAAAAATTATGGCGGACCGCTGATACACATCGCGGATCTTATCTAAGATGGATGACTCGATGGGCGAGCCGTCGCCGTAGAAGGCGTTGCGAGGAATTTCGTCATCTTTAAATTCTGATAGCAGGGCGTTGCGCACTTCCGCCGTAAGATTCGAGATGTGGAACATATGCGCGTGGTTGAACCATACCAATTCACCCGTTTTCGGATGTCTGACCATGACTTGCCGTATCTGGCGTGTTCTCAAACGATCGCCTGTTCTCCATTCGAATTGAGTCTTCGAATTACGGCAGTACTCTTCTACAAATGACCTGTCCTCGGTTTGAAATGCCGTCTGCCATGACATATCCAATCCCTCTCCATAGTTTCTGACATACATCACTCCCTTTTCCATGAACCGCGCTTTGATCTTTTGGTCTATCAGGCTGAGAACCTCTCGATCGTTGGCAATCGGAGTGCTCCCGCCTTGCTGCGCCGCTTGTGCGCAAAAAAACCAGATCTTAGTCGGCCAGTTGTGAGAATAAGACATCTCATGGTGCAAAGGGATAGGTTGATCGGCAGGGAACTCGGTCGAAGTGTAAACGCGGCTGCCGACTTCATGGCGAGGCGCAGCCCGCTCACGATAATCCAATAACTCGCCGGAAATGGCGCGGGCAAATTGCTCAAAATGAGAGAGGCCTTCAACATTGAAGCCGCGAAAAAGGATAGCTCCATGTTCCAACAACTGGCGCTCAATGAACTCACGATTACTTTCAGTCCAGGCCACTAGATTAAGACCGGCAGTCTGAGGCTCAATCACCAGAGGGAATCGTTTCCCGGGATCCAGATAGCCCATCTTGATCAGGTCTTCTCGCGAAAACCTCATCACTTTCCGTCGATCAGCCTTGAACTCGTCGAAATTGAGTCCCCGGCGAGTAATTTTATCCATAACAACATTCCTCTCAAGCTATCTCATACTCGGGATAATTTTCGCGTCCTTTGCGGTTAAAAAATAAAAAACGCAAAAGGCCATAATTATAGGAGGGTCAGTCTTCGGATAGAGCGACCGCCCGAGGCTTTACATTCTTGAATCTGCTGTAATTGTATTCTTCGCGAGCGATACGGCTGGCCGACTGTTGTATTCTCTCGGCCTCACTAAGTATTTCTATTTGATCCAGCGGAACATCAGGCTGAGCGACAACGATCGAGAGCAGAGTCTCAAAATGCCTGTGCATACGAACGATGGTCTCTTCCTCAAAGAGGTCTGTACTATAGGTCCACACGGCCCGGACCGTTCCAGCGCCCTCGGTGATCCACAACGACAGATCTAATCTCGCCGACTCGTCCTCTCCGGCGACGGAGCTGACTTTAAGCCCGCTCAGCCGCATCTCTTCCTGGGGCGCATTGAACACCCCAAACACAATATTGAACAGCGGCATCTGCCCCAACTTTCGTTCCGGTTGTATCTCTTCGACCAACTTCTCAAATGGCAGATCCTGGTGGGTATAGGCGCCCAAAGCTACCATCTTCACCCGCCGCAGTATCTCCCTGAATCTCGGGTTACCACCGAAATTCGTCTTCATTGGCAACATGTTGACAAAAAACCCAATGAGCGGCTCGATCTCCATCCGGTTTCTGTTCAGCGCCGAGGTACCGACAAGGATGTCATCTTGCGCCGTGTACTTGTGGAGCAGCGTCTTGAAGGCCGCAAGCAGAACCATAAACATGGTTGCGCCCTCCCGCTTGCTTAACGACTTCATAGACCCATACAGATCCGCCGGTAGTGAGAGTGATTTCACCGCTCCGCGATCACTGGGAACTGATGGACGGGGGTGATCGCCAGCCAAATTCACGGCCTGCGGTTTAACGCCGAGTTGCTTCCGCCAATACCGCAAGTGCTCTTCCAGCGCCTCGCCACTTAGATAATTTCTCTGCCAAGATGCGTAGTCGGCATACTGGATATCCAACTCTGGTAGAGGCGATTCCAGTCCCTTGCTCCTTGCTTCATAGAACAGACACAACTCTCGCACCAACACGCCCATTGACCACGCGTCGCTTATGATGTGATGCATGGTGAAGAGCGCCACGTGCTCTTCCTCTTCCAGTTTCAATAGCTTCACTCTCATCAGCGGCTCCCGGCTCAGATCGAATCCCTTCCCCGCTTCCTCCTTCACTGCCTTCTTCACCTCTCGCGCTCTCTCTTCCACCGCCATCCCGCTCAGGTTCTCGACTTCCAGTCTCCGAGGCTCCCACTCATCTATCACCTGAAACGGCTCGCCTTCTTCTACCTCAATCCTCGTCCTCAGCACTTCGTGTCTTCTGACTATCTCATTGATGGCGCCTTCCAGCGCCTCGACGTTCAAGCTCCCCTCCAGCCTTACTCCTCCTGGAATGTTGTATAGCGTGTTACCTGGTTCCAACTGTTCGGTGAACCACAACCTCTGCTGCGCGAATGACAGCGGCGCCCTCCTGCCTCGTTCACTCTCTCGCTCCACTGGCGCCAATGGCGGTGTTTCCACCTTCTCTCCAGCCCTCATCGCCTCCTCTATCTTGCGCGCCAGTCCTTCCACCGTCCCTTCCTCGAAGACGCTCCTCACCCCGATCTCCACTCCCGACATCTTCCTGATCCGTGAGACTACCTGTGCCGCCGATAGCGAATGTCCCCCCAGTTCGAAGAAGTTCTCCCTTCTTCCCACCCGGTCCAGCTTTAGCACCTCCTCAAAGATCCCGACCACTATCTCCTCGACCGGCGTCCGTGGCCCCAGGTAACCATCCCTTTCTTCCGCCCTCTTCACATCGGGCGCCGGCAATGCGCGGCGGTCCAGCTTCCCGTTCGGCGTCAGCGGCAGCCTCTCCAGATGCACGTAGGCCGCCGGAACCATGTACTCCGGCAAACTCGATGAGAGATGCACACGCAGCGCCTCGGCTCCCACCTCGGCTCCCGTGTAGTACGCCACCAACATCTTGCCCACTTCTCCCTCTTCACGCGGCGCCACCACCGCCTCCCTCACACCATCATGAGCGGCCAGCCGCGCCTCGATCTCTCCCAATTCGATCCGGAAGCCGCGAATCTTGACCTGGAAGTCGTTGCGGCCGAGAAACTCGATATCTCCTTCCGGCAGCCAACGGCCAAGATCCCCTGTCCTGTAAAAGCTCGCCCCCGGCTGCTGGGTGTAGGGATCGGGCAGGAAACGCTCTGCCGTCAAATCCGGACGCTTGAGATAACCTCGCGCCACTCCTGCGCCGCCGATGTAGATTTCCCCCGCGACTTTGATCGGCGATGGTTCATACCGTTCATCCAAAATGTAGATTTGTGTGTTGGCGATCGGCCGTCCGATAGGTTCAACGATGCAGGTGCTCCTTGTCGCGCCGACCTGTGCCGCTGATGACCAGATGGTAGTCTCTGTCGGGCCGTACACATTCCAGAGAGCGCCGACCCGTTCCCTGACAGCCCCGGCCAATTCGATGGGGAGGGCTTCACCTCCGCACAATACTTTCAGACCTGATTTGCCAGGCCATCCGCTATCGAGCAGCATACGCCAAGCAGCAGGTGTCGCCTGAACCAGAGTCGCTCCTGACACAGCCATCGCTTCAGCCAAGGCTTTGGGATCATGGCTTTTCGCTTGATCTACCAAGATGGCTCGCGCTCCACAAATCAGAGGTAAGTAAATTTCCAAACCGGCGATATCAAAACCGATTGTAGTTAGCACCGGCACGCAATCGGTTGAGGCGGCATTGACGACGCCACGCATGGAGCACAGCAAGTTAACAACCCCATAATGATTGACCATCACTCCTTTGGGCTGACCGGTCGAACCTGAGGTATAGATGACATAAGCCGGATTTTCGGGAGCCGGCTCTGTACCTGCGTGACTCAGCTTGTTATCGAATTGCCCACCCCATTCCGCGGCGTCACTGTCTAGGTTCAAACTCAGAAGTCCAGATGCCAGCTCAACTGTCAACGCCGACGTCGCTTCGTGGGTGAGCAAAATGGCCGGGGCGCAGTCCTTCACCATATAGGTCAAGCGATTGGGCGGATAGGACGGATCCAACGGTACGTAAGCTCCGCCTGCCTTGAGCACACCTAACAACCCTACTACCAACTCCACGCTTCGCTCCAGGCAAATCGCCACCCGACACTCGGGTCCCACGCCCAAACTGCGCAAGTGACGCGCCAGCCGATTGGCCCGGGCATTCAGCTCCCCATAGCTCAACTGCCGATCTTCATACACCAAGGCCACCGCTTCCGGACTCCTCTCCACCTGCTCCTCGAACAACTCGTGGACGCATCTCTCCCGTGGATACTCCGCCTCCGTCTCGTTCCACTCCTCCAATATCTGTCGCCTCTCACCTTCCGGCACCACCTCTATCCACCTCACCTCCGTCTCCGGCGCTCTCTCCAGCGCCTCCACCAACCCCTCCAGCGCCTTCCTCATGTACTCACAGATCCGACCCGCATCGATCGGTCTGATCGCCTGCGCCGTCAGTCCGAACCCATCTCCCAGGTCGTCGACCGACAGCGTCAGCGGATAGTTGGTCCTCTCTCCCGACTCAAGCGCCTCCATCCCCACCCAAGCCTCTCTCCCCACACGCGATCTCTTTACCTCTCGCTGGCTATGCCGGTAGTTGAGCAAACAACTGAACAGCGGCGCCGGCGCCTTCACCCCACTGCACCTCTGTGCTACCGCCAAAGACGCGTGCTCGTGACTCATCAACCCTCCCAGCGCCTCCTGCGTTCGCCTCACGCTCCTCTCCACACTCTCCCTACCCACTCCGACACGGATCGGCAACGTGTTGATGAACAATCCCAGCACTCGCTCTGCTCCTTCTCCTCCTCCTCCCATCCGCCCAAACAGCACCGTCCCGAAGACCACGTCCTCTCGTCCCGTCACTCGCCCCACCACTCGTCCCCACGCCACGTGACACACGCTCGCCGCGCTCACCCCCATCTCTCGCGCCCGTTCCTTCAGCCGCCGCGCCAGCGTCGCATCCAGATCCACGCGCGCTTGCTCCACCTCCGATCCGTCGCCTTGGACCTCCAGCAGCCCGTATGGCGCCGTCGGCTCCTCCACACTCCCCAACATCTCGCGGAAGAACTCCTCGTCCTCTCTTCGCTCTCTCCTCATCCGCGCCTGGGCCACCAGGTTTCTGAACGGCAGCGGAGCAGGCAATCGATCGATCTCTCCCAGCAGCGCAGCCTGCGCCTCCCTGATCATCACCTCCAGCGCCATGTGATCGGTTGTCAGGTGATGGCTCAACCACAGCAACAGCCAGCGCCCTCTGACCGCATCGGTAGTGACAATGCATCGCATCAGCGGCGCCTGACTCAGGTCTAGCCGGATGCGCCGCGGATCGAAACGCGCGAGCAGTTGATCGGCCACCTCGCCTTCAGATGGATCAAGCGTAATCTCCTCGACTGTCAGCAGGGCCTCCCGCCAAACCACCTGGACCGGCTCGGGCAGCCCTTCCCAGACCAACGCCGTCCGCAGGATGTCGTGCCTGGCGATCACCTGGCGCAGGGCGCTCAGGACACTGTCCAGACGCTCGCGCGTATCGAAGGCCAGCAAGCTGTGGAGAAGATAGGCGTCTCCCCGAGCATTCATCAGGTGATGGAAGAGAATGCCCTCCTGCAAAGGCGCCAGCGGGTAGATGTCCTGGACGTTCGGCGCTCCGCCCGGCGCTCCGGCTACGATCGTATCGATCTCCGGCTGCGTCAGTTCCACCAGCGGCAGCATCTCGGGCGTGATCCGGCCGCAGCCCGCCGGGATGAGGTTGGGTGGGACCTTGACCTCGGCGGGGCTCGCGCCTTCGATCGCCTCGGCCAAAGCCCGCAACGTGGGCGCGGCAAAGAGCGTCCGGACCTCGGTCGGCAGTCCATCGCGGCGCATGCGCTCGATCATCGAGATCGCCAGCAGGGAATGGCCACCGAGCTCGAAGAAGTTGTCCTGGCGCCCCACCCGTTCGAGCTTGAGCAGATCGGCCCAGATCCCGGCCAGTTTGATCTCAGTCCCGCCCACCGGCGGCTCGTAACCGCGCCTGACATATGCCTTGTCCTCGGGCGTCGGCAGCGCCCGCCGGTCCAGTTTGCCGTTGGGCGTCAGCGGCAGCGCATCCAGCTTCACATACGCCGCCGGCGCCATGTACTCTGGCAGCGATTCCAGCAAATAGCCGCGCAACGCCTCAGCGTCCGGCCCGGGTGTAACGGCGTCCGCAGTGGTGTAGTAAGCCACCAGGCGCTTGTCGCCGGGGCTGTCTTCACGCGCAAGCGCCACCGCCTCTTTAATGGCGGGATGGCTTGCCAGCCGAGCCTCGATCTCTCCCAATTCGATCCGGAAGCCGCGCAGCTTCACCTGGAAGTCGTTGCGACCCAGAAACTCGATCGTCCCGTCCGCCAGCCAACGGCCCAGATCCCCAGTCCGGTACATCCGCGCTCCCGCTTCCTGAGAGAATGGATCCTGCACAAACCTCTCCGCCGTCAGATCCACTCGATTCAAATACCCGCGCGCCACTCCCGCCCCTCCGATATGTATCTCCCCAATAACGCCGGCAGGCGCAGGCTCACGCCCACCATCCAGAATGTAGACACGAGTGTTAGCGATCGGACGGCCGATGTGCGCCGCAAACGGCTCCCCTCGCCTCATCGCCACCCACGTCGAGTAAGTCGTGGTTTCCGACGGCCCGTACAGGTTGCGCACCTCCTCCGTATCCGTCGTCTCAAAGATCCGCTCCACCAACTCCCTCTTCAACTGATCTCCCGCCAGATTCACCATTCGCACTGTTGGCGGAATCTTGTTCCCCTCCACCAAGGCCTTCATCGCGGACGGCACTGTATTGATCAGCGTGACATCCACCGCTTGACGCGCCAACTCCAGCGCGTCGGAGACTATCCTCACGCCGCCTCCCACCGTCAGCGGGACGAAACATTCGTACACGGCCAGGTCAAAGTTGAGCGATGTTGAAAATAGCGTCTTCTCCAGAACATCACCGGCAAAGGCCCGTTGCGCCCAGCGAATGAGATTGACAGTGTTCCGGTGTTCAATCGCAACCCCCTTGGGCAATCCCGTCGAACCCGAGGTATAGATCACATAGGCCAGATGCTCGGGCGTTAAGCCCACGCCCTCCGGATCCGGATCGGTGTCCGGTTCGCTAGCCCAGCGCGCGGCGTCCGCTTGCAGATCGATCACGGGGACACCGGCCACGGCCGACGTCGCAAGGATCGTAGCCTGCGCCTGAGACGCAACATGATTATGCGTGAGGATCGCTACAGGCGCGCTGTCTTCGAGCATGTAGCCCAGCCTCTCTGTCGGATACGCCGGGTCCAAGGGCACGTAGGCGCCTCCGGCTTTGAGAATGGCTAACAGGCTGACGATCATGTCCGGGCCGCGCTCCAGACAAAGCGCCACTCGCGCATCAGGCCGCGCATTCAAAGTACGCAGATAGCGCGCTAGCCGGTTGGCGCGGACATTGAGATCGTTGTAACTCAGATGACAATCCTCGTGCGCCACCGCTACGGCATCAGACGTCGTGGCTGCCTGCTCTTCGAACAGTTCGTGGATCAGCCTCTCCTTCCCATAAGGCGCCTCCGTCGCATTCCACTCCTCCACAATCTGCCTCTTCTCTGACTCGCTCAGCAGCTCGATCTCTTGTATCCGTCGCTCCGAATCTTCAACCACTTCCTTCACCACATGCTCAAAATGTTCGACCATTCGCATGACCGTCTCCGAATCGTAGAGATCGCGGCTATACTCCAGATAGCCTGAGATGCCGGTCTCCCCTTCTATCAGGATGAGCGTCAGATCAAACTTAGCGACCTCTGTCTCTCCGCCTATTCCAGATATCTTCAACCCTCTTAGATCCAGATCCTCTTGCTTCGCGTTCTGCAGCACCATCATGACCTGGAACAACGGGCTCCGGCTCAGGTCTCGCTCCGGATTGATCTCCTCCACCAGCTTCTCGAATGGCGCCTCTTGGCGCGCATAGGCTCCTAACGCCACTTCCCGCTCTCTCTCTATCAACTCTTTGAAACAAGGATTCCCTCCGAGATTGGTTCTCATCACCAGCGTATTGACGAAGAAGCCGATCAGCCCTTCCGTCTCTCTTCGAGTGCGGTTGGCGATCGCCGTTCCGACACTCAGATCCTCTTCTCCGCTGTATCGCATCAAGAGCGTCTTGAAGGCTGCCATCAGGACCATAAAGAGCGTGGCTCCTTCACGTTGACTGAGCTTCCTCAGTCCATCACGAATCTCCCGGTCAATCCTCACTTTTTCTTTACTTCCTCGATGGCTCGGCGTCGCCGGCCTGATACGGTCGGTCGGCAGATCCATGACCGCCGCGCCCTGAAGCTGCGCCTTCCAATATCCGATCTCACTTTCCAGCGCCTCTCCGGTCAGATACTCTCTCTGCCATACAGCATAGTCGGCGTACTGAATCTCCAGCTCGGGCAGCGGCGACGCCTGTCCTTCACTGAACGCCTTGTACAGTTCCCCTAACTCCCTCACCAACACCCCCATCGACCACGCATCGCTCACGATATGGTGCATGGTGAAGAGCGTTACGTGCTTTTCCTCTTCCAATTTCAGCGCCTTTATTCTCATCAGCGGCCCGCGTCTCAGATCGAATGATCTCCGCGCCTCGTCTCTTGCCTTCAAGCGGATCTCGCGCGCTCTCTCTTCCGCGGGAACGGCCGTCAGGTCTTCTACCTCTAGTGAGCGCGGCTCCCAGGCATCGATCACCTGCGCGGGTTTGCCTGCTTCGACCTCGAATCTGGTCCTCAGCGCTTCGTGTCTTCTGACTATCTCGTTGATGGCCCTCTCGAACGCCTGTAGGTTCAGGGGCCCTTCCAAGATTACCGCTCCTGGGATGTTGTATACGGGGTTACCGGGCTCCAACTGATCGATGAACCACAGCCTCTGTTGCGCGAACGAGAGTGGCGGCCTCCAGTCGCCCTGACTATCTCTCGGGGCTCTGACCAGTAGCGGCCCCACGGCTTTCTCCCCCCTGTTCATGGCCGCCTCGATCTGAGTGGCCAAACCTTCTACGGTCGCATCCTTAAAAACGCCCTTGACTCCGATCTCTACTCCGAAGGTCCCCCTCACTCGTGATGCGACCTGGGTGGCCAATAACGAGTGCCCTCCAATCTGGAAGAAGTTATCTCGTTTCCCCACCTGATCCAGCCTTAACACCTCCTTAAAAATTCCGGCTACTATCTCCTCCGTAGGCGTCCGCGTCTCGTCTCCTGATCCCGACTGCCAGCCACTATGTTTCTGGAGTGACTCCAGGGGCATGGCCGATAGTCTCTTTCGATCGATCTTCCCATTCGCAGTTAAAGGCAGGGCATCAAGTGTTATGAGCGCCGCCGGAACCATGTACTCAGGCAAATGCTCCCTTAAGCATCGGCGCGATTGCGCTATGTCTGGCCGCCAGTCTCCATCTCCGACCACATACCCGATCAGACGATTCTGGCCGTCCTCAGAGGTCGCTATGGCGACCGCTTCCCGAACCCCAGGCAGAGTACGCAACACAGCTTCGATCTCACCTAGTTCGATTCGATACCCTCGAATTTTCACTTGATCATCCACGCGGCCGATGCAATCGAGATGGCCATCGCGGAGGTAGCGCGCCAGATCTCCTGTGTGGTATCGACGCGTCCCAGGCTCTCCGGAATAAGGCTCCGGAACAAATCTTTCGGCGGTTAGGTCTGGCTGGTTGAGATAACCGCGCGCCAGTCCGTCGCCGGCGATGTAGAGTTCGCCAACGGCTCCGTATGAGGTGAGCTGCTGTCGTTCGTCCAGAAGATAGAGTCGCGTATTGGCAATGGGTTTCCCAATGGGCACGACAGCCCGCCCTTTTTCTACTTCCAGCTTGCTGCCGACTTCGTAAACACTGCAACCGACAACGCTTTCCGTAGGCCCATACTCGTTAAAGAGCCTGATTGCAGGCGCTCTCTCCGACCACCAGCTGACCGCCTGCGCCGAGAGGTTCTCTCCACCAATCACCAGCGAGCGCGCGGCGCCGTTGAGATCGATTTCGCCCAACTGTTCGGCCAGTAATTGAAGATGCGCCGGAGTGAGTTTGACCAGACTGTATCCTGAACGCCGGCTGAAGGCGGCGGTGAGAGCCTCGATTTCATTTTCGGTTGGGAGCAGATGAATGTGGCCGCCGACCAACAAAGGTGGGAAGAGCGCAGTGATCGTCAGATCGAAACTGAGCGAGGAGTGAACCGGCGCGCCAAAACCAACGCCCACCGGATAATGATTAATCGCCCACAACAGGTAGTTGGTCAATGACCCATGCCGCAGCATGACTCCTTTCGGCCTGCCGGTCGCCCCTGAAGTATAGATTACATAGGCGAGGTTATCGGGTGAGAGCATTGTCTCGCAGTCGCGCGCCGGAGCCTGAGAAAGCTCCTCCCACAGGGCGTCTACACACTCAATCCGCAAGGACTCCGCCGGCGAGAACCGCGAGCGCAGGCGAGTCTGCGTCAACAGCACGGTGACCGCAGCGTCTTCAAGCATAAGAGAGAGACGCGCCAGCGGGTACGAAGGGTCGAGAGGTAAATAGGATCCACCAGCTTTAAGAATGGCCAGCAGGCTGACGATCATATCGAGGGAGCGTTCCATGCAGATTCCGACTATGACCTCAGGTCCAACTCCCAATCCCAGCAAATAGCGGGCGAGCCTGGCAGCCCGCTCGTTCAGTTCTCGATAAGTTAATTGCTGATCTTCATAGATGGCAGCTATCGCTTCGGGCGTGCGCTCCTGCTGCGCTACAAACAGTTCATGGACGGTTTTACCTTCCGGCCATTCGACTTTCGTCGAGTTGTATCCGAACAAAAGCTGGCGTCTTTCGGCTTCGCCGACTATCTCTAGTTGTCCGATCTTCGCGACCAACCTGGCGGCGCCGTTCTCAAGCAGCGTTTGATATTGCCCGATCAAAGATCGTATGTCCTCCGACCGAAACAATTGGGAGTCGTAATGAAACGTTACGACCAGCCCATCTGGCCTATGCGCGTAAGAGAGCTTAATCTTAAAGCGGTTGAGACAAGCAAACTGTCTGAAGATCGCAAACGAAACATCTCCCGCCAAGAATGTTTGAAGCGGGGTCTCCGTCTCGAAGCAGAACGGGGTGAAGGAGGGTCTCAGCTCAGCCCCTGACGAATCGACGAGCTGTTCCCAGGAGAAATATTCCTGCCAGTTACGCGCCGTCTCAAGTGACTTATTGATGAGTTCAATCAGCTCACCGAACCGCAATCCTTCCTCAAGATGGCAGGTAATGGGCAGGTATTTCGCAAACAATCCCAGCGCGTCTTCAACTTCCTCCGCACGGCGACCGTCGAAGGCGATTCCGACCTCGATCTCCGACTGACCGGTATGCCGCCAGAGCAAAATGTACCAGCAACACAGCAGAACTTGTTCTACTGACGTTCTCAGGCTTTGAGCTGAGGATTCAATCAGGGCCGCCAGATATGGCGTTATCACCAGTTCACTAAGATGTGGCTCAAAGCTCCAATCTCCCGCCGGAGCGCTCTCGAACGCAAGTTGCAGCGTGGACGGATGCGGAAGCGCGCGGCGGCGCCAGTGATCTCTGGCAGCCTGCATCTCTTCGGCCTCGATCAGGTCATTTTGCCACTCGGCGAGATCGGCGTACTGAATGACATCACGATCCAACTCCTCTCCGCGCGCCGCCGCCTCATACTCCTGACATAGTTCGCCTACCAGGTTCCGTATACTTACCAAATCGGCGCAGATCGCCGGCAGGCGAACGAGCAGCGCATAATCATCATCCGCCTTTTTAATTAGATGAAGTAATAGAAAAGGGCCTTGTTCGAAATCGAAAGGTTGTAAGTCTCCCGCAAAAAAATATTCGATCAACCATGCCCGTTCGTCCAAACCGCTGAGATCAGCTTCCCGCCATACGACTACGCCAGTCTCATTGATGACCTGCATCGGAATGGTCATCCCCGGCAAACACTGAAAAGAGGTGCGCAGAATCTCATGGCGCGCCACGATCTTTTCGGCCGCCGTTCTGAGATGGCGGCTTTCAAGCCGGCCTTTTATCGCCACGGCGCATTTCGTTTGATATGCCCCATTCCTCCCATACCGTAGCGCTTCCCACAAATGTCTCTGCTGCGGCGCCAGCCGATAACCTTCCAGTATTTCCTCTTGCATCTTTCCTCTTTGCTCCCTGTCTCTCAGCTAAATTGCGCGGCCGTCAGGGGCGAGGGCTCGGCCATAGCCACCAGAATCTTTCTCCGGCCTGCGTAAGGATTGCGACCATGTGCGACCAGCATGTTATCGAGCATGAGGACGTCGCCCCTCTGCCATGGGAAACTGACCGTCTCGCTCTGATATGCCTCGCGGATCTCATCGATAACTGAGAATTCGATCGGCGAGCCATCACCATAGTAAGTGTTATTAGGGAGATCCTCTTCTTCCAATCCGGTTAGTATCTCTTCGCGTACGGTCGGGGCGAGCGTCGAGATATGGAAGAAGGCGGCATGATTGAACCAGACCATTTCACCGGTCATGGGATGTTGCGCTACCGCCGAACGTACCTGCCTGGTTCGCAGGTAATCCCCTCGCCATTCAGTTTCAATGCCAGCCTGGCGGCAGTAGGCTTCGACAACCGACTTATCCTCAGTCTGAAATACTGCCTGCCACGAGAGGGAGAGGCCGGCGCCGAAGTTCCTGACCAACATCCACTTCTTTTCGATGAAACGCCGCCTGATTTTCGGACTAATGCGTTCGAAGACTTTGCGGCAGTCCGCAATCGGCGTCTCTCCGCCTTGTTCCGGCGGCTCCAGACAAAAGAAGAAGATTTTCAACGGCCAGATATGTTGATAGGAATTCTCATTATGGAGAAATATCCTTTGGTCAGCCGGATAATCGGTAGAAGTATAAAGATTGTTGCTTACTTGCGTACGCGGTGAAGAGCGCTCATTGTATCGCAGTAGCTTGGGCGAGCACGCGGTGACAAATTGTTCAAATACTTCCGGCGTCGAAAGATTGAAATCTCTGAAGAGAATTCCACCATACTCGAGCAGGTGGGTTTGGATATGCTCACGATTACTGGCAGCCCAGGTCACTATATCCAGAGCCTCGACTGAAGGGCGCGCCACCAATGGAAGGCCCCCTCCCATTTGAGACTCAATCCTGACCAGGGCTTTCGGCGTCAGACCCAGCGCTTTGCGTCTGACGCCGCCCGGAGGCGTCTTGTTCGCCCCGCCCCGCATATCATTTTTCATTATTTTGTCTTCGAACGCTTTTCACGGCTGATTTTCGTTTGACATTCTTGAGTTTGCTGAGTCGAAGGCTCTCAATCTCTTCATCTTTCCGCAGTTGTTCTCGCCTGTCCTCTTCGATGAGCAAGTCAATCAATTCCTGCAACCTGGCTTCCGGTCGATCAACGATTGTATCCAGCAACTTATGAAATCGATCGAGTATGCGGACGGGCGTTTTCTCTTCAAACAAGTCGGCGTTATATTGCAACGAGGCCTTGATGCCATGCTCAGTCTCAGTCAAATTGAGTAAGAGATCGAATTTGACGGCGCTGGTCAGGGTTCTTATCGGGCTGAACGACAAACCGGGAAGGCTCAGATCTCCGACCGGCGCATTCTGAAGCGCCATTTTCACTTGAAACAGCGGGGAACGATTCATATCGCGATCCGGTTTCAGCGCTTCCACCAGCTTCTCAAACGGCAAATCCTGGTGGGCATACGCCTCCAGGGCGCTCGCTCTCACTTTCACCAACAGCTCGTTAAAGGTGAGTTCGCGCGACAATTCGGCGCGTAGCACAAGTTGATTGACAAAGAAACCGATCAATTTCTCGGTCTCCGCGCGATTGCGGTTAGCGATATCTGTTCCGATAGAGATGTCGGTCTGTCCTGTCAGGTAAGACAAGAGGGTTTTAAACGCGGCCAGTAACGTCATAAACAATGTGCCCCCTTGCTTCAGGCTGAATGCCCTCAATGAATCGGACAACGGCGTCGGCAACAGACGCGCACAATGCGCCCCCTGATAGGTCAGCGTGGCCGGGCGAGGTTTATCGATGGGCAATTCCAGCAAAGGAGGTTCTTCGCCGAGTTGTCGTTTCCAGTAGGTGAATTGGTTCTCCAACGCTTCGCCTTGCAACCACGCTCTTTGCCAGACTGCGAAATCGGCATATTGGATCGGCAACTCCTCCAGAGGCGATTCCTTTCCACAGATGAACGCTTGATAAAGCTCCTCAATCTCTCTGACCAGGATTCCCATTGACCACCCGTCACTCACAACGTGGTGCGTAGTGAAGAACACCGCATGCTCTTCCTCTTCCAGCTTCAGGATTTTTACTCTCAGCAGTGGCCCACGGCTCAGATCGAATCCTGTTCCGGCCTCCTCATCGGCCACCCGCGCAACCACTCTTTCCCTTTCTTCAACGGGCAGTCCCATAAGATCTTTGACCTCCAATTTTCGAGGTTCCCAAGGATCGATCACTTGCGCCGGCTCGTCGGCCACCATTTCGAATCTGGTCCTCAGCGATTCGTGTCTTCTGATGATTTCGTTGATGACCCGCTCCAACGCATCGAGGTCCAATCTCCCTTTCAACTTTGCCGCCACCGGACAGTTGTATGCGGCGTTGCCAGGCTCCAACTGATCGATGAACCACAAACGTTGCTGCGCGAACGACAACGGGAAACTTCCCTCTCTTGGGATTTTGACCAATGGCGGCGGCGGCTCGTTTTCTCCGCCTCTCGACGCCTCTTCTATCACTCGCGCCAGACCCTCTATCGTCGGATCATTGAAGATGCTCCGGACTCCAATCTCCACACCGAAGACATCCCTTATCCGCGCAATTACCTGCGTCGCGGATAAGGAATCTCCCCCGATCTCGAAAAAGCTGTCCAACCGCCCTGCTCGCTCAATTTTAAGAACATCCTTCCATATGCCATCGACTATCTCTTCATATGCGTTGCGGTGCTCCCTTTCTTCTGCCTCGGCCTGCCTCTTTAGCTCTTCCGGTTTGGGTAAAGCGCCTCGATCTATTTTTCCGTTCCGTGTTAGCGGGAACTCTTTCATGACGACGATCGCGGCCGGCGCCATATAATCAGGCAATCTTTTTCTTACATATTTTCTCAGTTTATCTTCGGTTATTTCGTCCCAGGTCTCATCGACCATCACCTCTACCCATTCCCGCCTCTCTCTCTCCCGCTCTCCGCCAAGTCTCTTTGCATACAGGTTATAGCGGTCTGTCCCGCTCAGCAGTTCGTCCTGTTCAATCGTTACATCGTACCCTTTCGCCTTCAACAACCGCCTGATCTCTTCCAGCCTTCCTTCAGTCTGACTGCCCTCCTGATCATGGACCTCCATCACGATCTGATCGATCTTCTTCCAATCTGCTTCCTCCAATCCTCGCAACACATTCATCTCTGCCCTCTGTACGTCCACCTTCAGGATATCTATTCTTTCTATCCTTTCCTCTCTTATGACATCGGTCAGCCTTCTAACCTGGCATTCATACTGTTCTCCCTCAAACCTATAACTCAAAATCTCATCCGCCTCTTCGAGCAATGACTTCCGGTTCACTGATGCCTGCTCATTACGCAAATAGCTCTTTATCACCTCGATATCTTCCGTCGCCGTTGCATATCGGCGCTCTCCTGACATCATCGAATACCCTCGATAATAGGTGTACCACTCCTTTCCCTCCTCCTCTCCCAACCCTACCTGGTATGCCTTTACTCCAGCCCCTCCATATAACTGCGCGTTTATTCTCAACGTCTCATAGATCGGTTTGATCGGTTCGAATGCGTACACGCGCGCGCTTTTGCGATTCTGGCTTACAAACAGAGTGAACAGACCGATATTCGCCCCGACATCAAACACGCATCCCCCTTCCGGGAGGCTGATCCCATGTTTGAAATAGATCTTCTTCCTGAAGATCTCTTCATACAGATATTCAGTCTCGTTCTTGTTCTGTTCCACTATCACCATTCCATTAGGCAACCACCGCCGCTTTCCTTCTGCTCCCCACTCTTGCCTTCCCACCACATAACCCACCAACCGCTTTTGCCGGGGATCATCCTCTCTCACTGTCACGACCGCTTCTCTAACTCCAGGATAGCTCCTCAACACCTCCTCTATCTCTCCCAGTTCTATCCGGTGTCCTCTCACCTTCACCTGCCCATCTCTTCTTCCCTCATACTCTATTCTTCCTCCTTCC
>Ga0209382_10000982_pt1 | contig 46116 bp, 52 predicted proteins | sample SoiMetdeltSBSDD5_FD_187599 | JGI IMG/M metagenome (GOLD analysis project Ga0209382, IMG submission 187599) | Bulk soil microbial communities from a Populus tree surrounding site in Tennessee, USA - Soil MetaG P. deltoides SBSDD5 (SPAdes) (version 2) | ecosystem: Environmental > Terrestrial >...
CGACGCGCTGGGCACGCTGACGGCATCGCAGGGCGATTCGCTGGTCACCCCCGAACCGTTCATCACCGTCCTGCGCAACCACGGCACCGCCACCAGCATCGGCGAGCCGCTGCGGACGGTGGCCGCGGGCGGTAACCACCACGCTCTGGTGATCCCGTACCGGCGCGGCAACAATCCCGCCACCACCGCCACCCCGTTGCCGACGATGGCCACCCGAGACTCTACGGCGCCGGTGCACCGGGCCACCGATGTGGCTGATTGCTGGTTCCGGATGCTCAAACCGCGTGAACAGCTACGCGCGCAACGGTTCCCGGACACGTACACGGTGCACGGCAACAAGGGTGAGCAGACCACGCAGGCCGGTAACGCCGTGTCGGCCAACGTCGCCCAATGGCTGGCCCAGGCCACCGTCACCGCCCTGAACCACACCGCCGCCTTGACCTGACCGCTGATTGGACATCGCCATGGCAAGCAGAGGCTTCTTCGGGATCGTCATCGACACCGTCGAGAAGATCACCTATAACCATGACTACTCGCATCCGCAAGGGCTGGGTATCCACGTGTTGACCTGGCTACGGCGCCGGGCAAAGGCCGACAACCTTCAAACGGTGCGCCGTAGGGCGGCGGAACTGCGGCTCGTCCGCCACGACGACACCCCGACACCGGAGGATGTCGCGCGGCTGGCGCGGTGGACCGACCTGAGCGTCAGCCGGCAGAGCACTGACGACTGGTATTGCCTGCTGCGCAGGACTCAGGGAAACCCCGGCCAGATACTGCGCGCCGGGGTCGCCCTGGACGCCAGCGGCGTTCCGCTTGACAGCGTGTGGACGGAGTGGGGCTACGTGGTGGATTTCGACACCGACCGGTTGGAGGTCTACCACGGGTCGCAACACCAGCGGCATGCCAAGGGCCGCTTCGCGTCTCGCCCTTCATTCGCTGAGGCTACCGACGGCTTCGACTGCTACCCGTGCGCGCTGGTGGCCTGCTGGCCACTGACCGCCCTGCCAACGAACCGGGAGTTCATGGACGGGCTGAAGCCGGTCCTGCTCGTGTCCGCCTGACCGTTTCCGTGCCCGCCGGACTTGCCCGGCGGATGCGGTGGCCGCCAGGCCAACCGACAACACCAGACCTAGCCCTGAGAAAGCAGCTGGTGTTGTCGGCCCAACCACAACCCTCGAAGGGAGCGGTTGCGATGCAGTCTACCCAAAAACCGGTCACCAGCCTGGTGACCCCCGCCCGCACGCTGCGGGCCGCCGCCTCGCATCTGGAGCGGCACGGCTGGATCCAGCACGCCTACTACGACCTGACTTCGACGGTGTTCACCCCGGCGGCATGCATGGTCGGGGCGATCGCGATGGTCTGCTACGGCGGGCCGGTCGACTGCCCGGCGCACCTGTTCGACGAGCCCGGCTTCGACGAGTTCGAGGCGGCGCTGACCGTCCTAGACGCGTACGTGTCCCGTCGCGGGCTGGCGCCTACGGCATACGACTTCAACGACGCCAAGGGCCGCACCGCCGAACAGGTCATTCACGTCCTCAAGGACGCCGCCGACGAGTGGGAACGCTGGCTGCCCGAGGCGACAGCACGACTGCATGACCTCCTGCGTGAAGCCAGCAATGTGTGCCTCCTGCGGGGCGGTGCCGCATGACCACGAGCACTGTCAAGGCCAACGTAAAACCGATGCGGACCAAGCGGCCCAAGCGGGACCGGGACAACTTCGAGTACGACGCGTTCACCCGTCGGATCCTGCGGGCGTATGCCCACCGGGTCGCCTCCGGTGACATCGAGGCGTTGCGGTGCATGGCAACGCTGTCGGCCGAGCTGGACGCCATGCTGCGTCTGGCGGTGGCCGGTCTGCGGGCTGCCACCTACACCTGGGACGCGATCGGTGAGGCGCTGGGCGTGTCGCGTCAGGCGGCGCAGATGCGCTACGGCGACAAACCCGACCGCGGTGCGCTCGACCAGCGTCTCGTGACGGCCGGCCTGAACGTGACCGTATCGACCTTGGTGGAGGTGTTCGCCGACCACCACCCCGGTAAACCGCCGGCGTCGGTGTGCCCGGGATGCGGCTACCGCTACCCCGAAGGGCTCACCGACTGCCCCACCAACGCCACCGTGCGCCCGCTGCTGTGGCGCCGCCGTGGCGAGAATCCCAAAGCGCTGGACCGCCTGTCCGACGACCAGCGTACCGACCTGCTCGACCGCAGCACCGCCCGCACCAACCGTGTGGCGGCTTCGCGGTCGACCCGACCCGCTGTCAGTTCTGCCCACACGGCACCAACCCTGTTCGGCCACGACGGAAAGGACTGCCAGCCATGACCCAGAATCTGTCCGAGACGATCCGGAAGCAGTTCACCACGATGCGGCATCTGTACGCCGGGGCGATCGCGACGAAGCTTCGCGCCGGTGGTGTCGCCGCCGAGGTGGACTACGACGCCAAACACACCCTCGTGGTGCAGAAAGCAGACCTGTTCGGGATGCGTAGCATCCGGATCTACGTCAGCGCTGAGGGTGTGGAGATCACTTTTCCTAACCCGTATGACGCGGCGCCGTTGACCATCACGGTCGCCGCACCGTACATGATCGACGCGGTCGTGACGACGGTCGAGGGTCTGCTGATCGCGACCGGGCCATGTTGCGAACGGTCCACATGGGACACGCCGTACTGCTGCCACCGGCGCATGCGTGAGCAGGCACCGGAGGTGTGGTACATGCCCGACTCGCCGGTCTACGTCGAGCGGGTCTACACCTGCCCCATCTGTGACCAGGTCACACAGATCCAGGTCGCCGACCAGGACGAGGCCGACCGCCTCGCGGCGGAGGTGACCGGGCAATGAACACCCTACTGACCGAAACCGTTGTCCCGGCCTGGATCGCCGCCGCCCTGGGCGTGGCGACCATCGCCATGCTCCTCGGCGTGGTGCTGCTCATGGCCCGGTCCAAGCGGGCGCAGCAAAGCCACACCACTCGGGATGAGAAAGTGTTGCGGCGCCTGTTTATTGCCGCGCTCATCCCCACCCTTGTCGTGATCGGCGCGGTGATGGGCATCTCCTTTGTGGGCCTGTCCTCGTTCGCCCGGCACGACATGGGATGGCACTCGTGGATCAGCCTGATCGTGCCGCTGTCCCTGGACGGCATCTCGATCACGTTCGGGTTCTGGGCGTTCGTCGCCGTCAAGAGAGGCAGACACCCAGGACGCTCCGAGAAGATCGTCTACGTCGGTGCGCTGATCTCAGCATGGATCAACTTCAACCACGGCCGTCAGGAATGGACCGGCGCCGCAGGCATCTACCTCGGCTTCCTGTCCCTGGCCTCGGCGTGGATGTTCCACGAACTGCTGTCGCAGTTCATGGACGCACAGCAGGCGTTGCCGCAGGCGCACCGCAACGGCACCCCGATGTTCGGGGAACGCTGGCTGTGGGCACCCTGGTCCACCCTCATGGCCCGTCGTGCCTGGGTGGTCTACCCACCCACACCCGACGTCAAGCCGACAGCGGCCAACGCCCTGACCCATCTGGAAACCGTCCGGGCCAGCCGGGCTACCCGCCGACTGCGGCACAAGGCCGCCGTCGACGCCATCGCCCGCAACCTGGCCCACCCCAACACCAACACGATCACAATGGCCGCGCCGGTCTTCACCGCGGCTGCCGCCCCGACACCAACGACTGTCCGTCCGTCCACAACCGACACCGGCCCGGCCGTCGCTCCGGCACCCGTGCCCGGCATGGCCCCGGTCGGGTCGCCGATCCCCACCCCGGCAGCGGTGGCCGAAAGGCTCACCCCACGCCCGCAGCCACGACCCTGGCCGACCCCGGCACCCGTACCCGGTCCGGCACAACGCACCACTCGAACCCCGAGCAGCAAGCCGACCACCCCGGCATCGAAGCTGCCAGCCTCCTCCACAGACTCTCCAGTCACCGCGACTGAGCCTGTGCAGCCGCCGTTGCCGATGGTGCCCCCGGAACTGCTGCAACGGGCCACCGAGATAGCGCGCAAGTACCGCACCGAGCATGGAACCAGGATCAGCCCGGGCCAGCTGGCCGTGCAGCTTCGGGTGAACACTCGGCAGGCCAGCGAACTGCTCGCGGCGATCGACGACACCCCAACCAATGACCCTTCCGTCAACGGCACGCCTGTGAAGGCGATCCCATGACCGTCTCGATGCTCAGCGTCGCACCCGAGCCATACGGCTCGGGTGCGGCCCCCTGCACCGAGGCCGACCTGACCCGACTGCCCCCTACCCTCGCTCGCCCCGACCCTGACCCGGGCGTCCAGTTCTTCTTGGGCACACACCAACCGGGCTGGCTCAACCACGCCGGGGTGCCACTGTTTGTCAGCGACCGCCGCCTACGCACCTACAAGACGCTGCCTCGCGCAGCTGCGCCGTGGGCGGCCGACTCGGGCGGGTTCACCGAGTTGCAGAAGTACGGGCAATGGACGGTCACGTCACGCGAGTACGCAGCCCGGGTGCGCCGCTACCGCGACGAGATCGGCGGCATGTGCTGGGCGGCACCGCAGGACTGGATGTGCGAACCGATCATCGTCAACGGCGGAACGGTTGCCGGGCAACGCTTTGTCGGTACCCACCTGAGCGTGCCGGAACATCAGCGCCGTACCGTGCTCAACTACGCACAACTGTGTGACCTCGCCCCGGAAATCGACTGGATACCAGTGGTGCAGGGCGACACCGAACAGTCCTACCTGCGCTGCGTCGACCTCTACCAATCACTGATCGGGCTGGATCTGACCACTGCGCCGCTGGTCGGGTTGGGGTCGGTGTGCCGCAGGCAGGCCACCAAGGAAGCCGGGCAGATCATCACCGCCCTGCACCGGCACGGCGTACGCAGGCTACACGGCTTCGGGTTCAAAACCCTGGGACTGGTCGCCTACCAACACCTCCTGTGCTCGGCCGACTCGCTGGCCTGGTCACTGGACGCCAGGCTGGAACGCGCACCCCTACCGATCTGCACGCGGCACAAGAACTGTGCCAACTGCCTGCGTTACGCCCTGCGGTGGCGCACCAAGGTTCTCGCCGCCGCGGCATCGCGACCACACCAGGGCGACCTTTTCGACTACCTGCCCGACCCGAACGCCGATGGCGACCCTGACGGCTGCCCGCCTGACCGGTGCCGCTGCGAGGGTGCCCGATGAGCGCCCCGACCGCGCTGGCCCTGCCCGCACCCGACCCGCTGCGGCTCAAGCTGTTCGCCCGCACGGCCGACACCGCCAAACAGGCCCTTGCCCGTGCGGCACGCGACGACTTCCCCGACTGGCTGCACCACGTCCGGGCCGCCGCACAGTGTGCCCGGCCGATCCGGCTGGCGGGGACTATCACCACCTACCATGAGACCGGCTCCGGCACCGTCATCGACCCGTTCACTTACCGCAAGGCCACATTGGACACCGGGCACATGCCCGATGGGGTGATCTACAAGGCGTGTGGGAACCGGCGTGCCGGCGTCTGCCCATCCTGCTCCAAGGTGTACCAACGCGACGCCTACCAGATCATTAGGGCGGGGATGGTGGGCGGCAAAGGCATCCCTGACACGGTGTCGCAGCATCCGGCCATCTTCACCACCCTGACCGCCCCCGGGTTCGGGGCGGTGCACAACCGGGTGGTGCTGCGGCACACCTGCGGCGACCGGCGCCGCTGCGACTGCCGCGCCGAGCTGTGCCACCCCCGCCGCGACAACCCTGTTTGCGGGCACGGCAACACGCAAGCCTGTTTTGCCCGGCACGAGAATGGCGACAAGCGTATCGGTACCCCGATCTGCCTGGACTGCTACGACTATGACGCGCACGTGGTGTGGAACAACGCAGCGGGGGAGCTGTGGCGGCGCACCAAACAGGCCATCGACCGCGAGCTGAAAAAACTGTGCCGGGCAAGGAAAATCCCCCGCGTCACGATAGGCATCCACCCGGCCACCGGGCGCCCGGTCACCAAACCGGCGGCGCACACCAGCTGCGGCAAGGCCGCCGAGTTCCAGATGCGCGCCGTGGTGCACTTCCACGCCCTGATCCGCCTCGATGGCCGCCACCCCGACAACCCGGCCGCGATCGTCCCACCCCCGCCAGGGCTGACGGTCGATGACCTGGACCAGGCGATCAAGGCGGCGGCCCGGTCGATCAGCTTCGACACCCCGCCGCACCCTGACGAGCCGGATGGCTGGCGTATCGCCTGGGGTGAGCAGATCTACAACCGGCCCATCACCCTGTCCGGGCGCGGCGAGGTCACCGATGGCATGGTCGCTGGATACCTGGCCAAATACGCCACCAAATCCACTGAGGTCACCGGGCACACTTCCGCCCGCCTCACCGACGAAACAGTCAGCCGCTACGCCGACGTGGGTGGCAACCATGTCCACCGGCTCATCGCCGCCTGCTGGCGCATCGGCCGACCCCACCAGACTGAACTGCTCCAGCTCGCCTACGCCCGTCTGCTGTCCGCTATCGGCGCTACCGGCTTGGAGCTGGGCCGGCTCGAACCAGCCGACACCAGCACCCAGGTACCCCTGCACGGCCGGCTGCACGCCACGATCGGCGAGCTGGTCGAGGTGGCCGGGAAGGCGCCGAAGCCGTTGTGGCACCGGCCCCGGCACACCATCCCCGCTCGTGGTGCCGTCAGGGAGCGGGTCTGCCCGGCATGCGGCACCCGTAGCCGACACGTGCAGTGTCAGCAATGCCTTGCCCCGCAACACGAGCGGGCACACCGTCAGCAGCGGCTGCTGTTCCTGCTGCTCCTCCTCGGCGCCATCGAGACCGACCAACCGGAGCCCGACCCGTACGGCGGGTTGCGGCGGTGGGCGCACATGCTCGGCTTCGGCGGGCACTTCTTCAGCCAGTCCCAACGCTACTCCGTACGCTTCCGCATCCTGCGCGAAGCACGAATCACCTTCCGCCGCAACGAAACCAGCCTACCCACCGCCGAAAAGGCGGATGCCGACCGCAATGGCGAGGAAACCACCCTGGTCATCGGCAGCCTCGCCTTCGTCGGGATCGGCTGGCACACCACCGCCGACGCGATGCTCGCCCAAACCTCCTCAGCGCTCGCCAAAGAACATCAACAACTCGCCCGGCACCTAATGAGCACCTTCGCCATTTGAGCAAGAACACTGTCAAGCCTGCCTTGACACCACCTAAGAGAGGACCGAAAGGTGATCGCGCTTGAGGAGCGTCTAATCACGACAGAGGAGCTGGCGAAGCTCCTCCGCGTGGACCCGTCTACGGTGCGCCGCTGGCGCACGTCCGACCCTGCGCAGGGTCCGCCTTTTATTCAGCTATCCGAGCGAGTGACCAAGTACAGCCTCACCGACGTCCGGGCGTGGCTTGAGGGCATGCGCGTGGTTCCGGAGGTGAGCCGTGGGAAAGGGTGACATGGCCCCGCCCGGCGTGGAGCTCTCCTGTGATGTGGAGTTCCGCGACAATCGCGCGCTCCCCTACCGGGCTCGCGTGCGATGGATGGAGGCCGGCACGAAGCGCCGGCCTTCCAAGTCGCGCTCGTTCGCCAACGACCTGGAGGCGAGAGAGTGGCTTGAGGAGATGAAAGGTGTTGTCGCAGGCGGGGTTACGCCCACCACGGCGACGATGAAGCTCGCGGGGTACGGGGAGCGGGTGCTCCCCCTCGCCCTGCGCGGTCTGGAGAAGAAGACCCTCGATCCCTACCTTGCGGGGTGGAAGAAGCGCGTCGTTCCTACCCTCGGGCACCTTCCGGTGCGGCGAGTCAGCAACGGTGCGGTCGACCGGGCGGTTTATGGCTGGATTGCCGACGAGTGCAGCCAGTCGACCGTCAAGAACAGCCTTGCTGTCCTGGTGCGCGTCATGGAGCAGGCGGTGCGGGACGGCCTGATCGAGCGCAATCCGGCCAGGGTCGTCGGCTGGCAGAAGGAGTACAAGAAGGCCGAAGACGAGCTGGACGACCCGCGTTCGCTGGCCCTGCCCGACTGGCAGACACTCACGACGCTTGCTGACGCACTGTCGGCGCACTCGCTAGGCCGGTACGCCGGATGGGGCGATGTAGTCATCTTCGCTGCGTGCACTGCTGCCCGCATCGGCGAGGTCTCCGGCGTGCGGGCGGGCGATATCGACCGGGAGACCTGGATGTGGACGATCAGGCGGCAGACCACGACTGGGCCGGGAGGGCTGATTGACAAAGGCACCAAGGGAAAGCGTGCCCGCACCGTGCCGATCATCGAAGAGATACGACCGCTCGTGGCACAGCGGTTGGACGCGGTCGCCACACAGGATGCCCGACTGTTCACCGGTCCTCGCGGCGGCCGGATCAGTACCGCTGTGCTGCGGGACGCGACCCATTGGGACAAGGTCGTGTGTGACCTGGGCTATGAGCACCTTCGCCGCCACGACCTGCGGCACACCGGGCTCACCTGGATGGCCGATGCCGGCGTTCCGGTGCACGTCCTTCAGAAGATCGCCGGGCACGGGTCGATCACCACGACCCAGCGGTACCTGCACCCTGACCGGCGGAAATACGAGGAAGCGGCGGCGGCGCTGAGCGCTCACCTGACCGGCGCTCGGTCCCCCAGTGGTCCCCAGCACTCAACCAATGATCCACAAGCTGTAGCAGCGACATCGAGGAGCACGAAATGAAAAAGGCGGTGACCAGGAAACTTCCCGTCACCGCCTCGCTGTCACGCGAGTCGGGATGGCCGGATTTGAACCGACGACCCCTTGACCCCCAGTCAAGTGCGCTACCAAACTGCGCCACATCCCGATGCCGCATGGATCACTGACCTGTACGGCTGGTACAGCGTAGCGCATCCCTCAAGCGCCCGGCACGCGGGATATGCCGTGCGGGACATGAGCAAGGCAACCATCGCACGTCGCCTTAGGCGTCTAGGAGGATGGCCCGGCAATGGGGATGAGCAATGGGGATGAACTGGATAAGATCACCCGATGTTGTTGGAGAGTACCCAGAGGGCGTTGCGGCACAAGCTGACCACGGCCCAGGTGCAGGGGCGCGCCCCGTCGATGGTCGGCGCCGTGATCCGGGACGGCCGGAAGGTCTGGGATCAAGGTATCGAAACGGACACCGGGCGACAATACCGGATAGGGTCGCTCACGAAGACCTTCGTCGCGGTGCTGATTATGCGCCTGCGCGACGAGGGGAAGCTCGATCTCGCCGATCCTTTGGAAAAGCATTTGGCGGGTACCCACGCCGGCTCCCGAACGATAGCCCAGCTTCTTTCGCACACGTCAGGACTGGCCTCCGAAACCCCTGGCCCGTGGTGGGAGCGCACGCCGGGCGAGATCCGCCCGGAGCTGAGTGACGTGCTGGGCGATGATCCGTTCCGCCATCCGCCCGGCCGGCGCCACCACTACTCCAACCCGGGGTTCGCCATGCTCGGAGCGGTCGTGAGCGAGCTGCGAGGGCAGCCATGGGGCGAGGCGCTGCGCGCGGAGATCCTGGAGCCGCTGGGGATGAACCGAACCTCACTCCTGCCCCAACCGCCCCACGCCGAGGGCTTTGCCGTGCACCCGTTCGCGGACGTCGTCATGCCCGAGGTGGTGCAGGAGACGGGGCTGATGGCTCCCGCCGGCCAGCTGTGGTCGACCGCCGACGACCTGTGCCGGTTCGCCTCGCTACTGGCCGAGGGCGCCGACGGGGTGCTCAGCGCGGACTCGGTGGCGGAGATGAGGGAGCCGTCGGCCGCGCCCGAGACCGCCTCCTGGGACACCGCCTACGGGCTGGGCATGCAGCTGGCCCGCGTCGAAGGGAAGATGCTGGCGGGGCACACCGGGAGTATGCCCGGATTCCTGTGCGCGCTGTGGGTGGCTCCGGAGGAGTGCCTGGGTTCGGTGGCGATGGCCAACACCACCTCGGGGGTGCAGATCGGCTTGCTCGCCGCGGACCTGCTGACGATCGTGGCGGCGAACGAACCGAAGATCCCGGAGCCGTGGAAGCCACTGTCCAACGTGGACCCGGAGCTGCTGGAGCTTGCCGGGCCTTGGTTCTGGGGACCGGCGGGCTATGCCGTTCGCCTTCCGGCCCGCGGCGGGCTTGATGTGGTACCCCTTAATGGAATTGGCGGAAGAGGAACGCAGTTCAAGCAGCGGGAGGACGGCTCCTGGGTGGGTCAGAGCGGCTACTTCGCAGGCGAGATCCTCCGCCCGGTCCGCGACGAGACGGGGCGGGTGTCGCATTTGGACATCGGCACGTTCGTCCTCACCCGCGAACCGTACGATCCGAGCGCGCCGATCCCGGGCGGGGTGCCGGAAAAACCTTGGCAGACCGGCTAAACGCCACCATCGAGGCAGGCATCCGGGGCCTCGACCGCCTCGGCGAAGCGGTCGAGGCGGGCCAGTAGCTCGGTCCATAAGGCGGTATTCATCATGGGTACGAACGAGCCGGCCTCCTGCGGACGTTTCACCGTCAGATGGCGGCGGCCTGGACGACCTTCCAGCCCGCAGGGGTCTTGGCCATGGTGAGCACGATGCGGTTCTGGTCCATCTTCTCGCCCTGGATGTTGACGTTCTTGCGGAACTGGTTCACGTACAGCAACACCTCGACCCGGTCCGCCTCGGCGCTGATGACCCCGGCCGCCGAGACCTCGGCGCGCACGACGGCCTGTTCGCTGAGCACGGCCTCCCGCAACGCCGAGGTCGTCTGCTCGTACTCCCGCGTGAAGTCGCCCGCCGTGAATGATCGCCCATTGTTCACGGCCGCGTCGAAACCCTTGTGGTCGTAAGAGAAGATGGCCCGGGCGGCGGCGGTCGCGGCGGCGACCGACTCGCGCGAGGCGTCCTGACGCTGATGCGAGGAGCGCTCCTGCAGAACAGCCAGCGTCGCGAAACCCAACAGTAGCAAGGCAACGAACGGGAGTATCAGCCCACGAACTCGAGCTTGGAGACCAGCCATCGCCCCTCCTCCTTCACCAGATCTACCTTGATGCGGTAGTGCGACGGGCGGCCCTGCGGGGCCTTGACGTTGCTGACCGTGGCGTCGACTGCCACCAGTACCACCGCCGAGTCGGTGTCGCCGGAGACGAGCGCGGCGCGCAGCACGATGCCCTGCGACTGCACCTCGTTTTCCACCACGGCCGCGCGCACCTGCGTCTTGCCGCGCGTGTACTCACCGGCGAAGTCTCCGGTCGCACCAGAGCTCACGCGCTGGATGTCGGCGTCGACGGTTGAGGCCGAGATGGACACGAAGTCGACGGTGAACTGCCGGGCGGCGGCAACCGCGGCGGCGTGGTCGCGCTCGACCGATTCACTTGAGTACCAGCGCCAGCCCGACCATCCGGCGGCGGCCACGGCCAGCGCCAGCACCCCGAGTATCAACAGCCGCAAGCGTTTCATGACATGACTCCCGAGTACAGCAGCAGTTTCCAAGACTGGGCCCCGGCATAGGAGCCCTGCCCGCCGTCGCCACCGAACAGCAGCGGCCGCCCGTCGGGCCCGAGCACCACACCGGTCACCGGGTCGAACCCTGCGATGGTTGGTCCCGCCGGGACGCCGGGGCTTGGAGGAAAGGAAGGACCCTCCCGGCTTCCCGGCGGGAGCGGCGCGGGCGTGGGTTCGGGGCCACCCGGCCGCGGAGTGAAGTTGGTGCCACGCCTGCCCGAACCGGCGGCGTTCTCCTGGCTGGTGCAGCGCAGGTTTTCGCCCGTCCGCCTGTACTGGCAAGGCGGCGGGTCGTTGAGGTTGACCGCCAGACCGAGGTGCGCGGTGCCGTCGCCGGGCACGACGGTGTAGCCACCGGCGACGACCAGCGGGTAGACGACGAGGATCTGCTCGATACCGGCGACGCGGCGGGCGGCGAGGCCGTTGACGCTGACCAGGTTTCCCAGCAGCATGCCCAGGGCCGGGTCGAGGTCGGTGAGCAGGCCGCGCAGCTCGGCCGCGGCCGGCGGGCCGTTGGCGAGCAGGCGCTTCAGGTCGGGATCGGCGTTGCGCAGCGATGCGGCGAGGCGCGCGAGCCCGGCCGCCCATGCGCGGATCGCCTCGGCCGACTCCGCTTGCGTGGCAAGCACTTTGCGGCCATCCTCGATGAGCGCGGTCGTCTCCGGCAGGTATCTCACGGCGTCGGCCAGCAGGGCGTTGCCCGCGTCGAGCAGGCGGCGCAGCGCCGCCTCGTTGCCCTCGAAGCCGGTGCCCAGCTCGTCAAGGAGCACGGCCAGGTCGCGCGCGTCGATCGACGAGACGAGGGCGTCGAGGTTTGCCAGCAGCGTCTCCACCGGCAGCGGGGTCGACGTCCGCTCGATCGGGATGACATCGCCCGCCTTGAGGAACGGACCGTCCGCTGTGGACGGTCGCAGGTCGACGTACTGCTCGCCCACCGCCGACCGCAGCGCGACAACCGCCGCCGTCAAAGCTGGGACCCTGGTTTCGCCGTCGATGCGCAGGTCGACTCGTACGCCGCCATCGTGCAGCCCCACCCCGGTCACCCGGCCCACCGGCACTCCCCGGTAGGCCACGGGGGCGTTGACGAATATCCCGCCCGCTTCGGTGAAATCGGCGTGCACCACATAGGCCCCGCCGAACAGGTCGTCACGCCAGCCCAGGTACCGCAGCCCGACATAGGCGATGCCCACGACGCTCACGACGGCGAAAACCAGCAGCTTCAATCTCATCCGCGCAGCCCTCCCGATAGCAGGTGCCATAGCGGCAGCGACGGCAGCGGCAGCGACGGCAGCGGCAGCGGCAGCGAGGGCGTGGGCAAGGGAAGGGGCGTTAATGAGGGGTTGGGCAGAGGCAATGGCGGCAACGACGGAAGCGGCAAAGGAGGCAGGGGCAAAGGAGGCAGCGAAGGCAACGGCAGGCCGGGCACGCGCGGCGGCGCCGTGTCCGGAGGCGCGATGAGGCTCTGCGCCAGGAACGTCACCGCGTCCATGTCGACCGTGACGTGCAGCTTTACCTGGTTCCCGGCGATAGCCCGGGTCACGTTGGGCGGGAACGGGAACGTGAGCATGAAGTCCAGCGCCTTCGGCAGATCGTCGCGGGCCTTGACCAGCTGTTCGACCAGGGGTTGCAGCGCCTTGAGATCCGCCAGCAGATCTTCGCGGCTTTGGTCTATCAGACGGGTACCCACTCCGCTCAACCCATTCAGAGCGTTCAAAGCCGCGGTCAGCTGCTCCCGCTGCCGCGCCAGAACGGTCAACCCGGGGTCGAGCGCCTCCACGGCCGCGCCGATCGCCTGCCGCTGCTCGGCGAGGCGCGCCGACAGGCGGTCAAGCGCGTCGATGGCGCGCACGATGTCGGCCTTCTGGGCATCCAGCCCGGCAACGAATGAGTCCAGTTTCGACAGGGCATGGCGCGCCTCCTCCTCCCGGCCGGCCAGTGCCTGCACCACCTCGACGTTGATGGTCTTGAGGTTGGCCAGGCCGCCGCCGTTGAGCACCATGCCCAGCGCGGCCAGCACCTCCTCCACCTCGGCGGAGCGCTTGGTGCGGTCGAGCGGGATCAGATCGCCCTCCGACAGCCGGCCTTGCGGCGCCTCGCCGGCGGGCGGGGCCGCCAGCGCCACGAACTTCTCCCCCAGCAGGCTCGTCTGGCGGATCGCGGCCGTGGCGTTGTCGGGCAGTACCACCGACCCGTCGACCCGAAGCCGCACCACCGCCGTCCATCCCTTGAGGAAGATGGCCTGAACGCTCCCCGCGGACACGTCATTGACCTTCACGCCCGCGCCGGGGACCAGGTCGAGCACGTCGGTGAACTCGGCCGTGACGGCGAATCCGGGCGCCGGCGTGGTGCAGCCGCTGGCCAGCACAAGCAGCATCATGGGAAGCATTGGAGGGACGTGGATCACTCCGCCAAGTGATCCACGTCCCGCCCTCCACCTCATGGCTGCACCGCCTTTGCCAGGTCGAAGCACTGCTTGGGTACTTCCGGCGCGGGCAGGACGTTAACCATGAGGCTGCATATGTAGGCCGCCGCGTTGTGCGGCCCGGTCGCGTTGTTGCGCGTGTCGGTGGTGCCGGTCAGGGGGTTGTAGGACAGGGCCAGGTTGGACAGGGCCAGCGGCGCGACGTCGAGCACGTCGATCATCGCTTGTTGCTGACGCACAAGCACATTCGTGATGTCGACCAGGGCTTCCACATTGGAGGCGAGCTGGGCGCGGTTTTCCCGCACGAACGTGGCCACCTCGGCCAGCGCCTGCGAGAGCTTGCGCAACGCCAGTTCTAGCTCGCCGGCGTCGGCGGCGAGTTGCTGAGCCACCGATGACAGTGTCTGGTTGAACGCGCGGACCTGCTCGTCGTTACGGGCGAGCATGGTCGTGAACTGTTGCAGGTTCGCGACGCTGGCGAAGAGGTCCCGGCGCCCGCTTGCCAACGTGGACAACGCCTTCGACGCATTGTCCAGAGTAAGATTGAGATTCTCCCCGTTGCCTTCGAGGTTGGCCCGCCCGGTGGCGATCAGCCGCGACAGCGCACCGTCCTTGTTGGCGCCTTCCGGGCCCAGATCGCGGTTGAGCCGGTCGAGCGCGCGGTAGACGTCGTCGAGCTCCATCGGGACACCGGTGCGGGTGACGTGCGCGCGGTCGGGCAGCACCGGTCCGCCCGTGTACGGCGGGGCCAGCTGAACATAGCGGTCGCTGACGATGCTGGGCGGCACGATGATGGCCGTGACGTCCTTGGGCAGATAGTTGTTGTAGCGCATGTACAGCCGCACCTTGTCGCCCATCGGGACGACCTCGGTGATCTCACCGACCTTGACTCCGAGCACGCGCACGTCGGAGCCGGGGTGTACGCCGACCGCGACCGGGAAATCCGCACTCAGTGTGCTTGTGGCCGCCTGTGCCGGGCTACCCGGAAGGAGGGAGAGCGCGACGGCAAGAACCATGAGGCGTTTCATCGTTGACCCCCCGGGGTGTATGCCTGGAGCAAACCGTCTACATAGGAGTCGAACCAGCGGCCGTTGCCGGTGACGTTGGCGAACGCCTTGAGGAACGGGGCGAGGCTGCGCAGCGTGGCGGCGAGCTGGTCGCGGTTGCGTTGCAGCACCGAGACGACCTGGCGCAGCTGCTGCAGCGCGGGCTGCAGCTGCTGCTGGTTGTCCTGCACCAGCCCGATCAGCTGATCCGACAGGGTCACGGTCGCCTCCAGCAGGCGATGAAGGGCGTCGCGGCGCCGGGCGACCTCGGCCAGCAGCAGGTTGCCGTCGGTGATGAGGCGGGCGAACTCCTCGTCGCGGGCGGCGAGGACCGTGGTGACCTGGTTGGCCCGTGCCAGCAGGGCGCGCAGCTCCTCGTCCCGGCTCGAGATGGTCTGTGACAGGCGGGAAAGGCCCTCCAGCGAGGCCTTCACGCTGGCGGGCGTGTCGGCGAACGCCTCCGACAGCACATCGAACGCCTTGGCCAGCTGCGCGGTATCGATCTGCTGGACCGTGCCGGCCAGGCCGGTCACCGCCTGCATCACGTCGAACGGCGAAGCCGTGCGCTCCAAGGGAATCTCGTCCCTCAGGGGAGCTGTTCCCAGGGGCTCGAGCGACAGGTACTTCTGCCCCAGCACGGTCTTGATACGGATCGTCGCGGATGTCTTGTCGCCCAAGGGCTCGCTCACGCGCAACGTCACCCGCACCCGATCCCTGTTGAGCGCGATCCCGGTTACCTTGCCCACCTTGACCCCGGCGATGCGCACCTCGTTGCCGGGCACCAGGCCGCTTGCGTCGCGGAACGCCGCCGTGTGGGTCGTGCCGGAACCCAGCGCGTCAAGGTTGAAGGCGGCCAGCAGGATCGCCGCGATGACGCACAGCCCCGCGACCCCGGTCGCGAACGGATACTTCCTCAGCGCTTGCATCGGGCCGCCCCCGAGCTGAACGTCGGCACCTTGACCGAGCTGGATTGGGCTGTCACCTTGCCGTCGAAGTCGCACAGGAAGAAGTTGAACCACGATCCGGTCGAGGCGACCCCGGTCAGCGCATCCAGGCGACCCGGCAGCCGGTCGAGCGTGCCGTCGATCACGTCGGCGTTGCGGTTGAGCGTGCCGGCGAGCGTGTTCAGCAGGCCGATGTCGGCGGCGAGGCTCGGCCGCACGTCCGCGATCAGCCCCGAGGTCGCGGCGGCGAGATCGCCGATACCCGCCAGCGCCTCGCCGATCGCCAGCCGGTCGGCGGCGAGCCCGGAGACCAACTGCTGCAACGCTTTGATGCTCTGGCTCAGCTCCCGGTCACGCTCACCCAGCGTCACCAGCACCGCGCCGAGATTGGAGACCACCCTGCCGATCGCCTCGTCCCGGTCGGCCAGCGTGGTTGTCAGGGAGGCGGTGCGGCGCAACAGGTCCGCCATCGTTCCCCGCTCACCCTGCAGCACCTGGATGATCTCGTAGGCGAAGCGGTTGACGCCGTCGGCCTCCAGGCCGGTGAACAGCGGCCGGAACCCGTTGAACAGCGCCGTCAGATCCAGTGCCGGCGTGGTCTGGGCCAGCGGGATCAGCCCTCCCTTGGCGAGGGTCCCGGACGCGGGACCCTCAAGGAGTGCGACGTAGCGCTGGCCCACAAGGTTCCGGTAGCGGATCTTCGCCCGCGTCGAGGCGGGCAGAGGGATCGCCTCGTCCACGGTGAACTCCAGCTCCGCCACGGTCCCGACGAGACGGATCCGCTTGACCTGACCGACCTTCACCCCGGCGATGCGGACGTCGTCACCGGGCAGCACCCCGGTCACGTCGGTGAAGCAGGCGCGATAGGACGTCCCACCAAACCCAAGCGAGCCAAGGGTTTGCGCCAGCGCGCCGGTGAGTGCCGCGGTAATGGCGGCGAATGCGAGCAACTTCCATAAAGCACCTCTCATTGCACGTTCACCACCGTCCCGCGCAGCAGCGGCCCCCACAGCAGCAGGGACAGGTCACCCACCCGGTCGGCGGGCACGCCGGTGGCGGCGGCGACTAAGGGGCGCAACAGGTTTCGCTCGCCACCGTAGTCATAGCCATCATCAATGGGTACCTCGGGGGCCGGCACATGCGGGTCGGGAAGACCCCGGCAGTTGGCGCCGTTCCTGGCGCCGTAGACGGGTTCGTCGCGGCCGGCCTCGTACTTGCCGCCGTCCTTGGTCGCCTCGAGCGTGATGTGCATGCGCCCGGACGCGAACACCTGCTCCGCCCGCGATTGCAGGCTGATCAGCCCGCGCAGCAGGCACGGGTACTCCGGTGCGTAGGCGGCAAGCAGCTCCAGCACGGGCCGGGAGACCCGTCCCAGCTGGATGAGCCGATCGTCATAGCGGTCAAGGAAGTCGCGGCCCTGCACGGCAAGGCCCGTGGTGTGGCGGAGGAAGTCTGCCAGCTGCGCTCGCTGCTGGGCGACGGTGGTCATGGTGACGGTGGCGTCGCGCAGCAGCGCGATCAGGTCGGGCGCCGCGGCGTCATATACCTCCAGCACCTCGACCAGCCGGCGCACGTCCTCGGCGATCACGGGCATCCGCTCGTTGAGCGCGTTGAGGTAGGTGTCGAGGTTTTCAAGGTCCCGGCCGAGCCGCTCGCCGCGCCCCTCCAGCCCGTAGGCGAGCGCGCCCAGCACGGCGGCCAGCTTGTCTGGCTTGATGGCCTGCAGCAGCGGCAGCGCGTTGTCCAGCACCCGCTCAAGCTCGATCGCGGCGGCGGTGCGGTCCTGCTCGATCACGGCACCGTCGCTTATGGACGGTCCGGTGCCGGCGGATTGCAGCGCGACGTAGCGCTCGCCGAACAGCGTCTTGGGCAGCAGGCGGGCGGTGACGTCCGCCGCAATCAGCTTGCGCTGCAGCGGATCGAGGGCCAACTCGAGGATGGCCTTGCGGCCGTCTGCGCGGATAGAGCGCACCTCGCCCACCACGACGCCGCGCAGCTTCACGTCGGCGCCCTCGGAAAGCTGCATCCCGGTGTGGTCGGTGTGCAGGGTCACCCGGTCGACCTCGGTGAACGCCTTGCGGTAGGCCAGGACCGACAGCCCCAGCAGCGCCGCCAGCAGGACGGCGAAGGCGGCACCCAGGATCCTGTTGCTCATCCGGCTATCCGTACGGTCGTGGTGGCTCCCCAAATCGCCAGGGAGAGGAAGAAGTCGACGACGTTCACCGAGACGATCGCGGCCCGGACGGCGCGGCCCACCGCGACTCCGACACCGGCCGGGCCGCCGCTCGCGTGGAACCCGTAGTAGCAGTGAATGAGCACGACGACGATGCTGAAGACCAGCACCTTGCCGAATGACCAGAGCACATCCACCGGTGGCAGGAACAGGTTGAAGTAGTAGTCGTAGGTGCCGCTCGACTGTCCAAAGTAGCCGGTCGCGATGGTGCGGGTGGCGAAGTAGCTCGACAGCAAGCCCAGCACGTAGAGCGGGATGACGGCGATGAACCCGGCGATCATGCGCGTGGTGACGAGGAACGGCACCGGCGGTACCGCCATCACCTCCAGGGCGTCGACCTCCTCGGAGATGCGCATCGCGCCCAGCTGCGCGGTGAAGCCGCAGCCCACAGTCGCGCTCAGGGCGAGCGCGGCAACCAGCGGGGCGATCTCGCGGGTGTTGAAGTACGCGCTTACGAAACCGGTGAACGCACCGCTGCCTATCTGGTTGAGGGCTTGGTATCCCTGCAAGCCGACCTCGGTACCCGTGAAAAATGTCAAGAAAGCAATGACGCCAACAGTCCCGCCCACGACGGCCAGGCCGCCCGTGCCGAAGCTCACCTCCGAGAGCAGGCGCAGCACTTCCCGCCGGTAGCGGGCCAGGGTCCTTGGCGCCCAAGCGAAAGCACGGGCATAGAAGGACAGCTGCGCGCCGAGGTCATCGAGGATCATCTCAGGCCCCCTTCTGCGGCACGACCTGGAAGTAGATCGCTGTGAGCACGAAGTTGACCGCGAACAGCAGCATGAACGTGATGACCACCGACTGGTTCACGGCGTCGCCGACGCCCTTCGGCCCGCCCTTGGCGTGGATGCCCATGAAGCAGGCGACAAGCGCCGCCACCGCGCCGAAGACGAGCGCCTTGATCTCACCGGAGATGAGGTCGGGCAGCTGGCCCAGCGCCTGGAAGCTGGCCAGATAGGCGCCCGGGGTGCCGCCCTGCAGGACGGTGTTGAAGAAGAACCCGCCGCCCACGCCGACGACGCTGACCACGCCGTTGAGCAGCATCGCCACCAACATGCTCGCCAGAACCCTTGGTACGACGAGGCGTTGGACCACGTTGATGCCGAGCACCTCCATGGCGTCGAGTTCCTCGCGGATCTTCCGGGCGCCGAGGTCGGCGCAGATCGCCGAGCCGCCCGCGCCCGCGATGACCAGGGCGGTGACGATCGGGCCGGCCTCCCGCACCACCGCCAGCACGCTTGCCGCGCCCGTGAACGATTGCGCCCCAAGCTGTTTAACCAGCGAGCCGAGCTGCAGCGTGATGACCGCGCCGAACGGGATGGAGACCAGGGCCGCCGGCAGGATCGACACGGAGCTGATGAACCACGCCTGCTGGATGAACTCCTTGCCCTGGAAGGGTTTGCGGAACAACCCGCGCGCCGCTTCGAGGCAGAAGACGAAGAATAGGCCGGCCTTGGTAATCATCGGAACGACCCCACCGGCGGGAGGACGTTGTTGTCGTCGCACCAGCGTCCCGGCTCGCGCTCGGCGCGGCGGCGCTGCCCGTTGGAGGGCTGGAGCTGGCGCGGGATCGGCGGCAGCGGCGGGAGCTCGTCCCCGCGCTCGCGTTCGGCGGCAAGCTCGTCGGCGTCCTTCTCCTCGGTCATCCCGATCGGCCCGATGCGCTGCGCGTTGAGGAACTGGCGTACGACGGGTTCGGTACTGGACAGAAGCATTTCGCGCGGGCCGAACATGGCCAGGTGCCCGTGGTAGATCAGGCCGATGTTGTCCGGGACCGTGCGGGCGGTGTTGACGTCGTGCGTGACGATCAGGAAGGTCGCCTCGGTCCTCTGGTTGAGATCGATGATCAGCTGGTTGAGGTACGCCGTGCGCACGGGGTCGAGGCCGGAGTCGGGCTCGTCGAACAGCACGATCTGCGGGTCTAGCACGAGCGCGCGGGCCAGTCCGGCGCGCTTGCGCATGCCGCCGGAGACCTCGCCGGGCAGCTTGTGCTCCGCGCCGAGGAGGCCGACCATCTCCAGCTTGTCGGTGACCATCTCGCGGATCTCCGCCTCGGGCCAGCGGGTGTGCTCGCGAAGCGGAAAGGCGACATTGTCGTAAATATTCATCGAGCCGAACAGCGCGCCGTCCTGGAACAGCACCCCGAACAGCTTGCGCACCTCGTAAAGCTCGCGCTCGCGCAGGCGGGGCAGGTCGCGCTCACCTATCCACACCGAACCGCGATCCGGCTCGAGCAGGCCCACCAGGCACTTGAGGAACACTGACTTGCCGGTGCCGGACGGGCCGAGCAGCACCGAGATCTCGCCCGCTGGCAGGGTCAGGGTCACGTCCGACCAGACCGGCTGGCGACCGAAGGACTTTGTCAGACCTTCGACACGGACCTCGACTCCCAACGTGTCCTCCCAAGTGGCGGCTCGGTGTTGAGTAGTTATCGCTCGACGGGCCGGTGGTGTTACAGACGAGTTGCGGGCTAGGGTGGCACCCTGATGGAGGGAGGTGCGGCGTTGACCGAAGCCGATCTGGTCGCTCGGGCCGTGCAGGGTCTCCCCGACGCCGTGGAGACGCTCCTCGCCAGCCTCCGGCCCCAGATCGTCCGCTACTGCCGCGCCCGCCTCGGCCCGATAAGCGGCGGTTACACCACCGCCGACGATGTCGCCCAAGAGGTCTGCGTTGCCATACTTGGCGCGCTTCCTCGCTTCCGCGACCAGGGTGTGCCCTTTTCGGCGTTTGTCTTTGGTATCGCGGCCCGCAAGGTCGCCGATGCGCACCGCGCCGCCACGCGTGGCTTTCCCTTGTCCACTGTGGACTACGTACCGGAGCGAGCCGATACGCGGCCCGGGCCTGAGCAGCTGGCCGTCGCCGCCGAACTGTCCCGGCGGCTGTCGGACTTCCTGGGCGAGCTTCCCGAGACCCAGCGCGAGATCATCGTGCTGCGGGTCGCGGTCGGGCTCAGCGCCGAAGAGGTGGGCAAGGTTCTGGGCATGTCCGCCGCGGCGGTACGGGTGGCACAGTCACGCGCCCTGCACCGCCTCAGGACGATCGCGAGCAGCCTAGTCGATGAGATGGCGTCATGAACGAACAAGTGCCCCTTTACGAACCGGACGAGGCGACGATCGCCCGCGACGACGCGCTGCTGGACAGCCTCGGCCGTGGAGGCTCCTCGACGGACGCGTTGCCCGGCGATGACACCCTCGCCCTCGCCCTGTTCATGTGGCGGGAGGATCTGTCCACTCCCACCCCGGATCCCGTTCGCGCTCGCCGCAAGCGGCGCAAGGTCACCTGGACCATCATCGGCGCCGCGGTCGCGGCAGCCCTCGGCACCGGCGCGACCGTTGCGGCCGCCTCCAACGCCGGGCCCGACAGTCCACTGTGGCCGATCACCGAGCGCATCTTCACCCAGCAGGCCTCCAATGCCAGTGCCGACGCGGCCAAGACCCGCATCGCCGAAGCGCGCACGGCCGTCGGCGAGCAGCGCCTGCCCGAGGCGCAGAAGCTGCTCGACCAGGCCGAGACGCTGATCGCCAAGGTGACGTCGCTTGTGGAGCGGGAGGCGCTGATGGCCGAGCTCAACCAGGTGCGCGCCCTGCTCACCACCGCGGTCGGCGGCACACCGGTGCCGGTTCCCACCCCCACCGCGATCCCGATTCCCACACCGGCGCCCAGCGCCGGCGGCAGGCCCTCACCCGTCTCGCCAATCCCGCAGCCGAGCAAGACCGGCGGCCTGCTGCCGCTGCCGACCATCAGCGTGCCGCCGCTGCCGTCGCTGCTGCCCTGATCGGCATGGTCTAACCGCGCAGCTTGCCCTCGACGTAGTCGCGCAGTTTGAGGAAATAGCTTGGGCTCCAACCGCTATCGGTGTAGTAGTCGTCGCCGATCAGGTCGAAGCACATCTTCGCCTCGCTGAAGCGGTCGGCGAGGCTGAAGGCGAGGCCGAACCTGTTCCACAGGAACGGCGTGGCGATGGTGTGCTTGTAGGCGGGGTGCCAGATGGACTGCTCGGCCGCGACGACAAGCTCGTCGCCAACCTCTTTGCGTTCCATGTAGGCGGTGTCGTCCTCCTGCGACCAGCGGTGCTCGAGGTGCGCGGTGGCGATCAGCGCGGGCAGGGAGGTGCCGGGCCCGGCCGAGGCGCGCTGGCGGGCGAAGTCGAACATCTCCTCGGCGCTGCCGCTCCACTTGGCGCAGAGGTTCTGCAGCATCTGGTCGTGGCCGTAGTGGTGCAGCGGATCCAGCTCGACGAGGCGGTTGAACCGGTCCCAGCGCTCCTGTTTGGACAGTTGCCGCGCGCGGCCGAGGATGATGAGGAAGTACCAGGCTTCCAAGCAATTCGGGTCCTTCTCCACCACCTCGTCGAGGCAGTCCTCGGCCAGCTTGAGCCGGCGGAACCACACCTTCCACTGCTGCTCGGTGACGCTGTCGGCACCGCCGGAGCCGCGCGCCTCCCACGCCCAGAAGACCGCGTGCGCGCCCCGAACCAGCAGTGGCAGCAAGGAGCCTGGCTCGTCGCGGATCGGCCCTTCGATCCAGTCCTGCACGCCCGGCGCGTCCGCCGCGATCTCCATGTAGAAGGCGCGATCGTCGTTACCCATCGGGCCGGCAAGGATGCCGCGGGCGGTCGCCCAGTCGCGGCCAACGAGCGCATCGTGGAGGCGCTTGGCGGTGGGATCACCAAGGAACGGGTCCATCACTACAGTGTGTGACGACGACAGCTTCTTGTTCTTGCGGAACGGCCACATAGCCGGGCAGCCTAGCGAACCCATGCGGTCACGGGTAGGGTGCGATCTCGCTGAGGATGACGGCGAGTGACGGAGGGGCCGGTCGGATGGTCGCGGGGATGCGGGCGTTGTTGAGCCTCATCATGTTGCTGGGCTTCTTCATCGTCGCCCTGCTCCAGTTGGCGGCGGTGGGCGCGCTGGCGATATGGCTAGCGGTCGTGGCACCGGCCATTGTGGCGTTGAAGATTACGCTTCCGCTGTTCGCGGCGCTGGTCGGCGGCGCCGGCGTGGCGATCTGGCGCGCGCTGCGGGCACGCCACGAACCGATGCCGGGTGTCATCGTCACACCGCAGCAGGCGCCCCGGCTCTGGGACGAGGTGCGCGCCCTCGCCAAGGCGGCAGGCACCCGCCCACCGGACGAGATCCGCATCGTGGCCGATGTCAACGCGGCCGTCTCCGAGCACAGCAAGCTGCTCGGCCTCATCCCCGGCAAGCGCTACCTCTTCGTGGGAATGCCGCTGCTGCAAGCGTTGTCGGTCGCCCAGATGCGCGCCGTGCTCGCTCACGAACTCGGGCACTACTCCGGTTCGCACAGCCGCCTCGCCGCCGTCGCCTACCGCGGGCGCCTGGCCATCGCCGGAACGCTGGGCCGCATCGGCCGGATGAACCCGATCGGCTGGGTGTTCAAGCTCTACGGCATGCTCTACCTGTTGGTGGACAACGCCGTTTCGCGCCGGCAGGAGCTCGAGGCCGACGCGTCCGCAGTGCGCGTGGCGGGCAAGCGCGCGGCGATCGGCGCCCTCACCGAGGTGAGCGTCGCCGCCATGGCATACGACTTCTATTTAGGACGGTACGTGGCGCCGGGCGCCGAGTTCGGATTGTTGCCAGACAACATCTTCGCCGGCTTCACCCACCTGGTGAGCGAGCGCCAGGACGAGCTGGCCAAGCTGCGCGCGGGTGCGCCGGAGATGGAGAAGGGAAGCCGGTGGGACACCCACCCGCCGCTGTCCGCGCGCATCGCCGCCATCCAGGCCCTGCCGGACTCCCCCGTCGCCGAGGACCCCCGCCCCGGCACGGAGCTGCTGCCCGACACCGAAGGCGTCGGCCGCGCACTCCAGCAGATCGTGGTGGAGACCCGCAACCGGCAGGTGATGCCGTGGCCGCAGTTCATCGCCGCCACCGCCACCAGCCAGCTGCAGGAGCAGGCCGACCGCATCTTCCGGCAGCTGAGCCGCATTCTCGGCCGCCCTGGCATCGGCCTGTCCGATGTGGTCGCCGCGCTCGCCGCCGCGCAGGCGGGCACGATGGGCGAGGCGTTCTACCCCAACGCCACCCGCAAGGAGGCCGCGGGCAAGTTCGCCGAACCGCTGGAGATCCTGCTGCGGCTGGCGGCCGTCCGCTCGGGCGTGGCGTTCTGGCGCCAGTCATGGACGGGCGGACCCGAGCTGACCGACCGTACCGGGACGCCGCTCGACCTCGGCGAGGTGGCGCGGCTCGCGGTGACGCCGGAAACCCTGCCGCAAACCCAGGCGCGCCTGGCCGGGATGGGTATCGGCGTCGAGGCGGCGGCCGTGGTCGAGCAGACCGCGACCTCGCGCGGCAGCAGCATCATCGCCGGCATGGCCAACACCAAGGTGGATGGGGTCGACTCGGATCTGCTCGTGCTCGACGACGGGTTGATAGTGGTCCCCGGCGCGGGCAAGACGGAGGAGGGCAGGCAGCGGATGATCGCCCTCCTCGACAGCACCCCGGTGGAGCAGCTGGGAAGGACCTACCGGTTCATCCCGTTCGAGGAGATCAAGTCCGCGACCATCGCCAAGAAGGTCCCCCTCCGGGCGCAGGTGCGCCTCCACAATGGACAGACGGTCGAGCTGCGCGAGTCGTGGACCGGTGAAGGGCTGCACAAGCAGAGTGCCGACCTGATCCGCCAGATCCTCCAGCGCTTCGCCGAAGACCAGTGAACCCCGCCGGCACCGGCTGACCGACCATCTAGGACAGCACCTCCACGTCGTCGGGATGCATCACGTCCGCCACATTTCGCGAGTCAAAGGTTGCCAGCGACGCGCCGTTCTTGTGTGCCTCCACGACAGCCTGGGCCACGCCGCCTCCATTTACAAGGTTCCGAAGGCGGTCGACGTCCAGCAGGTCCTTGCCCAGCAACGGCAACACCACAACCGCTTCATGGTCGTCGACCTCGGTGAGCATGCGCACGAGTCGCTGGCGTGCTTCCTTGTCAAGCTCGGGCAGGGCGTCAAGCACGGCGAGGGCGGGAACGCCTGTCACATCGCCGTTCTCCGCCACCACCATGATGAGCTCTCCGGTGGACGCCCGCTCGAGTCGGAGGTGGGCAAGCAGAGCGGAGGTATCAAACACCACCCGACCTTCACGCCGATTGTGAGGCATCGCGTGTGGCGGGCCGAAGGCTCGACATCTCCGATTCCTCACAATCGGCCGCGTCCCTTTCGCGACGACGCTGGCCGCGGCTGCGCTCGGCGCGAGCCAGGCGCTCACGCATGGCGGCCTTGCCGTCCTCGGTGATTGCCAGGTCGCCGACGTAGCCGTGCTCCTCCAGCAGTTGCCGCGTCCGCTCACTGCGCCGGTCTTTTTCGATGAGACCTGCGATGTAGGCGGAGGTGTTGCCCGCCGCCTTGTGCCGCGCGTACTCGGCGATGTCGGCTGGGAGGCTGATGGATGTCTTCTCGGTCGCCGGACGACCTTCAGTCATACCGTCAGCGTACGCCGGTGGTATTGATCAGCTCAGCTCTGCGGGGGTGATGACGACGTCGACGAGGGCGCCCTTGCGCAGCAGGGTGACGGGCATGCGGCTGCCGATCGCGGGGCCAAGCATCAGGCGCAGCAACGCTTGCACGTTCTGGATCGGCTGGCCCTGCGCCGTGAGGATCACGTCGCCGAGGTAGACGCCGGCGACACCGGCGGGGCTGCCGGGCACGACCTCCACCACACGCAAACCGTTGCGCTGCCCGAGTTTCTCGGCCGTCGGCGGCGGCAACGGCGCGGGGGCGCCCGCGATGCCGACCCAGGCTCGCCGCACGCGCCCGGTCGTGATCAGCTCGCTGATGATATGCCGGGTAGTGGAGTTGATCGGTACCGCGAGGCCCAGTCCGAAGCCGGCCACGGCGGTGTTGATGCCGATGACCTTGCCGGTCGACTCGGCGAGCGCGCCGCCGGAGTTGCCGGGGTTGAGCGCGGCGTCGGTCTGGATCACATCGTCGATCTGGCGGACGCGGCGGCCGTCGTTGGTGGGCAGGGAGCGGCCGAGCGCCGACACGACACCGGCGGTGACCGAGCCGGCCAGGCCCATCGGGTTGCCGACTGCGACGACGAGCTGGCCGACCTGGAGCTTGTCGGCGTCGCCGAGCACGGCCGGCTGCACCCCGGCGGACCGCACGCGCAGCACCGCGAGATCGGACAGCGCGTCGGATCCCACCACGTCGAAGCGGGCCTCCGAGCCGTCGGAGAAGGTCGCCGCCCCACCGTTGGCGCCGGCGACCACGTGGGCGCTGGTCAGCAGGAACCCGTCGTCGGTGAAGGAGACGGCGGAACCGGCACCGGCGCCGCGTGGAGTGCGCACGGCGAGGGCGGCCACGCTCGGCAGGACCGTGCGGGCCACAGTGGTGACGACCTGGCTGTAGGCGTCGAGGGGATCATTCATGCCGTTCACAACAGCCTAGGAGGCTGCACAAATCCCGCTAAATGTCCGCCGTGAGCGAAACCGCGGACGGCGCTGTACCGGGATATTTCAGCCCAGATCCGGTGTTGAGGACCACCACCTCGTCGTGCGGGGTGAGCCAGCCCGCCGCGCGCAGCTTGCGGGCGGCGGTGAGGCAGGCCGCGCCCTCGGGGCAGAGCATCAGCCCCTCCCGGGCGCCGAAGTCACGCAGATCGCAGAGGATCTCGTCGTCGTCGACGGCTACGGCCGTACCCCCTGATGAATAAAGCGCATCAAGGATCAATTCGTCGCCCAGCGGCGCCGGTACGGTGATGCCGAACGCGATCGTCTTCGCGCCCACCCACGGGACGGCCCGCCTGGCACCCTGCTGGAAGGCGCGCACGATCGGGGCGCAGCCGGTGGACTGCACGGCGACCAGGCGCGGGCCGCGGGCGCCGATCCAGCCCAGCTGCCGCATCTCCTCCAGGGCCTTGTGGATGCCGATGAGCCCGACCCCGCCGCCCGTGGGATAGAGGATCACGTCGGGCACGCGCCAGCCCAGCTGCTCGACGATCTCCAGCCCCATGGTCTTCTTGCCTTCGAGCCGGTACGGCTCCTTCAAGGTCGACACGTCGAAGACGCCGTCGAGGGCGGCGATCACCTTGGCCGCATCGCCGATGAGCCCGTCGACCAGGTGCAGCTCGGCCCCGGCGACCACGCACTCCTGCCGGGTGATGGTGGGTGCGCCCAGCGGCATGGCGATCGTGGCCTTGATCCCGGCGCGCGCCGCATACGTCGCCCAGGCCGCGCCCGCGTTGCCGTTGGTGGGCATCGCCACGTGGGTCGCGCCCAGCTCGCGCGCCCGTGCCACCCCGACCGCCGCGCCGCGCGCCTTGAACGAGCCGGTGGGCGTCAGCCCCTCGTCCTTGACGAGCAGGTTGGGAAGTCCAATGTGGACACCGTAGCGGGGCGCGGGCAGCAGCGGCGTCCACCCCTCCCCCAGCGTCACCGGCTCGCCCACCACGGGCAGCAGCTCCCGGTACCGCCAGAGATCCGGCGCCCTGCCGGCAAACGCCTGCGGCGTAACGGCTTTGCCGATGGCCTCCAGATCGTAGCGGGCCAGCAGCGGCGAACCGCACGAGCACAGGTTTTGCAGCACCGAGGCGTCGTAGCCGGTGCCGCAGCGCGGGCAGTCCAGCCCGGTCAGGAAGCTCATTTTTTCAGCAGGCAGGTCAGCCGGGCGGTGCACACCCGGTCGCCCGCGTCGTCGGTGATGACGATCTCGTAGCTGGCCACGCTGCGCCCCAGCCGCAGGGGCGTGGCCACCGCCATCACCTCGCCGGAGGTGACCGCCTTGTGGTGGGTGGCGTTGATGTCGATGCCCACCGCGTGCGGGCGCCCGATCTCCTGACCCCACATCGAGGCGCCGACGGAGCCGATCGTCTCGGCCAGCACGCACGAGGCGCCGCCGTGGAGCAGACCAAAGGGCTGGGTGTTGCCCTCTACCGGCATGGTGGCGACGATGCGCACCGAGGACGCTTCTTTGATCACGATGCCCATACGCTCAAGGAGATCCACGAGGCCGATGCTACTTGTTCGCGGCCGCGCGCAACCAGCCGATGGCGTTGGCGAACATGACCACCACCAGCATCGATAAACACAGCCAGAAGCCGGGTTGATTATGAACATATTTGGGGGGTACCCGTGCGTGCAGTAGCGTTTGGACGGTGATCTGGTTCACGACCAGGCAGATCGCGGCCACCCCGGAAAGCAGCGCGATGGTGGCCCGCCTGGCGAGGGTCTGGTGCATCCGCAGCGCGATGACAATCCCGGCGATCAGCAGCAGCAGCGTCAGGATCGCCAGCGGCTGCGGGGCAAGCGCCGCCGGGGGGCCCTCGCGGACCTTGTCCGGCGGGTCGACCTTGGGCTCACCGCCCACGATGAGGTCGACGCCGTTGTACGTGGTGGTGCCGCCAGGCGCGGCCCGGGCATAGCCACCCGGCACGTCGCACGAGACGCTGATGAACGGCATCACCATCAGCAAGGCCGCGACCACGAAGCCGGCGGGGCGGATCATCCTTGACGCCACCCCGCCGATCCTAGGGCCTCAGCAGTTGGGGCCGATAGTGTTCACTCCGGTGTACGCAAATGCGTCGCTGAACCAGGTGCCGTCGGGCAGCCTGTTCCACACCGCCGTGGCGCCCCACCTGCCGCTGTGCGTGGTGCCGTTGCGCCAGCACGAGATGGTGACCGTCTGCCCGTCAGTGAGGGTGCCCACGATGGGGTAGCCGGTGCCCGGCCCGGAGCGCCGGTTGACCGTGCCGCCGCCGTTAGCGTCGACGATGCCCTGGTTGCCCGCGAGCACGCCGTAGTTGTAGAGGCCGCCGCCGGGGTAGACGATCGTGCTGCCGTGCAGGGCGTAGCCGCCGTAGGCCGCACCCTGCCAGAACACCCATTTGCCCGCGGAGCGCCAGTGCCAGGCGACCCGGGTCGTGCCGGACAGAATCGCCCAGTGCACGTGCGGGCCGGACGCCGCGCCGCCGGCGCAAAGGTTCTTGCCGATGTTGCCGAGCGCCTGGCCCCCGCCGATGCTCGCCCCGTTGCCCAGAGAGGTCAGGTGCCACAGGTGGTAGTAGTCGGTGGTGTACCCGTTGGGGTGGTAGACCCGCCGCCACCCGCCGGGCGTGCCGCCGTTGGAGCTGTCGGCGCACATGGTGTAGACGTTGCCGCTGCCGGCCGAGCGCACGATGCCGTCGCCGCCGGCCAGGTCGACCGCGCTGTACGGGGTGTCGTAGCCGGCCCAGCCGTGCGGGCCGCCGGTCATCGTCCAGGTCGCCCCGATCGCGAAGGGCAGCCGCAGCTCGGTGTTGTTGCCTGCCTGGATGCGTACCATGAAGAGTTCCTTCTCGGCGGCGCTGAAGACCGCCTCGGGCGCGGCCTGCGCCAGCTCGGCGAAGCCGCTGGTGGTGTCGAGCGCGACCGTCCACTCCCGACCGTCGAGCCTTCCCAGGAAGAGCCAGCCGCGCGGCTCGGTACCGAGCTTGGCCTTCTGGACCGCCACACCGAACACCCAGTTGCCCGATTCGCGTTGGGGGTCGACGTCGGCCTGGTAGTAGCCGGTGCGGTCGCCGACCGCCCGCACGACAGCCTGCTTGATGTCGCCCGCCTGCACGCGGGCGTTAGTCTGCGCCTGCGCCGGGCCCGCCAGGAGCGCGGCGACGGCGATCACACTGGCAAGAATAGAAATGTTTTTACGCATAGGATCAATAGACGCATGGGAAACTATGGTCGGCGGGTCGACCGAACAAACTCCGAACAGGAAAGTCACTGGCATGAGTGCCGCTGTCGAGTTGGGGCAGGAGCTGCGACGGCTGCGGGTGTCCAAAGGGCTGTCCCAGCGGGCGCTGACCAAGCGCCTCGGCTTGAGCGCCCACAGCAACATCGCCGACTATGAGAACGGCCGGCGTATCCCTCCGCGCGACATCGTCCAGGAGTGCGAGCGGGTGCTCGACTCGGACACCCTGGTCCCGATGCTCGAACGGGCTCTTGCCGAACGGGCCCTTGCCGACAGGGCCTTTGCGGAACGGGCCGCTTTCGTGGAGGCGGGGCCGCGGCGCCGCTGGCTGATGCCGCTGGCGTTGATCCTGGTGACCGTCCTGCTGGCCGGAGCCGCCATCGGCTGGTCGGCCGGTCGCCCATCGCCCGCGCCTGCGCCGGACGGCCAGCCGGTCACGACCTGGGACGGGAACGATCCTAAAGCGGCCGGCTGCGCCACCGACGCCGTATCGATCGACTCCAAGCCGGTAGGCACCGTCGGTCTGGTCCTCCTGCGCTACTCCCCTGCGTGCCGGGCGGCCTGGGCCAAGTTTCACCCCGCATCCGGTATCCAGACAGACAGGGCGATGGTGGTGGTCGAGGCGGTCCGGCCCTCGGACGGCATCAAGACCACCTTCCAGTACCCCTCGCTAACCCAGGTTTACGGCGACGTCCTGCTCACCGGGCCGGGTTGCGTGCGCGCCAGCGCCACCGTCACCCTCCTCGACGGCACCGGCGCCACCGGGAGCACCGCCTGCCTTCAGGGCCTGTGACGTGACCACCTTGAGGAACGGGTAGACCAGCCCGGCGCAAGCCACCGCGAACACGCCGAACGCCGCGCGGAACGAAACCGCCTGCGCCACAACGCCCGCCAGCGCCGCCGCGATGGGCGTGAACCCCCAGCCGACAAGGCGGCTGGCCGAGTTGAACCGCCCTTGCAGCGCGTCGGGAACGGCCGACTGGTAGATGGTGCGGGCGTTGACCGTCCACATGGTGCCGCCCATCCCTGCCGCGAACGCCGCCATCCCGATCGGGAGCGCGCTAACCCGCGCGGCGGGCAGCAACGCCGGGACCGCGCCGTGAACGCCACCAGCGCCCACTCGTTCCTCCGCATGTGATGCCTCACTAACCGGTGATAGGATCTAACCGGTTAGACGGTTTCATAGGTTATGCTTCTCGGTCAAGGGGGTGGTTTCCTTGCCGCACGAGATACCCGCGACCCTGCGGCCGGTGCTCGACTTCATCAATACGATCGATGTCGAGGACGGCACCGACATGCTCGACGGGCCGCCTGCTGTGCTGTCCGCTTGGCTTGCCGCGCAAGGGCTTCTGGCTGGCAAGGCACCAGCCACCGCGGCCGACCAGCGCCTCGCCCTGGACCTGCGGGCGGGCTTGCGAGCTTTGGCATTGAAAAACAATCAGGGGGTACCCGATAAGCCCGCCCTGGACCAACTACAACGTGCCCTTTCCCGGCTACCTCTCGCCGTCACCATCGAGGGCAACCTCCAGCCCCGCACGCCCTCCCCGGTCCGGGCGGCCCTGTCCCGCATCGTCGCTGGCTACGCCGAGGCCGTCGCCTCCGGCAAGTGGGAACGGCTGCGCCGCTGTCCGGCAGAGGACTGCGCCTGGGCCTTCTGGGACTCGTCACCCAAAGGCACCCGCCGGTGGGACGTCATGCGCGTCTGCGGAAACCGCGTCAAGGCCCGCACCTTCGCCGCCAAGCGAACAACGTAGAGCGGAACAGTCGGCCACGAAGACCGCGATCGTTTGAGCAAGCGGGGTAAGCCTGAACAGGGCAAATGCGGTCGTAAGCAGGGTAGTGACGATGCACCGAGCGACGTGCCGGCGGCAAAGGCGGGGGGCGCCGACAACGACCGCTTTGTCAAGCTCGCTGGAAGTGGGACAGTGAAGTGCATGGCCGCCATCGGCGTAAGGCTCGCCGATTTCCTGCGGGACGCCATGGAGCTTCCCGAGGTCGAGCTGCGTGATGGGGCCCTCCGGGTGCACGGCAGGCCTTTCGCGTACCTGATGGAAGATGTGGTGCGGCTCAAGGCTTTGCTCCAGGAGCAGGCCGCGCTGATCGAGCACGATCCCGTCGCGTACTCGGCGGCGGAGGTGTCGGGGCGCTACGGGTGGGTGCAGGTGCGGTTGGCCCGGGTGCGCCGCGACGAGCTGGCCGAGCTGGTCGACGAGGCGTGGAGTCACTCCGCACCGAAAAAGCTGATCGTCGCGCGGCGCAAGGGCCGTCCGGTTGGTTGAATTCTCGACTATCCGGGCATAGACTTCGTTCGCTATAAGTACGCGTGTTCGCTATGCGCACAGTTTTCGACGTCGCTGGAGGAACACCATGTCTACCTGGGATGGCACCAACTTCGCCGCGCGCGACAACCTGCTGCGCGTCGTCGACCGGCAAGCTCAGGGTCTGTTCGCCCTCGCCCAGTCACCCGACGCCTGGGACGCCCCCACCGCCTGCAGCCAGTGGCGCGTCCGCGACATCGTCGGGCACCTGATCGACGTCACCGAGGGCTACTTCGTCGGCTTCGACGCCGCCCGCAGCGGCACGCCGGTCCCCGACGCCCTCGGCACCAAAGCCATGCAGGACAAGCTGAACGAGGCCGCGCAGAGCCACCGGGCGCTCGACCAGAGCGCCGCCCTGGCCCGGCTGCGCGACGACTACACCAAACTGGTCGGCATCATCGAAAGCCTCGCGCCAGACGAGTGGCAAGGCCTGATGGTGCCGCACAAGTACATGGGCACCCTGCCCGCCTTCTTCTACCCCGTCTTCCAGCTCATGGACTACGGCGTGCACAGCTGGGACATCCGGCAGGGCTCCGGCCGCGCACACTGCCTCGACGGTGACGCCGCGGACCTGTTGGTGCCGTTCATGTTCATCCTCTGGTCGGCCACGGCCGACATCCCCGCCGGGGCCGAGCCGTGCGAGATCGGCATCAGGGTCAACGGCGGGCACAACGCCGGGTCGTGGCGGGTCACCGCCGGGCCGGACGGCATCTCCTACGCGCCCGGCGAGGTCGGCGATCTGGCCACCGCACTCGAGTTCGACCCGGGTAGCTTTGTGCTGACGGCCTTCGGGCGCAGCAACGCCGGCACGGTGCGCGGGGATGCCGCGCTCGCCGACCGGTACCTCAATCTGTTCTTCCGCATCTAAGGGGTCACTGTGGCAGGCATCGACTACGACCGCATCGAAGCCGAACGGGCCCGCATCCGCGAGACCCACCTGCGCGACGACCGGCCCGCCAGCAGCGCCCGCGGTGTGCACCACGTGGCGCTGCTGTGCGCCGACGTCGAGCGGACGGTCAAGTTCTATCAGGACCTGCTGGAGTTCCCGCTCACCGAGATCTTCGAGAACCGGGACTACAAGGGGTCCAACCACTTTTTCTTCGACATCGGAAACGGTAACCTGCTCGCCTTCTTCGACCTGCCGGGCCTTGACCTGGGTGAGTATGCGGAGGTGCTGGGCGGCCTGCACCACATCGCCATCTCGGTGGAGCCGCAGCGCTGGGAGCACCTGCGCGCCAAGCTCGACGAGGCGGGAGTGGCATACCAGAGCGAGAGCGGCACCTCCATCTACTTCCGCGATCCTGACGGGGCAAGGCTCGAGCTGATCGCGGATCCGCTGGGCGAGATGTACGGCCTGAAGGTGCTCTAGCTTGGGAGGACAACGAGCCGCTTGCCCCGCTGTCCCGTCCGGCGCCAGGCATCCTCGATGTCGTGCAACGGCACGCGTTCGAGCTCGAAGGTGAGACTGCGGTCGCGCGCCCACCGCACGATCTGCTGGTAGGCGTCGGCGATGCCGGCGCCGTCGAAGCCCTTGGCGGCGCCGCAGATCTCGACCCCGGAGGTGCGCACGCTGTCGGCCGTCAGGGTCAGCGTCGCTCCGGCCGACTGTCCAATCTGCACGATGCGGGTTGGCTTGGTGAACCCTAGCTCCGCCGGGACGAGCGACCGCAGCAGGATCTCCGTCGGCCGCCCCCAGAGGAAGTCGAGCACGACGTCGTAGCCTTCGCCCGCGTTATCGCTGAACGCCCGCACCAGAGCGTCGTCGTCGACCGACGTGTTGATGACGCCGTCCGCCCCAAGCGCGCGGACCTCGCGCAGCGCGCCGTCGTCGCGTCCGGTGGCCACGATGCGCCCCGCGCCCAGCAGCCGCGCCACCTTCACCGCCAGCCGCCCGGCCACCCCGGTCGCGCCCTGGATCAGCACGGTCTCGCCCGCATTGAACCCCGCCGCGGTCTTGATGGCCAAGCCCGTCATCGCCGACCCGAGCACCACCGCTTCGGCCGGCTCGATGCCCTCGGGCGCGGGAATGATGTTGCCCTCGGGCACCACGGTCCGCTCGGCGAGGGCACCGTAGGGTGCCCTCGGCAGCCCGAACCCGACGAGCGTGCCGTCGGGCAGCGTGCCGATGCCGTCGAAGCCCGGGATCGCCGGAAGCTGGGACATGAACTGTGAACTCGCAAAGTGAGTGCCCGCCGCGACCATCCGGTCGACGTTCTCGACGGCGACGGCCTTGACCTCGATGAGCACCTCGCCCTCGGCCGGGATCGGGTCGGGAAAGTCTTCATACCTTGGGACACCGCCCAGCTCGTGCAGCACTGCCGCCTTCATCGCGTCTCCTCTCTAACACCGTTAGAGGCAGACTCTAACACCGTTAGAGTAGAGTGTGAAGATGCCACTGGACCGGGATCGCATCATCGGCGAAGCCGTCGCGCTGCTCGACGAGAACGGGCTCGACGGGCTCACCCTGCGCAAGCTCGCTGTGCGCCTCGGCGTGCAAGCCCCCACCCTCTACTGGCACATCCGCAACAAGGCGGAGCTCGTCAACGCCCTCGCCGACGCGATCCTGCGAGACGAGCTCGCGGCGATGGCGCCCCCGGCCGGCGGCGAAGCGTGGCGGGAATGGCTCATCGGCGTCGCCAAGCGCCTGCGGCGAGCCATGCTCGCCCACCCCGACGGCGCTCGCGTCATCTCCGCCGCCCACCTCTCGCCCACCCTCGCCGCCATCTCGGAACGGGCGATGAGCACCCTTGTCGACAGCGCTCTTCCACTTCGCGAGGCGCGGCTGACGGTACTCATCGTCCAGAAATTCACGCTCGGCCACGTCCTCGAGGAGCAGGCTCCTCCGCCGGACACCGACGGCTTCGATCTCGACGCCTTCACCCGCCGATACCCGACGATCGTCGCGGGTATCGGCGAGTACTTCCAGGAAGGCCGGACCGTCGAGGACCTTTTCCACGACAGCCTCGAGTTGATCCTGAAATAGCCTGTTACCTCTTGTCGCTCCAGAGACCGAACGCCACCAGGGCCGCGCCGGAGAACAGGTGCAACCAGTTGTCGTAACCGTTGAGCGCCAAGATGTTTGCCGAACTGTCCAGGATGAACAGCCCGAGCGCGCCGACGACGAGGTAGACCACACCGATCAGGGTGTTGACGGTCCTGGCCGCCTTGCGGCCGGCCATCGCACCGGCGATCAGCGCCGCGCCGACGAGCAGGTGGACGACGTTGTGCAGGACGTTCACCTGGAAGATGCCGACGAGCTCGCCACCGTGCATGCCGGCCATGTCGTGCCCGCCGGAGACGGTGAAGCCCAGCAGGCCGACGACGAGGAAGACGGCCCCGGCGACCCAGCCCACGATCTGGTTGAGGCTGCGCGTGGTGACGCCTGTGTGAACGGTCATGATGTCCCTCCTGAATGAAATAAGCACTGAGCTTTCCCGACCGGCATTCGTCGCCGGCGGCCATCCGGATGGGTCTCGCCTACTACGCTTGCCGACGTGAGGGTGCTGGGCGAGGGGCTGGACAACACCGTCTATGAGACCAATGGTGGGCTGATCCTCCGCTGCGCCAAGCAGCCCGACCCGGAGGCGCTTTTGCGCGAGGCCCGCATCCTTGCCGCCGTGGCCGCCGTGTCGCCGCTGCCGGTGCCGAAACCCGCTTTTGTCTCACCGGAGCGGGGTTGGCTGGCCTATTCAAAGCTTCAGGGGGTACCCCTTATCGACGCCCGGCCATCCAAAGTGGACGGCATCGTGGCTGATCTGCACGCCTTCCTCGCGGTGCTTCACCGGACGCGGATCGATTTCGCCGAGCCAGACGAGGTGCCACTTCAGGAGTGGCTCGACGAGGCGGCGGACAACTACAAGTCCGTCACGGCGCACGTGCCCGCCGCCCATCACCGTCCGATCGCGACGTTCCTCGACACCGCCCCGCCTTCGGACGCCTTCGAACCGGTCTTCTGCCACAACGACCTCGGCATCGAACATATCCTCGTCGCCGGCGACAGCGTTACGGGCATCAGCGTCACCGGCGTCATCGACTGGAGCGACGCCGCACTGACCGACCCCGCCCGCGACTACGGCCTGCTCTACCGCGACCTCGGCCCGGCCGCGCTGCCACCGGCCGTGCTGCGCGACCGGGCCGTCTTCTACGCCCGGTGCAGCGTCTTCGAGGATCTGGCCTTCGGCCTTTCCACCGGAAGGCGTGCCTACATCGACAAGTCCCTCAGCTCTCTGCGCTGGCTGTTCCCGGTAGAAGCCGGTAGGCCGCGGTCTGCCACAACTCGCCCTTGACGGTCTTCGTCTCGTCGTGCTCCGGCGCGCGTTCGTAACCGCCGCATACCACTCCGCGTCGCCGGCCTCCCATTCGCGTAGGGTCACGACGCCGTCGGTCAAGGTCCGCATTCCGATATGGGACCACAGCACGACGGCGAGCCGGCGTGGAGAGCCTAGGTACCATGCCGACCATGCGGCGATGGGTCAGGCCCTACGAGAGGGCCCACGACGATCTGTATGCCTTGCGTTATGCCCTCACCGGGGTGATGTCTGTGGCCGGGCTCGTTCCGTTGTGCGGCTTGACCGCGGGCGAGCTGTCGGCCGCCGCCGTGCCAGTGATCGTGGGGTTCGTCGTGCTGTGGGAGGTCGGCATCTGGCGCGTCGTGCTGGTCGGCGTCTACGTCAGCGACTTCGGTGTGAAGGTGCGCACGGTGACCTGGACCCACGTCATCCCATGGTCCCGCGTGGTCCGCGCCTGGGCGGGACAGGCGGCGCACTACGATGCCTGGCAGATCTGGGTCTCGGTGCGCGATCCCGAGCGGGACATCGAGACCCCCATCTGGCGCAAGGGTTCCCGATCGCGCCACCGCAACCGGGTGGTGCTGCCGCCGGACGAGTTCGCCTCCGTGCTGGCGGCCCTCGATCCCCACCGCACGAGCTTCAACGGAAGTCGCGGGAGGACGGGCGGGTAGAGATCTTCAGCGGGATCAGCTTGTCGGCGACGAGGTTGATGACGCCCGAGGCGCTCTCGAGGGTGCCGCGCACGATCAGCGCCGGGCTGGTCAGGGCGACCTTGCGGAAGCGTTGCCACAGGCCGACAGAGCAGACGACGTTGAGCATGCCGGTCTCGTCCTCCAGGTTCATGAAGGTGATCCCGGCGGCGGTGGCGGGGCGCTGGCGGTGGGTGACGAGGCCGCCGACGAGCACGCGCGATCCCGCCTCCACGCGGGGCAGGCGCGAGATGGGTACCGCGCCCTGACCGTCCAGATAGGAGCGGACGAGGCGGATCGGGTGGTTGGTCGCGGACAGGCCGGTGGACCAGACGTCCGCCACGAGCTCGTCCACCTCCTCCATGCCGGGCAAGGCCGGTGCGGTACCCCCTGAAATGGTTTTAGGAAGGGTTTGTGGTTTTTCTTGTGCCGCGGCTCCCGCCGCCCAGAGTGCGGCGCGCCTGTCCAGGCCGAAGCACGCGAAGGCATCCGCGGTGGCCAGCGCCTCCAGCTGGGGCGCGGGCAGCCCGGTGCGCTGCACCAGGTCGAGCAGGTCGGTGAAGGGCCCGCTTTCCCTTGCCGCCACTATCTTTTTGGCGGTCTCCTCGGAGATGGTGCGCACCGAATCCAGGCCGAGGCGCACCACCGGCCCGCCCAGGCCCCACTGCGAGGGCGGCGTGCCCTCGCCGTAGCTGCGGGCGCCCGTGTCGCCCTCGAGGGTGGCCTTGACGCCGGAGAGGTTGATGTCGGGCCGGCGCACCTCCACGCCGTGGCGGCGGGCATCGTCCACAAGGGACTGTGGCGAGTAGAACCCCATCGGTTGCGCCCCAAGCAAAGCGGCGCAGAAGGCGGCGGGATAGTAGCGTTTCAGCCAGGCGCTGGCGTAGACCAGGTGGGCGAAGCTGATCGCGTGGCTCTCCGGGAAACCGTAGTGGGAGAATGCGGCGAGCTTGTGGTAGATGTCGTCGGCCAGGTCGCCGGTGATCCCGTTGCGCGCCATGCCCTCATAGAGCCGGTCCTTGAGCCGGGCCATCTTCTCCATCGAGCGCTTGGAGCCCATGGCCCGGCGCAGCCGGTCGGCCTCCTCCGGGCTGAAGTTGGCCACGTCGATGGCGAGCTGCATCATCTGCTCCTGGAACAGCGGCACCCCGAGCGTGCGGCCCAAAGCGTTGGCCATCAAGGGATGCGGGATCTTCCACTCCTCCTGCCCGTTCTTGCGGCGGATGAACGGGTGCACCGAGCCGCCCTGGATCGGCCCCGGCCGGATCAGCGCCACCTCGACCACGATGTCGTAGAAGGTCCTGGGTTTCAGCCGGGGAAGGGTCGACATCTGGGCGCGGCTCTCCACCTGGAACACCCCGACGGTGTCGGCGCGGCACAGCATGTCGTAGACCTCCGGGTCCTCGGGCGGCAGGCGGCTCAGATCCGGTTCCATACCCAGAAAGTCGAAGGCGTAGTGCAGCGCCGAGAGCATGCCCAGCCCGAGAAGGTCGAACTTGACGAGGTTGACCGCGGCGCAGTCGTCCTTGTCCCACTGCAACACGGTCCTGTTTTCCATCCGTGCCCATTCCACCGGGACCACATCGATGATCGGCCGGTCGCAGATCACCATCCCGCCAGAGTGGATGCCAAGATGCCTTGGCGCCGTTAGCAACTCGTTGGCGAAATGAATTACGTGGGGCGGGATGCCGTCCACGTCGTCTTTGTTCACCGCCGACCATCTGTCGATCTGCTTGCTCCACGCGTCCTGCTGGCCCGGGGAGTACCCGAAGGCCCGCGCCACATCCCGGACCGCGGAACGCGGCCGGTAGGAGATGACGTTGGCCACCTGGGCCGTATGCTCCCGCCCGTAGGTCTCGAAGACGTACTGGATCACCTCCTCGCGCCGGTCCGACTCGATGTCGACGTCGATGTCGGGCGGCCCGTCACGCTCGGGCGCCAGGAACCGCTCGAAGATGAGGCCCTCCTGCGACACCGGGTCGACGTTGGTGATCCGCAACGCGTAGCAGACCGCCGAGTTGGCCGCCGAACCCCTTCCCTGGCAAAGGATCCCGCTGTCGTAGCAGAAGCGGACGATGTCCCACACCACCAGGAAGTACCCGGGGAAGTTCAGCTCCTCGATGAGCTTGAGCTCGTGCTCGATGCGCTCGTACGCCTCGGGATAGGAGTGCCCGTAACGCTGCGCCGCCCCCTGGTAAACCAGATCGCGCAGCAGGCTCTGCTCCGTCTCGCCCGGCTTGAGCCCGATGAAGGGCGGCAGCTGCGGCGCGATCACGTTGAGGTCGAAGGCCAGCTCCTCGCCCAGCTCGAAGGCGTTGACGACCGGCTCCTTGCCCAGCCGGGCGGCCATCTCGTCGCCGGAGCGCAGGTGTGCGGTCGCCGCCGCGGGAAGGTATGGGTCGAGCTGGTCGAGGCTGCTGCGGGCCCGCACCGCCGCGGTGATCGTGGCGAGCCGGCGCTTGGCTGGGGCATGGTAGTGAACGTTGTTGGTGGCCACCAGCTTCAGGCCGTTCTTCAGCGCCAGCTCGGTCAGGGCGTCGTTGCGGTCGCCGTCGAGGGGGTCGCCGTGGTCGGTCACCTCGACGAAGACGTTCCCCGCGCCGAACAGTTCGACCAGCCGGTCCAGTTCCCGTTGCGCCCCTTCGATTCCTTCCTTCATCAGCGCTTGCGGCACGGCGCCCTTGCGGCAGCCGGTCAGCGCCACCACCGTGCCGCGCAGGTCCTCGGCGAGCGCGTCGATGTCATAGATGGCGCGGCCCTTGGCTTTTCCCCGCAGGTGGGCGCGCGAGATGTGGCGGGACAGGCCGGCGTAACCCGCGTCGCCGCGCGCCAGCAGCAGCAGGTGCTCCCCCTCCGGGTCCGGCTGGCCCGGCCGCTCCCCCGTGGCGATGTTGAGCTCCGCGCCGAAAATCGTCTTCAGGCCGTGCTCGCGGGCCGCCTCGGCGAAGCGCACGACGCCGTAAAGCCCATCGTGATCGGTGACGGCCAGGGCCTTCAGGCCGAGGCGGACCGCCTCGCGTACCAGCTCTTCAGGGTGGCTCGCCCCGTCGAGGAAGCTGAAGTTGGTGTGGCAGTGCAGCTCCGAGTACGGCACAAGGCTGTGTCCTGGCACGACCGGCTCGGCCTCATAGGGGTCGCGCTTGCGGCTGAAGCCGGGCGCGTCACCGCCGTCGGCGTCGGCAAGCGGGTCGACTATCTTGCCCCCGACCATGCGCCGCTCGAGCTGCGCCCAGGTGAGGTCGTGCGCGCTTCCCCATCCCATTCGAACGATTGTACGACACCCTCCCTTGACCTTTCTATCCTCTGATGCCCTATAGTGCTAGGAGCCTAGAGAAACGAGAGCTGAGGGTGATCGAGTTCCACCTGGACGGCCGCTCCGGCGTCGCCCCCTACCTGCAGCTGATCCAGCAGGTCCGCCAGGCCCTGCGGCTCGGGCTGCTGACCGAGGGCGACCAGCTGCCCACGGTCAAGGACGTGGTCGCGAAGGTGGCGATCAACCCCAACACCGTGCTCAAGGCGTACCGGGAACTCGAATACGAGGGTCTGGTCGCGGCACGTCCCGGCGTCGGCACCTTCATCATCCGCACCCTGGCCGACCAGTCCCTCGCGGCGCACGAACCGCTGCGCGAGGAGCTACGCGGGTGGCTGGCCAAGGCACGCTCAGCCGGGCTTGACGCCGACAGCGTCCAGGCCCTGTTTCTGAGCACTTTCCGCACTTTCCACACCGCGACTGAGGAGTCCGCATGACCAGCCCCGTGCTGCAGGCCGAGGGCCTGACCAAGCGGTATGGGCGACGCCTGGCGTTGTCCGACTGCACCCTTGCCATCCCGCCCGGCCGGGTCGTCGGGCTGGTCGGCCCGAACGGCGCCGGCAAGACGACGCTGCTGCACCTGGCGGTCGGCATGCTGACCCCGACCGCGGGCACCATCAGGGTCCTCGGCGGCCATCCCGCCTCGGGCGCCGCCCAGATGGCCAAGGTCGGCTTCGTCGCCCAGGACACGCCCACCTACGGGGGACTGTCCATCTCGGACCACCTCCGCTTCGGCGCGCACACCAATCCGAGCTGGGATCAGCGGACGGCCGACGAGCGGATCACCCAGCTCGGCCTCGATCCCGCGCAGAAGGCCGGCAAGCTGTCCGGCGGTCAGCGCGCCCAGCTCGCGCTGACCCTGGCGTGTCACGCCTTGGCCTGAACGTGGAAGTCCCTTGTGAAGGGACACCACGGTCAGGCACGGGAGGTGGTCCGGTGCGGGAGCGCACGGATGAGGAGCTGGTGACGCCGCGATCGGAGTGCACGTCTTCGGCCTGCTCGTGCCGGCATTAATCTGAGGCTGGTTTGCCAGTCGCGCATGCGGAGCTACCCGGCCCCCGGTGCTTCGGCGGTGGCATCGTCCAGGCGTTGTAGCAGCTCGCGGATCGCTTTCAGCTCGGCGCGGTAGTAGTGCACGCCCCAGCCCGCGACCAGTGCCGGATAGTCGAACGTCTCGCCCAGGCCCGCTCGCAGCGCGGTCAGCTCGTCGAGCTGGGCCTTGATCTGCGCGGCGTACTCGGTGAGGATCTCACGCAGCCGCCCGGGGCTGCTCTGGTGTCCGAAGAACACCCGTAGCGCCACCGAATGGCGCAGCAGCGGCGGCTCGACCGGGCTCTCGTCCATCCACCGGCGAAACTCCGCCATCCCGGAGGCGGTGATGCGGTAGAGCCGCTTGTCCGGCCGGTTCGGTATCGGTTCGGTCCGCTCGCTCACGTAACCCGCCGCGAGCAGCCGCCGCAGCTCCGCATAGATCTGGCTCTGCGCGGGGCTCCAGTAGAAGAACCTCAGGTTCAATGCCCATCGGCGCAGCTCGTAACCGCTCAGCTCCTCGCCGAAGGCGAGCATGCCGAGTACGGCGTAGGTCGTGGTCGCCAGCTTCCCGTTGGTCACTCAATCTCCCCTTGCTATGACTACCTGCCATAGTGCAGTATGACAGATAGTCATAGAGAGCTAGCCTAACGAGGGAGGTGCACTATGGCTGTGCAAGATGTGATTGCCGTGTCCGTGCCGGTGTCCGATCAGGACCGGGCCAAGGATTTCTACGTCAATAAGCTCGGCTTCGAGCTGCTGCGTGAGGACGAGTCGGTGCCGGGCATGCGCTGGATCCTTGTCGCGCCGAAGGGCGCCAGCACCGCACTGACATTGGTCACGTGGTTCGACACGATGCCGGCAGGATCGCTGCAGGGACTCGTCATCACGTCAGACGATATCCACGCTGACTATCAGGCGATGTCGCAGCGCGGTGTGCATTTCGACGGGCCACCCGAAACCCAGCCTTGGGGTACCGAGACCGTCCTGGTCGATCCGGACGGCAACCGGATCGTGATGCAGCAAGCGTGACGTGTGCTTATCCCAGCGAGTGCAGCAGGGTGACCACGGCGTCCGGGCGCGACACCATCGGCCAGTGGCCCGTGTCGAGCTCGGCGAAGCGCCAGCTTGGCGACGCCCGCAAAGCGAGCACCTCGTCGCGAGGTGGGGACGGTGGGCGCAGGCAGGTGACATAGGTCGCCGACAGCTCACCCAGCGGCCGGGTCAGCACGGCCGGCTCGAACAGCGTGTGGCCGGGATGCGGGGTGGCGTGGCCGATCAGCCAGGTCACCTGCTCCGGCGTGAGGTCATGCCCGTCGAAATCCTCTATCTCGGGCGGTGGCCAGCGGCCCTCGTGCGCGCTGACCGCCTCGCGCGCCAGCTCGCGCCCGCGCTCGGACCAGGCGTCGGTGATGGCCTGCCCATCCCGCGGAAGGTTGGCGTCGAGGAAGACCGTGTGGGCGACACGATCGCGCGCCCAGTCGGCGGCCTGCCCGGCGACAAGACCCGCATAGCTGTGGCCGACCAGCACCACACCGCGCAGGTCGCCCCCCTCCAGCACGGTGAGGACATCGCGCACGTGGGTGGTCACCCCGATCTTGTCAGGGTCGTCGCCCGCGCGCTCGGCCAGACCCGAAAGCGTCACCGCATGCACCTCATGGCCGAGGGCGCGCAACCCGCCGGCCACCGCCTGCCACACCCACGCCCCGAGCCAGGCGCCCGGGACCAGAACGAACGTGCTCATACCCCCGGACGATACGACGAGGGTCTGACAAAAGCCGGGAGCGCCCAGCGAGGGCGCCCCCGACCGGATCATCAGGCGCGGGTCAACCGCATCCGCCTGTTCTCCTGATCGATCTCGGCGATCCGCACCGGGATGACGGTGCCGGCGTTGGGCAACCGGTCCTTGGTCACGATGAGTCCATCGAAGCCGTCGACGGGCTCGACGATCGCCCCGAAGGGCAGCACCCGCATGATGCACGCGTCGAGAACGTCACCGACGTTGAGAGCTTGGCGAGACATGCCATCACCTCCTTTCTCAAGCAAATCCGCCTAAGAGAAGGGAGGCTGGGTGGGCCACGGGGCTTAAGTGCGCAATCGCGGCGGGCTCGTCGCCCACCAGACCCGCCAAGCGATGCCGCACCGACGGCCCGCCGGGTGGTCACGGCAAGGCCGGACAACCCATCAAATCACGGCACTTGGCCGACCCGGCAGTCACGAGTGAAACATACATTAGGCTACCGCCGTGGACAACGTCCCCCGGATCGCTTGGCGCCCATTGAGCGCGGTCGCAGTCATCGTCTTCGCCGTCCTGTTTGGACTCTCCGGCCGTTACGGCTACCACCGCGACGAGCTGTACTACCTCGCCGCCGGCAGGCATCTGGCCTGGGGCTACGACGATCAGCCGCCCCTCGTCGTGCTGCTCGCCCGCCTCGCCGACGAGGTCGCCGGCGGCGCGCTGATGGTCCTGCGCCTGCCCGCCACGCTCGCCCTCACCGCGATCGTCCTGCTCACCGGGCTCATCACCCGCGAACTGGGCGGCGCGGCCAAGGCGCAGACGCTCGCGGCGGTCGCGATGGGCTGCGCGCCGGTGATGGTGATCTCCGGTCACCTGCTGTCGACCACGATCCTGGACATCTTTTGGTGGACATTGCTGGCTTTCCTGCTTGTTCGCTATCTGAGGGTACCCAATGGTGGTCTTCTATATTTAAGCGGACCGGTGATCGGCCTTGCCCTGCTCACCAAGACCCTGGTTGCCGTCTTCCTTGCCGGCCTGTTCACGGGCCTGCTCGTGGCCGGACCGCGCAACATCTTCAAGCGCCCGGCGCTGTGGGTGGCCGCCGCCATAGCCCTGCTGATGTGGGCACCAAACCTGTGGTGGCAGGCGCGCCACGGCTGGCCGCAGCTGGAGATGACAGCGGTGATCCGCGACGACGCCGACTGGGGCGGGCAGCTGTTTGTGGCGCCGATGCAGCTGCTCATCATGGGTCCGCTGCTGGCCACGCCGATCTGGATCGCGGGCCTGTGGCGGCTGCTGCGCAGCCCGGACCTGAGACTCTTCCGCGCTTTCGGGATCGCCTACCTCGTGGTGCTGGTGCTGGTGATCGCGACGGGCGGGCGGCTGTACTACCCGGCCGGGGCTTATGCGGTGCTGGTGGCGGCGGGTTCGCTGGCCGCCGTGAGCTGGTTCAAGCGCAAGCTCACTCCCGCTGCCGCCGTGGCGTTTACCGTCCTGTGGACGATGGTCATGGGCCTGCCTATCTTCCCGATCGGCGTGCTCGCCGACACGCCGCAGCCCGCCCTGAACTATGACTCCGGCGAGACCGTTGGCTGGCCCGAGCTGACCGCCACGGTCGCGACTGTCTACAATGGACTACCGGAGGGTGAGCGGCGCACCGCCGTCATCCTGACCTCCAACTACGGTCAGGCCGGGGCGATCGCCCATTATGGCCCCGCCCTTGGCCTGCCTCAGCCCTACTCCGGCCACCTCGCCTTCTGGCGCTGGGGACCACCGCCCGACAGCGCCACCGGCCCGGTCATCATCGTCAGCCAGCGCACCCCCGCCTTCTGCGACTCGGCGGAGATCGCGGCGCGCAACGACAATGGCTACCGCGTCGACAACGACGAGCAGGGGGTCCCGATCTGGCTGTGCCGCGGCCTAAAGCAGCCGTGGCAGGCAGTTTGGCCCGGCCTTCGCCATTTGTAAAATGCCAATCTCACATCACACCCGTAAATCCGCAACTTCCAATTAGTACAGGTGTACCATGGCCTCTCCGCCTGAGTCCACTGTCGAAATTGGAGGGTCATGCATGGTCAGCTCGGTGGCGGTGCTGAGTATTGCACTGGTAGCGGTCGGTCTCGTCCTCACACCCGGGCCCAACACCGTATACCTGGTGACCCGTACCATGGCCCAGGGGCGGACGGCCGGCATGGTGTGCCTGTCGGGGGTGGCGACCGGGTTCGTGATCTATCTCGCCGGTTCGGCGGCCGGGGTGACGGCGCTGGTGACGCTTGTGCCGCATCTGCTTCAGGGCATTCGGGCGGCGGGTGCGACCTACTTGCTGTGGCTGGCCTGGCACACCCTGCGCTCACCGTCCATTATGGACAGTGAAGAGCCGCGGGAGTCCTCGCCGGGGCGGCTGTTCCTGCTGGGCCTGGCGACCAACCTGCTCAACCCGACGGTCGCGGTGCTCTACCTCTCGCTGCTCCCCCAGCTCATCGACACGGCGCGGGGCAACGTCGCCCTGCAAGGGCTGATCCTCGGCTCGGTGCAGGCCGGGATCATGCTCACCTTCAACTGCCTGATCGTGCTCGCGGCCGGCCGGATCGCGGGCTGGCTCACCGATCACCCGCGCTGGCTGCGCGTGCAGCGCTGGCTCGCCTCGACGCTCCTGGGCGCCCTGGCGGTACAGATAGTGATCATCCAATAGGCCACACTGGACCGGTGATTCGTGAAAGATCAGCGGATGACCTCGACGAGTGCGTCTCGGTCCTGGCCCGGGTGCACGCCAACGACGGCTACCCCACCCACTGGCCGGAGGATCCCGCGGCCTGGCTCACGCCCGCCAACATGGTGCGGGCGTGGGTCGCCGTCGTCGACGGCCGCATCGTCGGCCACGCCATGGTGCGGGCGCACGGCGGCAAGGCCTCGTTCAACCGGCTGTTCGTCTCACCCGGCGGTCGCCGGCTCGGCGCCGGAAAAGCCTTGCTGGAAAAGGCGAAACAGTGGGCGAAGGAGCGCGGTGCCGGCCTCGTCCTCGAGGTCAACAGCGACCAGCGCGACGCCATCGCCCTTTAT
>Ga0209382_10000983_pt1 | contig 46107 bp, 40 predicted proteins | sample SoiMetdeltSBSDD5_FD_187599 | JGI IMG/M metagenome (GOLD analysis project Ga0209382, IMG submission 187599) | Bulk soil microbial communities from a Populus tree surrounding site in Tennessee, USA - Soil MetaG P. deltoides SBSDD5 (SPAdes) (version 2) | ecosystem: Environmental > Terrestrial >...
GGCCGGTGAGCCGGGCGCTCGCCGCCGAGGTCCTGCGGTATCCGCCTTGACGACGCGGGCCGGCTTGGCGCGTTATGTCATGGTGGAGCCAAAATACGCGGTCATCATCGCCGCTATTGACCGCGGCTTTGCCGTGGCCAGATCGTGGGCAGCATGGATCGATCGGAAGCCATTGAACTGACTATGGAAAGGGTACCGGAGCCGCCCCCGCAGGAGGCGGTCCCCGACCTTTCGGCGGCTCCCGAGCGCTTCATCAATCGCGAGCTGTCCTGGCTCCACTTCAACCGGCGCGTGCTGGAAGAGTCGGCTACCACGCACCCGCTGCTGGAGCGGCTGCGGTTTCTTTCGATTTCGGCCAATAACCTTGACGAGTTCTTCATGGTCCGGGTCGCCGGGCTGAAGGGCCAGGTGCGCGAGGGGATCATGACTCGCAGCCCCGACGGCCTGACGCCGGCGGAGCAGCTCGCTCGCATCGCCGAAGCCGTTGCGTCGCTGGCAAGCGAGCAGCAGAAACGCTGGCGCGAGTTGCGCGCCGAGCTGGCGGCGAACGGCGTCACGTTGGTCGACGGACCGGACGTCAGCAAGCAAGACAAGAGCTGGCTCGGAGATTACTTCCTGCACCACATCTTTCCGGTTCTCACACCGCTCGCCATCGATCCGGCGCACCCGTTTCCGTTCATCCCCAATCTCGGCTTCTCCATTGCGCTTCACCTCGTCCGGTCGAGCGATGCCAAGGCGATGAATGCACTTATCCGCGTACCCAACCGGATCGAGCGATTCATCCGCTTGCCGGACATTCAGGGCAGCGGCGGAGCGCGCCTGATCACGCTCGAGCAGGCCACCGGCCTGTTCATCGGCAAGCTGTTTCCGGGCTATGTGGTGCGCGGACAGGGCGCGTTCCGGGTCCTGCGCGACTCGGAGGTCGAGGTCGAGGAAGAGGCCGAAGACCTCGTCCGGGAGTTCGAGACCGCGCTGAAACGGCGACGTCGTGGATCGGTGATCCGGCTGGAGATGGAAGCCGCGATGCCGGCGCCGCTCAAGCGCTTCGTGCAGCGCGCGCTTGCCGCCGCCGACGACGAGGTTTTCCTGGTGGACGGGGTCCTCGCCCTCAACGAGCTGTCGCAGCTCACGAGCGTGGACCGGCCTGACCTCGAATTCGTCCCTTACAATCCGCGTTTTCCCGAACGCATCCGCGAGCAGGCGGGCAACGCCTTCGCGGCGATCCGGCAGAAGGACCTCATCGTCCATCATCCGTACGAATCGTTCGACGTCGTGGTTCAATTCCTCAACCAGGCCGCCCGCGATCCCGACGTGGTCGCGATCAAGCAGACGCTTTATCGGACGTCAAAGGACAGCCCGATCGTCCGAGCGCTGGCCGAGGCCGCCGAGGCGGGAAAGTCGGTCACCGCGCTCGTGGAGCTCAAGGCGCGCTTCGACGAGGAGGCGAACATCCGGTGGGCGCGCGACCTCGAGCGCGCCGGCGCCCAGGTCGTGTTTGGATTCATCGAGCTGAAAACGCACGCCAAGCTGTCCCTCATCGTGCGGCGCGAGGCCGGCGCGCTGATGTCGTATGTCCATGTCGGCACCGGCAACTATCACCCGGTGACCGCGCGCATCTATACCGATTTGTCGTTCTTTACCGCCGATCCTGTCATCGGCCGGGACGTCGCTCGGATCTTCAACTTCATCACCGGTTATGCGGAGCCGGCCGAGCTCGAGAAAATGGCGGTTTCGCCGGTAAACCTGAAGCAGCGCATCCTCGATCACGTCGAACAGGAGATCGCCCACGCCAAGGCCGGGCGTCCGGCCGCGATCTGGATGAAGATGAATGCGTTGGTGGACCCTGTGATCATCGACGCGCTCTATGCGGCTTCACAGGCAGGGGTTGAGACCGATTTGATCGTGCGCGGCATCTGCTGCTTGCGGCCGGGCGTGCCGGGACTTTCGGAAAAGATCCGGGTCAAATCGATCATCGGGCGCTTCCTCGAGCACGGCCGGATCTATTGCTTCGGCGGGGGCTTCGGGCTGCCGCACCAGAAGGCCGCCGTGTATATTTCCTCTGCCGACCTGATGCCCCGCAATCTCGACCGCCGGGTGGAAGCGTTGTGTCCGATCGTCAACCCAACGGTGCATCAGCAGGTGCTCGACCAGATCATGGTGGCCAACCTGTTGGACAACGAGCAGAGCTGGACGCTCTTGCCGGATGGTACGTCCATGCGCATAAAGGCCGCCCCGGGCGAGGAGCCGTTCAACGCCCATAAATATTTCATGACCAACCCCAGTCTGTCCGGCCGTGGAAAATCCCTCAAAGACTCGTCACCCCGCAGCCTCTTCCGCCGCCAGCACCGGAGCTGACCATGCGGCCGAGGCGGCCGCGCACGTGCCCGGCAGACTCGACCACGGACCGCCAGTTGCCGTCATCGACATAGGGTCGAACTCGGTCCGCCTCGTCGTCTATGAGGGGCTGACGCGTGGACCCACGCCGATCTTCAACGAAAAGACCTTGTGCGGGCTGGGTCGTGAAGTCCAATCGACCGGACTGTTGGCAGAGGACGCCGTCCACAAGGCGCTCAATGCCCTTCGCCGGTACCGCGCGTTGTGCGACATACTCGAAGTACGCAGCGTGTGGGTGCTGGCTACGGCGGCCTGCCGCGAGGCGCGCAACGGGTCGGCATTTATCGCCGAGGCAGCGCGAATCTGTCGACAGCAGGTCGATGTGCTGTCCGGCAAGCGGGAAGCCGAGCTGTGCGCGCTCGGGGTCATTTCCGGCATCAATGAACCGAACGGCATCGCCGGCGATCTCGGCGGCGGCTCGTTGGAGCTTGTCGACGTCAATCACCGGCGCTTCACGCACGGCGTGACACTGCCGCTCGGTGGGCTGGCGTTGCAGGACGCCTCCGCCAGGTCGCTGAAAAAGGCGGAAAAGATCGTCATCGGCGCGTTGTCGAAGATCAAGTGCCTGCGCGCCGGCGCCGGTCGCACTTTCTATGCCGTTGGCGGCACGTGGCGCGCTCTCGCCCGCCTGCACATGTGGCAGACCGGCTACCCGCTGCATGTCACGCACGGCTACGCGATTCCGGCCAAGGAGACGTTCGAGTTCTCCCGCCTAGTGCATCGCGTCAACACCGAAATGCTCTCCCGCATCGAGGTGGTGGCGGATGCCCGCCGGCCGCTGCTCGCCTATGGCGCACTGGTGCTGGAGCACGTGGTCCGAATGGCCAAGCCGCGAGACGTCGTGTTCTCGGCGCTGGGGGTACGCGAAGGCCTGCTCTACGCGATGCTGGATCCGGCACGCCAGCGGCAGGATCCGCTGATCTTGGCGGCGCGCGATCTCAACGTCCTGCGGTCGCGCTCGCCGGCCCATGGCGACGAAGTAATCGGCTGGACCGACCGCTTTTTCCAATCCTCTGGGCTCGACGAGACCGCCGAGGAGAAACGCCTGCGTCATGCGGCCTGCCTGCTGGGCGATATCGGGTGGCGCGCGCACCCGGATTATCGCGGCGAGCAGTCCTTCAACATGATCGCCCATGGGGCGTTTGTCGGAGTCGACCATCCCGGCCGCGCCTATCTCGCCCTGTCGGTGTTTTTCCGCCACGTCGGGCTCATCCACGACGAGCTCGTCCCCAACCTGGTCGAACTGATCTCCACGCGCATGCTCGATCGCGCCCGGGTGCTGGGAGCGGCCTTGCGCGTGGCCTATATGGTGTCGGCCGCCATGCCGGGCGTGCTGCCGCGGGCACCGATGCGGGTCAAGCGCGGCCGTCTGGTCTTGCGCCTCACCGGCGACCTTGCCCCGCTTGCCGGTGAGCGCGTGTTCAATCGGCTCAAGCAGCTCGCCCGCTTGATCGGGCGCGAACCGATGATGCTGGGCGAACAGCGGAAGGCGAATGGCGAATAGGCGAGTGGCCTTAGCCCGTTTGCTTCCCCTCTCTCGCTCTTCTCCGTTTCGCTACCTTTCCACGGTGGCCACGCGCCCGTTCTCGATCGCCAGCGCAAGGCGGCCCTGTTTCAACGCCAATGCCCTCTCGCCGAACAGTTCGCGCCGCCAACCTTTGAGTGCTGGCACGTCGGCCTCGCCGTCGCCGACAATGCGCTCCAGGTCATCGACGGTGGCAATCACCTTCGCCGCGACGTCATGCCGCTCGGCCGTCATCCGCAGGAGCACCTTTAGGAGCTCGACCGTAGGCCCGCCGTTCGCGGCCTGGCGCGATCGGTCGATGCGGGGCAGGCCCTTGGGATCGCGCTCGAGACCCCGCTTCACCGCCTGAATGATGTCCTGGCCCCATTTCGACCGTTCGAACCCCTTCGGCAACGAGCGCAAGCCCGCGAGCCGCTCCGGAGTTGTCGGCGCCTGTATGGCAATGTCGCCGATGAGCTCGTCCTTGATCACGCGGCCGCGCGGTACGTCGCGGGCTTGCGCCTCCCGCTCGCGCCAGGCGGCGACCTCCATCAGCACGGCGAGCTCGCGCGGCTTGCGGACCCGGGTCTTCAGGCGTTCCCAGGCGCGCTCCGGCTCGACCCGATAGGTCGCGGGAGAGGTCAAGACCTCCATCTCTTCCGAGACCCACTCGGCCCGCCCGCGTTTGTGCAGGTCGCCATCCAAGGCCAGGAAAACGTCGCGCAAATGGGTCACGTCCGAGATCGCATAGGCGATCTGCTCGGCCGAGAGCGGTCGCCGCGCCCAATCGGTGAAACGGTGAGATTTGTCGAGCGTGTCGCCGGTGATGCGCTGGACCAACTGGTCGTAGGAGATCGAGTCGCCATAGCCGAGCACCATGGCGGCGATCTGCGTATCGAATACCGGGTGAGGGATGAACCCGGCGCGATGCCAGACGATCTCGATGTCCTGACGCGCGGCGTGAAAGACTTTGAGCACGGCCTCATTGGCCATGAGGCCGAATACCGGAGCGAGGTCGATGCCGTCGGCCAACGCGTCGACCACGACGGCTTCCTCCGCGCTCGCCATCTGCACCACGCACAGCTTGGGATAATAGGTGGTCTCGCGCAGAAACTCGGTGTCGATGGTGATGAAGCGATGCTCCGCCAGTCGGGCGCAGGCGGCGGCCAGTGTTTGGTTGGAGGTGATCGGCTCCATGGAGCGCTCATTAGCGGAGTCGGAAGGGGTTGTCGCCCTCCGATCCGCGTATGCGGGTGAGCAGGATAAATTCCCAAGGGCTCGGCATTGGCCCGACCGGAACCTCGATCACCGTTGGCTGCTGGCGCCGGGCGAAGGCGCGCCGCAACGCACCCCGCAGGTCCTCCGGCGTCCGGACGCGCTCGGCAGCGGCCCCGAAGCTTTCCGCGAAGCGCACGAAATCCGGGTTGGTGATGTCGCAGGCGATCAAGCGGTTGCCATACGCCTCCTCCTGGATGCGGCGCACATTGCCGAACGCCCCGTCGCTGAACACCACGCTCGTGAGCGGAATGCGATGATGCATCGCGGTCGCCAGTTCGTTGGCGGTATAGAGGAAGCCGCCGTCGCCGGAGATCGACAGCACCGGGACCTCCGGCCGCGCGTGCTGGGCGCCGAGCGAGGTGGCGAACCCCCAGCCGAGATTATCCTGGTAACCGGGCGATAGGAATGTCCGCGGCCGATAGACAGGAAACGCGAGGCGCGCCGCAAACCCGATCTGTGTCACTTCGTCGACGAAGATGCCGTCCTCGGGCAGTTCCGCCCGGATGGCATCGAGGAATTCGAGCTGAGGCGAGAGCGTGGCCAGCCGCTTGCGCACCTTCGCTTGGCGTTCCTGCATCTCGTCGCGACGAGACGGCCGCGCGGCGCTGTGCGCCGGCAGCACATCAGCCAGCCGCCGCAAGATCGGCTTGGCATCACCGACCAGGGCGACTGCCGGTCGCCTGAAGCGGGCGGGTTCCTGTGGATCGGCGTTGATGCGGATGACGTCGAGGCCGTCGTCCACGCCCCACATGGTGAGCGGGAAGTGCATGCGGGTGCCGACGCCGAGCACGACATCGGCCTCCGCCCACAGCTCATGTCCGAGCGGCAACGTGACGCTGAGCGGATCGCGGCTGTCGAGTACCCCGCGGCCGCGGCGATAGCCGAGCACGGGCGCCTGCAGCATGCCGGAGAGCGTCGTGACCTCCGCGGCCGCATCCTGGGCGCCACCTCCGCAAATGATCAGCGGCCGCTTGGCGCTTCCGAGGCGCTTGGCGGCAGCGAGGATGGCATCTTCGTCGATCGGTGGCGGCTCCAGCGGCAGCGGCTCTCCAATCGCTGCCACCGGGCCCGATCTTCCCCACACATCGATCGCGCATTCGAGGGCCGCCGGGCCCGGCCGGCCTGTCCGCATGGCCCGAAACGCCTCGCCCACGAGACGCGGGGCGTCGGTCGGCGTGTGAATGTGGGCGTAGAAATCGGCCAGCCGCTGCAGGATGCCGGCCTGGTCGCGGATCTCGTGCAGGTGGCCGAAACCGCGCCCGATGTCGCGATGCGGGATGTGGCCGATGAGGGCGAGCACGGGGGCGTTCATGCCGTAGGCGGTCAGCAGCGCCGCGCCGGTGTTGAGCAGGCCGGGCCCGGGGACGACCGTGTAGGCCTGCGGGCGCCCGGTCGCGAGCGCCGCGCCGAGTGCCATGTAGGCGGCGCCCTGCTCATGGCGCGTATGGACGGTGCGGATGCGGTCGGCGGCGTTGAACAGCGCGTCGAACAGCGGGTCGTTGTGGATGCCCGGCAGGGCATAGACGGCGTCGAGCCCATGGGCCGCAAGGGCTGCGACCGTCGCTTCCGCCGTGGTCCTGGTCTGCGTCACTGGCAACGCTCCAACTCCGCCGGCCGGGAGTTTGCAGATCGCTCGTGCGCTGTCGAGGGCGCCGGCACGCGCGGGCCCTTGGGTTTCTTGACAAAGCGGGTCGCCCATGCACCTTGCGCCGCACTTTTCCCGGCATCCTGGTTAGAGCCAAGCCCATGCATCGCTATCGCACGCATACCTGCGGCGAACTGCGCGAAACTCACATCGGCCAGACCGTGCGGCTTTCCGGCTGGTGCCATCGCATCCGCGATCACGGTGGCGTGCTGTTCATCGACCTGCGCGACCACTACGGGGTCACGCAAGCGGTGGCCGATCCGGACAGCCCCGCGTTCAGCGACGCCGAGAAGCTGCGTTCCGAATGGGTGGTGCGGGTCGACGGCACGGTGCGCAGGCGCCCGGCCGGCACCGAGAACCCGGATCTGCCGACCGGTGCGGTCGAGGTGTTCGTCAGCGAGATCGAGGTCTTGGGACCGGCGGCGGAGCTGCCGATGCCGGTGTTCGGCGAACAGGATTATCCGGAGGACATCCGGCTCAGGTACCGTTTCCTCGACCTGCGCCGCGAGCGGCTGCATCGCAACATCATCCTGCGTGGGCAAATCATCGACTCGATCCGGCGCCGGATGAAGCAGGCGGGCTTTTTCGAGTTCCAGACGCCGATCCTGACCGCCTCGTCACCGGAAGGGGCGCGCGACTTTCTGGTCCCGTCGCGGCTGCATCCGGGAAAATTCTATGCACTGCCGCAGGCGCCGCAGCAGTTCAAGCAGCTCACGATGGTGGCCGGCTTCGACCGCTATTTCCAGATCGCGCCGTGCTTCCGCGACGAAGATGCGCGCGCCGACCGCTCGCCGGGCGAGTTCTATCAACTCGATCTGGAGATGAGCTTCGTCACTCAGGAGGACGTGTTCGCCGCGGTCGAGCCGGTGATGCGCGGGGTGTTCGAGGAATTCGCCGGCGGCAAGCCGGTAACGCCGAAGTTTCCGCAGATTCCCTACAGCCAGGCGCTGCTGAAGTACGGCACAGACAAGCCCGACCTGCGCAACCCGATCGAGATCGTGGATGTCACCGAGGAATTCAATGATCCCAGCGTGACGTTCAACGCCTTCAAGAACGTCATCAAGGCTGGCGGCGGGGTACGTGCCATTCCGGCGCCGGGCGCAGCCGCGCAGCCGCGATCCTTCTTCGACAAGCTCAACGAATGGGCGCGCTCCGACCTCGGGGCAGCCGGCCTCGGCTACATCGTGTTCGAGACCGACGGCGGCAAGGGACCGATCGCCAAGTTCATTCCCCCCGACGTCCAGGCAAGGATCGCCAGCAAGGCCGGTGCCGCGGCCGGCGACGTCGTGTTCTTTTCGGCTGGCAAGGAGGCCGATGCCGCCAAGGTCGCGGGCGCGGCCCGCTTGCGCCTCGGCCAGGAGCTCGAGCTGATCGACGAGGACCGCTTCGAGTTCTGCTGGATCGTCGATTTTCCGATGTATGAATGGAACGAGGAGGAGAAGCGGATCGATTTTTCCCACAATCCATTTTCAATGCCGAACTATCCGATCGAGGATTTCCTCAAGCTCGACCCCACGGAACGAGAAACGATTCTCGGCATCAAGGCGATCCAATACGATATCGTCTGCAACGGGGTCGAGCTGTCCTCCGGGGCGATCCGCAATCATCGCCCGGACGTCATGCGCAAAGCATTCGAGATCGCCGGATACGGAGCCGAGGTGCTGGAGCAGAAATTCGGCGGCATGCTGCGCGCGCTGCAGTACGGCGCGCCGCCGCACGGCGGAATCGCGCCTGGAATCGACCGCATCGTGATGCTGCTCGCCGGGGAGGAGAATCTGCGCGAGGTCGTGTTGTTCCCGATGAATCAGCGAGCCGAGGACTTGCTGATGGGCGCCCCGTCGGAGGTCAGCGCCAGGCAGCTGCGCGAGCTGCACATCCGGTTGGCACTGCCGCAAAAATAGCGTCGTCGGAGAAGGCTGTACAGCGACCCGCGGACCGCTAATCTGTCCCTGGGGAGAGCCTGCCATGCCGTCATCGATCTCCGAGGATCTCAAAGCGAGTGCGCTTCTCTATCACCGCATGCCGCGGCCCGGGAAGCTGGAGATCCAGCCCACCAAGCCGCTCGGCACTCAGCACGATCTGGCGCTGGCCTATACGCCCGGCGTCGCGGTCGCGTGCGAGGCGATTGCCGCCAATCCGGCGGCAGCGGCCGACCTGACGCTGCGCTCGAACCTGGTGGCGGTGGTCTCGAACGGCACCGCCGTGCTCGGACTGGGCAATATCGGGCCGTTGGCGTCGAAGCCGGTGATGGAGGGCAAGGCGGTCCTGTTCAAGAAATTCGCCGGCATCGACGTGTTCGATGTCGAGATCGCCGCGACCGAGGTCGACAAGGTGGTGGACGTGGTTGCGGCGCTCGAGCCCACGTTCGGCGGCATCAATCTGGAGGATTTCAAGGCCCCGGAGTGCTTCGACATCGAGGCGAAGCTCAAGGAGCGGATGAACATCCCGGTGTTCCACGACGATCAGCACGGCACCGCGATCATCGTGGCCGCCGCAGTCCGCAATGCGCTCGACCTCGCCGGCAAGCGCATCGACAACGTCAAGATCGTGACGTCGGGCGCCGGCGCCGCTGCGCTTGCCTGTCTCAACCTCCTGGTCGCGCTCGGCGCCAAGCGCGAGAACATTTGGGTGACCGACATCGAGGGCTGCGTCTACGAAGGGCGCACCACGCTGATGGACCGCTGGAAGGAGGTCTACGCCCAGAACACCGACAAGCGCACGCTGGCGCAGGCGATCGAGGGGGCCGACGTCTTCATCGGGCTTTCCGCCGGCGGCGTGCTCAAGCCGGCCATGCTCAAGCGGATGGCGGAGCGTCCGCTGATCATGGCGCTGGCCAATCCCTATCCGGAGATCATGCCGGACGAGGCGCTGGCCGCGCGGCCCGACGCTATGATCTGCACCGGGCGCTCCGATTTTCCCAACCAGGTGAACAACGTCCTGTGCTTCCCGTACATTTTCCGCGGCGCGCTCGACGTGGGCGCGACCACCATCAATGAAGAGATGAAGGTCGCCGCGGTCGAGGCGATCGCCGCGCTCGCGCGCGAGGCGCCGTCCGAAGTCGCCGCCCGCGCCTATGGCGGCGAAGCGGTCACGTTCGGGACCGGGTCGCTCATCCCCAATCCATTCGATCCGCGGCTGATCCTGCGCATCGCGCCGGCAGTGGCGCGCGCGGCGATCAATTCCGGCGTGGCGACGCGCCCGATCGTCGATTTCGCGACCTACCTCGAGCGGCTAAACCGTTTCGTATTCCGCTCCGGCTTCATCATGAAGCCGGTGTTCTCGCAGGCCAAGGAACAGCTCCGGCGCATCATCTATGCCGAGGGCGAGGACGAGCGCATCCTGCGTGCGGCCCAGGTCGTGCGCGAGGAAGGCTTGGCGCGGGTCGTCCTGGTCGGCCGCCCTTCGGTGATCGACGCCAGGCTCAAGCGCTTCGGCCTGTCGATCCGCCCCGGGGACGACTTCGACCTGGTCAATCCGGATGACGATCCGCGTTTCCGCGATTACGTGCTGACCTATATCGAGGCCGCCGGGCGCCGCGGCGTGACGCCGGATGCGGCGCGCACCATCGTGCGCACCAACAACACGGTGATCGCCGCGCTCGGCGTCCATCGCGGCGAGGTCGACGGCATGATCTGCGGCGTCGAAGGCCGCTACATGAGCCACCTCTACCATATCCGCGATATCGTCGGCCTGGCCCCCGGGGTGCGCGACTTCGCAGCGCTGTCGCTGGTGATCACGGCCAACGGCGCGTTCTTCATGGCCGATACCCAGGTGGCGACCGACCCGACCGCCGAGGAGATCGCCGACATGGCGGTATTGGCGGCGGCACATGTGCGCCGCTTCGGGTTGACGCCGAAGATCGCGCTGGTCTCGCATTCCGACTTCGGCAGCTACGACAGCGTCTCCTCGCGCAAGATGCGGCGCGCCTGCGAGCTGTTATTGACCCAGCACCCCGAGCTCGAAGTAGAAGGCGAGATGCACGGCGACTCCGCGCTCAATCCGGCGCATCGCGAGCGGGTTTTTCCGCGCTCGCGGCTCAAGGGCGAGGCGAATGTGCTCATCATGCCGAACCTCGATGCCGCCAATATCGCCTACCAGATGGTCAAGGTGGTGGCCGACGCGTTGCCGGTCGGCCCAATCCTGATCGGTGCGGCGCGCCCGGCGCATATCCTGACGCCTTCGGTGACCGCACGTGGGGTCGTCAACATGACCGCAGTGGCGGCGGTCGAGGCGCAGGCCGGCCAGGGGCAGGGGGCGCCGAGGCTGCCGCACTTGTGACGCGGCGCCGTCAGCCAAGTCGCGCGACTGCGCTCCCGAGCGCGCGCCGGTTTTTGAAGAGGGGCTCAAGGAGAAATCGATGAAGCTTTATATGCATCCAGTTTCGATGACGAGCAGGCCGGTGCGGCTGTTCATCGCCGACAACAAGCTCGACGTCGACGAGCAGCTGGTCGACCTGATGACTGGCGAGCACCACAAGGAGCCGTTCGCCTCGCTCAATCCGAGCCGCATGGTCCCGATGCTCGAGGATGGCGATTTTCGCCTGACCGAAAGCTCGACCATCCTCAAGTATCTCGCCGACAAGATCGGCTCGCCGGCCTATCCCAAGGACCTGAAGCAACGCGCCAAGGTCAACGAGATGATGGACTGGCTCAACACCAACTTCTATCGCGACTGGGGCTACGGGCTCGCCTATCCGCAGGTGTTCCCGCATCACCGCCGCCGCAGCGACGAGGCGCAGGCGGCGACGATCGAATGGAGCGCGGAGAATGCCAAACGATGGCTGCGGATTCTCAACGACGACTGGATCGGCCCGAACAATCAGTATTTGTGCGGCAACCAGGTGACCATCGCCGACTATTTCGGCGCCGGGCTGGTGACCCTGGGCGAGGTCATCCGCTGTGATTTCTCACCCTATCCGAACGTGCAACGCTGGCTCAACAACATGAAAAAGCAACCGAGCTGGGCCAAGGTCAACGAGGCGTTCTACGGGCTGTGCGAGGCAGTGAAGGCCCAGCCGTTCCACGCAATCTGAGTCGAATTGCGGGCGTCGGATCGGAGCGAATAGTGAGTGGCGAATAGTCGAGCGCTGAGGTGTTGTAATTCTGAGAGGCTATTCGCCATTCGCGTCCAAGCGTCACTCCACCTTGCCGCCGAACAGCCGCTCGGCATTGCCGTGGGCGATACGGCGCGCCTGATCGGCGGGCAGCTGCGCGAGCCAGTTGCGATACCCTTGCATGAGGCTGTCGTACTGGAACCAGCGCTCGTTGATCCAGGTATCGGAGCCGATCAGGAAGCGGTCGGAGTATTTGGCGAACAGCTGTCGCCACGCGTCGGTGAGCTTGCCTGAGCCGTCGGTGATGCCGCTGCGGTAGGAGAGCTCGCCAAAAAGCGCGTACCGATCGAGCAGCTCCGCGACCCGCTGCGGCGACGTGGAGAACCCGGTATGCGCCCAAATGATCTTGGCTCTCGGGTTGTGCCCGTAAAGGATCAGCAGCGCCTCCTCGTCGCAATGGGCGTGCAGGTAGAGATCGCGCTCGACCGCGAAGTTGACGATCTTCTTCACCCATTCGGTCGAGGCCGATTTGCCGTAGATGTGGAACTCGCCGATGCCGCGGTAGTAGCCGCGCTTGTATTCGGCCTGCACCAGGTCGTAGATCGACGGATCGTCGAACCAGCTCTGGATGTCGGCGCGGACGCGGTAGGGGCGGATGAACGGGACCACCCACAGCCCTGTCGGCTTGGCGTCTACCAGCGCGTGCGTGCCGGTGTTCGGCCGGCTGGTCGCCAGAATGCCGGCAACGTTGTTGCGCTTGAACGTCTCCAGCACCTGGTCGAGCGAATAGTACGGCGATGGCTCCCAGTTGTAGTGCAGATGGGCGTCGAACAGTTTCAGCGGTGCCTGCGCGGAGGCGGCCGTCGCGCTGAGGACAACTCCGAAGACTGCGCCAAGGATGTTCTTCACCATCATCCGCTCCCCCAATGCCGTCCCCCGTTTCACCGGCGAACAGCTAGTAATCACTGCATTCGCCGCAAACTCAAGCCGGCGAGGCCTGGCTCAGGCCGCTTCACGAAAGGCGTGTTGCGCACTCGCGATGTCGGCATGGGTGGGCAGCGAGGCTTCGATGCCGAGGAACCGCACCGAATGGGCGGAGGCCGCGCGCGCGAAACGAAAATGCTCCGCCCATTTTTGGCCGGCCCGGGTGAGATACGAGTAAATGTAGGCGCCGTGGAAGATGTCGCCGGCGCCGTTGGTGTCGACGACCTCCGCAGGCGGCACGGCGAGCGCCGGCAAGGTTTGCACGCGCCCGCTCTCGTCGTACCAAAGCAGGCCGTGCTCGCCCAGCGTCACGCCGCCGATGCGGCAGCCCTGGCGTTTGAGCAGGTCGCACAGCTGTCCGGGGCTCAGCGCCATCTGCTCGCAGAGCCGCTCGGAGCAGATCGCGACGTCGACATGCCCGAGCAGCTCGTCGGTGTTGGCGCGCAGGCCGCCGCCGTCGAGCGAGGTGAGGATCCCGCGCTGGCGGCAGAGTTTGGCGTAGTGCAGGGCGGCGTCGGCCTGGTGGCCGTCGAGGTGCAGCGCGCGGCAGCCGCTGAGGTCGAGCGGCGGCAGCGGATGCAGGTAATGGTCGTCGCGGCAGCGCAGGATCGCGCGCCGGCCGTTGTTGGGCATGACGAAGGACAGCGAGGATTCCCTGACCTTGCGCCCATGCACCGAGATTGCGTACTTCGCCGCCATGTCGAGGAACATGCGCGACAGCCAGTCGTCGGAGAGCGAGGTCAAAAGGTCGGGCGCGACCCCGAGCTTTGCGCAGCAGAAGGCCGCCGAAACCGCATTGCCGCCGAAACTGACCGCATAGTCCTGCGCGACCGTTTTCTCGTCACCGGTCGGAAAATGGTCAGTCAGGAAGGTTACGTCGATGTAGGTCTGGCCGATGAAGAGCGCTTGCATGCGGGTCCCTGCAAACCGTGGCTCCGTCCCCAGGCGAGCCACTAAGGCCATGTCGTCGAACGGTTGAACTTTACGGCGGTCCAAGGAGTTCCTGTTGATCTTTCAACTAACCGGCGGATCCTGAGCCTGCAACGCCGACACCGAATCGAAGCCTACGCCATTGTTTGGGCCGACGGGATGATTGCCGACGCGGCGGGGCGGTTCCCCGAGGCCCTGCGCAACGAGGCCGACCAGCGGTTCTTCCGCGCCGGGCTCGACTCCGCCGCCGGGATTGCGCTTGGGCGCCTGACGCATGCGCAGGAGCCCAATTCCGGCCGCCGCCGGCTGGTGCTGACCCGGCGCGTGGCATCGCTGGCGCCCGATCCGGCGGATGGCAAGGCCTTGTTCTGGAACCCGGCAGGTGCGTCGTTCGAAGCGGCCCGGCTGACGCTCGGCGTCCGCCAGGGCGTGCTCGCCGTGATCGGTGGCGCCGAGGTCTACATGGTGTTCTTTGCACTCGGTTACGACGCGTTCCACCTGTCGCGCGCGAACCGCGTGCAACTTCTCGACGGGCGGCCGGCGTTTCCCGGCGTCGGCGATCGGTACACCCCGGAGGAGGTGCTCAAGCAGCACGGGCTCAAGCCCGGCCCGGTGCGGCTGCTCGATCCTGCAGCCGGGGTCACGTTGGTGACGTGGACGCCGGCGTCGACGTAGAGTGCGCACGCCGCAGTGGAAATGGCTTGGGTCGCCATCCCGTTCAGATCGTGAGCGTGCCCGCCTTGGCAGCGGCATAGCGCTCGCCGACCTTGCCCCAGTTCACCACGTTCCACCACGCCTTGAGGTAATCGGGACGGCGATTCTGATAGCTCAGATAATAGGCGTGCTCCCAGACGTCATTGCCGAACAGCACGCGTTTGCCCTCCATCAGCGGCGTGTCCTGGTTGGGCTTGGTCTCGATCGCCAGCTTGCCGTCACGGGTGACCGTGACGAACACCCAGCCGGAGCCGAAGACGCGGCCGCCGGCGGCGTTGAAGTCGTTCTGGAGCTTCTCGATTCCGCCGAGATCGCGGTCGATCGCCTGCGCGACCTCGCCTCCCGGCTGGCCGCCGCCCGCGCCCATCACCTGCCAGAACATCATATGGTTGGCGTGGCCGCCGCCGTTGTTGCGCACCGCGGTGCGCACCGCTTCCGGCACGTCGCCGAGCTTGGCGAGCAGATCGGGCAGCGGCGTGCTGCCGATCGCAGGATGGTCCTTGGCGACATTGTTGAGGTTGTTGACATAGGCCGCATGGTGCCGGCCGTGGTGGATTTCCATCGTGCGGGCATCGATGTGCGGCTCGAGCGCGTTGTTGGGGTAGGGGAGCGGATCGAGCTTGAATGGTCCGGCCGCCGCCTGGGCAAAGAGCGCGCGGGGCCCAAGCGCGAGGGCGGCGGCTGCAGTGCCGGCAAGTGCGGCACGACGCGTGATCAACATGGGTGTTCCTCCTGCGGAGCGGTTCCTCGGCTGGGTGTCCAACGCTTTGCTAGCGAGTTTGGCTCCCGCCGGTAGAGCCGGCCGGGGCGGCTGATCGTCCGACGATACAGCGTAGTGCCGGCCGGGCAAGCGGCATCACGAGCATGTTAGCAGGCAGGCGGTGGCGGTAGTGCTTCACTCGCGTGCGATGCGAAAGCGGGGGCGTTGCGAGAGGCTGCCATGACCGATCTGGCGCAAGCGATTGGGCGCGTCCTTCTGTCGGTGATCTTCATCGTCGCGGGATATAACAAGCTGGTCGCCATCACTGGTACAACGGCGTATTTCACCCGGCTGGGCCTGCCGGTCCCGCAGGTGACGGCTTGGCTGGTGGCGAGCTTCGAAATCGCGGCCGGCCTCATGATCCTGGTCGGATTCAAGACCCGGTGGGTCGCGCTCGCCCTGTGCGTTTTTACCGGGATCGCCCTGTTCCTCGGCCATAAATTCTGGGCGGTCGAGGCCGCGCAGTACAACAACCAGCTCAATCACGCGCTCAAGAACCTCGCGATCATGGGCGCCTTCCTGCTGCTCTACGCCGGCGGCCCCGGTCGCTATTCGGTCGACGCCAAATCGGGCTCGCGGTGAGGCAGGTAGAAAACGGGCGTCGGTGTTGAGCGACCAGCGCGGCTGATCGCCGGCGGGTATCGCAGCGCGCGGACGCTACTTGTCGGCGTCGAGCTCTTTCGCGATCGCATCGATCACGCGCGCGTCGGTCGGGGAGACCGAGGTCGGAAATACCGCCGCGACGCGGCCGTTGCGGCCGATCAGGTATTTGTGGAAGTTCCAGCGCGGCGTCTCGATCGGCCGTTCCGCGGCCGCCCACTTGTAGAAGGGATGCGGGTTCGCGCCTCGCACCTCGGTCTTGGCCGCGAGCAGAAACCCGACCCCGTATTGCTGGTGCGCGGTGTGCTCGATCTCGTCGACGCCGCCCGGCTCCTGGCCACCGAAGTCGTTCGAGGGCACGCCGATGATCACCAGCCCGCGCTCGCGGAAGCGCGTCCACAGCTCTTGCAGGCCGGCATATTGCGGCGTGTATCCGCACAGCGACGCGGTGTTGACGACCAGGATCGGCTTGCCGGCGTAGTCGGCGAGCCGGATAGCGTCGCCCCTCAGCGCCGGGAACGAGAACGCATAGGCGGTGGCTTTGCTCATGGACGCGGGCTGCGCGGTTGCGGGCATGGCTATTCCGATCGAAAGAACTGCGAGCAAGCTTCGGCGATCAATCATCGGCGCACCTGCTTGGAACAGTGGCGCTATACCGTCGCGCTTGCAGGAACCGGCAGAGTGCGCGGCGTTGCCAACAGGAAGGCATTCTACAGCAGTGCCGGGAGGGGTGTGAAGCGGGCGACGTGAGGAGAAGGCGATGGTTTCAACCTACTGGGTGTCGCTTCTGCCCTCATTCGGTGACGATGACGACGACCACTATTGAGCCGTTCCGGGCTACACTCTCGCTTGACGCCGGTTGCGGTCGAGCGACCGCTCCCCAGCGGTTTCGGGCGGCGGGGAACAGCGCGCTCGAGCGGGTGCTGGGCTCGCGTCGGAATCCGGCGAAATGGCAAGGAACGCTTCGCTGCGGCGGAGCGTTGTCCGTCAAGGATGGCACGCCTGCGGAGGGGTCTATTTATGTCATCGATCTTTGGACACGACCTCGGCGCGGTCTATCGGGATTCCGCCTATGCCCTTCGGGCGCGGGCATCGTGGCTCGCGATCGGTGCCGCATTCGCGGTCGGAGTGGGGGCTGCGGTCGCCGTGATGAAGGTGCCGGCGGGCCAAACGGAGGAGCCCACACAGACCACCGCATCGCGCGGTGCGACCAAGCCCAGTGTGTCGCCGGCCCGGGCAGTCGCTGACAGAGCCGACACCCGAGCAAAGGCCCCGGTCCGCGTGATCGCGCCGGACGCGGTTCCGCCCCCACCGAACGTCACTATGGGACGCCAGGCGCCGCGCGCACAGCAGCCGAAGACTCTCGCGGTCGAGGACAGGCCGGCCGATCCCAATGCGGGCGCCGCCGCGCGTGACCAGTTCGCCGACTCGACCGCATCGGACGCCGTTCCCATGCCTCCCGCCAAGCCGTCCGAACTGCGCGCGGGCGCGGCCGAGGCTCCGACTGACGCCTCAACCACCGGTGCGACGGCGGCGCTGCCGCCCCCGCTGCCACCAGCGGCGAGCGTGGAGACTCCGGCGCAGGAGCCTGGCGCGAAACTGACCCGCAGGGAGGCGAAGGCGGCTCGGCGCGAGGCGAGGCGGCTCGCGCGCGAGGAGCGCCGCCGGATGGCGCAGGAGCGCCTGCGCGCCCGGCAGGAGCGCTTCGAGGCCGAGAACTGGGCGCCGCCGCCCGGCCGCAGCTACACGATCTACCGCCGTTACGACGACGACCGCGGCCGCGCCATGGCCTATGGCGATGAGTACCGCCGCGGCCGGCGCGGCTTCTTCGGCCTGTTCGATTTCGATTGACACTCGGCGCCGTCGCCCTCCCCATGGGCCGATGCCCTTTCGCCGTCGGCCTGTTGGCTCGATGTCGGCCTGATCGTCGACACTCCGCACACGCTGCCCGTCCGGCGGCTTTCACGAGCGCGTGAGAGCCGAAACGGCGCCGCCGCCTGATCCGTAGCTCGCGGCAGACAGCGGGCGAGGGGCCCGCCGGAGGGCAGCGATATGCGAAATCTAACGGCCACCTGCGTTGCGGTAGGTCTCGCCTTCGGGGCGGTTGCGGGGGCGGGCGCGCAGGAAAGCTACGAGCGATGGGAGCTCTTGCAGGATACTTTCGAGAGCACCGGCGGAGGCGGAGTCATCATCAAGGGCTATGATCCGCTGATCGTCGGCGACAAGTGCGTGACGAATTTCACCGCCACCGAACCCGGTGGCAAGATCTACTACAACAGGGTCGAGTTCGAGACGGTGCAGGTTGAGGGTGGAACGCTGTGCACCAACGGCAAGTGGCAGGCGCTGGACGGCAGCATGTCTGGCACGACGCCGTTGCGGGTGTTCATCAAGGACGGGATTCGCCGCCGTTCCCCCTCGATCGGCGGCCCATCCGGGCTGTGGTTGTCGCGCACGCGGCTGTTCTCAACCTGCCCGCAGCCTTTCCATCGGCGGCAGAGCGCGTGAGCGGCGCCGGTCGGGCTGGGCGCCGCCGCGCGAGCGCCCGCGAAAGATAGCCCCCGAAAATCCGGGCGCCTGGGAACGGCCGGACTGGACGCAAGTTCGTTGATGCACGTCACGGCGCTCGCCGGCCCCGGTCGAGGCTGGCTACCGCCGCGGCGAGAGAGGACGATGGATGGCCAGCCCCCAAATGGATTCCGTTGATCGGGCGATGATGGCGCGCTGCATCGACCTGTCGGTGCGCTCCGGAAAAGAAGGCGAATACCCGTACGGTGCCGTCATCCGCCGCGCCGACAAAGTGTTCGTCGAATCGATCAACCGGGTGGCGCACGAGCACGACGTGACGCGCCATGCCGAGGTGGTGGCGATCTCGCAGGCGCAAAAGGAGCTCGGCACCGTCAGCCTCGACGACTGCATGATCTATGTGAGCGCCGAGCCGTGTGCGTATTGCTCCTATGCGATCCGCGAAAGCCGGATCGCGCGCGTGGTCTATGGCCTGCGTTCGCCGCATATGGGCGGCGTGCTCAAATGGAACGTGCTCGCCGACGACGACCTTTCGAGCACCATGCCGGAGGTGTTCGCTCCGCCGCCCGAGATCATCGCCGGTTTCATGGCGCATGAGGTCGAGCAGGCGCTGCTGGCGTGGAACCCGTTGGTCTGGACCGCGGTGAAACGACGGGGGCTGTTCGTCGCCGGCCCGCTCGAGGCGGTGCGCCCGCGCGACGCGACCCGTCGTGCGAGCCTCGCCGAGCGTACGATGGCGATTTTGCGTCGCGTCGTGTTCGACCGCTTCGGGCGGAGATAGGTGGCCTGCCTGCGGTGCAAATAGCGCGACGGAATCGACTTTCCATCTGCTTGCAAACGGAGCTTGCCGGAGACAGTCTGCGCGCCTTGAGCCCGCCAGACAGGCGCCCGCTACGCATGAGGTCAACGCCATGCCGGAAGTCTACGTCCACGCCATCAAGGGTCGCACGCAGGAGCAGAAGCGTGCGCTGATCAAGGACATCAGCGACGCGGTCGTGAAGCATTTCAACGTGCCGGTTGAGGCCGTCATGGTCGAGATCGTCGAGTCAGAGCCCGGCAACAAGGCGAAGGGCGGGGTGCTGTTCAGCGAGCGCCGGTAGCGGGCGCGGCCGCTTGGCGACGCTGCGGCCCGATTGGCCGCTGCGACCTCCTCCCGGCGGCCCGGGCGTCCGCCTGTGCCGCGAGCGGCGTATTGACCCGCGGGGCTTGAACCCGGCGCTCGGATGCGCTGTACCGTTGCGCGAGGGGCCGGCTGGTCCAAGTCGAGGAGGTAGCCTTGAGCACGATTTCGCGTCGCATGGTCTGCCAGGGGCTCGCCGCCGCGGCTGCCCTGCCGCTGGCACGGCCGGCGCTGGCGCAGGGGCCTTATCCAGGCACCAGGACGATCAAGATGGTGGTGCCCTATCCGGCAGGCGGCGCGACCGACATCATCGGCCGCGTCATCGCCGACCGGCTGCAGGCGAAGTGGGGCGCATCGGTGGTCGTCGAGAACATTTCCGGCGCCGCCGGGACCATCGGCATGGACCGCATCGCCAAAGGGCCGACCGACGGCACGCAGATCCTGATGGTGCCGCCGCAGATCTCGATCAATCAGTATCTTTACGCCAAGCTGCCGTTCGATCCCGAGAAGGATTTGCTGCCGATCGCGCAGGTCGCCAGCCTCCCGAACATCCTGGTGGTACGGAAATCGTTGGAGGTCAATTCGGTCAAGGACCTCATCGATTACGCCAAGGCCAATGCAGGCAAGCTCAACTATGCTTCCTCCGGGAACGGCACGACCATCCACCTGTCGGCCGAGCTGTTCAAGAAAATGGCCGGCGTCAACATGAATCATGTGCCGTACCGCGGCAGCGCGCCCGCGGTGAACGATCTGGTGGGCGGGCAGGTCGACCTGATGTTCGACAACGCCACCTCGATCATCAGCCAGGTGCGTGGCAACACCGTCAAGCCGCTCGGCGTCACGTCGGCCCAGCGCTCGCCGCTGCTGCCGGAGCTGGCCCCGGTCGCCGACACGCTTCCGGGCTACGAGACCGCGTCCTGGTTCGGCGTCGGCGTGCGTGCGGGAACGCCGGAAGAGATCGTGGCCGAGATCGAGAAGGCGACACGCGCCGCGACGGAGGAGCCGGTGGTGAAGGAGCGCTTTGCCACCGTCATCGCCGATCCGGTGGTCTCCGACCGCAAGCACTTCGGCGAGTTCGTGGTGGCCGAGCGCAAGAAATGGGGCGCGCTCATCAACGAGCTCAAGATCCGGGTCGAGTAGTCGCACCGCGGCAACGGCGACGCACAACGGGAAGGCGGGCGGCCGTGCTGGCCGCCGCTTCACAGCGCGGTCCACCACGTCCACAAAAGCTTGCCGGCCGCAAAAGCCACCACGCAGCCGACCAGGCCGAGGAAGATCCAGACCGCGATGTCCACCTGCCGCTTGAATTCGCGCACTCCTTCGCCGATCCGCGTCGGCCGGCGAAAGAACATCGCGCGCACGAACAGCACCAGCGGAATCGCGGCCGCGATGAAGGCGATGATCTTGAGCAGCATGTCGGCCCCGTCGTTCGGTCGCGTATGATAGCGACGTAGCGCGCGCTGAGCGAAGCAAAACCCACCCGTTCCCTAGTCCCACAGCCTCGCACGCGTGGCAGGCTTGGCGTAGGATGATTTGAGCGCAAGCGAACGCATCCGGGGGCCGGAGCAGTCGCCATGAGCCAGACGGTCGTCAAGCCTCGCACCAAGGTCAAGCTGAAGACGGCCCGCCCGCCGCTCTACAAGGTCATCCTGCTCAACGACGACTACACTCCGCGCGAGTTCGTCGTGCTGGTGCTCAAGGCGGTGTTCCGGATGAACGCGGACCACGCCTACACCGTAATGATGACGGCGCACCGGCGCGGCGCCTGCGTGATCGCGGTCTACACCCGCGACGTCGCCGAGACCAAGGCGAAGGAGGGGACGGAGCTCGGCAAGAGCAAGGGCTATCCGCTGTTCTTCACCACCGAGCCGGAGGAGTAGGCGTGCCGATCGGCCTTGCGGTCGCAGGCTCGGATTGATTTTCCGCTCGTCCTCGCGAGAAGCAGGATCAGAGACGGGCCGGCGCCCATTCACGAGCGCAGCGATTCGTGTTCCAATCTGACGATGTAAGTCCGCGCCACTGCTTCCGCGGGGACATGCGGAGCTGCGGCCTGGCCGGATCATGCATTCTGCCATCAGGCACGCGGCGGACTTCATGTCGGCTTGCGAATAATCTGCTGCCCGGCGAATTCGGGGTCGCGCCACCGGCCGGCATAGGGGGCCTCGCATGAGAATATCATCGCATTGGGCATGCGGCTTTGCCGCGGTCACGATCGCCGCAGCGATCGCCGCCCCAGCCTTGGCAAGTCAGTGCGGATTTAGACACGCGTTCAGCCGCCCGGACGAAGGCGGCAGCGTGACCGTCAAGGTCTTCAGGGGCGACGCCGTTCCGGCCTTGGGCGACCGGCGGCCGCTCCTGTTCATCGTCGGCTCGCTCAAGGTCAACACCGACGGCACCAAGATCTCATATCATCAGGACGACCCGACCGGACGGCGCTGCCAGGGCAATCCGGCCGCGACGCCGTGCGCCATCAACAACGTCAGGAACGCGTTTCGCGATCACAGGCGCCCGGTGTCCGAGTTCGAGGCCGTCCGCAACGCCGGCTACCCCAGTCCTCGGACGTTTCAGGTCTTGAGCCCGAACATCATCGAGAAGAACAGGAACACGGGCAAGCCCTGTGTAACAGCGGACGGCTATCTGGTCTCGATGACCGCCGACGTCGCGGTCGACGGCGGCTTCGCCCGGCAGGGCGATTGCGATCAGTCGAAATGGATCGACGCGCTGACCGTTCCGGCGCTGGTCATTCCCGGCGGCTCGCAGTTTCTCGACCTCGGCGTCGGCAAGCGAAGCCTGGTGGTAGCGGCCTCGCGTAGCGCGACCAGGCGCGTCGTCGCCGGCATCGTCGGAGACCTCGGCCCGGCAAATGAGCTGGGCGAAGCGAGCATCGCGATGAACCGCAAGCTCAACGGCCTTCCCGATGATGAGCTGCCAAAGCACCGGCAGGATGCGATCGATCGTTTCCAGGCCGGACGCAGCGCGATCCTGATCTTCCCGGGTCCGTCGTCGGTGCTGGCAAGGCCGATCACCAGCACGCGGGTCGCCGAAGCGGGCGCCGATGCGTTGGCGAAATTCGGCGGCGCGGACAAGCTCTACGGCTGCATCAAGGACGAGGTCGATCAGGCGTTCTGAGCATTTCGCCAAGGGGACACCGTGCGGCGCAGGCGCTACCGCAAGCAGGACTTTCCGGTCGCCGACATCCGGCGGTTTCTGGAGCCCGGCCCGATCGTCCTGGTGAGCTCGGCGTGGAAAGGCGAGCGCAACATCATGACCATGGGCTGGCACATGGTGATGGAGTTCTCGCCCGCGCTGGTCGGCTGCCTGATCGCCGGCTCGAACCACAGCTTCGAGCTGATCCGGCGCGCGCGCGAATGCGTGATCAACGTGCCGACCGTGGAGCTGGCCGACGAGGTGGTGGGGATCGGCAACTGCTCGGGCGCGACGGTCGACAAGTTTTCGCGCTTCCGGCTGACCGCGCTGCCGGCCGCAAAGGTCAAGGCGCCGTTGATTGCCGAGTGCTACGCCAATCTCGAATGCCGGCTGCACGATGGCCGCCTGATCGACAGGTACAACGTCTTCATCTGGGAGGTGGTGAAGGCGCACGCGCCGGCTGCGCCGAAATATCCGCGCACGCTGCACTACCATGGCGGCGGCGTGTTCATGCGCGCCGGAAAAACCGTGAGCTACCGGCGCAAGTTCCGCCCGGAGATGCTGTGAGCCGACGGTTCCCCGAAGCGGTTGCCGTGGCACGGTTGCTGACGGACTATTCGACTCGGTCCGGAACGAACCGCTGAAAGGAGTTCACATGCCATTCGTTCAGTTCACGCGGCCGGACAACTCGCCGGTCGCGATCAACACCGACGCGGTGGTTACCTTTGCGCCGGTCCCCACCGATGGGCCGCTCAAAGAAGGAACGCGTATCAACTTGAAGAACGGCGAGCATCAGGACGTCAAAGAGCTGTTCGCCGAGGTCGCACAAAAACTGCAGCAATCCGGACGGCGTGCCGCCGCTCCTCGAGGACGGCCGACGCGTTCCCGCAGGTGACAGCCGCTTCTGCGCTCAACGTCCAAAGGACGTGTGTGAGCCCGCTCACAAATGTCGAGCGGTCAAGGTTTACGCTTGCACACCACATACCCGGCGCTGGAACTCGAACTCGCGGAACGCCAGCTTCGGCGAACCGGCGCGCCAAGTCCGTCTCTTCGGCCTCCGCCAGCAAGTCGGGCTGGTACCTGAAGCCTTCCGGCAGGCTCGAGCCAGGCTGCGCGAGGAGTTCCAACTGCTCTGCATCGTCGGGGTAACCTCTCTGAAACGCATGAGTTCGGCGGGCCGGCTGCGCGCGTGGGGCACGAAACGGTTTTGCGCCATCACGACATCGGCGGGAAACACGAGGCCGGCATAAAGCGCGCAACGTATGAGCTGGGAGCTTTCTGCAATGATACGCCTTCGCGACGTCGCCGCGGCGGCCGTCGCGCTCGCATTGGGGTCCATTCCCGCCGCCGCACAGCGGGTACCTGCCTCAGCTGGCGATTCCGCCAGCCAGTCGGTGCCGCAGCTGATCGCGAATATCGAGCGCAAGCACCCGGTTACGTTCTACGTGCTGGCCCAGCGCCTGTTCGAGGCCGGGCAAAGGGACGAGGCGGTGTTCTGGTTTTATGCCGGGCAGATCCGTTACCGCGCCTACCTCAAGCACAATCCGCGGCTCGACCCTTCCGGCGATCCGGCGCTGTTCGCGTCGCTCTCCGAGGTCATCGGCAGGCCGATCAACGAATACGCTTTCGGGCACGTGCCCTCGCTCGCCGCCGCGATCGATCATGCGCTCGCCTGGGACGCCGCCCATGCCGATCCGTATGCGCCCAAGGGCGCGGCCGAGCGCGAGCAGGTGGTCGAAGGCCTGCGCAAGATGAAGGCGCAGGTGCTGGCGAGCGCCGACGACATCCGCAAGCAGCGCTCGGTCAATGGGCTCGAGAACAGGTGAGTGCGGGCAATAGCGAAGCAAGTAGCCCGGATTTCGCTGCGCTCATCCGGGCTACAGGTCGGCTGCGGGAACCGCGGTAGGAGCATGGCCGGCTACATCGCACTCGTGCACAAGGACAAGGGGACGAGCTATGGCGTAAGCTTCCCCGACGTTCCTGGCTGCATCTCGGCCGGCGATACGTTTGAGGAAGCCATTACGAACGCTGCCGAAGCGGTCGCGGGCCACCTTGCCCTGATGCGCGCAGATGGCGATCCGGTTCCGGTGCCGCGCAGCTTCGAGGAGCTCCGACGCGATCGTACTTTTCAGGACGACTCGGCCGACGCAATCGTCACCGCTGTCGCGCCGGCGACGCTGCCGGCGGAAACGGCGCTGCGTTAAATTTGCGCATCGGAAGGGTGAGCGCGGCAGGTGCTCGCGAGAGTCGGTCTCTCAGGCGGCTCTGCCTTTGCCGTTAACTGCACCCAGTCGTACTCCCGCACGTATCGCACTTGAGGCACGTGCCGTTGCGCACCAGGGTGAAATTGCCGCACTCGCCGCACATCTCGCCCTCGTAGCCGCGGGCGCGGGCTTCGGCCGAGCGCCCGGCGGCTTGGGCTTTGGCGTCCAGACTCTTGTACGTCCCTGTCGCGCCTGCGGCGCTCCTCGCCTCTTGCGCCCAGGGCAGCGCCTCGAGCGCCTGCGCAGGCGAGAGCTTGCCGAGCGGCTCCTCGCGCAGCGCCGCGGCGGTTGCCTGCGCGCCACCGAAGGCGGTCACGTTGGAGCGCGCGGTCGCGCCGCCGCTGGACCCCCCTCCCTGTCCCTCCCCTGAAAGGGGGGAGGGGACGCCAGCGGCGCGGGCGTCCCCTGCGCCGGCGCTGCCGCGTTCGCCGCCAGGCGTGCCGCCCGCCATCACCACCAGGCGGTCGTTGCGTGAGCGGGTCAGGCCGCGCGACATGAACTTGGTCGCGGTCGCCGGCGTCGCCGGCTTGCCCTCGTCGACGCCCTTGCCGAGCGCGTCGAAACCCGCCTGCGAAGGATCGACGTGCGCGAGGTCGAAGCGGTCGAGATAGGAGACCGCAAGCTCGCGGAACACGTAGTCGAGGATCGAGGTCGCGTACTTGATCGAGTCGTTGCCCTGCACCGGCCCCGACGGCTCGAAGCGCGTGAACGTGAAGGCGTCGACGTATTCCTCGAGCGGCACGCCGTACTGCAGGCCGAGCGAGACCGCGATCGCGAAGTTGTTGAGCAAGGAGCGCAGCGCCGCGCCCTCCTTGTGCATGTCGATGAACATCTCGCCGAGGCGGCCGTCGTCGTACTCGCCGGTGCGCAGATAGACCTTGTGGCCTCCCACCACCGCCTTCTGGGTGTAGCCCTTGCGGCGGTCGGGCAGGCGCTCGCGCTCGCGAATGACGGTGATGCGTTCCACCACCTTCTCGACGATGCGCTCGGAGAGCGCGGCCGCGCGCGCGACGGCCGGCTTCTCGATGAACGCCTCGACCGCGTCGTCCTCGTCTTCCTCGTCGGCGATCAGCTGCGACTGCAGCGGCTGCGACAGCTTCGAGCCGTCGCGGTAGAGCGCGTTCGCCTTCAGGCCAAGCTTCCACGACAGCAGGTACGCCGCCTTGCAGTCCTCGACCGTCGCCTCGTTCGGCATGTTGATGGTCTTGGAGATGGCGCCCGAGATGAACGGCTGCGCCGCCGCCATCATGCGGATGTGGCTCTCGACCGAGAGGTAGCGCTTGCCGTTGCGCCCGCACGGGTTGGCGCAGTCGAACACCGGGTAGTGCTCGGGCTTGAGGTGCGGCGCGCCCTCGACCGTCATGGCACCGCAGACGTGGATGTTGGCGGCCTCGATCTCGCGCCGGGTGAAGCCGAGCGCGGAGAGCATGTCGAAGCTCGGGTTCAAGAGCGCGGCCGGATCGAGCCCGAGCTCACGCACGCAAAAATCCTCGCCGAGCGTCCACTTGTTGAACGCGAACTTGATGTCGAAGGCGGTCTTGATCGCCTTCTCGACCTTGGCGATGGTCTCGTCGGTAAAGCTCTTGGCGCGCAGCGTCGTGTGGTTGATGCCGGGTGCGTTCGAGAGCGTGCCGTGGCCGACCGCGTAGACCTCGATCTCGGCGATCTCGGCCTCCGAGTAGCCGAGCATGCGCAAGGCCTCCGGCACCGCGCGGTTGATGATCTTGAAGTAGCCGCCGCCGGCGAGCTTCTTGAACTTCACCAGCGCGAAGTCGGGCTCGATGCCGGTGGTGTCGCAGTCCATGACGAGGCCGATGGTGCCGGTCGGCGCGATCACGGTCGCCTGCGCGTTGCGGTAGCCGGCCTGCTCGCCGAGCCGAAGCGCGCGGTCCCAGGCGCGGGTCGCGTGCCCGACCAGCGCCTTGTCGGGGCAGGCGTCGTGGTCGAGCGGCACCGGCGGGGTCGCGACCTTGTCATAGCCGGAGAGCTCGCCGTGGGCGGCGCGGCGATGGTTGCGGATCACGCGCAGCATATGCTCGCGGTTTCTGCGGTAGCCCGGGAAGGCGCCGAGCAGCGCCGCCATCTCGGCCGAGGCCGCGTACGAGACGCCGGTCATGATGGCGGTCAGCGCGCCGCAGAGCGCGCGCGCTTCCGCCGAATCGTAGGGGATGCCGGCCGACATCAGGAGGCCCCCGATATTGGCGTAGCCGAGGCCGAGGGTGCGGAACTCGTAGGAGAGCTCGGCGATGCGGCGCGACGGGAACTGCGCCATCAGCACGGAGATCTCCAAGACGATCGTCCACAGCCGGATCGCGTGCTCGTAACCCTCGACGTCGAAGTTGAGCGTGCTGGCGCGGCCCATGCCTCCCCCTGCCAGGGGGAGGTTGCCGCTCGCGACCCCACCCCGGCTCGCGCCCGCGGCGATCGCCGACCCGCCCCTTTCAGGAGCGGGATAAGTGGTGCCCGCGGCGGGCGTGCGGAACGTCAGGAGGTTGAGCGAGGCGAGATTGCAGGCCGTGTCGTCGAGGAACATGTACTCCGAGCACGGATTGGAGGCGCGGATCTCGCCGGAAGCCGGGCAGGTGTGCCAGTCGTTGACGGTGGTGTGGAACTGCAGCCCGGGGTCGGCGCAGGCCCAGGCGGCGTGGCCGATCTTCTCCCACAATTCGCGCGCGGGCTTCGTCACCTTGGTCTTGCCGCTCATGCGCCACTTCAGCGCCCAGCCGGCATCGGCCTCGACCGCTTTGAGGAACGCGTCGGGGACGCGCACCGAGTTGTTGGAGTTCTGTCCGGAGACCGTGAGATAGGCCTCCGAATCCCAATCGGCGTCGTAGGTCGGGAACGCGATGTCCTTGTAGCCCTGGCGCGCGAACTGGATGACGCGCCGGACGTAATTGTCCGGCACCTGCATGCGCCGCGCCGCGCGGATCTCGCGCTTGAGCGCCGGGTTTTTGTCCGGATCGAAGCAGTCGTTGCCCGGGCCCTCGCAGTTGACGCAGGCCTTGAGGATCGCCTTGAGGTGCTTCTGGTTGATCTTGGAGCCGGTGACCAGGTTCGCGACCTTCTGCTCCTCGATCACCTTCCAGTCGATATAGGCCTCGATGTCGGGGTGATCGGCGTCGACCACCACCATCTTGGCGGCGCGGCGGGTAGTGCCGCCGGACTTGATGGCGCCGGCGGCGCGGTCGCCGATCCTGAGAAACGACATCAGCCCGGACGAGGAGCCGCCGCCGGCGAGCTTCTCACCTTCGCCGCGCAGGCGCGAGAAATTGGTGCCGGTGCCGGAACCGTATTTGAACAGCCGCGCCTCGCGCACCCACAGGTCCATGATGCCGCCCTCGTTGACGAGGTCGTCGGCGATACCCTGGATGAAGCAGGCGTGCGGCTGCGGATGCTCGTAGGCCGATTTCGACTTCAAAACCTTGCCGGTCTCGAAGTCGACGTAGTAGTGGCCCTGGCTCGGCCCGTCGATGCCGTAGGCCCAATAGAGGCCGGTGTTGAACCATTGCGGCGAGTTCGGCGCCGCCATCTGCATCGCCAGCATGAAGCGCAGCTCGTCGAAGAACGCGCGCGCATCGGCCTCGGAGTCGAAATAGCCGCCCTTCCAGCCCCAGTAGGTCCAGGTCCCGGCGAGGCGGTCGAACACCTGCCTGGCCGAGGTTTCGCCGCCGGAGCGCTCACTCTCGGGCAGGGCGGCGAGCGCCTCCTCGTCGGCGATTGAGCGCCACAGCCAGGACGGAACCGTATTCTCCTCGACCTTCTTCAGGATGGCGGGTACGCCGGCCTTGCGGAAATATTTCTGCGCCAGCACGTCGGAAGCGACCTGGGACCAGAACGTCGGCACCTCGACGTCCTCGCGGCGGAACACCACCGAGCCGTCGGGGTTGCGGATTTCGCTGGTCGTCAGCCGAAACTCGATGCCCGCATAGGCGTCCTGATCTTCTTGCGTGTAGCGCCGCTCGATCCGCATTCTTCGCCCCATGTTGCCGCGTCCGCCACGCGGCGATGCTGGTTTGCCCGCGCAAGCCCGTCCGCCTGCGCGACCGATAGCCTTCTCCGTCGACGTCCCTGTTTTCCGGCCCCAGCCCCTCGAGGTCCGGCTTGTCGTTGTCGCGGGGCGCCAGTCCGCTCTCGGCGGATGGTCATGCGTTTCCGCTTGCGCCAAAGGCGCCAGCGGGCGAGCCTCGCCATCCTTGTTCGGAGAGCGTCCGGCGAGGACTCCGTACACCCCGCGCCCGACCTCATGAAGCTAAGACGACTTTCCGGGCTCGTCAAGAACTAGTGTAACGATCCGTCACAAACCCCAAATGTGGTGCCCTGGTGTGAATTCCGGGGACGAATCTGGTGCGGTGCGGGAAGTGTCGGATATCCCCCGGGGATTTTCCAGCGCCTGGCGGCCGGGACCTCGCCCGCGAACGCTGTCAAGGCGTTGTCACAAAATTTTCGCCGGCAGAATGGCGCCTGGTCAGCGCCTGGCTTGCCGGTCCCCCTTGATCAGGGATGAGGCGGTGAACCCGATCGGGCCTGATATGTTCGATTGTCATGCCATCGAGTGTTATCGCCGGTTTCGACTACGAACCCGAATCGGAAGAGTTGACGGTCGTGTTCAGGAGCGGCCGAGTCTACGTCTACCGCCAAGTCAGCGAAGAGGTCTTCCTGGCCCTCAAGGCAGCGCCATCCAAAGGCGCTAAAAGCGTCCCATTGCGGCGCATAGCGTCAGAAAAAACCCTTATCTTTCAAGATTCCTTCCTATTTCGTGTCCTCTTGTCCTATACCCTCCTGTGGCATATTATTGGACATCATTTGGATAGAGGGGGCAATTCCCGTGGGCAGAACAGTCAAGGACGCATCGCTCGGCACGCCTGCGGCACGGGCCAAGCTACAGGTTCGGGCGAAGCCCTACTACCGCGCCGTACAGCCCGGCTTGCACCTTGGCTACGCGAAACGGGCGCGCGGCAAGCCAGGAGTGTGGAGCGCAAGGTTCTACTGCGGCGACGAGCGCTACGAGGTCGAGGGGTTCACGTACAAGGTGGCCCACGGCGATGTCGCATGCACCGCCGACGACCAGCAGCCGGCGGACGGCACCGCGGTGCTGTCGTACGCGCAAGCGCTGGACAGAGCGCGCCAGCGGTACACCGAGCGCGCGAACGGGGCGGTAGCCAAACCGGCCACCGTGGCGAGCGCACTGGACGCCTATTTCGACTGGATCGAGGCGCACAAGAAAAGCACCCGGCCTACCGAGGCACGGGACCGGGCGCAGGCCACCATCTACCCGGCGCTCGGCGACATTAAGCTGGAAGACCTAACTACCGGCGCTGTGGAAAAGTGGCTGCACGCGATGGCCAGCCGCAACGGCAATGGCGACGAAGAGACAGTACGCAAGCAGAAGGCGACGGCGAATCGGACACTGACGATTCTACGGGCAGCGCTGAACAAGGCGTATCGCGACGAGAAGGTGTCCTCGTACGACGCATGGCGCCGGGTGAAGCCGTTCGCGGCCGTCGAGAAGGCACGCGTCCGGTTCCTGACGGTGGACGAGTGTCGGCGGCTGCTTGCGGCCTGTAGCGCTGAGTTCCGGCCGCTGGCGCAAGCGGCGCTGACAACCGGCTGCCGGTGCGGTGAGCTCGTCCGCTTGACGGTGGACAATTTTAAGCCAGCCAGCGGCACCCTGCACGTGCTCATGTCGAAATCCGGCAAGCCGCGGCACGTGGTGTTGAACGCGGAAGGCGTCGCGTTCTTTGCTGCACTATGCGTCGATCGGCCGGGACATGAGTTGATGCTACTGCGCGCCAACGGCCAGCCGTGGCAGCGCAACAGCCAGTGCCAGCCAATGGCGCAGGCGTGCCGTGTCGCCGGCATCACGCCGCGGGCGACCTTCCACGCGCTGCGGCACACCTGGGCTTCGCTCGCCGTCATGAACGGGACGCCGCTGGTTGTGGTGGCGAAGAATCTTGGGCACACGTCGACGGCGATGGTTGAAAAACACTACGGCCATCTGTCGGAAGACTATGTCTCCGAGGCCATCCGCGCCGGTGCGCCGACGTTCGGGTTCGCCTCATGACGGACGAGCTGCTGAAGCGGCTGCGGGCGGCGCACTCCACCGTGACGACACAGCCGGCCGCGACACCGCCGGTCAAAACTATGCCCAAGCGGAAGAGGCGGCCGAAGCCCGCGAGCGTCGCAGAAGTGCTCATTCCGGTGAAGAAAATTCCGCCTGCCCAACTCAGGGCCGTGTTCGATTGGCGGGGCGCCACGAACGAGGCGCAGCTGATTCGCTCCCTGGATAGCGCCATCAATGGTTATCGGTGCGGACGAATGATCGAGGCCGCCATTGACGTCTCGGGTGTTATCCAGTGGTGTGCCGACACGTTGTCGCACGTGCGCGAACTCTCGAAGCTGCTTCAAAATCTGCCGTTGCTGCCGCGGGATCCGGTGATGCTGATGTTCCTTCTCGAACCAGAGCTGAGCGAGCTGCGAGAGCATCTGCCAAAAATCGAGAAGAAGCTGTCACGGTTCGAAGGTCAACGAGGACGAGGCCAACCCAAGAAGATCCGCCTCGCTGATCACTTCCTGATCGGGAAGCTCGAAAAGTTGTACTGCGCCCAGACGGGCAAGACGAAGGGCAGCGCCAGCAGGATTGGCGGGGAAAGCCAGAGGCAGGGAGAAGGCGGCCCGTTCGTTCGCATGGTGTCGTCGGCCTTCACTCTGGCCGGCTATCCACGCAGTGAAGCCTCAGTTATCCGCGCGATCCAGCACTATCACCGACAGAAAAAAGCATAGCGGATAATCGCCCGGCGACCGCGTATTTTCTGATGCGCTATACCGCACATTCCAACAGTGTAGGATTATCCCTCATACAGCGTCGCGGGAGCATCCGACAATGTCCAAGAAACCAGGAAATACCTATCTAGAGCCGCAGGCTTATACCGTCGCCGGTTTCTGCGAATCGCACGGTATCTCTAAGTCGGCGCTTTATCTGATGTGGAAAGACGGAACCGGCCCCGCCTATTTCCTGGTAGGCCAGCGCCGCATGGTTAGCAAGGAAAGTGCCGCACGCTGGCGTGAGGCGCGCGAGGCTGCGGCAATAGCCGCCGAGTAACTAAACAACCCGACACACGTTGGAAGTTGAGCGACACCGCGCAAGCGGTGAACGGTGAAACTCTGCCTAACCGAAGGAGAAAGGCAATGAGTAAATCAGTCAGCGAACACACTATAATGCAGCGTATCAACCGCAAGCTCAAGCACGAGCACGAAGCGGTGAGAGAGTGCCCGGCGACCAGCCGTTCGTATCCGACGCTCGGCGACTACTACCTGCACGACACGTACCACAACGCGCTGATCGCCGCTGACATTGACCTTGAAGCCCTGGCCCGCGCGCTCGGCGTGCTGGGCGCCAATGAGCAGGTAGTGTGATGCGACGCTTGGAACACCTTGACCTGGCGAAGCGCGAGCTCGCGCAGCACGGCATCGTGCCGCACGTGACGACGACCAACGGCAACCACTTGCGGCTGACATGGTGCGTAAACGGCAAGCCGCAATTCGTGCTCGTCAGCAACACGCCATCGAAGAATTACGCCGCGGACATGATCCGCGCCGACGTGAGACGACTTTTGCGAAAAGCCGGATTGGCCGGCGAATAGAGGAAAAGAAAATGTCAAAATACCTGACTGCTACCATGGGCCAGCACGGCGAATACATGACGCCGCGCGTGCGCATGGCTTATCCGGCGCTACTGAAGCCGCGTGTCCCGATGGACACGGAAGGCGGCAAGCTAAAGTATTCGGTAACGCTGCTGGTGCCGAAGGCGGCAAACATCGACTTGCTGCACAAGGTTGTCGCCGACATGTTGAAGGCGAAGCGCATCACCAAGGTGGCGCATCCGGCCATCATCGAGACGGGGTCGAAGGACACCCAGCTTAGGGAATACGCCGACGAGTTTCCGTTCATGATTCGCACGTCGGCGAATGCGGATTTTCCGCCGCTGCTATTCTACCCGAACACCACGCGGCTCAAGCGTGAAGAATGCCCGGACGGCGAGATTTACGGCGGCCGCTGGTGCCGCGCTGCGTTGCGGCCATACCCTTACGACAAGTCCGGCAACAAGGGCGTGAGCTTCGGCCTGCAGCGCGTGCAGTTGCTGGATAGTGACGAGCCAATCGCCGGCGCCCGCGTCATGTCGTCGGAAGGCTTCGACCCCGAGGACTTCGATCTCGCCGGCAAGACGGTTGACGACTTATTCAAGGAGTTTGCCTAGCCCCCCAGACGAAGCGACCCGGGTAGCGCCTGCCAGCGCTGCCCGGGCCAAAGTTCCTCTAGCACGAGTTACAATAACAATGAGCAACAAGAAAGACAACCCGAAACTTGCAGCGGCGCTCGCCAATGCGGCACGCGGGTTCAAGGTCTTCCCGATACAGGAGAACACCAAAGACAAGCCGTTGGTGAAGTTCACGCACATGGCCACCGACAACCCGGAACAGATTCGCGCCTGGTGGAAGTCGTGGCCGAACGCTAACCACGGCATCTTGTGCGACGGATGGCTGGTGCTTGATCGCGACCCCGGCGGCGAGAGCGCATGGGCGCTGCTCGAGCTACTTGGAATGCCGGACACATTGCAGTCGCGCACGCCGCGCGGTGGAGGGCATGCGTTCTTTCGGTTGCCGGAAGGGCTACCGATTAGCGGCTCCACCGCGACGGCTGACAAGGTGTTCGGCGCCGGCATCGACGTGCGCTCGTTCCACAATTACGTGGTCGGCGCCGGCAGCACGATTGATGGCAAACGCTACGAGTGGATCAACGACTTACCGATTGCCGATGCGCCGGACGATATGACCGAGAATTGCCAGCGCACGCGGCCGAAGAGTGAGGCCGCCGGCAAGCGCATCGTTGAAGAGGACGAATGGACGCTTGAGCAGTGCGAACTCTACGTCACGAACCTTGCGCCGGAAGCCGACGAAGGCCAGCGCGACGACACCGCGGTAGCCGTCGCCAACATGCTGTTCGACTTCGGCGCCACGCTCGAAACGGCGCGCGAATGGCTGCAGGCGTGGAACGAGACGAAGGCGCACCCGCCCAAGCCGTGCGAGAAGATCGACGCGGTGGCCGCCAGTGCCATGACGACGCGGCAGAACGCCATCGGCTGCAAGCACCCGACGGTGCACGAGTTCGAACCATATTCCGTTTGGTCCGGTGACCCGGTGAAGTCGAGCGCCGAGTTCGTCGCCGACTTCGTGCCGCCTGACTACCTGATAGATGGTCTATTGCAACGCGGGTTCTTCTACACGATGACCGGCAACACCGGCTCCGGTAAAACCGCGGTCGCGATGACCGTCGCGGCGCATGTTGCGCTCGGGCGCGCGCTACACGAGCGAGGGGTAGAACCCGGCCGGGTGCTCTACTTCGCCGGTGAGAACGATACCGACGTGCGCATGCGGTGGATCGCGCTGGCCCAGCACATGAAGTTCAGCGTTCAGGCGATCAACGTCTACTTCGTCCCTGGCGTGTTCAAAATCCCGAACCTGAAAATGCGCATCGCCGAGGCGGTCGAATACCTGGGCGGGGTGGCGCTCGTCATTGTCGACACGTCGGCCGCGTACTTCGACGGCGACGACGAGAACGACAACACGCAGATGTTGGCCTACGCCAAGGTGCTGCGCTCGCTGACGCAGTTGCCGGGGCAACCGACGGTGCTGGTGCTGTGCCATCCGGCGAAGCATGCGGGACAGGACAACCTGATACCGCGCGGCGGCGGCTCGTTCCTGGCCGAATGCGACGGCAACCTGACGTGCCGCTCGGCGCCGCCGGTATCCCAGGTTCATTGGCAGGGGAAGTTCCGCGGCCCGGACTTCGAGCAGATGCCGTTCGAGATCGTCACGGTACACGCCGACGGCCTCATGGACTCGAAGCAGCGGGCCATCCCGACGGTAATCGCGCGGCCCTTGGATGACGTGGCGCTAGCGGCCACCCGGGCGTCAACCCGCGGCGACGAGGACAAGGTACTGGCCGTGGTGCGGGACTACCCTGAAAGCTCAATCGCGACGATCGCCACGCGCTTGGGCTGGTTCTACGCCAACAAGCCGGCGAAGTCCCGCGTTCACCGCGCCCTTGAGCGGTTGCGCGTGGCCAAGCTGGTGACGACAAGGCGCGACGGCTACGAGCTCAGCGAAATCGGCAAAAAGGAGGCCAAAGGCTTGCCGCCCGCGGCTGGAACGACGGAAACGCCAGAGTTCGAGAAGCCGGACGGCGAACCTTTTCCAGAGTGAAACGGCCGGCGGAACGATGCGCAGAAAAGTCAATAAAACCGGGCGTTTCCGCTGGAACGATAGAACGGACTAACCCGAGAAGGAAGGCCCTTCTTCCTTCTAGGGCTTCGTTCCGTACTAGTCCTTTCCTTAGGGGTTGGAACGCAGAACGATAGCCCGGCGGCTGAAACCAGAAAACCACCCGCCGCGCCGCACGCCGGCCGGCAAAACGAGAGGACGAGGAGGCCGTGCACATATTAAGTATAGGGGCGTCTAAGCCCCCATAGTTTTAGAACGATATCGAGGCGGGTTTAAAAAAAGACCGCGGACCGCCTCGATTAACGAAGCCAAGCCCGCGGTCAAGTTTTAGAGGTCATATGAGGATTATGTGCACGCCCCAATTAGCGGGCAACGACGATAATGCCTTGATTGAAGCCTTTCGGCTCGAGGACGAGCGCGCCGGTAACGCGCTATTCCGAAAATATGAGCCGTATCTGAAACGGGTCTGCCGGAAGTTTAGGCGGCAGCACGACTGGCTCAATGCAGGCGATTTGGACGGCGCCGTTAGTGAGGCCTTTGCCCAGGCGCTTAAAAGCTACGACCCGACCTGCGGCCCGTTCAGGGCTTATCTGCCGAAATACGTGGCCGGTGCGTTGCGTGGCATCCTCGAAGACAGGATGCGCAATGGCATCATGGGGTCTGGGAACGCCGCCCGCCCCGTTTGCCAGTTCCACCGCAAAATGCTCCCGTAAAGTGCCCCGGTCGATGCCTTGAACGCCAGCAATCGCTTCTTCCGACGTGCCACAGGTGACCAAAAGCACGACATCGGAACGCTGAGCCTTCGTTGGCTTAAACGGGGGCCGTCCCCCCTTGTTCTTCGGTGCGTCATTCATTTGTGGAAAAACCTTCCAGGATCTTTGTTGGTCGCTGGGCATTTGTCCAAAAACCTAGCCGTTGCATTGTTCGTCAGGAATAAAAAAATCTGCGGATGAGGGGCGTGGGGTCATTTGGTGATCGAATTTTTTAGACGACCCCTCCCCCCGGGGGTCCCGCCTGCGTCGCTTGCGTCTAATTGCCTCATTCAGAACAATGCGGGTGAGCCAGGTGCGCAGGCTGGCAGCCGCGCGAAAATCTCGCAGGCCAGTGAAGACCCGCACGTAGGTTTCTTGCACGGCATCTTCGGCGCCTGTCCGCTCTGCTAACCGGCCTAGGCCGAATCGCAATGAACGCGCGACCATCCGGGGAACCCGCGTGCGAAGTAACTTGTTACCTTCCCACAGCCTCTCGGCCGAGTCACAAGGAGGCGCAGGATGGTCACTTCAGCCCCGAATGAGGATCGGCACGACGAGGGGGAACCGCCTCCGGCCGACCTCGGAATGGCGGATCTGTTCACCGAGGTCGTCAAGGAGTTCGGCACTCTGGTCAGCAAGGAAATGCAACTCGCCCGGATCGAACTGTCTGAAAAAATGACCCTTGTGGCCCTGAACGTCGGGCTGATCGTTGTCGGCGCGGTCCTGGTGATGGCGGCGCTACTGCTCCTTCTGCAGGCAGCGGTAGCGGCTCTTGTCGCGCAAGGTTTCAGCACCACGGTGGCGACGCTCATCGTAGCGGGCGCGACCCTCATCATTGGTGTCGTGACCCTGTGGTTCGGCGCAACTCGGCTGGAGGCAAAGAACCTAGCGCCCTCGCGGACGCTCGAGTCGCTGCAGGAGGACGCGGCAGTCGCCAAGTATCAGGTCACCCCGCAATGACCGACACTTCCCGCGAGCTTGAACACGAGGCCGCCACCTCCCGGGCGCGCCTCTCTGGTCTGCTGGACGAGTTGCGCTTTCGCGTCTCGCCTGGAGAAGTCGTCGAGCGGCTGGTCCGCGAGGCCGACCGAGATGGGTTGGGCTCGGAGTTCATGCGCACTCTGCGCCAACAGGTGCGCAGCAACCCTGTCGCCTGCATGCTGATCGCCGCCGGTATTACCTGGATGATGCTGGCGGATCTGCGGAAAAATCGTCGCACGTCACATGCGGGCGAGGTTCAGGCCGCAGCGCCGAGCCGGGTGCGCGCTAGGCGATCTCGGGCCAAAAAGACGAGATCGCGTCGTACCGCCAAGTCGAGAAAGAAGGTGGCTCGCAGGGCCTAGCGGATCATTCGGCTGCCGGAAAACGCCCCCGTCTATTGCGGGAGGTGCGTGGTGTTGCAGGCGAGTGCGCCCCGACACGGTAGCCGCCAACACCACCACCCTACAGGTGAGGAATCCCGGCCCGAGGCCGGGATTTCCTTTTGCCCTCTAACGGGTAGCCATCTGCCCGGGCTGCAATGCAATCACACCAAGCACCGGTACGACGCTAATAGGCTAGGTTTTTATTACCTCTTCGTTGTTCTTGTCGTCGTCGTCATCAGGCACGAAACCACTGCCGCCGCACGTTGGGCACTGCTTCTCGTCGCCGGTGCCTTTTCAATGACACCATTGCCGTTGCAATCAGGGCACTGGACATCATCCGTCGCTTCGAGCAAGAGCAGGAGCGCGAAAAAAGCGAAATATGCGAAAAAAGCCCTACGGCCACGCGCATCTATACCGCTGGCCCCAACCCGCCAGATAACTTAATTCGCTTATATCGCTTTTTTCGCACCTTCTCTGAACTAGAGCGGCGCTGTCCTGACCACGTCGAAGTTGCCGACTGGCAGCAGGCCCTCGAGGACGGGCGCGCCTTCCTAGCCCGGTGGGGTAGGCAGGCCGAACGCCTGGGGTGGACACCGCGCGAGGTGTTCGGTCTAGCGCCAATCACGGACAAGCCGTCACTTAACTACAGGCGCCTTGCCCGCGTCGATCATCTCGGCTTGATCTGGATTTTGCGCGCCGGTCGTCCTGTTGTCGCGCTGACCAGCGCATCGGCCGCCATCCGCTCATCGACGGACGGGACCCTGACCTATCGCCGGCGGCTAGCGTCTACGGCGCCAGCGGACCTGTGAGCCTTTGCATTCTCGGTCGTTGGCCCCGCCCGGCGGGCCTTATGCCAGCAACGGCCGCGAACGGTGGGGCGGGTCTTCACTCTCGGCGCCGGGCAGTCTCTCGCGCGTCATGGGGTCTTAGCTAAGCCGTAACAAAGCGTAACATTTTTTCAGGAGAACTGGAATGAGACGTCGGATCCGGCTTTTGCATCTCGTAAATCGACCTCCTTGGGAGCTCGATCGAGCGCGGCGCGCTGCAGAACGCTCTGCAGAACGCGCTGCGAAACACGCCGTGGACAGAATCCTTTGGGAAGGCCCTCCGAGCGGGAGCCGGATCGATCCCAAGGCATGGGCGGACTGGCACCGGCACGGTTGGCTGGTTTGCCCTGGCAGCAAAGATCGCACCTGCAACGACCCATCGTGCGGGATAGGTGTGACGTGCCACGCCATGAAAGCGATCGGACTGGCCCGCGACGGATCTGCCTTAGCACGAAGGTTGCGCCCGACCTGCGGGGCCAAAAACCGTCGTGGCCAGCCGTGTGCAGTCAGAGTGGAGCCAGGCAAACGTCGCTGCCGGTTCCACGGCGGGCTCTCGACGGGGCCAAGGACCGCGAAAGGGAAAGCGCGGATCGCGGAGGCGCAGCGGCGGAGATAGGCTACCCGGATGCTGATACCGTTCCCGAGATTCCAGCGCCGATCGTGGACCCGGATGGCGGCGCGCCTGGCTCTGATCCAGATCAGAAGTCGTGCATTCTGCGAACGCTAAGCTTTTGCACGCGCGCTTCTTCCGAAGCCTGCGGTAAAGAATTCCAGGGGGCGGCCTCGGCCCGCCGGCAGCAGACCTCCAGCGGGCCGTTGACCTTCAGCTAGCGCGCCATCGGCGATGCGACATTGGACCTTGGTCCCATGGAACAGGACTTTAGGTTCGCTAGTTGTCGAACAGCGCGGCGGATCGGCGTTCAGGGACCTTGCCTGCGGATCGGCCGCGACGCCGCGCGCTTCGTGTCTCTACCCACGACCTTCCGACACGATTCGGGTGAACCGCGCCTGGGACTGCATTCGGTTCAACGCGGACGCGAGGAGGATACCATGACCCGCCTCTTCGGTGGCTTGCTGTCTTATCTCGTCGCCGCAGTCGGCGTTGCAGGCGGCGCAGCGGCGCTGTTGTTCTATGCCATGCAGTCGATGGCCGCCGTCGCGCCGACGCGGCAAGCCGCGGCAAGAGAAACAGCACCGCGGATTCAGGTGTGGCTCGACCGCAAAGCCGAGAGTGCGGACTATGCTGCCAGGGAAGAAGCCGCCGCGCGGGCCGAACGCGAGCGTGCCGAAGCGCTGCGCATCAAAATTCCATCGGCTGCCGAGTATGCCGACAGGGCACGCGCGCTCGACACCGAGCAGCAACAGGCGCGCCGGCGGGAACGCGCGATGATGGAAGCCAAGGAACAGGCCCGGCGGGAAGCGCGGCGACGCGCGCGCGAGCCTGCGCGTCCAGACGTCCAGGCCGCGTTTGGCTACGCGCCGGAACCGCGCTGGTCCTCCTATCCCGACCAACTTCGTCCAAGGTCCGATCGCGGCGGCGATTGAACGCCCAGCGATCAGCTACGCGGCTGGGGCCTGCTGCCGTCAACAGCCTCCCTTTTTCGTATTTGCGATCTTTTCCACCAAGTCGACGATCGCCGACCGCAGTTCCTCGGCTGGGAATCGGTCGTAAGCCTTCATCAATCGCAGCGCGCCACCTGCGGCGAACAACTCGTGGGATTTCTTACCGAATGCCTTGGCGCTCTTGGTCTCTCGGGCAAAGAAGAATGTCGGCGGCACATCCAAAGCCTTGGCGATCCGTATGAGGCGCCCGATTGTGATGCGGATTCTGCCAATCTCATAATTGTGAACTTGCTGGTAAGTCACGCCTATGCGCTCGGCCAGATCGGACTGACTGAATCCCTGCTGTCGTCGCCGGGCTCGCACGAGGCGACCTATCTTGACGTCCCGCGTATCCGCCGATTTGGGATGCGGGGCGGCGCCGTTTTTTTCGAGCGCGTGGGCCACTTCTCACCGAATTTGGACATCCTGCGTCTGCATTACGCTGAACACTTCGTCAGCGTTTTCGGCGGGTCACCGCCACGAAGGCCGCATTTACGATCAGGATTTTGCCGCATGTGGGAATTTTACCTCACCTCTAGTGAATGCGGGTTCCGCTATTGCGGCTTGTGGTTTTCAAGCGCAGCTCGCGCGTAGCTGGATAAAATGGGCTCGCATGGGGAGAATGCAACGCCTCACGTCGGTGAAAAAGGAAGCTTGAGCACCCTTGCCGGTTGTTCAGAAACCGGGACCGCCGCTCGCATCCCCCTGGGTGAAGGCCTGGAAAAATGCTTCGGCATCCTCTTTGGATGCACACGGATGCCTCGCCTGGACGGTGCCATCGCGGCTGAAAATTACCGCTATGTACGGAAAGCCGAACCTGGTCGGCGGATAGATCGCCGTCTTGGCGCTTCGAGACATAGCTGTATTTGGGGCCCCGCGGATCGAAATGGAAGGCAGCGCAATGTGCGACTTTGCTCGTCGCGAAGTTTGGTGAGCAATTTGATACAGACCCCTCCGGCCGACGAGCGCACCGGAGGAGCTGAGGGCGCGAACGCTCCGCCGATTGTCGAATGAACTTCGGCGCGAGTGAGGAGTTGTCCAGTAGTCACGAGAGGACAGGTTACTTGGACAAGGATTGGATCCAGGGTGCCGCGCAGCAGGTAGGAAAGCTATCACGGATGCCGGGCAAGATTGCCGGCGATGCTAAATTGGAGGCTGACGGCGCGCGCCCTTACTAGGTGGCAACGCTGCAGTTGATGCCAGAGCCTCCTGGACGTAAATCCTACGGAATCAAGGCAGACATCAGGAACACTAAGTAGGCCAACACGACGCTGCTGATCATCATCATCGTGCTGCTTGTTTTTGGTGGCGGTTGGTACGGCCGAGGACGCTGGTTCTAATAGGCCCCGACATGGCACCAATCGCCTGCCCGAAATGCTCGGTGGTCGTGCATGAAACACCGACCGGGGCTTGGCGATTTGTGCCACCCACAGGATGTGTCGATTTGCAAGGCACCGAGTGGGGAGCGAGGGGAGAGTTGGAATGGTGTCCCACTCTTGCGATAGCCATGCCGGATGAGGTTTTCTGGCCAGGTCAATCGCATCGAGACCACGTGATGCAGGTAGCGGGACAGGCGCAAGCCAAAGCGAAAGCGGAGCGCGGGGAAGACGATTGAGACTTAGTAGGTGAATCCGTCCAGTCGTACGCTGTTCGCAGAGTCAGCTCCATGCCCGACCCGGTCGTTCCATCCTCTGTACCAAGTGCTTCCGCGGGCTCCTCGGTGCTCACCATCGGCGGCATCGTGCTTGCAATTGGCGCCCTCTACTTGGGCCGGGATATCTTCATCCCGTTCGCCCTCGCCATCCTGCTCAGTTTTGCTCTTGCCCCGGTCGTCGGTTGGCTCCGCCGGCTCAAACTGCCGAGAGTTGCCGCCGTTATTATTGCTGTGTCAGTTGCCTTTGCGGGCATCGCCGGCGTTTCACTCATTGTGGGCAGCCAACTCGTCCAGCTCGCGAACAATCTGCCAACATATCAGCAAACAATTCGCGAGAAGATACGATCCTTGAGGGCCTCCGGTCAGGGGGGCGGGATCGTCGACCGAGTTACCACCGTCATACAAGATCTCAGTAAGGAGCTGTCCACGCCGGAGAAGCCCGCGGAGCAGGCGGGTCAAGGCCCTGGAGGTCGCCCGGCGAGCCCGCCGATCCGGGTGACGATCGATCAGCCCGCAGCAAAACCGCTTGAGATCATAAAAACGATCGTTGGGCCGCTTCTCGCCCCGCTCGCGACAGCAGGCATCGTCGTCATCTTCGTTATCTTCGTGCTGCTGGAGCGAGAGGACCTTCGCGATCGCTTTATCAAGCTCGTCGGCCCGGGCGACCTACAAAAGAGCACTGAAGCTCTGAACGATGCGGCAAGCCGGGTGAGCCGCTATCTTCTCATGCAGCTCGTCGTCAATGTCACTTATGGAATTCCAATCGGGGTCGGCCTCTATTTCATCGGTGTGCCGAATGCAGTCCTTTGGGGGCTGCTTGCCGCGGTTCTGCGATTTGTTCCCTACCTTGGCCCATTTCTGGCAGCTCTTTTTCCGCTGGCTCTCGCGTTCGCGGTCGACCCCGGCTGGATGATGCTGCTATGGGTGATCGGCCTGTTCCTCGTTGCGGAGCTCCTCAGCAACAATGTCGTGGAGCCGTGGCTCTATGGGGCAAGCACAGGTGTATCATCGCTCGCCATCATCATAGCGGCGATCTTCTGGACCGTGTTGTGGGGACCGGTCGGTTTATTCCTGTCCACGCCCCTTACCGTCTGCATCGTTGTCATCGGCCGCTATGTGCCGCAGCTTGAATTCCTGGGAGTGCTCCTCGGAAACGATCCGGTGCTCGCGCCAGAGCAGCGCTTCTATCAGCGTCTCTTATCCGGCAATGTCGAGGAGGCGGTCGACATTGCAGAGACCTATGTCGACGAGAAATCCTCGCGTGAGTTCTACGACCAGGTTGCTATCCCTGCGCTCCGGTTGGCCGAAAACGACCGGCAACGCGGCACATCCGACGTCAGTTACCGGCGCGTCGTTGCCGACACAGCGTTGGCCGTAGTTCGGGAAGTCGAGGGGCATGTCCGCGAGCCTGCGGGGGACCGTCAGGCGGAGGCCAAGGTCCAAGAGGAAGCCGGTGCGTCCGCGCCGCAAACTCCGATTCTATGTATCGCCGGGCGGACGGAGCTAGATCGCGCCGCTGCCGAGATGGTTGCCCAGGTCCTTGGAGAACGCGGATTAAGCGTGCGCGTGCTCCCGCCCATTAGCGTCAGCCAAGACGCTATCGGGCAGCTAGACCTCGACGGCGTCGAGGTCGTCTGCCTCTCCTACGTGCATCCCCAGCCGCGGGTATTTGCGCGATATGTGTGTCGCCGTCTCAAGAGGCGGGCGCCCGATCTAAAGATCGCTGTCTGCTTCTGGAGCACGCCAGCAGTCAGCATTTCGGGAGAACTGACGAAACAAATGGCGGCTGACGCAGTCGTGGTTTCGCTTGAGGCGGCGGTGACACAGATCAGCGACTGGGTCGTGCCGCACATCTCCGCCCCGATGCAGGCTCCCGCGATCCCGGACAATGAACAGGCGAGGTTGACCGCTCTCCATAGCCTCGGCTTTTCCGCATCGAAGGGAAAGCACTTTGACGAGATCGCATCGCGAGTCGCGGAGGCGTTCGGAACGCCAATCGCCCTTGTATCGCTGATCGACGGCGAGCATCAGCTGTGGCCTGGTGCAGCTGGGTTGCCGGAAAAGCTCGACGCAACGCGCCAGGCCCCGCGCGACACATCGATTTGCGGGCACGTAGTGGCGGACGAATCGGTCCTTGTGGTGGACGACGTTACGAAAGACCCAAGGTTTGCCGAGAACCCGTTTCTTCTCGAGAATGGCATTCGGTTTTACGCCGGAGCTCCCCTGCGCACATCGTCGGGCTTCGTTGTTGGCTCGTTATGTGTAATCGACACCAAGCCGCGAACGTTTTCCCCGAAGGACCAAAAGCTGCTCCAGATCATCGCCGACGAACTCATGGCCAAAGTTGAGGCCGAGTGCGGTCACGAGGTCTCCTCAATACTGAATCGGGTCGGACATACCGGGACGTAAACATGGCGAGGAGCAATAGAGACCTCGCGAGTGGGCCGTGAGTTCTTCTATCCGCACGCAATCAAAGGTGCGTGCAGCGCTGCGGCACCATCGAGATCCGGGTCTTCATCAGCCTTGCCCGTTGTTGGATGGCTGCGAGGGAGCATCAATGGTGCATACGACGCCCGCAGGCTCATAGAGGAGGATAACGCCATCATCGAATTCGGCGGCCAAGATGCACTCGATCAGACTTGCGCCGAGGCCTTGGCGGTGGGTGGCTTCACGCTAGGCCCATCTTGCGTGCGTGGCGCAGGCGCCTGGCCTGGAGCGGCGCATTCGCGGCCAGCTGCTGCACCGGATAGGGATGTTCATTTTCGCCTTAATCGCACTGTTCTTCCTCTATCGGGATGGGCCCTGGATCGGGTTCACGGGTGTTGGATACGGCCGATCGGCTCCTAGTCTGCAGGATCTTTGATGAAGGACAAAGTGGAAACGGCGCGCGGAAAGCGGGAGCGAAGTAGTCGTGACCGTCCGATTTTTGCATTAGGCGGCACTCTTCACCACCTTAGGCCTTCTGTTTTGAGGCGCCACCTTGTCGATAGCGTCCATGATATTCCCCGTGGCTGTCTGATGCACCATGTGTCCTGCGCCAGGAACGGATTGTAGGGTGCTGTGCGGAATATCACGATGCAGGTGGGCAGATTGCTCGCTTTCGATAAGTCGATCTTCAGCACCTGCAACAATGGCCACCGGCATCTGAAGAAGCCTGTAGTGTTTCCGGAGAGTGTGCGCAGATGGAATCATGAGAGCCGATTCAGCGGCACTGGCTCGGATCTGAGACGGTCGCACAGCCATCTCCTCTGGAAAGCCTTTGAATTTCTCTGGCACCTGGCTCGGGCCGAAAATTTTGCGGAGAAGCAACGGCCACATCAGCCTGCTCAAGAGAGGAGATATGGTGTGGCTCAAGAGATCGCCGATCAGCGGAACGGCCGGCGGCGATAAGATCACAACATCGGCTCGAGCCTTCGGGTAATAATAGCCTGAGGCCAGAATCAGGGCCTGGACCTGTTGCGGATTTTTAACGGCAAGAGCGAGAGCCACCAATGTTCCCCAAGAATGTCCTAGAACTATCGCTCGTGCCACACCAAGTTCCTTTAGAGCGGCGGCAATGAGGTCAGCCTGCGCCTCTGCCGTCCAGACGGTGCCGCGGGGCCGGTTGCTGTGGCCAAATCCGGGTCGGTCGAACGCGATCACGCGGTATTTTTTCGCCGCCAGATCAATCAGGCCACTGGATTGAAAGTCTTCGATCATGCTCCCGTTGCCGTGCAGCAGAACCAGCGGGCTCCCTGTCCCCCGCTCGACGTAGTGGAGGCGAACACCTCCCACCATAATGAATCGACCTTTGGGCGGGTTACGCTGCTCCGCCTTTTGTGCAAACCACCGATTCAAAAGGGCTGACGCGACGGCGGCCATGACAACACCGACCGCGATCGGAAGGGCCTTGCTCGCGGTACTGGAAGAGGTCAGCGCGCGAGATCTCGTATCGGAAAAATGCATTATAGATGCCTCGGGTCGTGCACGACCGCCCGGGCATCCGAGGGATGTTGCACTGCGGAACAACTCCAAGTCCAACCATTCGTTCCTGGCGGGACCGAACCAGCCATTGTCCAGGTGTCTCATTGCGTATGGCGTTGAGCGGGTTATGCGCACTACGTGCGCGTGCACAAGGATCGCGGGCTTTCCGGGCCGAAAATAAAAACCCCAGTGCGGCCGCACCGGGGTTTCTTGGACAGGCGGAACTCTTTCAAAAACCACCTGCCGCTTCTGTTAGATATGGTGTATCCGCGCGCTTGTTCAAGTGCTTGCCCTCTCGCGATATATGCTCACGGTGCGGGCACCGGAGTCCGGAACTTTCGGACACGCCAAGGTTTGTCCACCCTCACGCGAGGGACAGCTCTCAAAGGAAACAACATGCGCAAGACAATCATCATCGGAGCCGTATTGGCTCTGATGGCGGGCTCGGCGTCGGCCCAGACCCAGAATCCGCCGGCGAACACGGGGCCGAACAACCGCGCCGTCAATACCACTGGCGCCAATAATCCTGGTGCTCCGGTCGCCGGCGCCAACAGCTTCACCGAAGGTCAGGCGAAGTCGCGAATCGAATCGAGCGGCTACGGCAACGTCACCAATCTCAAGAAGGACGACAACGGCGTCTGGCGCGGCAAGGCCCAGAAGGACGGCAAGTCGGTCGATGTGAGCCTCGACTTCCAAGGCAACGTGGTAGCCCGGTAAACGCGGGCTTCTCCGTTGCGAGAGCGGCGCCGGCG
>Ga0209382_10000984_pt1 | contig 46106 bp, 48 predicted proteins | sample SoiMetdeltSBSDD5_FD_187599 | JGI IMG/M metagenome (GOLD analysis project Ga0209382, IMG submission 187599) | Bulk soil microbial communities from a Populus tree surrounding site in Tennessee, USA - Soil MetaG P. deltoides SBSDD5 (SPAdes) (version 2) | ecosystem: Environmental > Terrestrial >...
TCGGTAATTGGACAAATTTTCGTTCGTAAAATCCGCCGGCTTCTTCACGTTTTTTTTCTTGCACCTTAATGATTTCAGCGTTTGTTATACTTCGTAGAGCACACAATGCATCAATGACTTCAAATACATCGGCTATCTCTTCGATAAGTTCCTGTTTTGTTGATGTATTTATTATCTCTTCACACTCTTCTTGTAGTTTTTTCTTTAATGCTGCATCATATGCTGGATTTGAAAGGTCTTGCATGACAAAGCGTGAGCCAGTTGCCTCAAGCATCGCAACACGTTTATCGCGATATAATCTGTTTTGTAAAAATTTTTTGTATTGAGTCATATAATTTCCTTTTTGCATTAACATAATTTTTTGCCATTTTGTACTATCTTATCAATAGTTGCAAGACATATTGCTTCTTGTTCATCCGCAAATCCGACAAGTAAAAATTGTGATATAAATCCAGCAATATTTTTTTCCCCTAAATTTAAACATCCAATAATTTGTTTTCCAATTAAAGATTCCGGTGAGTAATGAATTGTTACTTGAGCAGATGTTTGTAAGATGCCATAAGGCCCAAAATCTGCCCAAATTTTATACGCTGGTTTTTTTGTTTTTAAAAATGGTTCTCCCTTAACAATGGTGCCAGAACGTAATTCAACTTTTTCGAAATCATCCCACGTTATGTACTCCATAAAATCTCCTTATTGATTTTTGTAAATAGATTTTACAGTATTTTGTAGTGCTACTTTTGTCCACGTCAATGTTGTTTTTTCTTGTTCATGTGCAAAATAGACGAATGCTAAGATTGAATGATACAGAGCTTTAAATTGCGCAACTTTAAATGTGTCTTGCTTTATGTTGCTATTGTAACTTTCAAAAAATATGTCCTGTCTTTTTTTGTCAAAAATCATATACCCAATAGCAAGGTCCAGCCCGGGATTTCCAATGTGGATGTCGCCCCAGTCGATAATGCCTGATGGCATTCCTGCTTGATCGACAAGAATATGTTTGGCATAAAGATCCCCGTGAACATAACAATGGTGTTCTTGTGTGTTTGCTAATGATGAAAAAGAGTTAATAGTATCGATAAGTAATTGTGGACTGAATTCATTTTCGGTAAATAGATGTTCGTATTTTGTGACTGTTTCAGTGACCTTTTTTTGTCGATGAGAAACGTCAAGTCTCCATGCCTGATCATTCGTGAGCATTTCTACATGCTGCGGCAAAATCGGAATTGCATGAAGTTCTTTGATCCATATACCGAGGGTGCGAGCAAATGTATCATTCTGAACTGGCGGTTGTTGTTGTGTTGTTAATAGATTGCCCGGTAATTTTCTATAACCAGCAAACGGATATGGGTACTCATTTGTTGGTACGCCAGTTATTTCAAGATGAGGAATGGCAAAAGAAAGATGTTGTTCTAAATAGGGAAGTGTTTCAATTTCATGCTTCATGCATGCTGCTCCAAAATTGCGATGCGGGAAGCGAACAATAAAGAGATCATTGATGAGAAACACGGTATTATCAAATCCCTTATCGAGATATGACATTGTTTTTACTCGAATATGTGATTGAGTTCCTACCAATTTTTGAGCAAGGGCAGGCGAAACGATAATGTCTTGATTCCACATATGCGACATATTGAGATCTTTGTATAATGTTAAGATAGTGATATTGTATAAAAAAACAGAAATTACGGCAAAAATAATGTCACTAATCGAGCAAATATTACGTGAACTTTTTGATTATTGAAACTTGTAATCGATTCAATTGATGAGGGGCGTTTTAAAGACCCCTCTCTTAAAATCTGAATGAAGTGAGATTATTTTTCCAAGATGTATTTTCCGGCGGCCATTATCGTGACAATATCAATTGCAAGACGAGCAAGATAGATTGCGGCAACTGGTTTTGATAAGCCATATTTGTGAATTATTGTTATTGTTGGTTTTAGCCAAAAAAGAAAAGAAGCAACGCCTCCAAGTGCCGAAATGGCCATTGAAGTTTTAAGCAACATTTTTTTATTGTTTTCCTCTTCTTTTGTCTGCGTTGAATTTTTTTCCTCATCAATAATGCTATAAATCATATTGCCGGTTGTGAGTGCATCAAGTGCAAGTCTTGGAATTAACGTTGAACGCAACACTGATTTGATTCCAAAGTGTTGAATATATGATGGTATTTTTTCAGTCCAATAAACAAAAGAGGCAATCGATCCCAATGCTGTTGTTATGTTTAGTGCTGTATTGCAATTCGTTTTTCTCTGACATCCTAAAGAAACTAACAGTGCAATGAATAATAGATATCTTTTCATATATTCTCTCCTAAATTATTAACGATTTTCTCATATTCGTGTTTTATGATACGCATTGCGGGTCGGGGTGTCAAAATATTTTCTGTATGGATAATTTTAGATATTCATGCAAACACAAGAAGTATTTCTGTAAAATATTGTACTTTATTAACGAGTACTTTATTAATAAGTGTTTCTGACGTAAATGCAAATTGACAAAATAAAGTTTAAGTGGTAAAATGGACGGAGTAGAAATTAAAATAAAAGCGGAATAAAACATGAAGAAAATTAATAACAGATACAAGGTAATGTTAGGTATTTTTATATCACTAGTTTGTGCATTCTCGATATTGTTTTACACGCGTTCATGTTCTCAAGAAATTACTTCAATTTATTCGTTGAAAGAGGCACAAACAGTTCTTGGCAGTGCAGATGAAAATACAATGATATTTTTTGATGTTGATGATACGTTGATTGTTTCGGAAAATAAATCATTTTGGTCAAAAAATATAATACAAAACCAAGATTTTTTATATAATCTTAATTCAAAAACGATATATAATCCTAAAAATTCTAAGGAAAAACCTACTGCGTATTATCGTAGTATTTGGAAGATACGAGAAGATCCTATGTTGATTGAAAATGATAGTGCACAGATTATTCGCGAATTACAAACTCGCGGGGTGAAAGTCCTCGCGTGTACAGCGCTTCCTGCACGTGAAGATTTCCTGATTAATTATCTACCAGAGTGGCGTTTTGAAAAATTAAAGGTTGTGGACATCGATTTTTCAGCATCAAACGTTGCAGATGCTGAATTAACGCATTTACAAGATTCAAATGGTGGATATACCTACCATCCAATTTTGTACAAGGGCATTTTATGCACCGGTAGATTAAATAAGGGAGTTGTGATCGGACAGTTACTTGATACTTTAGGGATAAAACCTACAAAAATTATTTTCTTTGATGATAGCGTAAAACGTGTTGAAGAAGTAAAAGCTGAAATGTGTACGCGCGGCATACCATTTATTGGGTATGAATATAAAGGCGAGGAGTTATTAGTAGGCGATTTTGATCTGGCAGTCGTTGAGTTTCAAATGCACTATTTGGTTGATCACGAAGAATGGTTGAGCGAGGAAAAAGCACGACAAAAAATGATGGAATTAGAAGCTGGACATGAAATTTTCGGTCAAGCGGCTGAAATTAACTAAAAAAATAAAATGGTGTTACCAGATTTTGCAGGAAAGCTTCGTAATTTTATAGAAAACATCGGATTAGAATTATGATTTTACGCCTTATTAAAAAGATTTGATTCCCTTTGAGTAAGGCGATTGCAAGTGTTTTCTACGGTTTTTCTAATCGTATTTCAATACGTTCAACTGACTTTCCTGGCTTGTCTCGCTTCAACAGTACATGTCCTATTTCACCTGTTTGGTGAACATGAGTGCCACCACAAGGAACTTTTGCAAATCCTTCAATCTTCCAGAAACGCCTTTCCGTTTTTTCGTCCGAAAAATCTTTTATAATTGGTAAGTTTTGGTCAATGATGCTATTAAATTTACGAGAAATATCAGGAAGAATCGAGGCGAGTGAGTTATCTGATTTAAAATCTATCCGTGCCTTATTTTCTGCGATATGCGCACCAACTTTTTCTACGTTCATTTGCTGTGTCACAAGCTCCAAAACAAGTTCTGCTGCAAAATGTAAACGCATTAAGCGATAACGACGTGGCCAGTCTATTGTCATCAGAACATTCATGCCTTTGGTTAATCCATGTCCGTCCGGTAGTGTGTACCAGATGTTCATATTTTCGATACGAGAGTGAGTGATGGGAATGCCATTTACCCACGCCTTGTCGCTTTCTTGTCCACCGCAAAAAGAAAAGGCTATGGTTGCCTCAAACAAAACTTCAGAATCTTGAACGTCGGCAACTTGAGTATGCAATTCTTGCGCATACGGATCTTTCCAAAAAATTTTTTCCATATGGCAGAAATCTCTTTCGATCAGCCTGAGCTATTTAGCTATAGAGACTGTAATTTTTTAATAACAGGTACATCAGGCAAAGGAAATTCATACAGGGAAAGCTCATCTTTTGAAACCCATCGTATTTCTTGGTGCTCAAAAGGAGTAAATTCCCCAGAAAATGTTGTTACATAATATACCCGCATTTCCATTTTTGTACTTTTATGCTCAAATGGGACGGAACACAAGAATTCATCGACCTCTACCTGCACACCAAATTCTTCAAAGAGTTCGCGTTGTAAACATTCCTTTTCGGTTTCCCCTGGTTCCATCTTGCCCCCTGGAAATTCCCATTTTCCATAAAGAGCATCTTGTTTTCCGCGTTTTGCTATAAGAAATGTATCATTTTTTTTTATAACTGCTGCAATTACTTTATTAATTTTCAAATTTTGCATTTTTATATATCCATTTCATAACAGAAGTATGACTTGTTTTATTGTAAATATCACTTAACGTTTCTTGTGCATCGACTATTTCTGGCATATCGCTAAAATAATTTTGAAAATGGTCTTCGGGAGTCTCAAGAAGCTTTAATGTTTTTGTTCTTGTTTTGTCGTATATTTGGGTGAAATTAGTTTTCATCATGACATAACCGAGATTTAATTTTTCCGATATTTCACTAGGCATTTTCTGCTTTAAATCTTTATAGAGAAGTTCCGTCAAAAATGAAAAAAAACCCATATCATATGGTAGTCCTGTAAAAATATCTGTGCTGCGTGACATTACATTGCAACAAAATTTATTTTTTCTTATAAAAAATTGTAAAGCAACTGTGCAAGGATAATCTTTTATACCATTAATCTTATGGCATGGTTGATTAATATTGATTAATGCTTTTCTGCTATCAGGGTTGCTCAAAAAACAAAAAATAATCCAATCGTATTGTGTTTTATCTTCAAAATGTGGCAACTGTTGATGAAAAATGTAATATCCATAGTTTGATGCTATGTTTCCGTTATCATCAGCAAGATTTTTCCAAACACTCGATGCTTGCTCAAGACCATCGTGAACTTTTAAACTTCCGTTAAAATAGGCAAGAAGCTCTCGGCAAAAGTATCGTCTTGCAATTTTTCCTCTTAAAGTGTGAACACGATTTAACGGGTTAGTGAGAATATAGTTAACATCATATGCCTGTTGTCCCGATCCAGCATTCGCCTCAAACAAATCTCCATGTTCTTTTATATAGGAAATACCATCTATCACTAATTGGTCAATATTATTTGATATCAAATTTATGGGTTGCGGTACTACGAACTCATCATTTTCTGAACAATATATTGAAGAATTTATCAATGATATTATTACAAAAAAATTCAAAATAGATTTTCGATGATACATGCTATCTCCTCAGTAATCATAGGTTTTAAAACAATAAAATTTATAAAAACATTATAATATAAAAGTTGATGACTGCAAAAAATTGTCTAAGTTTTTGATCTTTAAGTGTTTGTTTTTTAAGCCGATTCATGCACTGATCATCACGCAGTGGATTGGACTCGAGTCTGCTGTTAATTCAAAACGTGATGATATTCAGCTGCAAGCACGAGTTATTTTTGAAATGATCGCGTAAGATGAATCGGGCTCTGCAAGTCTATTGTCATCACAACATTCATGCCTTTGGTTAATCCATGTCCGTCTGGTAATGTGTACCAGATGTTCATATTTTCGATACGAGAGTGAGTGATGGGAATGCCATTTACCCACGCCTTGTCGCTCTCTTGTCCGCCGCAAAAAGAAAAGGCTATGGTCGCCTCAAACAAAACTTCAGAATCTTGAACGTCAGCAACTTGAGTATGCAATTCTTGAGCATAAGGATCTTTCCAAAATATTTTTTCCATCTCTTTTATATATCCATTTCATATTTATGGGCGGCTCAATCATGCTAATAATCTCAATAAGATAACAGCTTTATAATAATAACACATTGTAAAATGTGCCTATTTTGTGATAGTCATAATGAATATAGTATAATTACGGAGTTTTGGTATGATTAAAAAATATATTTTTTTACTGCTTTTGGGTACTGCAACATTTCAGTCAACTCGTACCGATAATGGTCCCTATCTTGCAACGGCCGTTACTGTGTTTGTTAGTTTTGGGTGTGCCGCATATGCGTATGCAAATGGCAAAATGAAAGAAGAGAGTGGAGGACGGCTTGCTCTTGCCGCAGCAGGATTATCCGCTATCGTGTTTGCATTCGAAAATGGATTGAAAAATGATAGTAAAATAAACGGAGTAAATGCGGCTGCGTTCACCATGGGATCTTTATTTTTAACGCCAATAGTCTGGAAAACATTCAAAAATCTTATGTAACAACGCTTTCAACAGATTATCTTCTTGTATTCATGTGGCTATGTTATGCGATTTTTGATATCATTGTGATAATAATTATTAAATTTACTATCATATGACAAAAAAAATAACATCAGTTTCGAATCCGCTTGTTCAAGAAGTGGTTCAGTTAAAAAAAGAAAAAAAGACAAATCTTTATATCGTTGAAGGATTTCGCTTTTTTGAATCGGTATATAAACAAAAAAAAGATTCCATCAAACATTGGTTTATTGCAGAATCATTTCAAGGTCACTATTTCTATCCTGACATTCAGGATCGCTGCGTTGTTGTTTCAGAAAGCGTCATGAGCAAAATGAGCTCGATGACGACACCGCCTGGGATTTTGGCAGTATGTACGTATGAATATGCAAAAGGCACCCCAAAAATGCCCTGTCTGGTTTGTTATGATGTGAGTGATCCAGGAAATCTTGGTGCATTATTCCGTTCTGCAGCAGCATTTTCGGTAAAAGATGTTGTTTGTATCGGTGGCGTTGATCCCCTCAATCAAAAGGTTATTCAGGCATCTGCAGGTACCTTGCATCTTTTGAATTTGTACCGGATGACAGAAGCTGATTTTTTAAAACATGCCAAAAATAGCGAAATTGTCGCGATTTCATTGAGTGGGCAGCCGATAGAATCGATCGAGAAAAAAAAGAATAGGTTTCTTGTAATTGGCAATGAAGCACATGGGTTGCCGGAAAGTTTTATTGCGCAATGCTCAAAAACGGTGACAATTCCAATGAATAATGCTGTTGAGAGCTTAAATGCGGCCATTGCGGGTTCTATTGCCATGTTTCAGTTGTTTTAAAAATTGACAATTGTGATATTTTTGATACCATGGTTATAGATAATATGAACTATGGGGATCGGGATGACAATGGGATTTAATAAATTTAATTATAATTGCAAAGAGATATATACTTTACTTTGTTGTTTTGTTGTTATGAGTAACGTTATTGCAGATCGTCAAAGTGACATTGCAAGGATCGAGGAAAATATCATAGAAAAAAATATTCAATTTCCTTACGGCTTAGGCAGTATTACGCAGTATACGGATGCAGAGATCACTCTTTTGCGAGAAATATCAGAATCGATAAAAAGTGTTCGGGACGATCGTGATTTATATACGCAGGCGTATGTTTATCTGCGTGACTCTAGCAAGAGCAAACTGAAGGAATATTTCTCCAGGGTGACGTGTATGCAGCAGTCTTATAAGGACGATATGGTTGAGGATATTGCTACAAGATGGGTGTGGAAATTTATCTGCCGAGAGATACTTGTCTGGCTGCCTGCAATGCAAGCGGTAAGAAACGTTGGCCGGTGGCAGTTCGAGTAACTCAGCGTTTTTGCTCCCCAAAATCTTTTTTAAACTGTTTTTGTGAAATGTTCGATTGAATATCGTAATTGAGTAATGTTTTGTGAAGCATTTTGGTAAAAAAAATACGATCGGCGTTTTTAATCACTGCCTGTTCATGTGCAAGTGATAAAACAGTTGGATAGCCAAATCCATTTTTAATTTGATGCATCGTTGCCTCATACGCAAAATTACTTATCTCTTCGTTTCTGTTTATCCAAGATGGCATTTCAAGTCGTATGTATTCAGTACATGTGTTGATGTATACAAAGTTGATTTCATAATTTGTTTGCCCATTATTGTGTGTCATTGCGTTGCTTTTAAATGATGCTGTCCTGTGGTTTGGTTTCAAAAATAATGCGATAAGTTGTGTGTCGGTAAGGTGCGCACAGAGTTCTTTAATCTCCTCATTGGTAATCCCGGTGTATTGTATGTATGTTTTTACAATCTTGGTAAGTTCGCGGGATCGAGGCATGCTTGTGTAGCCAACAATTGGTATATGCTCAGCTTCAAACAACTGCAATATGTTTATGTACCGTGTGAGATATTTCTTTTGAAATTCAACAGGTTTTTGTGCATTGTGCCAAAATAATAACGGTCCGTCGGTAAAAAGGATGATCCTATCTTTTGGATGCTTTTGCTTGTAGGTTTGCGCTTGTTCAAATCCGTATTGCAGTTCTTTTAAAAAACGTTCAGTATCGACAATGTCATGTGTGTGAACGGAATCGTTGCATGTGTCCCAGTGAGAAAACAAAAAAGATTCACTTTCTTTTGCTACGTTGCCGTGCAATGAGCCATATTGAATCAAGATTGATCCAATATGCAACAAAAAACAGGATATACCGCTGTGTCGATCTGGATAAATTTGTGAACCGTCAACTCCGAGTGCAACATATCTATCTGAAAATGGTTTTATTTCATGTGCATGGTCGAAAGCGGTGTTTTCAAGGCATATTGGTACATCGTCTCGCTGTTGTATTAGATTCCAAAATTCGTTATCCGCGACCATCCTTTTAATTATTGGTAATAAAAGATCGAATGATGCACGTGAATTGGCTACAAGATCCGGTGCAGATCGATGAAGAAGCTCAATTATTTTCGCGTGATGTATCATAGCGTATTCTGTTTTTTAAGAGCGGCTAATCCCTTGAATAAACATTCGACTGGCAACATAATACATCGCAATCTTGTTGGACCGAGCGTCAGCGAGAGCCGGTTTTGCATAAACAGTTCGTTTATAGTGTACAATTTATCGATTGATTTACCCTGACTATGGTTGACGACAAAAGCGGCGGCCGCCTGGCTTAGCACACAGCCATGTGCCGTAAACCGGACGGTTTGTATAAGATCATCTGTGTGCAATCCGCTGATCGAAACAGTGTCGCCGCACAGAGGGTTTGAGAGGCTTGCTGAAAAACTTGGATTCTCCAAATTTCCCCGGTTTGTTTGATCTTGATAGAGCTCTAAAATTGCTTGTTTATAAAGATTATTCATTTTGAATTTATTCTCAAATGTTTCTATCTGAAAAAAAGATTGACTGGCTCAGAGAACGCAAATATGCTTATTATAGACTAAAAAATTGTAAAAGGGTTTTAAACGTGAACAACGCCACTAATAATATTCGCAAATCTCTTAAAAGGATACCAAAAAAGCATCTGTTTTTCTATAGCGCAATTATAGCGCTTTTAGCGATATTCCTTTTTTTGTATATTCATTCAAAATCTCGGACACCTTCAAAGAATAGCGCAAGAGTGGTGCATAGTGATATCAAGGTAATTGCCTGGGATTTGCATGATGTATTATTCTATGGAAAGCCGGGAATGTTACAGGTGCTTTGGGAGTATAAGAGGAAACATAAGTTAATTCCGGGTAGCAAAGTTACCAAATTGATTTTAAAAGATGTTAAAAGAATTATTATGGGGAAAGAAAGCCGGCTCAATGCAACTCGTGTTATTCAAACTGCATTGCGATACGGCCAAAATGAACTTGCTGAGTTTATTATCGCTCACGAAGCGGATTGTACGCCAAAAAATGATATGATAGAGATTGTAAAAAAACTTAATGCATTGGGATATACACAATATATATGTTCAAATATTTCTTCCTATGGATTACAACGATTAAAGGAAAAATATCCGGAATTTTTTAATTATTTTGAAGGTACGTACACCGCGCTTGAACACAATGGTTCAAAACCACAGGAACGATTTTTTAGAGTATTTTTGAATACATATAAGCTCAAAGCTGGAACAGTTTTGTTTATTGATGATAAAGAAGAAAATTGTCGTAGTGCGCAAAGGATTGGGATGCAGGTGATGTATTTCAAGGGTAAACGTAAAGGGGAGCGTAAGCAATCCACGAACACAATCTTTCATATATTAGGAATGGGTAATAATCAGATTTCGGCACCCGTTTCTCCCGTTCAACAAGGAATATCATAATTATGAAAAGAAATATTAACTATTTCATTTACTTTGGGCATGTTTTTTACAACACAGCTGTTGCGATGCTCTTTTTTATGATGAGTGTTCCCTATGTTTCAAAAACAAAAGAAGCGTTGGGTGATCAGCACAGGCGTGTCTTTATTTTTGATATAGGGGGTGTGCTTGCTCGTACCAACAAGCAGGTTGCTGCACGGCACCTTGGTCTGCCGCTTGTGCTCAAAAGGATTTTTTGGCATTTTCAGGGAGTTTCTAGTTCAACCATTCAAAAACTATTGTATCACACGCTTGATCGTGTATCTTCTGGCTTTGATTTGAAACCGATGCCTCTTGCTTGTGACCCGGATGGCAATGTATTACCCATTTTGATGCGGTTATGGCTTGCGGGAAAAATACCGGGAGAAGAGATTAAAGAATTGGTATTGCATGCTATTGATCAACATGTCGAGTGGTTTTCAAATGAGACGGAACAAAAGATGATAAAAAATTTGGTTTCTTTTATTTTTACGCCTGATCTTTTTGTTCAGACGCAATACATCCCGGATGAAACGATACAATTTATTAAACAGTTAAAAATTGCTGGATACAAAATGTATATATTATCAAATTGGGATCGAGATTCATTTGCGCTATTGAAACAACAACATTCTGATTTTTTTGATCTTTTTGATGGTTGCGTTGTATCCGGATTTGAAGGATGTATTAAACCAGATGGTGCGATTTATCGTATTTTGCTGGAACGGTATAATATTCTTCCTGAACAATGCATTTTTATTGATGATCAAGAAGAAAATACGATTGCTGCCCAGCTGGAACGTATAACGCCAATTCTTTGCAAAAATCCGCAATCAGTCTTCCATCTTTTGGGAAATTATTTTCTTGCGTAATGTTTGTTATGTTTCTTTATTTTGATTGAAGTGTCTAAATACCATTGGAAATAGAGCAATGAGAATAAGCACGACAAAGGTGATAATGATTGGTAGTGAGAAAATATCTGCGATAGTTTCGATTTCATGCAATTTTTGACCAGCAAATGAATATAAAAATACAAGTGGCAAAGAACCAAGAATTGTTGTCCAAAGAAATGTTGTTATTGGGACATCAGAGATTGCAGCAAACGAATTGATCAAAAAAAATGGAACAATTGTGAGAAAATGAAGTAATAGCAATGCGTTTGCGACACCATATCGATGAACATATCTTCTGAAAAATTCAATTGCATTGTGGTATTTTTGAACGATATATCCCTGCAGATACAATTTTACCGCTATGTATGAAATTATTGATCCAATAAATGATCCACAGAGGGCGTATAGCGCACCGGGGATCGTACCAAATAAATAACCACTGACCATAGTTAACGGTGCAAAAGCTGGTATGGCAAGTAAAACGGTGAATGTATAAAAGAGAATGAAGCCAAAAACAGATAAAACATACGATCGCTCGACAAATGATGCGATAAAATCCGCATATTTTTGCATCGAAGAAATCGACAAATAGCTGAATACACCGCTGTATTTTAGTGTGATAATGCTCATAATGATTATTACCAGGACAAGCACGTGACGTTGTGTCACCGAAATACCTCGTCTTATTATGATATTGAAAAGAGCGTAATAGAAACTGACAAAAAAAATCAAGCGGACGCTCTTTTACAATGGCAGAGTTTTGTGTACGATGTACTTTGAAAACTTGATAGGATATGAAAAAGTGGAAAGAATTACGTATTCATTACAAACGATTGACCAGGTTGTTTCGATACTTATTAAAAAAATGAAAACATACAAAACGTTTGCATTTCATGGTGATATGGGGTCAGGAAAAACGACAGTGATTCGCGCACTTTTGGAGCATGCGCATATTGATATTCCGGTGACAAGTCCAACATTCGCGTATGTTAATACATACCTTTCCTCGACATATAAAACTCGTATTCATCACTTTGATCTTTATCGTCTTTCAACGATAGATGAATTTTATGCACTTGCGCTGGATGATCTCCTGAATGATCGTGAAGCATTTATTTTTATCGAGTGGCCAGATCTTATTATGCCTATAATCAAGAAAGATCATAATGTATGCGAACTATTTTTCAATTATGGACAAGATCTTGAACAACGAATTATCACGATTAAAGAGCCAACTGATTAACGTTGTTTTTTAAATTCTTCGTGGCGTCCAGTCGTCTTTTCCTTGTCTTTCTTTAAGAGTTTCTTTTTCTCATGAAGCTCTTTATACATTGTGTCAATGACTCGATCAACTGTGTCATAAAACTTGTCCCCTTCGTGCTCATATGTCGAAATGAGATCGTAGTGAGGAGTTTTTACTCGCAATTCAACCTTATGATGTTGATGTACCTTCGAAGGCTCAAAAATCAAATCGATATAAATTGGCTCGCGTTCACTTTCGAGAAAATGTTCTATTTTAGTGAGTTGTTGATTTGCATATTCGTCTAACACTGAAGAATGTTCCATATGTCGAAATACAATGCGCTTATTCATATTATGCCTCTTATGCTTCTTTAGTTGCATTATACCAAGTTTTATACTAAAAATCGAATGAGGAATCATCCTTTGCCATCATGATAGTACTATAAATTACATCAGACATCCCTAAGAGGGCTAATGACCCAAGAAAAAACATAGTTTTTGGGTTTGCGTTTTCCCCAAAATTATACAACTGATATCCCGCATATAATGAGAGCGTGCCATTTTTCAGCAAACGGCTGAAAATATTTTGTTTAAAAAGAACATCGAATCTATGGTAAAATCCCGTGTCTTGCTCATTACCTAAGTATTTTGATACTGCATACATCTGTGGCAATGGCAGGCTGAGATTAGTACCAAGGATGGAAGAGACGCTAAACACAAATTTTCCCCACGATAATTGCGGATCACAATAATAAATGGCAAGTCCAGATCCTAACGCCTGAAATAAAGCAACACTTGTTTGGGCAACTCGCCACATTTCGGAGGATTGGGATGGTGCACTAACACCCATCATTAAGATCGCAAAAATAGCTTTCATTTGAATCGTTTTTACCATTTCTACAATCCTCTTCGCTTTTTTACTTGTATTGTATCATGTTCATTTTGAAAAGCTATTCCTCATTCTGCCAGATTTTTTTGTTTTTATTGTTGCACATGGATGAGAGGTGAGAACATATTGAAAAACCCGAAAGCAGAAGTATACTTGTCGCGATAATTTTTTCTTGTTGGTTTGATTGCTTCCAATTTCTTTGTAACGCAGATCCGGATAAGTAGAAGGAGTAAGATGATAGCCCAATCGAACTGATGTCAATCAGTGGATGAGTGCTGTTTGCAGAAAGAGCACAATGTGCCATTAAGCCTATGTCGACCGCGACCGCCAAAAGTACTGAGTTTATTACAGTGAGTTTCATAGTATTAAAAAGTTTAATTTTTTGTAGTGCGTGACGCACACTGAGTTGATGTATTGTTGCTCCTTCCAGGACGGATAAGACGAAGCGAGTTGTAAATGCCAGGTGATTAAATGTTACTGTTAATACCATGATGTAAAGGATGATTTTGATTTTCATTGTACTTAAAAGAAGCTTAAAAAGATGCTACACTTACGTGCTTTTTTGCACTATAGCATCCTTTGTCTCCAAAAGTCATTGGTCAATCAAATTCATTTTCTTTTGAGTCGTTTTTAAAATATGAACGTGCGTTTTCATATGCTCTTGCTGCGCCAAGAACGGTTGTTAATAAAAGATATATCACGTTTAACTTGAAAAGCCATTCTGTGTAAAAATCAGAATTTAAAATTCGAGAGCATTTTAAGGTTGGAGAGTGGTAAAATGAAGCTTTATGTTTGTGTGCGCTCTATTTACACTATGCAAAAATACCGCTCCAAACAGGAAACAATCGAGATCGACTTGAAAAGCCTTAGCAGATGAAGTGTAAAATGCATATGCAGCAATAAGAGAGCTTGCGATCATGTTAATTTCTTTTCGAGCAAAGAAAACTTCTCGATCGACTGGGAAATTTTGTCTGCTCTGGAGATGAGCCCTTTCAATTGTAGCACCAAGCGTACTTAACACGAATGGGACCCCTAGTATTATTATTTTTGCCTGAATAGGCGATAATTGCTTATCGCAGCAGTAAGCTGCATATCCGAGCGACGTACTAGAAACCAACGGATGAGAGAAGAGATAAAAAACATTGAAACCATTCGATACACAAATAGTGCTCAAAAGGATAGTAAAAATGAGTGTTTTAAGTTTCATTATCAAGCCACAAATCTTGTCATAACACGATTGGCTGAGGTGAATGTAGTAAGGAAATACAACAGAGCTTTTGAGGTGGTAGGACCATTTTTATTTTTAAAGAACAAAAAGAAAGAAGAGGGGAAGACGACGGCTTGACTCAGCGGTCCAGAGTAAAACATTAAATCACTCATCTTACCCGCCTTATCTTTTTGTGCGATGTCGTTGAGATTTCCTAAAAAATTTAAAGCGTTTGCTGCAATAAGAACATGCGTGCTATAAGGGTTACTTCGGCGATCAAGGTATATTCCCACACCAAAAAGCGCTGCCGTGGTAAGCGGATGTAAAATACCATCTAATCCTTGTGAGAATTTGGAATGTTTATTAGATTTACTAGACTTCTCCATTGAATATACTGAAGAAGTAGAAATAATGCATAATAGTGCCAAAAATATTTTTATATCCATATATTCCTTTATCGTTTTACTGATTTTTCTTTCTATATCCAAATACTAACGGCACACCTTGTAATTGAAAATGTTTTCTGATGATATTTTCAAAAAAACGCGTATGCGATTCATTAAACCATTTTGGTTCGTTGACCGTGAGCAATATGGTAATCGGTGCCGTGTTGATCTGTTTTAGTTTGTATAAAATTAATCGATTTTCTGATTTATGTAATGTCTTTTTTTCCATTGCAGTCATCAATACGGAAAATAATTCCTCTTGATTGAGCCACTGAGAGTAGCGCTCCCAGACTGTTTTTACAAGTGGCAACACTTTGCCTATATTTTTTTCCGATTGACATGAAATAGACAGTGATGCAACTTTGTCCAATATGGTTTCATGCACTTCTTTGTCATACTCAAGTTGTTTTTTAGTTTCATCGGTCACAAGATCCTGTTTATTCCACAAAATAATGAGCCCCTTTTTATGTTCATCAAATGCGTAATAGGTTAGTTTTATTTCCTGATCAGAGAGCATCCCTTCGTGCGCATCAATCATCAAGAGAACGATGTCAGCATGTTTCACGCTATACATTGTGCTCGAAACCATCGATTGCTCGAGCGTATCATGAATTGAGCGTTTGCGTCTTACTCCTGCAGTGTCGGCGATTTGTATTTCATCTTGGTGAAAACGAACCCGCTCAATCAACGCTTCCCGTGTTGTTCCAGGAACATCAGATACAATGGCTCTATTGTGATGGAGCAACGCATTCAAGAGGGATGATTTTCCAACATTTGGTTTTCCAAGAAGTGCAACTTTGCACAATGCCTCAGATTCTTGCTGCTGTTGTTTTTTCTCAGCAGGCAACAAGGATAAAATAGTTTCAAGCAGCTGTGCGATTCCTTTGCCGTGTGACGCTGAAATAGCGATTTGATGGTTAAAATGAAAATGCTGCTCCAGTTCATCTTTATATTCGCTGCACGAATTTTTGTCAATTTTATTTAAAAGGAGAACTATAGGCGTTCCCGTTTTACGGATTTCACGAGCAATCTGCTCATCAATTGGATGTAACGGTATAGAACCATCGATGACAAAAAGGATAACGTCAGATTTTTGTATGCAATCTCGTGCAATGTCCTGAACCTGCTTGTTAATGACGTCAGCATGACGATCGTAGGTAACCCCACCGGTATCAACGAGCGTGAACGATATGCTATTCCAGGTAATTGTATCACTTAAAAAATCGCGAGTTACGCCTTCACGATCAAATACAATAGCTTTTGTTTTTTCTGCGAGTCGGTTGAATAATGTTGATTTTCCGACGTTTGTTCGCCCAACGATTGAAACAACTGGAAACGCTTTATTCATAAATCACCCTTTTCAATTTCTGTTATAGTCCCAGGAAATACGCTTTGAAGAAGATTTGCATAATGCCATTTGTTACGATCTGATATATCGATTTTTGAAGTTCTATTGATGAATGTACCCCTTTTGGTGCTTGTGGTCGGTGTTGTTTGCTTATATAACATTTCTTTCTGTGTGGCGCGGTGTTGTACCGGCGTTTCCCCTTTTGAATTCAAAGGTGATTGTTCTGGTCGAGTTTGTGTGACCGTGATGATGGGCTCTTTTGTAATTTCTGTGGTGAAAACGGTATGAAGCGTTGCACGGGAACCGAATACCACTTGTAAAGTGGGGAGCCAGTCCTTTTTGTGTTCAGTAAGTACATCGGCAAAAAAGCTTCGATCTTTTTGATATAAAAGTGTAACGGTATGGGTTACAGGGTCAAAAGATTGAAAAGTTCCCTGCTTGAAAATTGAAAGTAATAACGGATCATCCTTGTGTGTTATCTTTTGTAAAAAATCTGACCACCGCGCGTCACCGTTCTGTTCTTCAGGATTGCTTGTGGGAGCGGCTAATTGTTTTTGTGTGTCAAAAACTGTTGTATTATTCGCGCTTGCGTTGCTATCCATTATCTGCGTATTTTGTTTTTCGGCAATAACGGCTTTTAAAGAATTATGATTTTGTATGCTTTCATTTTTTTCCATAAATACCAGAAGGATCATTTCAAAAAATACTGCGGGATTTTCAGAGCGCTTGAGTGCTGCTTCCTGCTGACACATATGCGATAAGAATTGTATGACAACTCCAGGAGTAACATTTGAAAGATGATTAAAATGTGCTGTGTTTATGTCATCAGTAATGTGATTGCCATAGAGAAACCATAACAAGGTCCGCGCACAATGAATGATTCGATCAAATACTACCGTAAACGCTGCGTGATCACGAGGTATTATTTTTTGAAAAAGTAAAAAAGAATCTTCTTGTCGATCTAAAAATATATGCTCAAAAAGGTGTATTATGTTGTCATCTGAAACGCTGCCAAAAACTTGTTCAAATGATTCAACCGATATGTTTGATACCGCAAGTCTTGTTTGATCAAGCATATTCACTCCATCGCGCACAGATCCTTTACTCATTCGTACAATGCGAGCAACACCCTCTCTCGTGTGTACTATGTGTTCCTTATTCGCAATTGAACATAAGTGATCAGTTTGTATATTTTCGTTGACTGGATTGAAAAATAATTGAAAACATCGAGAACGAACAGTTTCTAATATTTTTTCAGGTGCGGTGGTTGCTAAAATGAATAAAACATTTTTTGGTGGCTCTTCTAATATTTTCAAAAATGCATTGCAAGCAGCCTTACTCAACATGTGCGCTTCATCAATCAGATAGATTTTTTTATTACCAATAAGTGGGAGTAATGTTGCAGATTCAATAAGAAGGCGGACATTATCGACCCCAGTGTGCGATGCGGCATCGATTTCTATAAAATCCGGATGTTGCATCAGTTGCATCGCAGTGCATGATTTACACGATTGGCATGGTAATTTCTCATGGGGATTTTTTTGAAAGGATGTCAAACGCTCACAGTTAAGTGCTGTTGAAAATAATCGTGCAGTAGATGTTTTGCCACAACCATGCTTTCCGGCAAATAAATATACAGAAAAAATATGATTGAGAAAAAGACTGTTTTTTAGAATTTTAACAACAATAGGTTGTCCAATAACATCATCAAAATGCTGTATGGCATATTTACGTACAAGTGGTGTATACATTGTTGTATCCTCAAACAAGAAGGGGAAACCGATACAAGTATGTTTCTATATCTGCTGCTTCTTTTCAGACCTGACAGGTTGTACAGCAACACCTTTATGGTTTCCCCACGTATTTTTTTTGGTGGAGAGAGAGGGATTCGAACCCTCGATGCCCCTTTCGAGACATACACGATTTCCAATCGTGCTCTTTCAACCACTCAGACACCTCTCCACAAAATTTTAGGTGTAAGAGTAGTTTTATCCCTGCTTCTTTGTGCGGCTCGCAGCAGAGACGCGACCGCCGCCCTCACCCGTATTTTTTCGGACTGTTGTTGCTGGTTTCGCTGGTATAACACGCGCTGTTCTTTGAGGCTTTTTTGGAGTCTCTATTTCAGCCGTGTCTTCAGTGCCAAATGTCGATGAAATTGCTGATTCACCAGGAGATGCTTCCGTTTCGACATTTTCTCGTTCAGAAAGCGCCTTCTTTTCCGCAGCAGCCTGTCTTTTTTCTGATTTTGCTTTTTCGGCTGCGACAAGTGCCGACTGGACCGCATCTTGCAGATGCGAGAAAACAGCCTCTATCGCTTGTGGAGAGTCATCATTTGCGGGTATGACATAATCGATCAGAGAAGGATCAGTATTTGTATCAACCAATGCAACGATTGGTACGTTCATTGCTGCCGCCTCTAAAATAGCGGATCGTTCCTTTTCTACGTCGACAACAACAATGGCACCTAAGTCGTTGAAGGAGAGATTACGCAAACCACCAACATAACGCTCAAGCTTGAAGACCATTTTGTTGTAGACACTGAGCTCTTTTTTTGTGTAAAATTGAGCCTCTTTTGACTTTGCGAGTACATCCTCAAGGTGCAACAAACGGGTAAGCGATTTTCTTACTTGTGACCAATTGGTCAGAGTACCACCGACAAAACGATGATCAACATAAGGCATCTTTGTTTCCGTGCCGGCTTTCTTGATGATATCCTGTGCTGCTCGTTTGGTTCCAAGAAAGAGGACCTGTTTTCCACTGGCAACGATTGCATGGAGAAATTCGGAAGCCTTCTCAAGCTGAGTAGCTGTTTTGAAAAGATCGATAAGATGTGTTTTATTGCGCTCTCCCCAGATGTATGGTTTCATTTTGGGGCACCACTTTGATCTTTGATGTCCAAAATGGACTCCAGCTTCGATTAATTTTCGAACATCGACTGCCATGATTAAACATTCCTTTAGAATTTAAGTATTTTTCAGTAAAATTAGTGTAACAAAACGCATGAAAAATGCAACAAATGATTTTTATGCTCCAATAACAGTGTTCGTTTTTACCGCTTTATCAAATCGTTTCCCAAGCAAATAAGAGACGCCAAACCAGCTGATAATAATTATCGAAAAAACGATCGAATGCATAGGAAGGAGTAATGTGTCTCCAAAACGGGCCGCAACGACGTTGATGAGGGACCCGGATGTTCGTGCTATTTTACTTCCAAATGAATCAATCCATGATTTCGATTTGAATTTAATTTCCTTGACCGTTGGAATGTAAAGGCTTTCCCTGAGTGGCCAATTGAATGCGTAATGTATCGCTTTGAATGCGATAAATGCATTGTTAATTGCGTCAGAGCCTGTTGCATAAAAGAGGTACAGCAAAAAGCAGCCCATAAAAATCGGTACTAAAAGTAGGCAAATGCGTACACCAAGAAGATTAAGAAGCGTGCCTGTTCCAATTAAGGAGAAGAGTAATCCAACAACATGTGTCATAAATGCAAGTTTGAAGAGAGCTCCGCTGAATTCGGATAATGATGCGGATCCCTCTTGGGCTGCACCAAGACGCAAAAATCCCAAAACAGTGTTGATTAATTCATAAAAAAAGACAATTGCGAAAATACCGAAGACGTATGGATATTGGAAAAACATCTTGAGTCCTGCAAACATACCAGTTGCGCTTGTTCCGTGTTGTCTTTTTTCCTTTTCAACTTGATATACCGCTTCGTACCCATGAAGTTGCTGGCCTGGAACTCGTTTGATTAACAGACGAACAACAAATGGCACCAATAAAATACACAGTGATGAAATGATCATCAGGAGACAATGTGAGGTTGTATCATTAATACCCTGTAAGTTTTCATTATCGCTAATTGAAAATAAGTACCACGCGAGTGACGTGCTCAGTATTCCTCCAACTTTTGATCCGGCAACAATTGGTCCATAGCTTGATTTTGCTTCTTCTGGGTTTGATATTGAGTTTGCAAATGACCAAAATACACTGACAAGAAAAGGGGAATACGCTTCAACAAAAAAGTAGAAGAACCATCCAAAAAGTCGGTTTGGATTTGTTGCCGTATTTGGAATGCCAATTTCATTATGTTGTAAAAGGTATGCACACAAAAGACCGGAAAACCCAAAGAAGAGACTATAGTAGATCAAAAGGTTATACCGTTTTACGTTATCGACAAGGCGTGAATAAAAAAGGATCGCAGGAACGAGAATAAGGAGACCAATGACTCGTGCCCATGGAATAAACTCCTTTCCGATCATTGCAATAAACACCGAATTTTTTAAATCCCGCGTTAAAGAATAGCCGGCAATGAGCAAGCAATAAATTAAACCTAAGAAAAAAACTTTTAAAATTGAACTGCCAAGATTGCTTTGCTTTTCTATATTTACAGTATTTGTACTACTCATTTATATCCTTGTTTGTACCTATAAAAAAGGGGATCGTCCTTTGATTTTTAAAGAAACGATCCCCAAAATAATCATGTGTTCTATAATCTTTGATTAATTAGTGAGTGCAAGATTTGATTAACATACCACTTCGTTATTTTTAACAGCTTTGGTATAAACCCGCGCAACATAAATTGCCGCAACAAGCCATACCCCAACTAATCCCAAAGAAATAATGGAGCTGAATGTAAGGAAATAATTGATCCCCTCAACAATGCCGTATTTAACCTTAAATCCGCCAGCAAAGTCATTGACATAACTTCCCGCAGCTTTAGCACCACGTCCCCCAAATACTTCCATCCAAGATTGTGCCTTGTATTTCGTGTCTTTTGTTGTGGGAATATACAATTGTTTCAATGTTGGCTGGTTCAACGCATAGTTTACCGCTTTTGAAAACACCATGATCCAGAATGCGATCAAAATTGATTGTGCATTAAATTTCAGGTAAAGCACTGCGCCCAATACCAATACTGGTAAAAGCAAGAGAGAAGATCGTATGCCAAACCACTTTTGAATTGAATTAATACCAAGAAGCACACAAAGCATAGAAATAATACCTACCCAAGTGCCATAATTTCCAAGATAATTATTAACCTCAAGTTCTGATGTATAAACCGCGGCTACGGAAGATTTGAAGTGAAAATCAATAATTGTCACTATAATTTCATAAATCATAATAATTGCAAACATGCCAAGCAGGTATGGTTGAGAGAAAAGTAATTTGAGCCCTTCAAAAAAACCCGGCTCTTCCTGATGTTCTTTGTGACCCTTTTCTTCATAACCCGTTAATTGTTCTTCTGGAGTTACTTGCATAAAGAACCAAAAAAGCAGTCCGGTGATTATCATCAAGACAGCACAAATTCCAACAACTGGCGCACTGTTACTAAACCCTAATGTTTTTGCCTTTAACAACCAAGGCCCAAAAATATTTCCCAATTGACCAAAAAATGCAATCATTGGAAATCCGCGACGTGCTGAATCAGGTTTTGTCGTATCCGTTGTAAATGCCCAGAAAAGCGCAACAATTAGTGACCCATAACTTTCAACGAACACATACCATGCCCAACCGATGAGACGGTATGGATCCTTCACGGTGTTTTCAATTCCATAAACCGGGCTTGAAAATCCAAGATAAAAACCAAATGAAATAATAGCATACAAGCCAATCAAAAAGTAAAAGACATGATGACGGGCATATGAAGACACAAGTCTATTATATATTAATATAATTGGAATAATGATTGCTAAAGAAAGCCATTTTGCGCGCGGTTGATAATCCATACCAATAATCGCATTAAAGATACTATCTTTCATAATGCGCATTGACCAGTACGATCCAATAATCAGACCGAAGATACTCGCTAAAAGTCCGAACTTCTGTACCTCAACGCGGCTTTCAAAGTCACCCCACAGTGTCCTTGCTATCTTTTTTAACATAAAAAACATCCATCCTTTCACATGTTTAACAAAAATGTTTACATATCAAACTGTAGCATAAGGATTTTCCTTTGTAAAAAGAATTTATGCGTCTCGTTTTCAGATTTGAGTGATATTTTGATATTAGGATTTTTTTAAAAGAGAAATAGGAGAAAGTAAAGAGTGCAAGTTCACCTGCGTGTAAATTGTTCTTTTTTGGCCTGCTTGTTGTTGTACAATAAAACTACAATTTTACAATATGAATTATGTATGGTGTTATTAAAAGATAAAAAATTTGTTTCATCGTTCTTTCTTCTGTCATTTTCATTACTTGTTGCAAGTGACCAAACCAACAATGAAATAGTTATCGCAAATAGTAATTCATATTCTCAAGTTGCGACACATTTTGTCGAAGGGACTTTTATTCGGCTTCCTGATGAGATGTACAACTCGATTGTGAGACATTTTTCTGATGAAAAGACAAGTCTTCGGTCTGTTGTTGGCCTTCGAGCGATCGATGTAACATTCAATAGACATATTGAAACTTTTTTGAAAGAGTATATAACGTTTCGGGGTATGACCAAGTATGGGTTAAGTTCCTGGGCATTGATGTACAAAGATTTGTGGAAATTGGCAGTCAAGGTTGATTGGGCAGTGAATGAAAAATTACTTGATAGTGAACATTTTAAAACCTCTATTCCATTTTTATACGCTTTGTTAACCGATGAACGTTGTTGTATCAAGAAGCTTTTCGGTTTGAAGGCATATGATTTTTATGACGATATTCAGCCAAGTGATTGCTCAGATATTGTGCAAGTGGCAACCCCCCAAATGGTGACCTACGTGAATAGTAGGGGAGAGAGTAGAATGCAATGTCCCATTTTGCTCGCCTTTGTTGATGGGAATAAAAACGAAAATCTTGTTTTTAAAAGCGTGCGTTCATTTGCTCTGAAAGCTCTATTGCAAAAGCTATCTCCCAAAATTATGTTGTTTCAAAAGAAGGGAGAAACAATATATTGGGATGACATTTCTGGTTTAACACCAGGTGCGGTTCATATACGCCAGGAGGGAATAAAAAAACCTGGGTGTGTCCTGATTTGTGAAAGTAGACAGCCGAGCGATTATAATGAAACACATGGAGATTTAACCATTCCCAATGGCGTAAAAAGGGACAATGATGGTTGGTATATAGATTATTCTTATGCGTTTCTTTATCAAGATTGTTCAAACAAAGACGTGATACAACTTTCCATATTGTTGTTTCCCTCCTGGTGTTTGCAACGGTCAAAAGAGCAATGGGAGTTTTTTTATGGTAATTGCATGCAATGGATTGAAAATGTATACAAAGATGAAAAAAGGAAAATATTTTGTCGATTTTCTTTTCCTTACGGACAGACTTTTGATGGTTGCAATGACTTATTGAAAGAGTCACAGCCTCTATTTTGTAAAAGAAGCAAAAAAATCGAAGTATCGTCTTTGTTTTATTCCGTTCTTCAGATTGATTGCGATGGTAACAATGATGATGCGTTGATTGATGCATATGAACAGAATGGGAGTTCTGATATTCCAATAATTCAAAAAACAAGATTCTCCTCTCCAAACTTTGATCCTCAGCCATCTTGTATCGAACAGTGGCTTTATCTTATATATTGCCATAATGACGTAGCGGAAATTCGCTCAAATGGTTGGTACAACGGCATGAGGCTTCCCAGCAAATCATCATTAGTGCGACGATGGCACTGGTCAAATGATCCTTTACTGAACTTAATAATGAACAATGGAAAACTGAATCAAACAACAATTGCCTATATTATTTGTCGGGGATCAGATCGACAACGTGATATGATTTTGAGGAGAAATGAACTGAAATTGTATATTCAGCATGCTATTATTGCATTAGCTAAGGGTGACTATTGCGATCCTACAATTTCTGCATATGATTTATATTTCAAGTATCAGGATAAACTTGCCATTGAAGAAAAAAATAATATTATTTCAAAAATTTTTGAAGATGACCGATTAAGTAACAACCTGTTTTTTACCAAAGAGATGAATGAGTTTATTCTACAAAATGGTGCGGTATTGTTGCATGATTTTTCAGAGAAAATTATTTCCAAGATTATTGATCGTCAGGAAAAAAATAAGGTTTTTGATCAATCAAATATTCAGCACCTGCGCTACGTTGACATTACTTTTTTCATGAATCACATGAAATTCTACACAGGAGATGAGCGAAGGCAAATTATGAACACGTTGTTTACGTATGCCTTTGAAATGTTGAAAAACGTTAATTTATAAAAAAGAGACGACTTTGTTAATGGCCGTCTCTTTTTTTGTGTGTATAATGTTTTAACTGATATTACAAATGAACTATTGAAACTGATTGTAATAGTCGTTGTTTAAATTGTGAAAACAATGTTTCGTACTTTTCTTTTTGTAGCATTGGAGCAATCTCATCGTACCGCTCATCAAAACTCAAAAGTCTAGAATCAGTCCTACTTTGCAGGCGGATAACTTCGATTGTGCCATCGCTTAATGTATTGTAATGCATTTCTCCCGATTTCATGTGCAGGATAAATACGTGATCCGATGAAATCTCAGATTCCTGTAACACGATCGGAGCAGAAAACAAAAGATGCTCTGGTTGTGCGGCAACATCACCAATTGTCTTTTGGCCAACCAGCGCTCGCTCGACAACATATTCAGTTTGTTTGCAGGTAGGATGCATATCATAATAGGCACGCACCTCTTGCAATGAAATCGAGATGTGCTCGTACACCTCTCGTTGTAGAATAATGTTCATAATCTGAGATTCGCGCAATTGTTCAATGCCTTCTGAAACTGTGTATCCAGCATCAATAAACATTTGGTTGATGTCCTGTCTTGTGAGGTGATACGCCTGTTGAACAGATTCTAGGTAGCCCTCAACCATTGCATCATCAACGTCGATCTTATGTTTTTTTGCTTCCAACAGTATTGCTTTTCCAAATTCGCAATCGGAAAGTGAACGGTACTGCCCAAACAGAGTGGGTCGATCAAGATCTGATTGCGTGATGATTTCTGTGCCGCCCGCCGAAGAAACAATTGCAACGATTGTATCTTCCAATGTTATAGGCGTAGCAGAAAGGTGCAAAGCTATGCACGTGCTGGTTACAAGAAAGAGATATGTGCGAAAATCATGATTCATTGATAATACCGATTTTTTATAGACCTTCTTCTTCTAATTCTTCGATGAGTGTTTCAACATCTTCTTCATCGATGGTTAATGGTTCAATGCCACCAAAGAATTCTTCGTTGACTGTCACATTATATTCTACTTTAAGATCATTCAATTTGTCTGATATTTTTTCGGCAATTTGATATTGCAATGCGCGGTCTTTGACAAGGTCTTTTACTTCTTCATAAGAATAGAAGGTATCCTCTTTCTTTGATACGCCTTGGATTACCCATGCTGTTCCGTCCATGTCAGTAACAGTAACAGTTTGGGGGAATTTTGTCATTGCAAGTGCTGCATTACGAATATTTTCGTCAACATTCATGTTTGACTTGCTTACAAGACCAAAATCCTTGAGTTCAAGATCTTCCTTTGTTGCGATTTGTGAAAGATCCTTTGTATTTACCTTTTTCAAAAATGCCCTTGCTTCACCTTCTGAATCAAAGGACACACCAATTGTTTTTATGCCACCACGTTCTTTTTGTATGCCGGGGATGGTCTTTTTATGTGTGTCATAGAATACGCGAAGTTCTTTTTCAGTAGGGCTGACGCGTTCTGCAATTTCTTGTGTAAAATACTTATTGTTCACTGTTGTAGTTGCCATTTTGATTGCGACATCAAGGTCATTTTGATATTCGGTTTTTTCTGCTATTTTTGATTCTTTTATGTAGAGATCAACCAAATCCTGTTGAAGGAGTAACTCTCCGATGCTTCGATTAATTTCATCTGCAGAGATCATTTTAATGTACTCTTCAAGCTGAGGATTTTCGTTAATCATCTGTTTTTTATATTGATCAACATCGCTAAGGGTCACGAGCGGTTCATCACCTATCCACGCGATAACAGATGGATCATCCTTTTGTGCGCCTTGATTATTTTCTTGACACAAAAGAGATGTTATTTGAAATAAGAAAAGGCCAAGCAACATCCGTAATGATGCTATTCTTAAATATTGTCTATTGTTCATATATATTCCTTTCATAATGCCCTAGTATACGCTCCGATATCCACATCATCATATCAAAATGGAAATATTCTTCAATGTGTCCATTTTGATATGAATGTATTACAATATTATATTCTTCCTACTTTGAGAACAACAAGAGAATTACTATCAAGATGCTCCTCTACCGCATGTATAACATCCTCTTTTGTGATTGATGCAAATCGTTGATAGCGAGTATCGTAATAATCGTACGGTAATTGTAATTTATGTAGTGTCAAAAGCATACTGGCGATTGTATTGCTTGTGTTGCATAGGTCGATTTGTGCATAAAGAATTGCTCGTTTTGCATCTTCTATTTCTTCGTCTGTTATTGTGCTTGTCGCCTCATCGATAGTATTTTTAATTGCCTGAATCGCCTCATCAAGGTGATCGCGCGATACGATTGTTTTTACGACAAATTTTCCTGGTTGTTCATCAGCACCTGAAGCAAGCGATCCGGTAATTGTATAAAACAGGCCCGTTGCTTCACGTAATTGAAAAAGACGGGACATCATTGATCCAAGTACCCCGCCGCCGAAAATTTGATCGAAAATAAGTAATTTTTCATAATCAGGATGTTGTCGATCAACCGAGATATTACCAAGCATTAAAACAACCTGGTCACGCTGTATGTGATGATCAATGACCTGCGCCTTTGATTTTTCGAGTGCTGGATAGGTTATTTGTTGAACTGGTACATGTTTCCATGAATCAAGATGTGCTTTCACAAGATCGAATACCTTTTCTGCCGATACAGCGCCTACAACGGCGAGTCGCGCACCATCCGGAGACATAACCTTTTTATAAAATTTGACAAGATCAGCTCTTGAAATTTCTGCAAGCGACTTTTCTGTCCCGAGTGTGTTTTTCCCCCAAGGATGACCCTTATACAGAATTTCTTCAAAGAGCAATGTTGAAAATTTTTGGTGATTGTCCCAAAAACCCTTTAATGTATTGAGCATTTGATAGCGGATTTTCTCTATAGATTTCTTTTTGAACTCTGGAGCACCGACAAGCTCTTTAAGGATTATTAATGCAGATTCAATGTCTTCAGCCAAGCATTCGACAATTATTTTTCCGGGTCTAATTTCAACGGACATGCCGCGCATTTCTAAAAATTCGGCAAGTTGTTCTGCATCGTACTGCTTTGTGCCTTCTGATAATAAGGATGCCATAAATTGATACAGTCCTGGTTTGTCATCCGGTTCGTAAAAACTACCCCACGCCTTGAGTTGCAGTGCTATTGTAATTCGTTCCATTGATTGTTTTTCGTATACAAGGACCTCAAGACCATTTGACAATTTTTGCTCTTGAGGTTTTGGAAATATAAATGGGATTGGTGTTTTGGGTGTGATTTGTTCTGCGTATCGCGGCGGTTCAACTTCAGTCGTTCGTATGCGCTGTGCTAAAATATGGGTATCCGCTTTGTCCGCTTCCTGCTGCAGTCGCTGGAGCCGTTCTTTTTCAGAATCAGCAATAGGAAGCAATATTCCTGTGCTCATGACCGATGGACGTAACCAATTCGCGATAAATTCATGTACTTCCTTTTTTAGGTCCTCATCTGATTTTTCTTCAAGAAGGTTGAGAATATATTCTGCATCACCAGCGCCGAGAAATGATCTGCCTATTTCGTATGCTTGTTCTTCGAAATCATCCAGAGTTTCAGAGCGACGCATTTTATAGTTTTTTACTGCTCGTTTTATTTCATCATCAGAAATACCGACTGAGGCGATTTCTTGTAACGTTTCTGCAACGACACGTTCGATATGTGGGATATCCTCAATGGATTTTGGGTGACAGGCAATGTAAAATAACGTGTGATCAAACAGAGACAAGTGTGATGCGTCAATGGCAGTTGCAATTTGGAGGTCATGCACCAGTTTTTTATATAATCGACAATGTCTTTTTTCTGCTAAAATCCACGCGGCAAGTTCCGGACCAATTTCCCGCTTTTTTGAGAATCCTGGAGTTGAAAATGCAAATATCACGATTGGTTGTTGAATTTGTCGATACATGGTGATTGATTTTTTAACGATATCATCCGGGTGGTGAAATGTTGTTTTTTTATAACCTGGACGAGCTTCTAAGTGGCCAAATGTTTTTTCTGCTTCGTTCACAACGTCATCATAGCGCACGTCTCCTACAACAATCAGTGTTGCATTGTTTGGTAGGTAATGTTTTTGATAAAAATTGTGCAAATCGTTTCCATTTACAGACCATAAATCTTCTTTATATCCAATAATTGGATAGTGATACGGATGATGAAGAAACATGGTCGACAGAAGTTCTGTAATGAGTTCTCTCGTGTATGAATCACGATACATTTTTAATTCCTGAATGACCGCTTTCATTTCAGAATTGAGCTTTTGATCATCAAATTCAGCATTGAGCATACAATCAGCTATAATTGGAAACACATCAACCCATTGTGTTGAGGGAAGATTAAAGAGATATCCAGTATAATCGTAGCTTGTGAATGCATTTGTGGTTCCAGAAAGTTTCTGAATTGCTGCATTAATATCGGATTCGGATAAGTGGAGAAACTTCTCGTTTGTTCCTTTAAAAATCATGTGTTCAATAAGATGCGCTATTCCCTTTTCTCCCATGTTTTCATCTTTAGAACCAACATGGTAAAACACTTGAATTGACACTTTTGGTTGTGAGGAATCTTCCATCACCAGCACGGTCATGCCGTTTTCAAGAACATGTTTTTGCACGCGATGTTTTATGTCCGTTTTTTTTTGTTCTGAATGATTCATAGAACTCTCTTTGTCCTCTTTCAATTGTTTTGTTGCCGCTGCTGGCATATGCCATAGTATAATTGCGCACAAAATACACTGTACTGAATTCATATCTTTTGTCACTTTCTTGTAACGGAATTTCGAAAATTAGTGTCAGTTTATCACGTTGGTTTACGGCGCTGCAAGTAAGAATTTTGGTTCTATAAAAAGAAAATCTGTTGTTTTTATAGAAATCGCTGACGAACTAATTCATATTGAAATACAAAACATAAAATAAATAGCTGTCTTTATACTGTTCCATAGTGATGAAAATTTAATTTGTATTTTTTTTCAAACATTGTACGTTGAGAAGGAACACAATTGGTTGCCCTTATGAAGATATATGTCCATTTTTATTCTCTTTTTCAAACATCAAGGCCGTGATTTTTTACGTCGTGTTTTCGTAACAGCACCACTTTTTTTCACTGCCATTGGTGTCACTGTTGGAATTTTGTTGTATTGGTACACAACGAGTGTTATGCAACTATTTTTGCTTGCCATGTTCTGGTTGGGCGCTTCTGTTGCTTTTTTTCCAGGTGCATCGATCAACCAAAGATTTTATGTTTTCCTTTTGCCCATCTTACTTTGTATTTTTGGTTTTTTTTCTGCATATAAACAAAATCAGGAGTTTTTAAGAAAGCAGCGCCAGATTTCTCCCGGAAGTATCTCGGTGCGCGGTGTTGTGTATGACATTGAAAAAACCAAAAACCCAATTTTTCCCTATGAAGTTACGATTAGGACGAATGAATGTGCATTGCAAGATGGGGAATGGTTTTCTTGTGTATCTTGTATGAAGATCATGACAAAGCGATACGGATCTTTTTCTGTTGATGATACTGTTGAATTATCTGGTCTAGCTTCAAATAAAGTCGATCAATCATTCGGATACTTTCTGATGAAGGAGGATATTAGTATCTATGTATTTGTGCCTTATCTGCGTAGTGTAATACTGTCTCGACCATATTATTCGATTCGACGATTATTCTATCGAAAAAGAGGTGCCTTGTATCAGGAGATTAAAAAAACGTGCTCTGACAGGACAATGATTTTTTTCAAGATGCTCTTTCTTGGAAAAAAGGAACGTCATAGTGATGAAGCTGCCGCGATTGATGATTATTTCAAGCGGTGGGGCATTATGCATATGACGGCTCGTTCCGGGATGCACATGACTTTGTACGTCCTATTATGTACGATGTTATTGCAATTTTTTCCGCTGCCCTTTGTTTTAAAACAGATGATGCTCGTGTTGTCTTCAATATTGTATGCATTGTTTAGTTATCCAAGTGTTTCATTTTTACGCGCATTGGCTACATCTTTTGGTATTATAGTATGTCATTGTATAACGCGGCGTAGTGATTTTTTGCACGTGACACTGGTTGTTTATATCATTCAGTTGTTGATCAATCCGATCACACTCTTCTTTTTAGATTTTCAATTAAGTTTTTTACTTACTATTGGAATTGGTTTTTTTTTCAAAAAGTATTTTTATAAATTATTGATTTAATTTTTGTATTTTTTGTATCGTATGTTCGATATTCAAGGATGCTATCAAAGGGGGATTAGTATGCAGAATCGAATAATAAAATATATCTTATTCAGTATGCTCTTGTGGGGACTGTATCTCACACCAACATCAAATGTACCATCTGGCATCCATCAAGAATCGATTTTGCTCTCTGATCATTCCATGAATGACACCACGGTATCACAGTGCTCATGTCAATGCAGTTATTGTACTGATATGGATTCGGTAACGCGCAGCAAGCAGGAACAGGACCAAAAAGAGGATATGGATGAAACAATGCGTTCAAGGACTGGGCAAAAATCATGGACAATTTTGGTGTACATGGCGGCAGACAATGGATTACGTCGATTCGCGATTAGAAATATTCAGGAGATGGCAAAAATTGGATCAAATGAACATTTTAATCTGCTTGTACATCTTGATATTATTAATGGGAATGAAAAAATATCTGAATTTTATTACATTGAAAAAAATAATGTTGTACAAATCAATGTGTATCCTGAGGATATACTGCCGATGGATAGCGGTAATCCCCAAACGCTTCTTGAATTTTGTAAGCACGGACTTACTGGATTTCCCGCAAAGCATTATTTGTTGATCCTCTGGAATCATGGTACCGGAACAATTAATCCGCGATATGGACGATTTATTAATCCATCACTTCTTTTCTCATATAATCCCTTAACGCACAAGCTCGATCTTGATCGATCGGTCGGCTATCTTGATCTTGTTGCTGAGGAAATAGGAAATTTTCGTGGAATATGTTGGGATGATTCAACGGGAAATTATTTATCCAATGAAATGCTTGCAAAGGCGCTAAAAACGATCTGCAAACGATATTTAGGGGGAAAGAAGTTTGATATAATCGGGTTTGATGCGTGCCTTATGGCAATGACAGAGGTGTACGGCTTGTTGAAAGGATGCGGAGATATTGTTATAGGATCACAGGAAGTTGAACTTGGTACGGGATGGAATTATGCATTATTGCTCATGAAATTGATGCAAAGTGTCCCTTCGCCTGAAGAATTTGCACAACATATTGTTGTAAGTTATTACAAAGCATATCAGAGCATCACGAACGATTATACACTTTCTGCCATTCGACTATCGGCATTGGATCAGATTGAAAACCATATCCATCGTGTCGCAACGATTTTAAAAGATTCATTATCAAATTCAGGAACAGCCGAAACTATGAGCTCGATTATTCGTAAAAGTCGAGATCCCCGAACATGTACGCATTTTGATGAGCCGAGCTACATAGATCTGTACCATTTTTATGACAACTTAGAAAAAAATATTGATCAGGCCAAGATAAGCATTCCAAGTAATTTGTATGCCGGATTAAAAGAATGTCTTCAGGAACGCCAATCATTGTTTAGATCGCTGATTATTGCACACACCTCGGGAAAAAACCTGACGCATTCGCATGGTATTTCGATTTATTTTCCTTTTAATAAAATTCATACATCCTATCAATCGAACGACTTTTTTAAAACAAATGCATGGGGTAATTTCTTAATGCAATATCTTTACGCATAAGTTAACCAATAATATTTATAAGCAGTTGTGCGGGGACCCTCATCCCCGCACGACTTTTTTTGTGCATAATCAGTTTTGTTTGATTTGTTGCCTTACTATTTTTATTCAAATAATCAATTAAAATCGTTTTTTGTCATTGTCTTTTTCTTCTATTTTGATATAATAAACCTGAAAAGGTCAGTTTTTTATTAGATTCTACGTCTGAAATGTTAAAAAAATATGAATAAAACGAATTATTACAAAATGCTTGGCGTTGAAAATGGCGCAACGACTGATGAAATTAAATCAGCATATCGGAAGCTTGCCTTCAAATATCATCCTGATAAAAATCCGGGTGATAAAAAGGCGGAAGATAAGTTTAAGGAGATTTCCGAAGCCTATGAAGTGCTTTCTGACGAGAGCAAGCGTGCGCAATACGACCAATTTGGGACGGTTTCACAAGACGGGCAAGGTTTTTCAGGTCATAGTCATGCAAGCCAAGAAGATATTTTCCAAGGATTTGCTGATATTTTCGGTGCCATGTTTGGTGAACAGCAGCGACGGGGCGGTAAAGTTTCATACGCGCAGCAGGGCCATTCCTTATCAAAAGACATAGAAATATCGTTTAAAGAGTCATTTGTCGGAGCAAAGCGTGATATTAGTTATTATCATTTTGTAACATGTACTCCTTGTAAAGGTTTTGGGACGAAAAAAGGGACTGTTCCGCAGCCATGTTCAGGTTGTGGTGGTTCTGGTCAGGTTCGTTTTAATCAGGGGATTATGATGTTTATGCAAACCTGTCCGACTTGCCGAGGCGAAGGTTTTGATATCACCGATCCGTGTACTTCGTGCAATGGTCAGTCTCGCGTGCAGCATTACGAAAAATTTTCTATCAATATTCCTGCGGGAATTGCAGACGGCATGGAATTACGAATTACGCAAAAGGGTGACGCAGGTATCTTTGGTGGTGGTTATGGTGATTTGATTATTAAAGTGCGTGTCACTCAGGATCAAACATTTAAGCGTCAAGATGATAACTTGCTTTGTTCCGTGCTTTTGACCTACCCACAGCTTGTGTTTGGGTGTCAGATTGAGGTTGAATCAATTGATGGAACAAAACATAGCGTAAAAATTCCTCAAGGATGTCCAATTGGAAAGCAGGTTACTATTACGGGTAAAGGTTTTTCTAAGATAAAGCAACGTTCTGGGCATGGTGATTTTATTATTACAACAAAGTGTCACATTCCAACAAAACTTTCATCAGATGAAAAAGAGGCGCTTTCAGTGTACTCGAAATTAATTGGTACCGATGTTGCACCGCATAAAGATGAAGAGCCGTCAATTGTGAGTTTCTTTAAAAAGTTTCTTGGATAAATTATAGCCATTTTAAGTATTTATTAATACGCAAAAAAATAAGGGATCGAATATTACTCGATCCCTTATTTTGTATCTCAAAAAGAAGTCTGATGTTTATGCAGTTGCTGCTTGCCTGAGCGTTTGTGCAAGACGACTTGTTTTTCGTGCTGCCGTACGCCAATGAATGACGTTCTTCGTTTTTGCTCTGGCAAGCTTTGATTCAGCCTGACGCAATAAATCTTGTGCTGCAGCAAAATCTTTCATTTCGACTGCATCTTCAAATCGTTTAACCAAGGATTTAACTTCGGTTTTTCGTGCTTTATTTCGCAACCGTCGAACGATATTTTGTCGCGCCTGTTTTTTTGCAGATTTTATATTTGGCATACTATATACTCTTTACTTTGACGTGCTTTGAAATTACTTTTTGTATTTTTCCTGCCTTGACACACTTGGTGCACACAGGACCGCGATGTACATGGTTACGTGCATCACCCACAATTTTGTAACGAACTACATGGACATTGGGGTAGATCCATCGCTTAACTCGGTTGTTGGCATTACTGACAAAACACCCAACAGATGGATGTTTATCGCAAATTCCACAAATTCTTGCCATGAGAAACCCTTACGATAATGCTTAGTTTTTTCTGCTGTATATCAAATATTGTAGCAAAAAACCCGTTGATTGCAACTATAAAATTCTAAATGATGGGTGCAAATTATGAATATTTATTTGAATGCTTTTTCTATTTCTGCCTTGAGAGCTGATGCATTCATAAAACCAGCTTTGGTTGCGATCACCGAGCCATTTTTAATGAATAACATCGTGGGAATGCTGCGTATTTTGTACCGATCTGCAACGTCTGTATTATCGTCGACATTGAGTTTTGCAAAGGTATACGAGGCCTCAAGTTCTTTAGCGACCTGTTCAAACAATGGCGCCATCTGTTGGCATGGCCCACACCATTCCGCGTACGCATCGATGATAAGTGGTTTTTTATGTGATTCTTCAAGAAATGTGTTTAGATTTGTTTCATTGACAGCAGGTAGCATAAGGCATTCCTCATTTTATTTGGTTTGTTTTTTATTTGGTTTTTGGTAATGCCCAGTATAGCATGAGGCTTTATGAAGTCCATGACGCCTCAAGAACATTGTTTATCCATCGCGCTATACCCATCGATCGTGAGCAATTTGATGGAAAGAATGGGAACTTCAAGTTCAACAATTTCGTTGCCATTGCGTTCTTTGCAGAATAGCTTGTCCCGTTTATCGACAAGATAACATCGACTTGTGTTGCCGTGGAAGGTGACCTTGATTAAAATGAATTCCTGAGTTGTTTTGTCCGGCTTTGAAAATATGATGGTATTTTGTGATTCTGGCGTTGTAATTGATTGAATTTCCTGCAGTTCTATGGTTGCAACCGTTCCTTGTTCGCTTGGATTAAAATTGAGTTGTTTTGGAGCATTGCCATTTTCCTGTTTTTTATTTTCTATATCGCACCATTCGGTTGGCGCTTCGTAAACATGAGTTTTGAGTTGTTTGTTCCAAAACGTGATCTGTTCAACCTTTTTTGCTGGAAGTATATAGGTCTGCAGTTGGCCGTACACCGTAATGTTCTTGAGTGGCGTATTTGAGCTGTCACCCATGGTCGCCTGAATGTAAAACGCGCCAATTAAGTACGCAATTATAATAAAAATGTATAATTTTTTGAGCATTACAACCTCTTTTGAATATCTTTGGCATATTTAAATTGTAATGTATTATTTCTCAATTAATCAATATTTCTATTATGATTTATTTAATTTTTACCAGATCTGGTTTAATGATGTCGAGAAATTCTTTGGTGTTTCTTCATTGCGTAATTTGTTGAGTAGTTTTTTTATTTCAGTGGAAAATGAACCAAAAACAGCGATTACTTCATCTGCGTTCGTTTCGTCGTACGCATACATGGTGATATTATGTTTTTTAATAAAATTAAACCAAAGCTCTGGGTCCCCAATCAGGTTTTCCAGCGCGGCCATTCGGAATGTTTCTTTGGGCGAGTTTGCAATTTTGCCGCGTTCTTCAAGAACACGGCGCATTGTTTTCCAGCTTAATTCAAACGAATATTCGAAGGCCTGAATTGCTCCAGCGCGCAATTGTTCTGAGCCCAGGTTATGCCGAAATGTTTCGAACTTGGAAAATGCTTGTTCTAGCGGGCGTAGCGAAATTTTATCTTGTTTCATACGAATTACCTCATAATAACTCTTTTACAGTATAGATAAAAATGAATAAAAACAAAGGCGTGTGATTGCGTGTTACCAATTTCTGTTTTGCCAAAGTGATTTATACGCAAAGATAGATGCCATGAATAAAGAGGCAGCGCTCGAAATTTTCAGAGCAAGATTGACGTTTGGCCTAACTTTATAGCCCGCTCCCGCAAATTTCGGAAGAACCCATAAAAGTAAAGGTGATGTTCCTATCAATGCAGCAAGAGCAAAGATTTTTCCGGGGTTATTTACGAAGAATCGTACGGACGGGCTCAGGTGTTCATTCAGTATTAAACCACGGATGTTGAACCTTTTTCTTGCAATTTCTTTTAGCACGTTTAATTTTTTGATGAACAGATCGGCGTGCGCCTCAAACTGTAAATCCTTAAACCGTAAATTACGATCACTTACTTGGAAAAGTTTTTTTATAAAGGGTTCAATTTGATCGTTTGGTGATAATGTTTCTTCTTCTTTTGTGCTCAGCGTAATTCTGTTGAGTAGTTGCATTTGGCGTTTAATTTTTTTGCTCAAAGGTGTACTTATGTCTTCGATTGTTTGAAACTTTTCAAATACTTTTACCGCAAGATTTACTTCCAGAAATACTTGAGATACAAGGTCGCTCAGCAGTGCTTCCGCGAGGATTATTTTTCCTACATTATTTAATTCTTCAATGTTTATCAGTTCCTCTGTGGGGTCAATAAAGCAATTTCTAACGATACCGCGCAAAAACTCTGCGTTATATAATTGATCTCGATTTTCGATAAAGCCTGTACGAGAGGCGTGGTGAGACAACCAGGTTATTGCTGACTGTGTATGAAATTGGTTAGATTTGATAAATATTTTTCCGTCGAGCCAAAGTGTAGCTTCCCAGTTATACCTTGGATTAAAACTTCTAGGAAGTTCGTCAAAAGCAGGTGGATTGTCGTCAAGTTGGTAAAATACCTTATCTAATCCGGTAAAGTTTTTTACTGCGCTTTCAAGGCCGTTCTCTAAAACTGTATTCAATCTCTTGTTAGTAATTTGTTTTTGAAAATAAAGGTCCGTTAAGGGGAGGCCGGGGATTTCATTTACCTCTTCTATTCCCATGCAGCGTAGCGACAAAGAGGAAAGGATCGTGATTATTATTAGTGCTGTTTTTACCATTTATATATATTTCAAATTTGATCTTATAATAGCACGTTTTTAGCAAAAATCGCAAGGAAACGCCGTTTTTATAAAAAGTTTGTTCTGGCCCTGAACGGTTTTAGATTATTTTTTCATCTTCTGATACAATGAAATTAGGTGTTTCTTGGCACACTTTTAGATTTATTTTATCGGAACTTATTTTTCATGGCAAAAGAGCAAATTTCATTTACGTGCAATACCTGTTTTTACAAAACGATCAGGTGGCTTGGATGCTGTCCGTCGTGCCAATCATTTGATACTTTCAAAGAAGAACGCATTGTGAAGTCGCCAACGGGTCTATTTTCAAAAAAAGACCGCGTTGTGGCAAACGCGCCCGTTTCTCTTTCTGCGGTGCAACCAAAACAAAAACAGCGTATTTTGTCTGGTATATCCGAGTGGGATCGTGTGATTGGTGGTGGCATTGTGGTTGGATCGCTTATTGTGTTAACTGGGGACCCGGGGATTGGAAAATCGACCTTGCTGCTACAAGTTTCCAATGCTTTTGCGCGGCAGTGTAAAATTTTATACGTTTCGACTGAAGAATCCATTGAGCAAATTAAACAACGGGCAATGCGAATTGGTGCATTACATGACACATTATTTGTCTACGATACTGCTTCATTTGAACAGATTTGTGCTGTTGCCAAGGAACATAATCCGGATATTCTTGTACTTGATTCACTACAAAATTGCTATGTGGAATCTTCTGAATCGCAGCCGGGGAGTATTGGGCAAATCAGAACAATGACCTTTGAACTGATGCGATTATGCAAAGAATATGGTATTACAACGATTGTGACGAGTCATATCACCAAAGAGGGTGTTATCGCAGGACCAAAAACACTTGAGCATATGGTTGATGCGGTTTTTTATTTACAAGGCGATGATCAGTGGGATACGCGGGTTCTTTTGGGCGTTAAAAATCGATTTGGATCGCTTCAAGAACTTGGTTTTTTTCGGATGGAATCTGAAGGTTTGCGTGAAATTCCAAATATTAACGAAGATGTCATTAATGCACATTTACCAACACCAGGATCGGTACTCGTTTCGACGACAGAAGGTGCGCGGCCACTTCTTTTTGAGTTGCAGGCATTGACCATTGAATCTCGGCTGACATTGCCGCAGCGAGTGATTTCTGGCATTGAACATAAGCAAGTCGTTTTGATTGCAGCCATTTTGGAAAAACATTTAAAAATTCGATTTAGTGCGCATGATATTTTTTTCAGGGTGAGTGGTGGGTTCAAAACGAAAAGCAATGCGGTGGACATTGGTATAGCACTTTCGTTGCTTTCCAGTTATTTTCAAAAGCCGTTGCCAAATAAGTTGCTTGCGTGTGGAGAAATTAGTTTGACTGGTCATGTCAAACCGATTGCAAAATTGACACCGTTCATGAAAGATGCGCATAAATTTGGGATAGAGCAACTCGTGGTTTCTCGGTCCCAAGGCATCCGGCATGACATGCTGCCGGTATGTGAGATAATGCATGTCGCAGAGTTATTATCGTTTTTCAGTTAAAAACTGTTTATGAAGGGAATTTATATGATTACACATATAGGACATATATGCATTTTGGTAAAAGACCAAAAAGAGGCGCGTGATTTTTACGTGAACAAGCTTGGCTTTGTCGTTGTTGAAGCGCATGAAGACGGGCAAGGCGGGTTTATGTGGCTTGTGGTTGCACCAAAAAAAGACAACAAAACGGTCTTTACTTTGATGCGTCCAACCAATAAAGCTGAAGAAGCACTTGTTGGAAAACAATCGGGTCAAGTGCCGTTTGCTGTCCTTGTCACTGATGATTGCAGAAAAGATGCTGCAGAGTTCAAGAGTCGCGGAGTGAAGTTCGTTAAAGAACCAACCGACGAATTCTGGGGCGTAGATGCAGTATTTGCTGATTTGTACGGCAATCTTCTTGATTTGTGTCAACCAAAGCAAAGATAACGATATAAAAAAGAAGGTGGAAAAGAAATGATCCGCCTTCTTTTATTCTTGGTTTTCTTGTGTTGCAATCTCGTTTTGGAGCGCGGTAATTTTTTCTAATAATTCCGTTTTTATTTGGGCAAGTTCCGGCTTGCTTTGTAAATATGTTTCGATGACAGACATGAAGCTTTCCTGTTCATGAAATTGCATCCGAGTCGTTCGGGCTTGGTGTTGATACAGTGGGATAATTCCTGCAAGATGCATCGCGCGCGCACAAGCTTTATGAATCTGATGTGTGTCAACGGTATACTGTGTTTCTTGTGGCACTCGGTATAAAATTTTTAAAATGGCATTATCGATGTTTGTTTGAGAAATGCGTTGTATAATTTGGTCAGTGTAGGGAATGTCTGCACACAAGTTGATCTCAAGCTGTATAAAATCGCGTACCGGCGTTTTGATAAATTCGTACGAGCATCTCTTTTTTTCAATAGACACAAGACAAAATCCCTTTGTATCATTTCGTTCGCCAAAATCGATGCGTTCCGGCGATCCGGAGTAGACAATGGGTGGATGTGAAGATAACTGTTGATGTCGATGCAAATGGCCGAGTGCAACGTAATCAAATTGAGATAATGCAAGTTGTGAGGGAAGAAAGATTGGATCGGTGCCAATAATCGCGGTGCGCTCAGATCCTGAAAAAATCCCGTTGCTGACCGTTAAATGGCCGGCTAAAATTGATGGTATGTTCGGATCAAGTTGTTCACTCAACCGTGTAATGATTGTTGAAACTGTTGAAGCAATAATTGATGCGATAGTTTCGGTTGCTTTGTGGGCATGTGCGGTTGTCATTGCGATTGTTGCTCGTGTTGGCCACGGAATGCCGACGATTTGAATTATTCCATTTTTCGTTTGAAGCGGTAAAAGCTGCGGTTTTTGAATAACATGAAATCCGGTTGTTGGCAACTGAGAAAAAAGTTCAAGCGCATTTGTTTTGCCAAATGATACCGGGTGATCATGGTTACCAATAATAATCACAACGGGAATACCGGCGTGATGAAGCCGTAAAAAGGATTCAAGCAACAACTTTTGTTGTGTTTGTGTTGGATTATGTGTTTTGTATGCATCACCACAAAACAAAAAGAAATCAACCTGTTTTTCAATTGCAACGTCGATAATAAAGTTGAGCGCTTTTGCAAAATCAAGAAGCCGTGAATGAATGCCGGTTGTGGGGTCAATTTTTCCATAATTTTCAACACCAAAATGAATATCGGCGGTGTGAATAAAGCGAATCATAATAGCTTTGGACTCATATTTTTCTCGTGTTTTTAGTGTGTCATGATATCTTGAACTAAGCAAGCACCTATTATTTGGCTTTTTTTGGATATGAATAAAACTATAATAGTTGTACTATTTTCTGTTGTGTCTTGCATTGAGTTTATGGTAGAATAACTGCAATATTATCGCAAAAAGTGTTGAATCTATGAATTTAAGAAATATTTTTATTGTGTCAGTTTGTATCATGTCCTCTGTTTTAGCGATGGAACAGATCCCGTTAGCTGTTTCTTCATACGGAGAGGATTATTGGAAGATTGTTTTTGGTATTGACGATTCCGATGCGATAAAGGAAGCGAAGATAGTTTTACATAGTAAAATGCACGATATTATTACGTTCAGGAGAGAAGAAACTAGAAAATTATACGATCCAGTGCCGGGTGAGAATAATTTTTTGCAGAAATTATTGAAAATCGACGATTTCACAAGTGGTATTCGACTGGATGAATCGACTAAACCGCAACTAGTAAATAAGATTATTCAGTGGCTTTGTGTCGATCTGAATTTTGTGTCCTTTGAAGTTCAGGACTTTGCTCGATTATTTTTGGCGACAGAAATTGCAAAAACACAATCATATAATGAGCTTAAAGATCTTAACTATATGGAGAACCAAACATTTTTAGAGAATGATAATGCAAAAAAAATATTTGTGCTAAGTCGTATTCAAAACGAAATGTATTCTTGTTTTCATCGTGGAAAAAGCAAACTTACTTATGCGATAGGCGATGATGATGAGCTATTGAAAAAAGTTTGTTCAACCATGCTCAAGGATACAATGAAGAAAAAACTGCATGCTATTGTAGTTAAAGGATATTCTGTATTGGAAAATCTTGGTGATAAAATTGTTGATTTTGATTGCGTGGAGCAGTCGAAGGAGCGCAATCTAGCATTACTTCAGTTTTCAGAAGAAATAGAACTTGAAAAACCAGTGCAAAAACAGACTATGTCGCCATTCAAGAAGCTCTTATATGGTAGCTTGGGGATAGGTGCTTTTTCGCTCTTTATCTATTTTGCGGTTAAAAGTGGTTGGTTGAAAAGATAAATTGTACTAAGAATTTCTTAAATTAAAACTATAATATTTGTATTATTTTTCTATTGTGTCTTGTATTGAATTTATGGTAGAACAACTGCACTATTGTTGCAAAAAGTTGTCTTTAATGAATTTAAGAAATACTCTTATTTTGTCCTTTTGTCTGTTTTTTCAGATCGTAGCAATGGATCAACCGGAATCTCTCAGTAATCAAGTAGTTAATTTTAAAAAAGATTATTTTAAGATCGCCTTCAATATGCTTGATGCAACGGAGCTCGAGTCAGGCAGCGTGAAAAAATTGCAGAACATGATGGTTAAACTTTTGTTTCTTGCAAGAAGACAAGGTGACGCCCAGGAGGAAGCTACAGACCTCTGGTTTAGCGGGGACATACCACTCTTTTTAGGTGTGAAGCGTCGGCACGGCATGACAACACTGCAACTTGATAGTCTTATTACATTCTTTCTAGATCCCGAGAAGTGCTCAATAAAAAAATTGAGTCGTATAGATGATATGGTGATAGATTTTAATGATAAAGAGTTTGAATTTGTCAGGCGGTTTTGTGCCATGAGAGTAATGAGTGCTCCTAAGAGGATGTATGATTTCTCTATCGATGATGACGTTTCATTGGGTAATTTGTTAAATGTCACATTACATCACGGTAAAAACCTTTTTGTTTTATCTCTTGTTCAAAATTGTGTTTCTGATTGTCGTACCGTGAAGGACTCAAGATTTGCGATGACTCCAAAAAAAGTCGAAGGAGACCAAAAAATGTTACAATATCTTCTTAATCACGACAATCCAAATTTGTTTAGCAAAGATGAGAAGAGCTTTATAAAAAATGGCATTATACATTGCTTTCATTTTTGTGAAGATAAAAGTAACAGAAATTTGTTCGATCAAGAACGTTTACAAGAATTGAAGCAAATGCTTGGGGAAACGAAACTAAATCCCTTCTTGGGACAAAAAACAGGGGAAAAATTGGTGAAATTACTTTTGGCTGGTTTAGGGCTCGGCGCTTTTTCAGTTGTTACTTATTTTATGGCTAAAAGGTCCGGTTGGTTGAAAAGATAAATTGTTCTATGCAACCTGCATCACACCGCCACCGCAACAATAATCACCTTTGTACAATACAGCAAATTGACCGGTGGCGATTCCCTGATCGTTCTTTTCTAGTATTATTTTATAGGTTTGATCATTTATTTGTTCCATAGTACACCGATATTTGTGTGCGCCATGGCGGAGTTTTACTGTGTATTCTTGAGTGTCGTTTGGCGTTGGAATCCAATGCATATTGTGTATAAAAAATGAATCTCGTTTTTTATCTTCGGTATAATATGATCGTGAAACATACACGATGTTTTGTTCACAATCTTTCAAAACAACAAACCATGGACCGCCGGATAATTGTAAACCTTGCCGCTGTCCGATGGTATGAAACCAGTATCCGTCGTGATGACCGAGTATTTTTTTTGTTTCAAATTCCCGAATTTCTCCCCTCTTTTTTCCAAGATGGCATGCCAAGAATTCCTTAAATTTCAATTTACCCAAAAAGCAAATGCCCTGACTGTCAGGGCGATTTTTATTAGGGAGATTGTATCGTTGGGCAAGCGCTCGAACCTCATGTTTTTGTAAGTGCCCGATTGGAAAGATAACACGAGCAAGCTGTGATTGCGAAAGTTGGCTCAAGAAATATGTCTGATCTTTAATTGGGTCAGGAGTTGATCTGAGTGTGTAAAAATCGCTATGACTTTCAACTTGGGCGTAATGGCCCGACGCAATTTTGTCAAATGAATGTCCTATATGATCCAAAAAAGCACCAAATTTAATCTGTTTGTTGCATAAAATGTCAGGATTTGGCGTTCTGCCGGCCCTTGTTTCCGATATCACATAGGATACGATGCGTTGATTATATTCATGTTGAAATGACACAATTTCAAGTGGGATACTTAACTGCTCACAGATAGCTTGAACGTATTGAAGATCTTCTTGCCATGGACAATCTCCCAAAAAGGAAAGTTCGTCTTCAAGCCAGATTTTGAGATAAAATGCAGTAACATCGAATCCCTGTTCCTTTAACAAAGCGAGTGACACGGAACTGTCGACACCGCCAGAAAGCAGCATGGCTATTTTCATACAACACACAAAAAATATAATTTCATTGTAAGTTTGCAATCTTTTTGTATTTTTGACAACTTAAAGATATCTGATGTGACAAGTGGACAATAATGCAAACGGTAAAATAGGTATTATTGTAGTTAATTGTTCACTGAAGATGTCCCCGATTATTTCGCTGGGATTGTCGCTTGATGGATAAAAATGTAGAATAATACTAATGTTGATTGTGTTGTTCGCAAAAGAACTGGTGAGAAATTATATGCACAATATCATTGATCAGATTAAATCTGATTTTTTTTCGTTTTTATCAAGTATATACCCCACTATTTCTTTTGACGGTAATCCGCATGCGTTCGTACTCAATACTGATGACAAAAAAAAGGAATTCGGTGATATTAACTCAAATGTTGCTCTTGTTATAGCAAAAAATATAAAAAAAAATCCGCATAATGTTGCATCTGAAATTATTGAAAGATTTCGACATGCACATGTCTTTGAAATTCAAATTGTCGGGCCGGGGTTTCTTAATTTTTTCTTTACTACTGAAGCAGTGAAAGCATTGTATAGCGAATTATTTTTGCATAAAGCAGCATTTTTTCAGACAAAACAAGACAAAAAATTGCGCATTAATATTGAATTTGTCAGTGCAAATCCAACGGGGCCACTCCATTTTGGCCATGGCCGAGGCGGTATTATTGGGGATACATTATCTCGTGTTTTTACCCTTTTAGGGCATGAAGTCACGAAAGAATTCTACATTAATGATGCGGGAGCGCAAATACAAAAACTTGGTGAGTCATTTAAGGCGCGCTGCTTACAGCAAATTGGTATTAATGCCGCGGTTCCCGAGGAAGGATATCAAGGAGATTATTTAGTTGACTTGGCCTCCGAATATGTCGCTGGCAACCGTGCGATTACGGAACAACCGGATTCTTTTTTTGCAACGTATGCTCAAGATAAACTGCTCAGCGTGATGAAGAATACACTTGTACAATATCGCATTATGTTCGATACTTGGTTTTCTGAAAAAACGCTTCGCACCGATGGTTCAATCAAACAAGTTCTTGCCGAATTACGGCAAAAGGGATTCTTGTATTTCCAGGATGATGCCTGGTGGTTTTGCGCAACCACATTTGGCGATGATAAAGATCGAGTTGTGGAGCGTTCAAATGGTGAATTAACATACATTGCTGCAGATATTGCCTATTTACAAAATAAAATTAATCGTAAGTTTGATAAACTGATTATGATTTTGGGGCATGACCATCATGGATATGTCCGACGATTACATGCATCTTTGAATGCGCTTGGGTATCAAAGCGATTTGTTGGACGTGATTTTGTATCAGCTGGTTAAAATTACCAAAGAAGGCGAGTTGGTACGTATGTCAAAGCGTGCGGGTCACATTGTGACATTGCAGGATATTATCGATACGGTGTCTGCCGACGTCGCTCGATTTTTCTACCTTTACAAAAAAACGGACTCACCGCTCGAGTTTGATCTTGAACTTGCATTAAAAAAAAGTGAAGAAAATCCGGTTTTTTACCTACAATACGCATATGTTCGGTGCATGAGTGTGTTGAAAAAATCTGAAAGCTATGATGAGTTTAAAAATATTTCGGTCGCAGATATTTCTGTCATTACAGATGAAGAGCGAACATTGCTTCGTAAAATATGTGTACTGAAATATGTTCTTCAAGATATTGCCATGAATTATCATACACATCTTGTTGCGCAAGCGACACTTGATATTGCAGCGTCATTTCATCATTATTACGCAAAACATATTATTCTTGATGCTGAAAATGTGGCGCAATCACGAAGTAGATTGTTTGTGGTTATCTGTGTCAAAGAGGTATTTGAGCTCTTATTTGATTTACTCGGTATTTCAGCGCCGGTAAAAATGTGAAAGATGAATCTTAGGTAAAAATATATAAACACTAAAAGCAGGGACGTTAACCCCTGCTTTCAGTGTTTTTTGTATTTTTATTATCCACCGGTGAGTGTATAGGTAGGACAAGGTTTTTGTACTGGACAGGTATCGCACAGACCTCGAGTAACTTCTGTAGTTCCAAGTGGATTGGTAAACACTTTCTCAAATATGCCACCTGCACTTATGCTAAGGCTCCCATCATTGCTCAAAGTATATTCACGCCATCCCTCGATTCCTTTAATGTCAAGGCTGACTTTACGTACAATTCCACGGCTTAGGTAAACAATATTACTAACCCCAGCCACGGTTCCATCAGCTTTGTCGGAAGTATTCGGTGGAAGGAACAAAGCCTTCTGTGTATTGTTGTCAAATTTTACTGAAGCTGCGACATAGCCGTCTGTTTTATTAATAAATAGTGCTCCAGCAGCAGATAACTCAATAGACAGCAACAGCCCAAGACACAAAGACGAAATTATATTAGTTTGTTTTTTCATAAAATTCCTTTTTTTACAGATCAACTAATTAAATATATTCAAATTGTAATATTTATAATCAAGGAAAATCAATATTTTGAAAAAAGTTATCTATCAGATGATTTTTTGGGCGATTGCTAGGGTTTTTATGTTTCTTGGGTGGTTTATGATTTAAGCCAT
>Ga0209382_10000985_pt1 | contig 46094 bp, 45 predicted proteins | sample SoiMetdeltSBSDD5_FD_187599 | JGI IMG/M metagenome (GOLD analysis project Ga0209382, IMG submission 187599) | Bulk soil microbial communities from a Populus tree surrounding site in Tennessee, USA - Soil MetaG P. deltoides SBSDD5 (SPAdes) (version 2) | ecosystem: Environmental > Terrestrial >...
GTTGGAGTTGTAGTTGGAGTTGGAGTTGGAGTTGGAGTTGGAGTTGGAGTTGGAGTTGGAGTTGGAGTTGGAGTTGGAGTTGGAGTTGGAGTTGGAGTTGGAGTTGGAGTTAGTTCTTCTTCTGGAGCTGCTTCCTCTTCTGATTCTGCTTCTGGAGTTGGAGTTAGTTCATCTGGAGTGGGTGGTATCATAGGAGCTAAGAAAGGGCCACCAATCGGAGTAGGTGGACCACCAGTGACATTAGCCGCTTCCTCCTCGGGTGCAGCTTCAGGTGTTGGAGTTGGTTGTTCCTCTGAAGCTGCTTCCTCTTCTGGTGCTGCTTCGGGTGTTGGAGTTGGTTCTTCCTCTGAAGCTGCTTCCTCCTCGGGTGCTGGACAATCTTCACTATCCTCAGTATCGACCAATCCGTCACCATCATCGTCTACATTGTTGTCGCAGATCTCAGTTTCAGACTCTTCATCTGCTTGTTCTTCCTCTGAAGCTGCTTCCTCCTCGGGTGCTGCTTCGGGTGTTGGAGTTGGGATTGGGCCTGATGGACCGGGGCAGTCGACTACGTCTTGATTGTCTGTCAATCCATCTCCGTCATCATCCACAATATTATCACAGATTTCCTTGTTAGGTGTTGAGGCTTCTGTACTTCCTTCTGTAGAATCCTCTTCGAATAGGCTTGAAGCGAATCCGTTTTGTGGAAGAAAGGAAGGTATATTGCTAATCAAGAGTAATAAAGCAAGAAGCAAACCAAAGGCGGATTTGTATCTTTGCCGCCCCGTTGTTATCCAATTGAACAATACGAAAAGAAAGCTACGCCTCTTATAAATAGAGTTCTATTAGAAAAAATCATGCGTAACTATAGCTCAGATCAGACCAACCAACTGAATTAATGAAATATACAGTTTAGACCGAATGCATTCAAAAGAGAAATCCGTACTATACATATGTAGAAGGTAAGGTTTTTTAGTGCAGTTCCAGACTCTGTCCTTTTATAATGAAAGTTTCTGAAATTATGATAAGCAAAATTATTTCACTGAGCCCCGATGATTCAGTCGCCAAAGCTCTAAGTACAATGTATGATAATATGATAAATCAAATACCTTTGGTGGATAACAATCAGAATTATAAGGGTATGGTATTTGCCAAAGATTTTCTTCTGGTAAATGCAATGCCTGAAGCCAAACTTAAAACCTTCGTTTCCACTACACCGGTACTTGGTCCGTCATACGGTGTTGAGAAGTGTGCTCAGCTAATTGTAGCGACAGGAAAACGAGCTTTACCTGTCCTAGAGCATAACAAAGTAGTCGGAATAGTCAGTGAAACCGATGTTGCGTTAACTGCGGATTTTGGCCATGCGATAATAGATGAGGTGATGTCCGGAGCAATAGTAATTGAAGAAGATAATACGTTAGGTGTTGGTTTGTCGAAGATAAGAAGATACAATATATCGCGGCTTCCAGTAATCAATTTAAGAGGTATTCTTAGAGGAGTTATAAATGCATTAGATATTATCAAGATCCTTGCCACTCCGCGAGAGAGAGCAACAAAGTCACCTGGAGTAGGAACTATGAGCATAATCAGAGAAGTAAAGATTAAAGACATTGCTAGAAAGGCAGTATCGGTAGAAAGAGGAACTAAGATAAACCAAGTAAGCGGATCATTTGGACGAAACGAAGAAATCGTAGTCGTTGGAGAAGAAAGGCCAATCGGTATTGTCACACCAAAAGATCTATTGGAATTGATACTTCCCAAGATCAGTGGACCAAGTATTCACATGGCTCATTTAGAAAATAGTGAAGCTAGACGCGAGATCGAGGAGGAGATGAAGCGGTTCGTGAAGAAAATCCAGGGAAAGCTTGAGAATATACAACAAGTAGTTATATATGTAGACAAACACAAGACACGAAAATATTCAATAAGAGCAAGAATGATAACCGCGGCTGGAGTAGTTGAGGCAAAGGCAGTAGGTTACGATCCTTTAAGCGCAAGTAAAGAATTGATCTCTCGTTTCGATAGGCGAATACGATCAGGCCATAGTCAAAAAGTTAATCATAAACATCAGAGAGAACACGTAAGATCCCTGATAGAATGATTTTAGGCGCAGATGAGGAGATTCGAACTCCTGATCGCCCGAGGGCGAATCGGCTTGCTTTCAGCCGTGGGACTCAAGGCCGACGCATTACTGTGTTTCCCCCTGAACCAAGGAAAGACCACTCTGCCACATCTGCACATTTTTTCAAATGAATCTACCTACTATTATTTGTTAACTGCACGATTGAGAAAATCAGTCATCAACTGACTAGCTATAAATAGTTACACTCTAGAATTCAAATGATAGAATGCATTAAATAATCCTAATCATGGTAACCATCGAGTAGATGCTAATCTACACCAAACTGTCCCCATTTTATTCAAGATTGAACAGGCCGTGTAGAATTCCATCTCTGAATCCTGATTTACAAGTCTTCAGTACTGCGTCTCTTAATTTACTCTTCCATAATGTCCTCGTCTGTCACTATTACCAGAATTTAAGTAGCGTCATGTATCAAACATGTTTTCCCTTTGATGAAGAACAATACCGATAAAATGCTGGCACTCAGTTATCAATAATGTCTAGCGGAACACACATCCCACGTTGCGAGTTCGGCTCAAACGGACATTCCTTTTATAGAAGAAAGATACATAAGAAATAGGAAGCTAATTTATACTTGAAAAGTCATTATTGCTATATACTATAATAAATGGAGATTAAGAGAATGAAACATAGAAGTAGGTCTGAAATAATTGGAGCAATTCTTGAAGCGGCGAATGGAGGCGGGGCTACCAAGACGACAATTATGTATAAAGCGGTATTATCTTATGATCTGATGAAACAGCATTTAGTATTTTTAGCTGAAAATGACATGATAGAATATGAACAGGGCATGATGACGTATAGAACGACCGAAAAGGGGATGCGTTTACTTCAACTCTATAACAACATGAATGAAATGGCCCCTCTATCCGTGATGACAAAAAGAGAAGAATAGAAATTATTGTGATAAACTATCTCTGACAGATCGATAGCATTGATCACCGCAATGTAATGCGCCAACAAGAGAGGAGACAGAGTTGACATATTGCTATAAACCCTCTTCATTTATTAGCGGCAGTATTTTATTAACAATTATGTTTTCATGATCCGCCTCCAAGTCCAGTGATACCATCAAGATCGGATATTCTTTACTTTCCAAGGATATTGTGACACGCTTAAGCTTTTGATACAAGGTAAATGAATATATTGGCTTACCAAGTTTTGATTCGTAATCTTTACGTGTTTTCATCCTTAGAACAGACTCTATGGCAAAGATTTCTACTTCCCGTGGTGTAAGTAGAGGAACTAGTCCGGCCCTATAGCATGATACCAACTGGTTCCCCATTTTATTGGGAATCCCTACAAACCTGATCGCTGCATCAGTTTCAAGGATTCGTTTGCACAAGTTATGTAGAACTTGATTTTCGGCCCTCATACGAAATCTGTGCGCCAAGTCCTATTTAGATTTATGACTCCGTTCTGCAAGACCTCTCACTTAACCAAAAAGTCACTAAAGAATACGAATCGCGTACAGACCATCAGTTAAGTATTGACATTGACTTTACGGAAATTGGCTTCCTCTAGACAACAATGAAAGGGATTAGAAAAGCAAGCTTAGCTAATGTCGGAATCCAAGGGATCATCTTGGCTCACAAGACAAAAAAATCTACAAAAGAGAGAAGGTTAGTATTCCTTACTACCTTCATATTAGGTACGTTTATGGTCTGAAGAACTGTTGCTGAGGTACCGAGAAAAATGAAGTCCACGCCTTTGCTAGATTGCTATTGAATTCCAGTATTGCGTCGGTTGTTCTGGCATATATTCTGATATTATCTCGTGCTGCATCCAAGCTGTTAACAGCTACTTGATTGTTTACTTGAACTGTCTTTACAATATTGTTTGCAATTTCATTTGTTTGGTTACTCAACTGTTCTATATATTGACCCGCAAAAGGCAGGTTAAGGCTAAAGCCTTTAGCATCTGCTACATTTTTTTGTGCCGCCAAAGTATTTTGAACTGTATTTTTGACGGCCTGTATGTAATCTAGTTGGAGATTGGATATTGATTGAGAGTACTGAGGCTGAGCTTTTGCAACTTCATCTACAACTCTAGTAATGCTCTGATTTATTGTCTCGTATAGCCCATTGGTTGAGCGAGCTTTTGAAGATGTCGAATTGTTGTCTTTAGACATGGCATTGGTTATACCCTATGCGTATATAAACTTTGGTGATAAAAGGTATTTATTACCATACCAAGGCAATAAATCACTAGATTCTTAGATTCGATAGGCCCTTCTATTTCGTGGAAACATGATAATTAATTCGGAGCAGAACTAACCTGGGCTAATCCCCGATCGATATGGAATAGTATTTCGGTAAAGGCCGGTGGACCGGAGGTAATAGTGTGCGAAACAAGGCAAAGTAGCTTTGAAACATAAATAAACTAATGATCCTAGATCTCTGTAGAGGGAAAGAATTAGATCTCACTAACACGTGACGAGAGATCTATTCGATTGTTATTAATTTTATGATTTAATGGTTGTCATCAGCTGCGCGGTATTATAGTGAGAGCAAATAGCGAAAACTATCTACTATCCTGCTGCTCTCTGATATTAATCACTTTAGATATTGAAAATTCATGTTCAGTGATTGCCTTTTTACTATCAATGTTGTATAGTTCTGCCGACTCTGAAAGTATCTTTTCAAAAGCTAATTTATCTACTTCTATACTGATTGGAGGGTTAAACCCATGTTCTTTGAAATAGTTTGCCAAAGCAATTATTCCATCGGTCAATATGCTTTTATTTATAATGTTCTCTGACATGCAGTCCCTTATCTTGAGATCCACCACTACTAGATAATAACGCTTTCACCGACATATCCTCTGTTCTCATAGCAAAATTAGTTATTTATTGTTGTTTTTCTAAAAATAGCATTAAAAATTCGATACTGCTCCTTATTCAAAATTTAGCAAACAGCAGAATCTTATCTTATTTACATTTTTCATGATAGATCTGATGATAGATCACAATTAGAATAACTCTAAATACATACATATACTTGCCGCGCATATGCGATAACCAGCGAGATAATAACAATTGTCAACCAAGCAATCTTCCATTGATAAACCAATGATTCTAATAAATAAGCCATGGATAGGAGAAGATGAAAAGCGAGAGGTTATTAACGCCCTAGACGAGAACTCTCTTACTTCAGCCGCAAAAGACGGTGGAAAGAGAGTGCGAGAGTTGGAATCTCTTTTACAGGATTACTTGAACGTCAAAAATGTTGTATCGATAAATTCTGGAACTTCTGCTTTACTTGCTGCATTGATAGCGGCGGATGTAAAAATTGGGGATGAAGTTCTATTGCCATCGTTTACCTTTGTAGCGACCGCAAATTCCATCTTAGCTGCTGGTGCAAAACCAGTATTTGTTGATGTTAACAAATACGACTATACGATCGATGTGTCAGACTTGAAAGCAAAAATCACAAAGAAAACCAGGGCAATTGTTCCCGTTCATTTGTACGGACATCCCTCTGATATTGATGAAATCGCTGAGGTGGCCGAGACAAAATCAATTAGTATTATTGAGGATGCATGTCAATCACTCGGATCTACATACAACAATATCCAAACGGGAACTTTTGGCAGTATGGGATGTTTTAGTTTTTATGCTAGTAAAGTCATGACCTCTGGAGAAGGTGGTGCTGTGGTGACTAACGATGATAGCATTGCCGAGAAATTAAAGATGATCAGAAATCATGGGATGGTGGAGGGGTATGACACCCGCATCTTGGGTCTGAACTTAAGACTACCAGAAATAAGTGCTGCAATAGCTAAGACTCAAATGGGCAAGCTCAGAGAGATGCTAGGTTTAAGAAGACGAAACGCAGAGATGCTTACTACGCTGATTTCTGAAGTTGCAAATGAAAATGGAATAATACTACCGAGAGAGAATCAAAGTAAGAGATTCAATTGGTATCTCTATACTATTGCCATTACAAAGGATAATCTCCGTGATAAGATCCAAAAGAAGATGACACTAAATGATAAGATTGGAGCCACAGTGTATTATGATCCACCAGTCCACAAGACTCCATATTATGAGGGGATTATGGCATCTGGAACAGGTCCCCAACGATCTTCTGTGATGGGGTTACCAAACACGGAATGGGCGAGCAAGCATGTTTTGTCGTTACCAATACATCCTATGGTCACACCGGAGGGACTCGAACGTGTTGCCAATAGTCTTAAGGGCGCAATTTAATCCCATTTATTCCCTTAAACAGTTCTAATAATATATTTATACATATTTGCTTACGATTTATGCAACCCAAGTTGAGTTGACCTAAAGTGAGATTGATTATTTACACAGGCAAAGGCGGCACTGGCAAAACAGTGACGTCCTGTTCCACAGCAATCAAATTAGCAGAGTCTGGCCATAAGACTTTGATCATCTCTTCAGATCCTGCACACACTTTGAGTGACGCATTCATGATGCCTGACATTGGTTACCAAGTACAGGAAATTCTTCCAAGATTAGATGTACTTCAAATAGACCCAGTAACTGAAATGAGAAAACAGTTCGATACCACGCTATCTTATATGGCATCTATCTTTTCAGCAAAAGGAATTGATGAGACACTTGCCTATGAAATTGCTATGTTACCTGGGATGACACAGTTGTTCTCTCTGTTAAAGGTAGAGGAGCTAGTCAAACAGAAGCGATTTGATGTTATTGTCATTGACATGCCAGCTTCTGGTGAAGCGTTAAGATATTTGTATTTTCCCAGGTTAGTAGGAAGCATCGGAAGAAAAATGGCAGGACTCTTGGGGATGTTTAGTGGGGTCACAAGAATTTTTCAGGCCATGACAAAAAATCCTATACCTACTAAGGGCAATACTAAGGTCGAAGCCGACTTACTGAGTAGGATCCAAGATTTGTCTGAAATCATTCAGAACAATGACACCACAAGTATCAGGTTAGTTGTTAATCCGGATACGTTTAGCATAGAAAATGCAAAAAGAGCATTAATGTCCGCTAGTCTCTTTGGTATTAATGTAGACTTGACTATCATAAACAAAATCATGTCACATCAAACCTCTGACACGTATTATGCAAACTGGGCGGCTTTTCAAGAGGGGAAGGTGGAAGAAGCAAGAGCAAATTTTTATCCCCTTCCATTGAAGGAAATCCAACTTCACGATACTGAGTTGAGAGGACTGGAGATGTTAAGGAGAAATGGCGAATTACTTTTTGAAAACGAAGATCCCTCACAAATATACTACCGAGGCAAAGCTATCACATTTAAAACGGAAGAGAACTCATTACGTATGACAGTAAAAGTGCCATTTACTGAAAAGGATGATTTTGATCTGGAGCGTCATGGGGATCAACTTACGATTAAGGTGAAAAATCCTGTTGGATATATAGCCAACATCGTCCCTTTGCCAACAGCCGTACTAACCATGAAGTTGGTAAAAGCAAAGCTTAATGGTGATGAATTGAACGTCCTGTTTACCAAGGGCACATAACCGTCACCTATTATCTAATTTGAACAAGAACAATAGTTAACTGTAGGGGACTCTAATTCAAGAAAACTAAAGACCTGAGAGCAATTAACTTTTTTATGCAGACGACTCTATTATACAAATTGAACGGGTTTCGGAGCTTTGGAATTAAATTAGATCGAGAAATCTAGGCTTGTTTGGAACCATAAGGGTAAGCTGTCAAGGTAATTGGAGGCAAGGCCAATAAGGGAAAATAAAATACCTTTTCAATCAGCGGAACGTGATCTTGGCTGACTTGATCACCAATACTGAGCCACATACAGTTTATATAATATGTAACTTGATAACTGTTAGATAACTATGCCAATTGATCCAGACTTTCCGAAAAATCACCAAGTAATAGGCAAACATAGCCTGTCAGATGGAGAACACTATCATTATGTATGGGGCCCAGGGAAACTCCAGGAGGCAGCAGAAAACGAAGAAGTAAAGGCAGCTTTTTCTGCAAGAAATGAAGAGCAGGTGCCGCTTGGAGCTCACGGTACAATGGTGGCAGTCGATTGGGATGCTTGTGTTGCTGATGGTGCATGTATTGAAGCTTGCCCAGTTCAGGTATTTCAGTGGTATAGGACTGAAAATGATGTACCTCCAGTTGAGATGGCTACTGTTACTAGCGCAGGAACGGGAAGCACTGTTAAGGATGAGCGCAAGGATTATACTGATAAGGCTGATCCAATCAGAGAGCACGATTGCATTTGGTGCATGGCTTGCGTATCAGTTTGCCCTCCACAAGCAGTCAAAGTAGATCAGTCTAACCTTGAATTCCATGAAAAGGCATCCGGCACGTTTAATGAGGCACTTTCAAAAGGTAGCGCTCCTCCACCGCACGCACATTAGCTGCATCATCTCTTCCATCAATTTTTCTTTATTTTTTGGGTAGATAATTAGCTAAAGGTATGTTTGATCGATAATATCCCCATGGTTATACCCGTATTATAGTTGCCAGGGTTGTTGCGAGCAACACTCTCTTTGAATAAATAGGTGATTTTAATTCTCAAAATGAAAGTGCTATCGACCTCAATTTGGTAGTGTGAGATCCTATCCTGTAGGTTGCTGTGCCGGGAACAAGGATGGTGCCTCTGTTTTATGTAGCTATATTAAAACGTGGAATCTGCTTTATTATATAGGAAAAGACTTTACTTTTCTAATCCTAAACTACATTCGTATTGGGGTTTTAGTGATAGGCAAAATATATTATCCTACACTATCATTCTTTCCAACGCGATTGAAGGCTTCACATCCTAAATGTTAAATTACCCATGTCGTTCATACGAAAAAATGCCCGTAATTGGAGATTCCTACATGGGTATGTTTTTACCCATAGATATTGCGGTAAGGATCGGGGATTTCATCAGTGGGAAACTAAGCTTTCCAATTATGCGCAATGAAGAGATAATGGGAGTATTTTACATATTTGGAAAAGACCATGGAATAAAAGGACAAACTGAAATTTTGTCAGCAACGAACCTCGCTAAGAGGACAATTGAGCAATTAGGCAGAGATGTGAGATCGTTTCACAATATGCCAAACAAATTGAAATCTGATTCAGTTAGAGAGGACTATATGAGAAGAGTGTTCCAGATATCGATCGAGATCCAACAAGTCCCTTCAGAGAGAAAACCCGAATTGACCAAACGGATTGCGGGAGACCCTGCAATTTTAACCAGCTGTTTCGCACAACATCTTGCACACTACCAGAAAGATTATTTTTTTGAGTTTTTTCAACCATTCAGGAAAAACGACCTTCCTCCGATACATTTGGCCAAACTTGAAGGCAGAATGTTATTGCTCGGGTTCAACGTAAAGAACCGAAAGGCGCTTCCTTATGAAAGCTCACTTACGCCTTTCATTCATTGGCTAGATAAGTTCATCTAGCAAGTCAAAGGTTTGAAGTGTAATCAATAACCTTAACCATGTTCTTAACATCAAAGACCATTACTTCCTTTGGAAGGTTGATGTTGAGAACATTTTCAGCAGGAGGCTTAAAGCGTAGTACATGAATCAGGCTACCTTCCTTTCCCAAAAGTTTTCCTTTTCGCTTTTCCATTCGGATCTCTGAATTGAATAACGCATCAAATGAAAAAAAGTACGTGCCCCCCCACAGATTAATTGAATATTCCACACTGTAATAGGGGATTGAAAATCTTGGGAAATTTAGGTTACTTGAAGAATGAAGATTTTCTCCTTGATCATACATTCTTTTGTGAAAATCATCTATAAAGGGGGTACGGGAGAATACCGCTGATCTAATGGACTTTCTGAATAATAAGGCTGCGTACTTTTCGAACTCGACATCAGGTAGAGTTGAGGGACCATATCGTGCATCATCATGCAAGCTAATTTTTCTGTTAACAAGAAACCTTTCAGAACTTTCTATCATCCGACGAATGTTTTCTACAAATTGTTGTTCATTACATTCGTACAAAGGCATTAGTTTTTCACTCTGTCTATGATGCTTGAAATAGTGTGATTGGATCCACATATAGTGATTACAGGATCCTTGGGATAAGCATCTCCAATTTCTTCAGAAACGCTTATTGTCTCTTCTTTGTTTACATATAACATTTTCTTCCAGAACTTGCCATCTGCGACTATAGTGCTAGAGCCTACGCACTGAAATCCGATCTCTGAAAGATTAGCTTCGACCTCTTCAATCGGAGCATAAACAAAAATTGATTTCAACTGCTGATTATGTCGCATTGGCTATAATTACAACTATTAATATATTTATTATTTGTCCTGAGTCAAATGAGTTTTAGAGTTTAGGGATTTTGAAAATGTTTGTTGTATCATTAAAGCTTGGAAAATTATGGATAGCGAACCAAATAAATCTAGCAACAATTATCTAGTAGTAGCAGAACTCAAGATTAAGAATAATTCTCTTTGTCAGAAGTAAAGCTATCTTGGTCGCAGGATATTCGGAACGAAATCCCGGACGTTAACAAGGGGATAAAGAAATTACCAGATGATACCCTTAAAAATTCGAACTTACTTTTTCGTTCGGACAATCTGATTGCAATGCAATATCTGATTAAGATGGGTTTCGCTGAGAAGATTGACCTTATCTACATTGATCCCCCTTTTTTCAGCAATGAGAATTACTTCCGGAGGAAAAAAAACTCTAATCATGTTGCATTTTCTGATATTTGGAGAGGGGAGTTGAGTGAGTATCTGGACATGATATACCCTCGGCTTTGCGCTATGAAGCGTTTGTTATCCAAATCTGGTTCCATCTTCATTCACCTTGATTGGCATGTCGTACATTATGTAAAGGTAATTATGGATGAAATATTCAGACCAGAGAATTTTCGTAATGAAATTATAGTCAAGAGAGGTCGAATAAAAAATTTGTTATACCAGTTCAATTCTATCGACAAAATGCACAATTCTAATGATTCCGTCCTTTGGTATTCTAAAACCCCCAATACAAGGTATCCCCCTCCTCTTGTTGAGCATGTATCTGAATCAAAGTGGATGGGGTTTTGGAGTAATGTTGACAGACCTACAATGAGGTATGAAATATTCCGCTATACGCCTGAAAGAGGACAATGGAAATGGTCCAAAGAAAGAGCATCAAAGGCAATAGGAAACTATGATGCTTACAAACGAAAATTTTACCCTCTCCCCCTAACCCAGTACTGGGAGAAGACGGGGAAAAATAAGGAGTTTATTCGGAAGCGGGACGGAGTAAAATATCCGGAATACTGGATTCCTAAGAAGACTCACAAAATTCTTGATAATATTTGGACAGATATTGAGTCCTATGACTATTCAACTGGTTATGGGACACAAAAACATACTGCGCTGTTGGAAAGGATAATTGAAAAATTTTCCAAGCCAGGCAATCTTATCGCAGATTTCTTCTGTGGCTCCGGTACTACGCTAACGGTTGCCAGCAAATTGAGTAGACAATGGATCGGCTGCGATTCTTCCTCAATCGCAATAAACGTTACAAAAAAAAGAGTTAAAGATTACGATTTTAGAACACTTATGCTATAGAATCATTCGACTGATTGATATGTAAACACAGAACGCATCTTGAATCAATAGTCTGTTGTATGCAGGGAAATTGTCTCTGGTATCCTGTGAGGTTCTCCTATATTCCATAACGTACATTAAAGAGATCAGATACTACATGAAATGTGAGCCATCAAACGAAATCAGAATACGAGAGCCTCTTGAAACGCCTAACAGGCAAACTAAATAATACCTCTAGGAAGGAGGCTTCAAGACTTGAAATTCCCCCACCCCAGATTATCTGGATTGGCCAACGCACCATATTTAGGAATTTTATGGAATTTCCAAAGGCACTCCGAAGAGACCCGGAAAAATTATTGCTTTATCTTAATAAAGAATTAGCGTCTGCTGGTTACATTGCCGGAGAGAGAGTAATTTTTCTTGGACGTAAGGAACCATCATCTTTTGGAACGCTAATTGACCGATATGTCAAAGAATACGTTATATGTCCTGTTTGTGGCAGTCCTGACACAAGGACTGAGAAGAATAAGAAATTAGGGTTTCTGTTATGTGAGGCATGTGGCGCAAGATCTTCAGTTAAAGGAAATTACGCTTAAGCGTATGCTCAAGTTAGTGCAACATAAACTTGCTAACTCTAAAGAATCCCATCTTTATGTCTAGAATATACTCATTGTTTTACTTCTTTAACTCAGTAATTTGATTATTTTGACAATGGGTTCTAAGTATTATAGCAAGATACTATCTCAACGATATGACAGCCTTGTCACTACATCAAGAAACCTCAACAACGTCTAGTACTGAAAATAACTTCAGTACTGGCCAGAGTTGGGGAGCCTTAAGAAAGGCGTGGAAAGGATACAGGATAGCAAAGGTTCATAACGACAATACAAGGATGACGGAATATGCTAACAAAATTAGAAAGATCCAAGGAGAACTTAACATTAATGTCGCATCCTTTCCAAATCTGGGGATTGCCTAGTCCCAACTGTTTTTTATTTTAACCAGATTCCGTTTTTACCCATAGACGTTTCCTACAGTATTGTCCGATTCTGAGAGATGCTGCGTTATTCTCGACTCAATCTGGGCCTTAGGCAGGGCACCGATTATAACATCGACAGCCTTTGAGTTCCTTAGGATTATCATTGTTGGGATGCTTTGAATACCGAAATACTGTGCAACCGTTTGATTCTCATCAATATTCAGCTTTCCAAAAACCACTTTCCCGCGATATTTACTTGCTAATTCCTCTATTATTGGAGAAATCATTCTACACGGACCGCACCAGGGGGCCCAAAAATCGATCAGCATGAGAGGGTATTTAGACACCTCTTCCCTGAAATTCATATCAGTAAGAACGACTGGTCTAATTTTGCTATTCATATCATCTCTTATCATAGCGCTATTCCGCATTTCTAACAATTTTCTTTGTTTGATTGCTTGGATTTCTTCATCCTCGTCGTCACGATTCATTGGCCGAGACTCTAATCATACGCGCAATAATAATATTTCTGGCAGGATGTAGACCACAATTATAGGTTTCAAGTTTTCTCCTTCAAATATGTGTGGAATTGCCATCCCACTCATAGATATTCTCCATTCATAAAATGTTTTACATAATTTATGCTCGGATATTTGTCCCTCTATACCGATATGATATTATCTGGCCGTTGCTAATTTGTGATGACAAATTAAATTGAATAAAAAGGAGAGCATTGGTGGCCACCAAAGGGGGGGCAATAGCTGAGATTAGAGGATCCCAACAACAAAGAAGGAAAGGAGAGAGAAGAACAGAATACAAACGATGAATTAGAAGTGGATCATCTTACAGATGAAGATGACAAACAAGATAACAAGTTGGAACTAATTCAATTAAATGAGCAACTCAGGAAGGCAAGAGAGTCTGCTGACGATAGTCTTAATAAATTAAAGTACATGATTGCAGACTTTGACAATTACCGAAAACAAACTGATAAGCAGGTTTCTTCCAAGATAGAAGCCAGTAAGGCTGAGCTCTTACTGAAGTTCTTGAATATCCGGGATGATTACCTCAGAGCACTTGATATGATAAAAAATGAAAAACCAGATGCAGTAATTATTGAAGGGTTGTTAGGGATTCTAAAGAACTTCGATAACCTTCTTAGCTCAGAAGGGGTCATAGAAATAGAATCGGTGGGAACACCCTTTGATCCAAACGTTCATGACGCCTTTAATTTCAGATATTCTGATCGGCATCCAGAGAACACCGTTACGAACGAGATTCGTAAGGGCTATATGTATAACAACAAGGTTCTAAGACCCAGTCTTGTCGAAATCTCCAAAAGGATAGTTAAAAATACCGTTAATGCTACAGAAACCCTAGAAAAGGATAGTGATGCTTAGATATGGGAAAAATTATAGGGATTGATCTTGGAACTAGTAACTCAGCCGCGGCAGCAATGATTGGTGGAAAACCATCGATCATACAAGCAGCTGAAGGAACTTCAGTTGGGGGAAAAGCCTTTCCTTCCGTAGTTGCTTTTACCGGTGATGGGCAACTTATTGTAGGTGAACCCGCAAGACGCCAAATGATATCAAATCCCGAAGGTACAGTCCTTGCAGCAAAGCGCAAGATGGGAACCGATTTTAAGTTTAATGTCTTTGGTAAAGAGTATACTCCTCAGCAGATCTCAGCGTTTATTCTTCAGAAAATAAAGAGGGATGCTGAGGCATTTCTTGGCGAAACTGTCGATAGAGCAGTGGTCACAGTGCCCGCCTATTTCAATGACAATCAAAGGCAGGCCACAAAAGATGCTGGGGAAATCGCGGGGTTGCAGGTAGTCAGAATTATCAACGAACCTACAGCTGCTTCGCTAGCATTCGGGTTAGATAAGGCACAAAAGGACCTTAAGATCATGGTGTTTGATTTTGGAGGTGGGACCTTGGATGTTACAATAATGGAAATGGGGGGCGGAGTGTTTCAGGTCAAAAGCACCTCTGGGGATACTCAGTTAGGGGGGACTGATATGGACAATTCGCTTGTAAATTACGTTTTAGATGAATTTAAGAGACAATCTGGATTAGATATTAGAAATGACAAGGCTGCAGTGATGAGAGTTAGAGAGGCTGCTGAGAAGGCAAAGATAGAACTATCAAATGTTGTCACAACAGAGATCAACTTGCCGTTTCTTGCATACGATGCCACTACAGGTCCAAAAAACCTTGTTCTTAATCTATCTAGAGCTAAACTAGAGGAACTTGTCAGATCAATAATTGAAAAATGCAAGACAGCTATTATGCAGGCACTCCAAGACGCGAAAATGTCACCCCCTGATATTGATAAAATTATACTTATTGGGGGTCCTACCAGAATGCCAATGGTAAGGCAGTTCGTTGGGACCGTAATGGGAAAGGAACCAGAACGTGGTGTAGACCCTATGGAAGCCGTGGCAATGGGAGCAGCCATACAAGGGGCCATTATAGCTGGTGATGTCTCAACTGATATTCTCCTAGTTGATGTCACCCCTTTGACATTGGGTGTAGAAGTACTGGGAGGCTTAAAAGAAACATTGATTGAACGGAATACTACAATTCCTACCAAAAAGAGCAAGGTTTTCACAACTGCTGCCGATTACCAGACAGCAGTTACTATTCATGTTGTACAGGGTGAAAGACCCATGGCTGCTGATTGTGTTTCACTTGGTATGTTCAATCTTTCGGGTATTCCGCCGGCTCCAAGAGGTGTACCACAAATCGAGGTGACATTTGATATCGATGCAAACGGAATTCTTAATGTAACGGCGAAAGATCTGGCCACATCAAAGGAAGCGAAGATCACAATAACTGCCAACGCAAAACTGTCAAAGGATGAAATTGAGAAGCTGAAGAAGGAGTCTGAACAGTTCGCTGAGGCCGATAAGAAGAAAAAGGAAGAGGCTGAAGTTAAGAATGAGGCAGATAATCTGGTCTATTCAGCAGAAAAATTGGTAAAGGAAGATTTGAAGGATAAAATAAAGCCGGAACAGGTTGAGCGAATTAATAAGGCATCGCAGGAGCTTCGGGATGCTATCTCATCCAACAGTATCGAAAGTATTAAGACTAAAACACAAGAACTCAAAAACGTTCTAAGTGAAGTAAGTACGGAGGTATATAGGACAGCAAGTGCAGCACCTTCTGCGGGTGCTGCAGGTAGCAGCGCCGGACCTACTGTGGATGCTGGGACTACAGAAGGTGCGGCTGGCTTCTCAGGAAGCGGTGGTCCAGCGGGCAGCGCGTCTACTCCCCCCTAAATACTTTTTTACACCAAAACTAAAATGATTATTACCAAGGGCTTTCGGATATGAGTAAAAGAGACTACTACGAAGTACTAGGTGTCGCAAAGGCTGCTGGTAAGGATGAAATCAAAAGTGCATATAGGAAGCTAGCATTGCAGTACCATCCAGATAGGAACAAGTCTGCTGGTGCAGAAGAAAAATTTAAGGAAATTTCTGAAGCATATGCAGTATTATCTGATGATGAGAAGAGAAAAAGATATGACGTCTATGGTCACGTTGGCACAGAAGACGCGTTTAGGGGCTCAGAGGCAAACTTTGACGAGGTTTTCAGAGACATTGGGTTTGGTGGTTTCAGAGACATTTTTGAACAAATATTTGGTGGCCGTGGGGGATTTGGTGGTATTGGAGGTGGAAGTGACCCCTTTGGTTTTGGGTTCAACTTTGGTGGCTCTAGGAGGAAGGGCCGAGACATCCTCTATGATGTTGAGCTTTCACTAGAGGAGGTCTTAAGAGGGAGAAAAGATGAGGTTGAGATACCTAAGCTTGAGAACTGCGGAAATTGTAACGGGAGCGGAGCTGCACCTGGGACAAAGCGGAGAAAATGTAATGTATGTAATGGTCAGGGCCAAACGAGGCGAGTGTATAGTCAAAACAGATTCTCCACATTTGTATCGTTAGAGCCATGTCAAGCATGTCGAGGTCAAGGTGAAATAATAGATAAGCCATGTAATGTATGTAATGGTTCTGGTAAGGTTAGAAAAACTAAGAAATTGAAGTTAGAAATTCCATCAGGTGTTGAAGACGGGATGACACTTCAGTTACGAGGTGAAGGAGAACCATCTGAGAGTGGTAGTGCAGGAGATTTACTAATACGGGTTCATGTTAAACCACACCCACGATTTGAAAGATTGGAAGACGGACATTTGCTTCACAATCTTGATCTTCAATATACTGATCTTGCCCTCGGAACCGACCTACGTGTACCTACTCTTGATGGAAACGAAAAAATAAAGATTCCTGCTGGTACGCAACCAAATACAATCTTCAAAATTAGAGGCAAAGGGTTGCCTCGCTACGGTAGTTACGGCAAAGGGGACCAAATGGTAAGGGTAAATGTAAAGGTACCTACTACCTTGACTGAGGCAGAAAAATCGCTTCTAAAGCAGCTCGACAAGCAATTGAAATATGAAGCAGAGGATATAAGACAACACATTTAGGAATTATCAGTCCTTGATTATTGGGCTATAATTTATTGACAACTCAGAGCAAGCATAAAAAAGCTCGAACAATTTGGCAGGCCGATGATTACTTATCATGCTAATAATGAACTTGCTTCAGGTCGACTGTCAGACCGAGCCCTTAATTAGGGAATCAATTCTACATATGCCCATCAGATTTTATTTATCAAGCCTTGGCATAAAAACCGGATTTTCTTTCATAAATCTGACCGTTTTGCATCGCCTTCTTAATATAACTAGTTGCTTCGTCCTCTGTAAATTTGCCTGTTTTTACCAATTCATATACAAAGTTTTTTTCTTCAACGTCATTCTTGTCTTCTCCAGACAGCCCGTTAAACACATCCATGAAAACCTTCAATTTTGAAACCTCGCTATGAGGCTTTCCATGGAGGACTCCTAGATCTACCTTTCCGGTATTAACATCCACTCCTGCTGTTTCTAACATGCGCTGTATAAGGTATATTGCACGCTCGGCGTCGTCCGGTTCGACTTTGTCTTTTAATAACAATCTCGCCCGGGCAGTGGCGAGTCTGACCAACCCTTCAAGCTGCCTAGGAGTAACGGTGATCATTCCTTCAGACTCCACATTTCTCATCTTCATATAATAATTTCGGATCAGGTTTATTGCTTCACCAGTTAATTCTGGTTCTTTCTGTTTCGAGAATGCAAGGTATTTACTAAAAAGATCAATATCTATAACTGGCTGGGCAGCGTGTTCTGAGTCACGATAGATTTCTAAAATATGACTCGCAATACGACTGTCCTTCTCTCTTTCAGGTGTATCTCTTACTACATATACGAGATCAAATCTGGTCAATAATGGAATCGGTAAATTGACATTTTCCGTTATATTTTTAAAAGGATCATATTTTCCATACAACGGGTTTGCAGCTGACAGAATAGATGTTCTTGCATTCAGGGTGGCAACAATACCCCCCTTTGCCACTGAGCAGGTTTGCTGTTCCATGACTTCATGCAGCGCGGAACGATCCTCAGGCTTTAACTTGTCGAACTCATCGATGCACACCAAGCCTTGGTCTCCAAGTACCACAGCTCCTGCTTCCAACATCATAATACCTGTCTTATCCCTTATGACTGCCGCAGTTAGACCTGCAGCAGTGGAGCCCCGGCCGGAGGTATAGAGTCCTCTTGGTGCAATCTTAGCTGCAAATTTTAGCATTTCTGATTTTGCAGTGCCTGGGTCACCTACTAAGAGTACGTTAAGGTCTCCTCTGCGAGTTGTCCCATCTCCTAATTTTTTTGTGACAGAACCAACTATTAGCAGCAGAATTGCTTCTTTGATTACCTCATGACCGTATACATGGGGAGCAAAAGAAGCAATTAGCTTATCATATGCGTCTGGCTTTGCGGCGATAGATAAGATGTTCTTTTCATCTTCCGTACTAATTGCAATTCTTTCCACCGTTCTGGTATCCTTATTGCCAGCTCTACCTCCTAGATATTCGATATTATTTCCCTCCATTCGTAGTCTGAACAGACTTGCTTTAATATGAGGCGCAAGTTGTTCTTGCTCTATTCTAACTATACCAGTCAACATTACTCTGTCACCTGGACGACATTGGTCAACAAGGTCCCCCATTACGGTGACTTCGACATAATGAGGAAGCTGTCCTGCAGGCAGATCTTCAGGCAGCTCTTGAAGTCTTACCATTTGGAAATCTGTGAATGAACTATTCTCTGGATCCATTTCCAACTCTTTTTCGGAACAATTTATACATCTAAGTGGTCTCCTCATAGCTAATCCCTTTAGTTGGGCTTCATTTATCGCACTGCAATTCAGACACTTGTAGCCGATCTTTTTTGCCAGAGGTTTTACTTCGGAAGACCTGACCACCATACCAGAAACTCCAACTAGCTTATCAATAATATCAGCATTAATCTCTCTCAATCCTTTTTGGACTGTATAATTTCCTATTCTTACTCTAACCTTTTCTCGGATTTCCTCTTCGTAATCAGGATGTATTTCCTTGAGAATTGAAAGTACTGCTCCATTGAACGCTTCAAACATCTCGTCAGGATTGTTAGTTATCTGTTTCGCAAGCTCAGGAATGAAGTTGTCAAAGTCGATATAATCTATTGTTAGAGAAACCAAATTAGAAGCCATCAAGTGATTAATCTTGTCAAAGTATTTGTAATTCCCTTCTCTATCTTTAAAGGCACGTAGAAAATTTTCAAGATCATTTGTTAAAGCTGCGGTCGTTTGCTGCTCAGCCAAGATTCTTTATCACCCGATTTTTAAACAGTACAGACGAATCGTGAATGAGTAAGTACAATTCGCATTCCTCGGTCGATAGCTTTTCTTTTAGCTGTGCCGAAAGAGGAGAGGCAGCAGCTAATTTGACAATCTTCTCCAGTCTCGAAGATACAAAAGAGTTCAGCGAGACAAGTATATTTTCTTTTTCTCGGTCTCTCAATCCCTCATAATAATCATTCACTCGAACATAAAAATCGGCATCAAGGTTGGATAAATCGTGAGGCTTTGCTATTCTTTCGCGATTAAATGCTCTGGAAACATAAGTAGAAATGTCATGGTCTTGAAGCTGGATGTCTTCATGCTGTATTAGTATCTTGGCCATCCACCGTGGTATAGAAGAAATATCACCTTCTTTTGCATCTAAGGACAGGCCGCCTACTGTAGCCTTTACATCTTTTTGAAAAGTTACTCGGATATCTTCCATCATGTACTCAATATATTGAACTCCCTGGACAACATTTATCCTGCTTTCTAGAGATGGAAGATCTGTATTCATGCGGCTATCTCTTGCACGATCCTACCTAATTAATTATATCTTTTACAAGGATAACTTTTCTTAACAGTCTAGCTGCGCTAAATGAATTAGGGAGAGTAATTTTTGTGACCCGCTTATATTGAGACACAAGGATCCAGTTACTTGACTAGCTTTATAGTATCCAGCGATTGTTACCTCAATCATAGACAATTCTGGACCACACAGCTTCTTTAAAAAACACGGTGAACACTTAGCCTCATCGGATCCACCCTCGACGGGATAATATAGGGGCATGGTATTCACGAACATAGACTAGTGACTACATTAGCAGGTTTCATGCTCAGTATTCCACAATGATGGAGTCAGTATATTTATAGAATGACATGGCTTTTCATAGGAGGTCCTGATGATCACCGCATAAATTCAATTAGGACGTATTAAATATCATAAACCTTATTATGACTTGAATTACATTCAGATGACCTTACGTAGATGCCTCCTACAAGTAGTGACTTGTCAAGATTAATGTGGGTTGAGAAATATCGTCCTACTACTTTGAATGGAATAATTAATCAGCGAGATGTTGTTAATGGTCTTAGTAATTTCGCAAAAAACCCAGATGCATTCCCGCATATCCTACTTTCTGGACCACCGGGGGTAGGTAAAACTACCTTGGCTCTATGTCTTGCTAGAGAATTACTAGGAGAATTCTGGCGTTCAGATACACTTGAATTGAATGCTTCTGATGAAAGGGGAATTAAGATGGTCCGTGAAAGGGTAAAAGAATTTGCAGCCGTGATGAAGCTACCAACCGACAAAGAGAACAGGAAGATGTTCAGAATCATCGTTTTAGATGAGGCAGACGAAATGACATCGGAAGCGCAGACGGCCTTGAGAAGGATAATTGAAGACAGCTCCGTAACCACGAGATTTATCATAATTTGTAACTATCTTTCACAAATCATAGAGCCCATTCAAAGTAGATGCGTGGTATTTAGATTCAGGCGTTTGTCCAGAGAAGATGTTAATGATCATTTGAGATCCATTTGTGAGAACGAAGGAGTAAAATTTGAAGAAAAAGCCCTTTCAATGATATATGATGCCACATTGGGGGATCTCCGTCATTCTATTAATATCCTTCAGGCCTCGGCAGGAATGGGCATCGTTTCTACTTCTAATGTCACATCATCAATAGGTTTATCGGGCAAAGTAAAAGTTAAGGAAATTATTAAACTAGCCCTTAATGGAAAATTTTATGATGCCCGAATTAAACTGTTCGAATTAACTCAAGTATATGGAATGTCAGAAACCGATTTTCTAAAATACGCAAATCAAGAAGCCTACGATCTAAAAATTGATCGGCCAGATCAATTTGCCTCTTTGATGGCGGAATACGACTACCGATTGGCTTCGGGAGCTCATGCGGAAATACAATTGGTGTCACTACTTGCCCAATTGGGGAAACTCGGACGTAATCTTAAATAACTTTAAGAATCTCAGTTTTATTTCAGCATAAATCCAATTCCGATTTAATATTCTTCTTCAAACTCTTCATTTGATCCCTCCTCTTCGGCCTCTTCAAAATCATCCTCAAACTCTTCTCTTTCTTCAGCACTCTTATACGGAAGATCTGCTTCACCCGAGGCTCCACAGACCGGGCATTTAAATTCGATTGTTTGACCTTCGAGATCGAGTAGGAATTCCTTTGAGAATATCTCATCGCATTTTGAACAAACAAGCGTAGCCTGAATGTTATCCTGACTAAACTTATGGGATTGTATCCTGAAGATAGTTCCTGCCATTCTTCTGACCTATTGGAAATAGTCTTTTTTATAAGCCTTTGTCAAAAAGGGCCCACACAGACCCGATATAATCAAACAGCTCGCATTTCAGGCTTGGAAGTATAGATCAGTGCCAGAACATTATCTCGTAGCTGCTTCTCTTCAGCCATTATTCCACGATGACAGATGGTAACTATTAGACTATCGTTCTTGACTCCACGCATTTTCATGCAAAGGTGTTCGGCTTCAGCAATTACTAGTGCTCCCTTTATCTCACATCTCATGATTTCGTCAGCTATCTGCTTAGTTAGCCTTTCCTGTATTTGCATGCGACGGGCGTATTTTTCTACCAAACGAGCTAATTTAGAAATCCCAAACACCTTGCCAGAGGGAATATAAGCAATGTGTATTTTTCCATAGAATGGGAGCATATGGTGTTCGCACATACTATAAAATTCTATGTTCTTTGCGATTATTGCATCTGTTTCCTCACTGAAACTTACATCGAGTTCTGCGCTCATTCTGTAGCCGCCAAAAATTTCCTGATACATTTCAGCCATACGAGCTGGGGTCTGAATTAAGCCCTCTCTGTCTGGATTTTCGCCCAATTCAATCAGAAGCTGTCTGAGTAATTTTTGAATTCTTTTTGTTCTCCTGGCCGCACTTTTGATAGAATCGTGTACTGTCAAACCCTATTTATCTAACTCCTATAAATTTATGCAATTGCGGTACTATTCTAACCTCTTCATATAGGGGAAAAACACAATCATAAAAACTAAGCAGCTTGGACAAAGGGGGCTCACCAATACCATAGCTTGGTTGGATAACAAATCCAATTAAGTCGCAAGCCCTTGCATTTTCGAAGATATCCTTCACAAGACTTCTAAACTCTTCTAATTGAGTGGAGTTAGTGACCACTATTTTAATATACGTACTCTTGTGTTGCGAAATTGCCAAATTTAGGCATCTTATTTCATTATGCAATAAATTAAGATAGTTCTTGTGATCAACAACTTTGGAATCACTCATCTTGAACTCGATTTTGCAGATATCAATGTAGGGCAGGACCTCTGAGAATCTGAAAGAGTCAAAACATGATGATTCAATATAAGTTCTCAAACCTTTCTTTTGTTTCATGAATTTAGCGAGTTCAGCGACCGCTTCGTGCTGGATCAAAGGTTCACCACCGGTAAAATTGATTTTATATGTGCTAGGCTGAAGTAGTTCAATAATCAAATCCTTAACTTCACTTATAGAGTAGCTTTTGCCAGCGTTCATTCCGAGCGCATATGATGTATCGCACCACCAACATGTGAGATGGCATCCGGCCAATCTTACAAACATAGTTTTGGTCCCAAAGAAGGGACCTTCACCCTCTATGCTCGTGAAAATTTCGCTAAGCTTTATTCTGTTACTATTTATTTTTTGCATACTTTGTCAGATCCTCTAGCCCTGCCTTCCTAATTGCAACTTTCCTATTTATACACGATTCGCACCAACCGCAATGAAGATAACCTCCTCTGACTTTGGTTCCATTCGAATAGCAGCTCCAGGTCTGAAATACTTCATCACCCAATATTGAATATCCTATTTTGAGGAGTTGAGTCTTACTCAATCCCTGAAGGACAGGGGCCCATATAGTAATTCTTTTTCTCTTACCTAATTGCACCCCATCCTCTTCAGCCAAATTGACAACCGAAGTCATTGATCTAATAAACCGGGGACGACAGTCAGGATAATGTTGATCACCAACATGGGCTCCATATGCTACCACTGTAGCATTCAGGCTCAAGGCCCATGCAGAGGCTATTGAAATAAAAACAACGTTTCTAATTGGAACCACGAGACTGTAATCAAATCCTCTTGGCAAACGTTGGCTAGGATTCGTAAGTGCATTTGAGTTTGAGTAAAGTTGCTTCATAAATCCAATATCTATTATGTGATGATCTTTTACTTTCAAAAATCTAGCAAAATGCTCCGCAGCTCGAACTTCATTTTCTGCTCTTTGTCCATAATTATAGCTCAGAAAATAGAGCGAACATTTTTTTTCCTTTCCCAAATATGCCGCAGTGCAGATCGAATCAAGCCCTCCGCTTACAATACAAACCACTTTAGATGAAGCTTCTAATTCTCGAGTATCACGACTACTATATGCGTCCAACAAAGTTAATTGGAATTGTTGCATTAAGTAATATATCTACCCTTAAAAATCTACACCCTCAGTGATACACTCCCGCAGGAAGATATTGATAGATCACATTTGACGAAAATAGTGATTGACCAACATAGGTAATTATGCTGGGACAATTTTCAAGACAGACGCGTAGGAATTTTAAGGGGAGACGTAATTCAGAACGCTTTATAGCAAATGCTTCTATTGTTATGATGTTAACACAAATTAACCATGAGATATTGTTACTCGAAATACCCTTTGTCTTTGATTAATAGGTAAAAGAATATTCAAGTGTCTTACGTATCATCATAGTGGTTCATAGCCGAAGATTTGTCATCTGAGTTTAACCTTCTCTGCAGACCGGAATTACCCGACCACTTAAAACAGAATACATTAAGAATATTATTGTCTAGTGTTAATGACTATGTATTGCAACATGAATGGGAATTTAAATGAATTTACGAAATCAGGATTTACCCGTTTACTAAGACCCTTTGAACACTCAACCTCTGATATTATGAAGATAACACGAGCATTTAGCATAGCAATGAAAGCTCATTCAGGACAAGTTAACAAAGGAAACAAGACCGAGCCCTACATCAACCATCCACTAAGGGTTGCCCTTATCTTGACCGAAGAGATTCATGAATATGATATCGATATTATCTGTGCTGCAATTCTGCATGACACCTTGGGGATAAATGCCAATCACTGTATGAATAGTCCTGTAAGTGATGCTAGTAGCGGGGCTACGTCAGAGGCTAGAATTAGGAAAGAACTTGGAGAGCCAATTTATAGCATTGTAAAAACTTTGGCAAAACCACTCGCAAAAAGCAATGAAAAAGATAGAATTTTGGGTGAATATTTTAGAAATATCGCTAAAAGTCCTGAAGATGTTCGGTACATAAAATTGGCAGATCGTCTGGATAATATTAGGAATCTAAAAAATGCTATCCAAAAAGATAGAATATTGAGATATAAGGAGGAAACTCAAAAATATATTATCCCAATAGCTGAAAATACGGATGAAAAATTTGTGTTTAAATTGTCTATTGCCTTATATGAACTCAAATGATTGGAACATGAATCAAGAATCTTTTGTTTCGCACCTGCCCTCTTTATTCTTTTTGTGGCGTATCCAGTGTGTAAAACACCCAAACAATTTATGCTTAGTACATCCGCATACTATGCAATTTTTTTCCATATCGGAATTCATTATTGCAGACTGTCCAGTGATGTCTAATTCACTATACCGGTGCAAATCCATGATAATAGGGTATCTGCATAAACTCTTCCTTAGAAACCATCTCAGCTAAAGAAATCAAGTTCCCCTCAGGGTCTTCAATGATCGCATGTTTACCAAATGATTCATTTTTCAGATTCTTATAAAATTTGACTTTTTTCTTGCTTAGTTCATTGCATACTGACTCCAGATCGCTGACGTTGAACCCTATTAATATATTACCTTTTTTTATGCTACCGGCGGTTCTTTGCCGCACTTCAGCTTTTTGCTTCTTCTTGATAGGATGCAAAGCCAAAACTGTACCTTGTTTCATAAACTCCACCCAGTCGTCAGACTCTTGTTTCTTTTCCATTCCTAGGACATTGCCATAAAAATCGATCGATTTGTTCAAGTCCCTAACCAAAAGTATAATTGCACTTATTCGACGGAACATTAGGTTCTATATCCGTATTGGAATTTTAGATATAAAAACTCTAAGTTTAGCTAGATCAAACTATATCGTATGAACCACACCAGCCACGCGTAAAGCCATGGGTTTGGGCCTAGACTAATGCGGAAGTTCGTGACTCAGATATTAGCCGATTTACGAGATGTAATGTTCGAAAGCATCATTGGGAGGGTAAAAATTAGAAAGTATTATGAATGAAAAGAGTGGATTGATTTAATTCATCAAGAGTACAGACAGAAATGTGAACGAACAAAGAACGAGAAACTCTGGTATTGCTTTGAATTATAAAGAAGAATAACGGACAGGTTTCATCTTTTTCAACCGATTCTGCCCAATATAGCGTCATATTCTTGTTCTACAGCTTTTAACAAGCTTCTACCATCAATTTGTCCATTTGATTTCAACATAGCAACAATTGAAAGACCACCTGCGCCGACACCATCCTTAACAAACCCCCTTGCGAAAGCTCGTAAGCCAGGCTGTGATGATAGTGCCAATTGCGGATTTAATTTGTATATACCGATATTCGAAGATATAGAATCAATAAGATTCGCTAAGTTAGATGAGGGATCTTCTGCCACATATACTGTAGTTCCAACAGAGATTCGCTCAAGGGAACGGCCGAGAGACTTTAGAAGGGCAAGTATTGCAGCCATCTGAGTACCACCTGCTAACATTACATGACTACTAACAGAACCTGAGTTAAGGACGCCGTCAACTATTCCGACCACTGCAGGCATCATTGGGTCACCCAAAAATGATACTGCTCGCAGTGGGTCGTTACGTAGACTTCCAAATGAGATATTAGCTTTCTTTATACCTTCAGAAACTGTTAGGTTCTTGAGATCATGAGGATTTTGCGGCATGCTACTACTGGTCTTGTTTTTTGCGTCGAACCCAAGCGCGGTTAATACGCCCAGTGCAGTTGTGGTACCCCCTGGTATGCTTTCTCCTATTACCACTAAGCTGCTTGTTCGGCCCAGCTGCTTTCCAAGAATTATTCCGTATTCGAACGCCTGATGGACTTTATCGATATCTATTGCATTTCCGAATTGAATATTTCTTCCAGATGGTAGGTCGAATGAAATGTGGGGTATAGAAGGTTTTATTCTTGCACCTGCGTCGACAACGAAAAACGGGATTTCTGACAATCTTAGAGCAGCCCTTGTAATTATTGCGGGCGTCGGTTTGCCATCTGGCGTTATAGGGACTCCATCAATACATCTGCAGTGACCATAATGAAGAAATTCTGCGTCTGCTGGAGAAGTGTATTTTAAGAATTCGAGATTAGCACCTGCCACAGTGATGCCAGGAATCTCGCATGTTGCTGTATAAGAGGTCACACAGATAAAGATCGGATTTAACAAAGGCAGTGAAGCTAACTGGCCTATTGCCACTGATGATGGCGTACTGTTTGCAGGTAATATGTCTTGAAAATTTGCTGGAATCACACTAAGTGTTTCCAAATAATATTTAACATAGATATATTACATTGGGTCAGAATACTTACTGGGGCTCTTGATTGAAGGTAATCTGGATAATATAACAGCAGCAGGTTTAGATTATCAGACAACCGGAAGTGCAACTCGACCACTCAGTACCGACTCTAGTCGGTCAGGCTCATATGGTCCAATCTGGTCTGCTCGCAGTTAACAAGGTGGTTATTTGCCACTTTCTACCCTACAATTGTTATTGGAATTTTTTCCAAAATTCCTTTCTCTCGAGAATAAGCAGATATAACTTTTACCGATGTCAGCTCCTAATGTGGTTCCCCTTTGGCTATTTTGGTACGCGTGAAAAGATATGATTTCTGAGGAATTTAATTTCTGAGGATTTGAGTTGTATGACCTTAAGCTGACTCAGAGGCCATAATTTACACCCATTTTAAGCCTAGGCCGTTGTTTGATTGAGTTTGGTCTATGGAATTTGACGAATATGGCTTTGATTTTTGATAGGTATTCTTTCATTAAACTATCTCCCCGATCTTCCTAGTGATAGAGGATAGAAGTATGTTATAAGTCTGGCTCACAGGAGAAAGACAAAACCATACCCAACAAATTCTGTATTATGTATGTCATTTGTCCTCTATTGCTATTTTAAAAGGGTCTTCTATCGATCGTCGCACCCTAGAATAGCGATGCTGTTAAAGTGAATCTTGCCCCAGAAGAAGAGGAACATACAATGAAGGCATCAAAGGACCCAGAAAAATATAGTCTCCGATAGTTATTCTTTTGGGCCCCTATGTCTAATCAAGAAAATTCTACCTAGATAGAATAATGTCTCTGAATTGGTCATATTCTAGATGCATATTTGAATTGAAACTTAAAACTAAGTAAGGATCATTTGCTTAATATTATGGTTATAAAGAAAAAATGCATAAACTGTGAGCAGATATTTCGATCCTCATATTCATACGTATTCTAGGACTACAGATGATTACGATGCGATGTCTAAAGCTGGGATCGAGGTCATAGTTCAACCATCCTTCTGGCTTGGCTCGCCCAGAAGACATGTGGGAACCTTTGAAGACTATTGGGAGCACATGATTACATTTGAAACCAGCAGAGCTAAAGAATTTGGAATAGAACATTTTGTATGTATCTCGGTTAATCCGAAAGAAGCAGCAATGAGGCCGCTTGGTTTAGATGCCCTACATGCTATGATTAATCACGGTTACCTAGATAGAGAGAGGGTAGTTGGAATTGGAGAGATAGGATATAACCTGATTAATGACTCGGAAGAGGAGATATTCATAAAACAAATGGATCTGGCTTCGGAAAGGAATATGCTTATGACAATTCATCTGCCTCATGAAAATAAGACAGAGGGAATTAGCAGAATTGAACGAATTTTGCAAGAGGATTACAAGCATCGATACGACAGAAAAATGATACTAGTAGACCACAATGTAGAAGAGACAATTGAAAAGACGTTGACGCTGGGAATGTGGGCTGGATTGTCGATTTATCCTTTCACTAAGCTGTCTCCGATCAGGGCGATGAAAATAATAAAAAAGCATGGAACGGAAAGGATAATGGTCCATAGCGCAGCCGATTGGGGTGTATCGGATCCTCTCAGTGTACCACTTGTCGCTAGAGAAATGAGAAGATCAGGTGAATTCACCAATGGAGATATTGAAAAGGTCACGTTGGATAATGCGTACGAGTTTTTTAGACAGTCTCGAAGATTCACCTGGAGGCCGTAACATGAATATTTCTGTCGACGATCCCAAGATTGAATAGTACTTGAAATTCTGGCCTCGATCTTTTTCTGACTAGACTAGGAGTAGGCAGAATGTTGAATCCAAATGATCTTGCGATTTAACGTGAAAAGTGTGCTTCCAGTTTAAAGTAATGGTTAGTTGATAACAAATTTGGAGTCAGGGTAGCTAAGCTGAGGCAAGGAATTAAAAATACTAATATTATTCACATCCGAATTGCTACCATAATACAACGATAAAAAATATCTAAATGATTCCTGGGTTCCATTTTAACCTACGTCCATCATACGTCGTCACTCTCGTGTCGATTACCTAAGGACAGTGTATTCGGCTAGCTGGGGACTCTTAACAAACCAAAGGATTTGGTATATATAAGCACTCCAATCAATTGATTCCGAGATTTCCCATGACTGGTGGTACAAATGATAATACTTTGGCGTGAGGCATGGTTAAAACCCTTATCCGACCTCGATATCGGAAGTCTTTGTAATTTTTGTAAGCAAGTATTCAAGGAATTGGAATTTGTGACGTCATGCGAATTCTGTGAAATTGGAGTCATGCATAATATTTGCGCAGAAAAACATATTTTGGAGAAACATAAAGAAGAACTTGAAAAAAAGATAATGTTTCAAAGAGAGAGACGACTGCACGATTATCAATGAGCATGGATGGATGCTTCATGAAAATGCGTCTTTATTGAAGTTTTATTTGCAATTCAAAGCCTGTTTAAATTGAGTATAGAAGATCTCAGGTGCAACAAGAGTCCTTCTGAGAATCATGCTATCTGTAATGATGCAGATGACATTATAGATTTCCTACTCTAAACATTTATACATCAAATATATGTCCTTAGATTGCCGTGGTGAATTTTCATTTCTGCCGATGAGGATGATTCAGCTTTTTGTTTCTCTTGTGGTCACTCTATTGAATATCACAGTATCTCTTACAACAAAAGGGGAGAATGCTCGTTCGAAGGATGCGAATGCCAAAACTATCTAGACCAAGAAATAATCCCTCAACTGGAGGATATAGATCGTCAGTGAAAAGCAGTTATGGGTAATTTTATGGCATGGCGTTGAAGCCAATGTAAATGGTCAATTGGAATACACCATTACATGAATTAGCTGAACTGTAGTTGATGCAGAAAATCTAAGTGCTCATTAGACCATATTATTTTTATAGCATGAGGGGTAGATTTAAGATTAGTTACATGAAGAGGAAATACGCCGAGAAACCTCCTATGATTGTGATTTCCGGGTCGTGTCTAAACTTCGATAATGAGAGGCCGCGGATAATGGAATTTATCGGAGAACTGGAGTGGGGAGTGCATACTAAGTCAGACTGTGAGGTTTCATCCACAGGAAAAGCACTTGGTTGGGATTTTTTTCAGATTTACTTTGATCAGACTTTCGTAGAGAAATTAATTGAAGTTTACCCAGATATACAGAAGGAAGAAGGTCATATGCTCGAACAAGAATTTGTGTCCTGGCTATCTAGGCAGCTAAAGAAACGAAACTTGGAGTATTATCTCAAATTGGTTGATATCCCGTACCAAAATACCGGTGGATTCAGATTGAATCCAGAATATTACCGAGATGAGAAGGATTTGGAGGATCTGCGCTAATAATATTAGAACTATGACTATGAAGGCCAGTTTCAAATTCTAATCTTTCTCAGATTAGAGCACACCAATCCATATACAGGATTAGTTCTTTATCTAACTGCCTCACAAAAGCAAGTTATGAATCAGATTTCGATACAAGTTAGTCTTTAGTTTACTGTGGAACCTTCAACTGAATTAAGGTCTAAAATCAAACGATGATCGAGTTGTAATAAGAGTAAATTGATACAGTTATTAGGTATCATGTAGCGGCATTTATTAGATGAATCGGAAGCCGAACAAGATAACCGATGAAAACATCATGAGATTAATCGATGGTAGAAACTTCGCGTTCTTAGCAACTGTTAAGAAGGATGGCTCTCCTCAGGTCACTCCTACTTGGATAGATAGGGATAAGGATATTATTTTAATAAACACTGCTGAAGGACGGGTAAAGCATAGGAATGTTACAAACGATCGCAGAGTCGCGATTTCTTTGGTCGATGATCAAAACCCGTATAGTATGGTTACAATAAGTGGGAGAGTCATAGAGCTAACCAACGAGGGTGCAAATGATCATATCGATAAATTAGCAAGGAAATACCTTAAGGCAGAAAAATATCCAAGTCATTCCCCTGACATAAAAAGGATAATCTTAAAAATTAAACCTGAAAAAATATTCTTTATACCTCCACGATATCAACAATACCTTCCTGATTAATACATCCTTTGGAATCCAAAAAAAGAGCAAATTTTTTTGTCGATTTTTTGTGTAAGGATTTTGAAATATTCATAGACTAATATTAGATTCGCAAATGGATGAGTCTCGAAATCTAACTGCCCTAGAGCAGCTATAAAGTATTTCAGTGATGAAATATACTAATAACAAATTATGGGAAGATCATCTAATTGAAAAAGATCATGAAGGGAAGGATAGTGATTCATACTTATGAAAGTGCTGTTTTGAGATCAAATCCCTTGGCTGATCCTTATATCAGGGATGTCGTGGTTTACCTTCCTCCTGATTATTCCCAATCTTACTCTAAGGGGTATGTTACTGTTTTTATGTTGCCAGGTTTTGGTGGAAATGGAAGATCATTCCTAAATTTTGATCCTCTAGGAGAAGATATTGAAAGTCGTATGAACAGGCTAATCTCTGAAGGAAAATGCGGACCGATGATTCTGGTAATGGTTGATTGTTTTACAAAGTTCGGAGGGAATCAGTACATAAACTCATCGGCTACAGGATTGTACGAGGATTACATCATAAAAGAAATTGTTCCCTTTGTGGATCGAAACTATAACACATCATCTCACACTATTTTAGGAAAATCATCCGGAGGATATGGAGCTCTCATGCTTGGAATGCGCAATCCAGAAGTATTTGACGGACTTGTAGACCATTCAGGAGATGCAGCTTTTGAATATTGTTACCTGCCTGACTTTCCGAAGGCACTTGAGGTATTTAGAGCATTCGACAAGAGTCCCCGAAAATGGTTTGAGGCGTTCTGGGACAAGCCGAACCGACGAAGAAGTGAAGACACAGTTGCCCTAAATGTACTTGCGATGGCTGCTCATTATTCGCCGAACCCTAAGTCAGAATTGGGACTAGATTTGCCTTTCAGAATAGACACAGGCAAGATTTTGGACGCTGTATGGAGTCGCTGGCAGGCTTGGGATCCTGCAAGGATTATTAGAAACTACGGTGATAACTTAAAAAAATTAAAACTCATATTCATAGATTGTGGGCTAAAAGATGAGTTTAATCTACAATGGGGCTCAAGAATATTACATTCAGCTCTAGATAATATGGATATCAAACACCACTATGAGGAGTTCGATGATGGCCACTCAAATATTAGTTACAGATTAGATATTTCATTACCAAAGATCTATTCTGAATTGTCTCGAATTGCACAAGGATATTGAGAATTGACAGAATTGCATCTACCATACAAATGTTGAATCTAATTTCTGTGGCTACGAGCTCCCCATTTCATGGGTAGTAGATGTTATTTTTCCACCGAGTTTCAATACTTCCTTCTTTAGTACTTTAAGGATAGCTTTGTATCTCTCTTGAACCTTTGTCCTACTTCTACCCTTCGAGATAAATTGTATGTTGAGTCTAGGATCAAATTTAGGGCTCGATCTGATTTCTCGGTTTTTTGACACCTTCCTTTTGTATCCCTTAGGGTGTGTTTTTAGATAAATATCGTTGGTGGGATAGGAATTAACTATTCTGGACAAAGTAGAAGCAAGCATCGATTCGCTTACACCAATCGTCTCATACATCGATTCCACAAAATAATAGTTATTAACGGCCTTCTTTATCCGCGGCAGTATGTTCCTGGAAAATATAGCCTTCATCTCCTTTGGCACCCCCGGTAAACAGACTATACTTGTTTTTCCGCTACTCCCAGCACCTCTTCTAAATTCTATATATATGGAAGGAGCACTCCCAACCGGATTCTGAATGGGGACTGAGCCCCTAGGAATTCTTGCCATTTTTAAACGAGTATCATTTAGCCTGTTATCGCTGCTAGCTAATCGTTGTTTATGTCGAGCATAGCTTATTTGAAGCATTTTGACAGCCCGTTGATCGAGGATAAGCTCGCGTCTCAAGGCCCAAGCTATACCCGAGAGAGTCTTATCGTCATAGGTGGGCCCTAGTCCACCGGTTATTATGAGCCATCTCGGTCTTCTTTCAATACACTCGTTAACAACGTACGATATCTCGATTGTACTGTCTCTTACTGTTGTTATTCTTTTTACATAACCTCCGACTCGTGTGATCTTATTTGATATCCATCGAGCATTTGTATCAGTAACAGTGCCATTAAGCAATTCATCTCCAACAGATAACAATTCTACTGTCCCTTCTCTCTGACTTGTTTTAGCAATCGATTTTGAAGTATTCATAAATGCTTGTTGTGTCGAAAGACAATACTTTTCCCATATTTTTAGTATTGTTAATACGTAGTAAGATAATTGAAAGCGAAAGTCATAGTTTTGGGATTTGGACTGATAGGTCCTGGAGAAATTCATTAGCCTTGAGAGCAATACCGAAAAACATTGTTCCCCAGATTTAGAGATCCTGTTTGCTTGAGGGACATTGACTCCTCTTTGCATTTCTAATCTAGATCACCATCAACCCAACATTCATTGACTCGAATGACTTAACCTAATCTCATGTTATACCGTTGAATCATTTTATTCGTGACTAAAGTAGATGTGGATCACATTAAGACATCATGACATATCATTCGGGCATACATTCATTAATTTCTTGAGAGGTAACTGACGCGACTCGAATTAATTAGTTCATCGAGTGCCTTGGTAGACCAAGGCCAAGGAACCATTTTTCCCAAATCATGGACAGAATACTCTACCTTAGATTCGTTGCCAGCCTCATGTATGGATCCTTGCGCCTTGAAAAAACTCTGTAATTTTTGGCTGACATCGTTTATTACGATCGTACAATTTACTGTTCTTCATCCACTCATTCTGTGAAACCGATAGTGAATCGCATGCATAACTGTACGCTCTTTCGAGGCTTTCAAATTCTTTTTTCATATTTGCTTTATCTAGAAGGGCCTGGCGTACACCCTCTCTTATCTGCCACACTCCCACTGGCAGGACATATTCTTCAAGGCGTATTTCCCTTAACACTATGACTCCAGCCTTTCGTTTCCGTTTGAGTAGATTCTCCGTTACTCCTAACCTCGCAGCAAAATAGGCTCCCGCTACGTTGGAAGGATACTCACGCAAACCGTTGGCGTCTTCAAAGTCTATGGCAATGCCTATGTTACCTAGTTTATCAAACCATGCTTCTTGCATTTCAAAGCTCCATACTTGATCTGGTACTAAAATTACGGAATAAGAATTACCGAGATGAGAATATTTGTATACTTCAATTTGGTCTACCGAAGGATTCAATTCAATGGCTGTTATCAAATGAGATGAGATTCCGCCATCGACATATGATATACTCCATCGAGTCGGTACTAATTTCCTCTTATTTGCATATCCTAACATTCCTAGGCTAAACACACGTTGTATGGTACTCACATCTAGTCCTCTACTGTAGAGTGATATTATCGCACCATTGGCCTGCAAGTCTTTATCATAGTAAACGTCTTCTATTCTATGGTCTGCCCTGATTGAAGAAGACAACTTGAAGTTCTTTAAAGGCGCCACAGGGCCATTGGGCGGAGATTCTATTTCAAGTCCATTTTTCTTTAACTGTTCGATATCTGGAACAGGTCGCTTTTCAAACGTCACTTCACTTTCAATAGATTGTTCGGCCATAGCTAACTCATGAAGCAACTCAATATATCTGCCAGTCTGTGTATGCACATCAAATTCCATGATTCCCCTTACAAGGGATAACCGGAAACCAACTATATCTTCAATACTCTTGCCATGCCACATTTCCGGCTTGTCCAAAATCATAGTGTCACCGTGCAGTGGTGGGACCATAGGCCCGAGCTTAACTTTAGGGTATCCAAAACGCCCAACAAATATTGATGGAGGTGAAGCCCCAGCTAATGACTCTAGAGATAGACTGACAGAATTCGCGTTTAGAAATTTAATCCAATTATCTTCTAAGCGCCGTTTGGTTTCATTTGCTACTATGCCGGCAATATTAAGGGCTCTAGCGTGATACATATTTTAGGGTTTTGTCATCCCAATAAGTTACTGTCTATTATTCGTATGTTCGAGAAATGGATAATGTGTAGGATAGGAGGAATGATGTTGCACTCCCGTATTCAAAGAATCTGAATTAGGACTAAGTCATATGCATCTTATAAATTGTATTTGAAGAGGGGTTGACGTACACCTTGCGGAAGACCCTAATAGAGGTCGGCATCAAAAATGCGTCCCAGAATAACGACTATTAGCATTTGATATTCTAATTGGGTTCTGCCTAGATATGAGCGAAATTAGCACACTACTCTAAGTAGATTGGAGGAGACAATATTTGTCTACCGATTCATTTTAGAGTGTGTATCACGTTATAATATTTACATTAACCTGATGAAATACAGGAGTAGACTTGAAATAATTGCTAGCATGTTGCAGGTAGCTAGTAGAGGTGATGCTTCTAGAACCACAATAATGTATAAATCCTTCATCTCTCATGCCCAGTTAAAAGAATTCCTTTCGTTTCTGTTACAGAAAGGTCTTGTGTTGGAGTATCATAAAGACGAAGCTAGGTCTCATAGAGGCGAAAAAACCTTACAATATAAAACTACTGAGAAAGGACTGCATCTGCTGCACCTTTACAATGAAATGAATGAATTGCTTGGGCTACAAAAGGATGAATTTTGAGCCTAGAACATCTTGACTATGGCTGATGAAATGATAATGTTTTTTTTTCATATCCGTATAAACATAGGATCCAAAGATGATGATTACTATAGTTCAACGGTTTATCATCGGATCATAAAACTTAATTGAAAAACCAACTTATATCTATGTAAAGGCTATCTTATCCCATAGGATATTCTGTGAGTACTGCGGAGACAGATATGTAGTATTTGAAATATGGACAAGAGTAAAAATGACTTGGAGTAATACTTGCTCTACCCCAAAGGCCCTAATCAGGTAGAACACTACAAATAACTCCAAAATAATGTCTTAATAGCTGTACAGAAGTACAGAAATTCAAATGTGCTTCAGTCCAGTTCTATTCTTATCCACTATAACAAGATTTTTTTAATCCTAATTTTGATAGGTTACTATTTGCCTCATTTAACATATCATCTCTATTGGAACTATCTGTTGGATAGTGTGGAATTCTCATATTTCACACCATGATGCCAACCCTCGCTCACTCCACTATTTCCTTGCTTACTATCATTCTAGCTATCATTAGCGATACCACAATTACCATAAATGCCCCAAAATACAGCCCGGCTCCTATTAGTAAATTGCCATTAAAGCCAATAATCATGGAGAAGATAGCTGTCAGGACGGTACCAATTACTGATGCAATCACATTCACACCCCATAACAGCGTAACGTCTCCTTGCCGGTTCTCGGTTTCAGGTCGCTTTATCTGTTTCTGTGCATACAGAGAGGACATTCTGATTATTGATGGAAACTGGAAACCCATCAATATGCCGGCCGGTGCTAATAGTGCAAAAGTTAGTCCTATTCGATATGAGATTTCGAATCCTATACTAGAGTTAATAATATCCTGAAGGAAGAAATAGTAACATAAAATTATTACCACCAAGACGGGAATTGATATTATCGTGCCAATCTGTGGGGTTTGTCGAAAAAGTTTGCCACTTAAATATGCGCCAATCCCACTCGAGACAAGAATGGAAAATAGAATGACTGTTAGAGCCATTATAGGGGTCCCCAACAGCAGAAGAAATTTCTGAATAAATGTAATTTCTAGAATCATAAAACCGAGTCCAATAAAGATCACAAAAAGTACAAGTAGCCAGGAGAACGATGAGGAAGCTAAATGGATATTGTTAATTCTTGAATAATAAATTAACAGCAAGGCAAGGACACCGGAAACAGATAGAACTGTTATCAAGAGTGTGATCATTTGGCTAGGAATTTTTTCCCTTGCAAAAAAGAATGGTGAATCATCTGTTGGTGGTCTCAACCCCATCACGGCCTTGATGCCATCATAATCACTTGTATTGTTTCGACTCCCTAGCTGGTGCTGATTTTTTTCCAATTTGTCTTCAACCATCAGTAAATTGTCATAGGGAGGAGCAGCATAAACCCCGGGGATTATGAAAGCTCGCGCATCATTCTCGCTAACCCTTTCGGTTACAGTGCTAATTTCTGAATTAGTAAACGGTTTATTTTTAAGCATCACTAATACGGGATATATGGCTCTTTTATTATCTGCTCCAAAATACAACCCAGGTCTGTCTTCGACGACTATCATTTGCTTACCAACCTCTTGAATAGTCTTTCCTGTTTCCTGACGCAGTGATTCAATCAATAAGGGCATAAGCCTCGGTAATTCAATGTTCCACCTAACCATCACTAACATGCCATTATTTTTGTCCAGGTGCTCTAGATATTGCCTGAAAGCTTCCACAGTATAAAGGTAATTTTCTGACAGCGCATATCCTCCAGCGAGTTGTGCAGCCCAAGAATCGACTAGTTTTATGGTTATCATATCATATTCAGAATTACTAGAGCTGATAAACCGTCTCCCGTCATCAATGAATAACTCGACTTCCTTACGTTCATAGAGGTTTCCTGCAGATTTACCAAACTCCTTTGCTTTTGAAACTATTAGTGGATTTATTTCCACGGCAGTAACATTCTTTGAACCACCAGCCAGTGCAATCAGGACATCTTCACCTCCCCCACTTCCGATAACCAGAGTTTTGTTAGCTTTCAGTAATTCATATGGCAAATAGTCCATGTACTCTCTAATCCATGTTAAATCGTCGTACGATCCATTCCATCGAAATACTGGGGTATCGGCGTCCGCGTCAATAGCTATCGATGCCAAGACCTTGGACCTTCCTTTATCTACCACGCTGCTATTGGTGGAAGTCGTTTCAGCATTGAAATCGTGGTGAATCTGTCTTGTAACGTCTATTCTTGAAAAGGAATTCCATTGTGTGGATAGGTGCTGAAATTCTGATGGCTTGGCTAACTGATAATGCAGACCTTTACTAATCCCTGGCTCTATAGCAAAAACATTGGAACTTATGTTAAATGCTAGCAGTAGAGCCGCTGAGCCAAGGATAATAATTCCATAAATCTTTACCTTGCTTTCAATCAATATTTGTGCACCATCATTCTTATTCGTTGCAATAAATTCATCCTGGCTTCGGCGTCGAGCCAACAACACTGCAGCACCTATGGAAGGACCAATGACAAGAAGAGATATCGAAAGCATTACAGATTCAGCTCCCAGTACTTGAATGATAGGATCGAGTACAAGGGCGGCGGCTCCTGCCCCCAGTAGGTCAATAAAATAAAGCTTTGTAATTTCCTTAGGCATACTCAGGTAGATCAGCGCCACAGTCAAACCAGCAAAGAAAAAGGGAATAGATGAAGAAAGATAGAATACATAAATGAAAGAGGGATTCGATGGAACAAAATGTCCCAAGATAAAAAGCATAACCGGGATAGATATTGCGGTCGCCATTGTAGATTGGAGAATCCTAGACGGTAGATTTTCTTCGTTCAGCTTGTTCTTCACGATATGAACGACTAGGGATCCAATCCCAAGCCCAAAAAATGCAACAGAGATCACCATGAAAGCATAGTCATACCAGAGAATAATCGAGAAAAGCCGAGTAAGGGTCAGTTCTAAGAGCAATACGCTCAATGACACCATAAAAAGAATAATCATAAGGAAAGCTAGAAGTGTTGAGTGCACTTTCATACGGTTAAGCTATATTTCATATAGGTCTTTCTTTCCGAAGAGATTTGCCAATACCCCAGATTTACCGATACGGGCATTGACAAGATTGAATTTTAAAATTTCTCAACACTGATAACGTGGTCAAAAAAAAGAACTAGTAGCGTAATTGAAAGAGCGGCTATTAGAGTTGATCGAGTCCTATCAAATTGGCTAGAAAATAAATGTCAATAATTGAAATGATAAACTCGATTGCATCATTGCCTATTAAAATGGCTGAAATAGTGAAGTAAATTATTTTAAGACACTAACCGACAGAATCCAAAAGTTCGTGAATGCAACATCTGACTTTTATATGGCATGTCTTAAAAAAGAGTTGGAAGTTCAGCTGTCTTCTTCGTCCTCACCACCAACGAAGTCAAAATTTTCTGATCTTAGAATAGACATAAACCCCTCATCCTGGTTGACGCCATATCGTCGAACTTCAATTGGCTATTTGACAAAAATGCTTCTCTTTTATCACGGCATAGGTATACTTATCATGATCATAGGGACTACTATAATCCAAAATCTTGTTCCGGAATACCAGGATGTTTCAGTTCCCCTTTCCATTATCTCGGTCTTATCAGCTGGACCGATTGAGGAGATTTTGTTCTTTGGACTGCCATATTACATTTTTGGCAACCATCTTGTAGTCTTAGGAGGGGGTATAGTATGGGTTATGCTACACATCCTGAATACGGATACATTTGAGTTCACCACACTATCTTATGCTAACTGGCTATTTGTTATACCATCACTTTTCTTTGGTCTTAGAACATGGATAAGTGGTAAAGGCTGGTTTGCAGTCCTAACTCACTCTTTGTGGAATGGAATTTTTTTTACGTCGGGATGCCTGGTCGGTGAGGTATCTTGCAACCTAACGCTACGAGGGAGTGATCTTTGGACAAGTAGCAGTAGTTTATGGTTGTCCGCTATTCTCATTGTTCTGGTCTTCATCTTGTATAAACGAAAGCCTAGCAGAATGTTATAGAATTGTAAATGTAAAACGTCCCTGCTTTCTATCCTCTATTAATTCATAATACCTTTAATGACAGCGGTTTGAATAAATTTTATTGGCTTTTCTTTCTGACATAAAATGGTGTCTTAAGTCTAATACTCTGCCTTCGTACTTAATTAAAATAATCGATCATCGGCAATGTGACACAGGTTTTAATAGAGATGGCACATAAGTACTTTCTATAAGCATGACAACCTCTATTCCTCCCCCTAACTGCGAAAACTCTGGTATTTTCTACGATTTTGAACTAGCAACCGAAGTCGTATCCTTCATGAGTCTGAGTCTCTCTTGCAATTTGACCCGTAATACATCACTAACTCGTTGACCGTCAACCTTTCCTCGGAGAACTGCCATACTCCTTCCCATCAACATCCCAAGAGAACCCATCTGCTTCTCCGCAACTATTGATATGTTATCATCCAAAACTTTGGTAATTACATCTTCCAATTGTTGAGTGGTTAGGGTAGCTATTCCCAGTGCTTCTATAGCCTGCTCTACACTTTCCACCTCTTTTTTCATTATTTTCTCGAAGATTAATACAACAGACTCCTTACTGATTGCGCCCTCTTCTACTTTTCTAAAAGTGTCGATTATCGTCTCGTCGGTCAACGAAGCAGAATTGAGACCCTGTCTTTCTAGGTTAACCATATCCTCTGTCAGTTTGGAGACTACAAATGTTGGGGGTATTATTTTTACTAATTCCATAATTTTTTCAAATACATCGTAATATTCTGAATCAAAAACCTGCTTTGCGAGTTTTTGATTCAAGTCATACTTCTTAGCAATTGCACTAATAATATCATCCCATGGCTGTGGGACCATGGAGGATAGTGATTCCAGTGTGCGATCGTCTATAGGAATAGGATGAACGTCGGTCTCCGGATACATCCTGGATGCGCCAGGTCTAGGACGACTGTACACAGTCTTACCCTCAAACGTTGCTGCCCGCGTTTCAGCAGGTGCTCCGTCTAGTGCATCATTTAACCTTCGAATTAGTGCTTGTACCGCAAATTCCAATTTGTCCTTCTGACCCCCTATTATTATAAATGCGTCACCCTCGGATGATATCTCTAGTTTCCTTGCAACTTCAGCAATTTCAGGTTCATTAATGCCGTAGTTTGGAAGCTCATCGGAATGAAAGATTCCCCCTAAACCGTAAAATTTTACCAATTCTCCTAATTGTTTACCCAATCTTATACCAGGATATGGCTCAAAGCCCAAAATCCCTGCAAAGCCTCTGGCTTTTACCGCTTTAAAATTTGCATCATGTGTGATTAACAATTCTTTTATTACTTTTGAGGATGACCTCCTCAATATTTCGGTCACATCCTCTATTTTTTCTCCGACCTCAATTTCTTGAGGGTTTTTATCCCTTAATCTTTGGGAAATCAAGAAAAGAGCGTGTTGCCTCAGCATTTCATATTCTATCACTTTTGTTAACTGCTCTAATCTTTGGACCCCTTTAACTTCTACCACAGACCCATTCATGATTGAGATATTGATATCTTGTCTGATACTTCCTAGTCCTCTCGTGACTCTTTTAGTTGCTCTTAATAATAGACCCAGTTTATGAGCAATCTTTACGATTTCACCCGGTTTGCCCCCAACCGGTTCGAGGGCAATTTCGATGAGTGGCACACCAAGTCTATCTAACCCATAATTTCTAGTCATTCTATCATCAGAAATTAGTTTCGCTGCATCCTCTTCAACACAGATGCTTTGAACTCCAATTTTTTTCTCATCAACATTCAATATTCCTCCTGTCCCGATAAGCGATGTTCGTTGGAACCCGCTGGTATTAGAGCCGTCAATTACAATCTTCCGCATCGGGTGTACTTCGTCCACAACTTTAGAATGGAGTGTCAGGCACAAAATTAGGGCGGTCTCCATTGCCTCCTTATTGATTTCATGTGGTGGTTCTTCATCAGCTTCCACCAAACAACTAGAATCGTGCGAAGCATGGTATCTTATATTCTTCACTTTTCTAAATTCAAACATAGCAGCGGGATCAACGCTTCCGAGCTCACTTTGTGTTGGACGTAACTTACGCATGAAGCTCAACTGATAGGTCTTCACATCCTCATACTTGCAATTGCAAAATAGCTTGTTCTTCGTCGCCAATTGTTGATGGATTTCAAAACCTACCCTCAAGTCAATGGCTACTGGGTCTAATGTCACCTTGAGTGATAGATTCAGTCGAAAAGATATCTTTTAAGTCTTCTCTTCATTGCCATTATATGATAGGACTAACAGGGGAAATTTCGTGAGCTATATTCTTCTGCATAAGACTTTTTGCGAGCTCAAGAGAAGTGGAATTAGCTAATACCCACATGGCTTTGACTATAGCAGTTTCAGGCAACATATCATCTAGCGGGATAACTCCGAGATCGAGTAAATCTCTCCCTGTATCGTAGACCGTCATCCCAGTTCGACCCCAGATGCATTGAGATGTCATGAAGACCAATAGACCCGAATCTAATGCCTTACGTATTTCTGTAAAGCAATCTTTGCTTACGTGTCCTAATCCTGTACCTTCAAGTACAATTGCCCTGTGTCCCGAACTTACGAGATAAGATATTAATACAGGGTCAAAACCAGGATAAAATTTCAACAAGACGGCCCTGGGATCAAATTCAGGTTTGACCGAAAAGGAACCTCGGTTACTTTTAAAATCTAGTACCTTTAGAGTCGCGCCTCTCTCTGAGTTGTTATTCTGTATTTTTACGGTTTTACCGTTAACTATAGCGACTGGTTTCGTGTCAATTGACTCAAATGCATCTCGTCTACTCGTATGGTTTTTTCTTACACGGGTTCCAATATGGCAGGCGATGAGATCGTCGGAAGTGCCGGCATGCATCGCAACGTATACACCAGGAAGACTTGATTTGAGGGCAAATAAAGTCGCACCAAAGAGATTCAGGGCTGCGTCAGATGATGGTCTATCAGAGGATCTCTGTGCTCCAACCAACACTACTGGTATAGGCAGATTTTGCAAGGCAAAGCTCAGTGCCGACGCCGAATAATGCATGGTATCTGTTCCGTGAGAAATAATAACCCCTCGATATGACTCTGAATTTATTTTTTCAAATACTCTTCTTGCGATCAGAGACCAGTGATGAGGATTTAAATTCTCGCTATACTCATTCATTAGAACATCAGGTTCGATTCTCGCGTATTCTGCCAATTCGGGAACTATTTCATATAGCTCAACAGCCGAGAGTGAGGACTTTACACCTCCTGTTCTGTAATCTATCTTACTGGCAATAGTACCCCCTGTACTGATTAATGCAATTTTTGGAAGACTGAATTTATCCTCATCTTCAGCGGAGGATCTCTTGGGCTCCTCTAAGTATGGTCCTAACCCACTTTTGATCCTTACCACTTGATTGTCTGGAAGCTTAGCTGAGGATTCTTCATCCTGGCGCTGGCTCGCTTTATGAATTGACACGACCTTGGATACCCTGATCCCTATGTTATAGCCATTGTTCAACTTAATGACAATATGTTTCTTGTCGGCTGATTCATATCTGGGCATTAAAGTTCCTGAAATTTCGCCATCGCGGGTATGTACTATTATTCTATCTCCTATCGCTACGTTTGAGCGAGATAGTACTTCTAATGTATCCTCGCTATAACCTCCCGGAAGATTTACTTCTTGTGGCAATAGTACCGTTCTAACTATGATCCGTTACTCGCTGTGTATATGTGTTCTACCTGCTCCTCACCTATTCATTTAAACATAGTGACGGAATGGATTTAGCAATTCAATAAGATATATAATTAAAGAATAATACTGGATTTTTTGAGTCTCAAAAATTGCTTTTTAGATTCGTCTTAAATAAGGTGAAGGATTATCAATCGAAGTCCCGGTCACAAACCTGAACATTCAGATATTTCAATAGTTCTCAATTGGAATAAGGCAAGAACAGCTTCCTTTACATCAGTTTTAGTAATCTCTCCAAAATCCCATGCATCTATGAATCGACGATATTGCTCTTCTAGGGTTCGAGCGACATCTTGAAATTCCGCCATCCCTTCTAACGTATCTGGGGTTCTGTGGCCCTTCGCTATCATAATAGGGCACCTTTTATCATCACCTAAAGGCACATACCAAGCATTTTTCGCAAATTCGTAATCGTTTGTCAGAGTACTATAAATACGAATTAGTTCATCGTTAGACAGCCCACTTAAATCCATGAACCATGGTTTCTTTTCAAGGACTGAGATTGGAGGGATCCTGCTTTCCTTGCTAGCCTTATTTTCGCCACTAATCTTCTTAGTAAACATCTACCATTACTATGAACTCATAGTTATAAAAGAATTTATTTTATTCATATGTTCAATTTAATATATGTACTCTGGAGTACCAATCGATTAAGAGATAGATGGTTACCGTTACACAGACAGAAACAAAGGCAGACATAACATTATCTAATCTTCTCGAGACCACCAGATCACAGGCCACACGTCACCAATATCATAAAGGTCTTGATTACTTCATGGGCTATATAGGTCTAGGGAGAGAATACGACAAACTAATTGAGAGAAATCCTAAAGATATCCAGCAACTAATATGTTCATGGATAATCGGATTAAAAAAGACTAAAAGCAGTGCTACAATCTCGACGTATTTAGCTGGTGTAAAGAAATTTCTAATAATGAATGATATCGAGGGAATTAACTGGTATCGAGTGCATAACTATGAACCTGAGAAAATCAGAACACATGCAGACCGTGAATATTCCCGTGAGGAGATTCAAACACTACTAGAAAAAGCAGACTATAGAAATAGAGCAATCATATATTTAATGTCAAGTGCTGGTCTTCGTGTCGGAGCATTACCGAGTCTTAAGCTGCGCCATTTAATTCCAATTGACAAGTATAATATCTATAAAGTCATTGTATACGAAGGAACCAAATCTCAATACTATAGTTTTACCACGCCAGAATGCCGTGCTGCGGTAGAGAAGTACTTCTCATTCCGTGAACGTTGTCGTGAGATATTAACTGAAGATTCTCCACTATTCAGAGGAGAAATTAACTATCGAAGGACAGTGAGAGGTAATAATCAACAAATCAATTGTAAAGTTAAGCCAATTTTTATAGACAGTATAAATCAAGCAATTATCGCAGTACAGAAACAAACGGGAGTAAACGTAACTGGTAAAGTGCATCTAACACATGGCTTCCGCAAGTACTTTATGACTACAGCAATTAAAGCTGGTATGTCTCCGTTATATGCTAAAATACTGATGGGTCATTCTTTAGGAATTGTAGATAGTGCGTATATCAAGATTAATGAAACGGACATTCTAGAAGGTAATGACAAACTTGTTGGTTATACAGGGATTATAGACGCCTTAACTATAGACGAATCTCAACGATTAAGACATGAAAATCAAGGACTAAAAATACGATCTGATAAGGTCGATAAAATTATGCAGGAATTCGATGAAGTAAAGAAGCGACTAGGAATTCCCTAATCCCCATTAAAGCTTCCCCAAGGTTTGGAATAGTCTTGCTTCATTATTCATAGGGATTGCACGACTTGATAATCGGAAAAGCCTTGAAATGAAAAATGATTCATGACAACTTCTTGCTAAAGGTTGACTTAGAAGGGATTGACTGGTATTGTTAGAAAAAGATATCTTCTCGTAAGTGATGAGGGACTATGTGATTCAAGACTATTGACGGGTCTTAAAAAGTGTTAACGATTGTAAAGTTAGAATTAAACACATCCATGAACAAATTACTCTCAATCGCTCAGAATGATTCAATATAAGTACTTGATACGCAATTCCGAGTGTTGAGGATATGCAAGATATAGTAGAATCTATTCTCATAGAAGAAGCCTTGTTAAATACCGCAAAGTCATACATTCTATATAGACATGAAAGACGAAAAATTCGAGATGAGAAAATGAAGATTCTAAACAAAAAAGACCTCGATGAGGTGGACAAGGCATTTGATGTTAATTTCCCTTCGAGTCTTGGCAGCACGCCCAAAATAGTCGATTTTTGATTTCAGGCTCAAAGTCGGTGTCTTCTACCTAAAGACATACCGGAATCAATATTTGGCCTTCCAATCACTACCAACTGCTGTCGAAACCCGAATGGATTAAGTAGAGTCTCCAGGAATCTGGGCTATGAAACTCAGAGCGTAGATAACGAAGTATCATCCGCTGTAATAGCAACATTAGATTACAATCATTCAATTATCTTCGGGGTTTGCCTATCAATCTAATAAGGATGAAACATATTTCCGAGCAAGACTTGCACTAATGATAAAGCCAGCATTATCAGCGATGTTACTACGAAAGAAAGCACTTACCGATCATATTAGAAAGGGTATGTTACCC
>Ga0209382_10000986_pt1 | contig 46077 bp, 44 predicted proteins | sample SoiMetdeltSBSDD5_FD_187599 | JGI IMG/M metagenome (GOLD analysis project Ga0209382, IMG submission 187599) | Bulk soil microbial communities from a Populus tree surrounding site in Tennessee, USA - Soil MetaG P. deltoides SBSDD5 (SPAdes) (version 2) | ecosystem: Environmental > Terrestrial >...
TGGCCATCGCCGCGGGCGGCGTCCTGTTCCTGCCGTGGCTGTCGAGCTTCCTCTACCAGTCGTCGCACACCGGCACGCCGTGGGGGAAGCCGTTCCGGCCGACGTCCGCGCTGGCCATCACGCTCGCCGACATGTCGGGCGGGCTCAACTTCTTCGACGCCCACCTCGCCGCCACCCTGATCGTGCTGCTGTGCCTGCTGGCCCTCTTCACGGCTCGGGCCGCCGGGAACCGCCTCGCGCTCGACCTCGGGACCGTGCCCCGGGTGCGCCGCGAGCTCGCGGTGGCGACGCTGACCTTCGGCCTCGGGATCGTCATCGCCTTCCTGACGTCGGCGACCTTCCAGAGCCGCTACGCCGCCGTCATCGTCCCGCTGGTGCTGGTCGCCACGGCCGCCGGGGTGGCGGTGCTGCCCGAGAAGCCGCGCCTGCTGGCGGGAGCGCTGGTCATCGGCATGTCACTGATGGGCATCGGCTGGACCGAGTACTTCGAGCGCACCCAGTCCGCCGACGTGGCGGCCCAGGTGTCGGCCCACATGCGGCCAGGCGACGTGGTCGTCTACTGCCCCGACCAGCTCGGCCCCGGCTACTCCCGGGAGATGCCCGACGACCTGGTCGAGCTGGCCTACCCGACGCTGGCGGCGCCGGACCGGGTCGACTGGGTCGACTACGCCGACCGCAACGCGGCGGCGAACCCGGAGCAGATCGCCTCGAAGGTGCTGGACCGGGCCGAGGGCCACAACATCTTCCTGGTGTGGAAGGGCGACTACCAGACGTTCGGGGAGCAGTGCCAGGACCTGCTCACGGCGCTGACGCAGGATCGTGTGGCGCAGACGGTCATCCAGGTCAACCAGGACCACTTCTACGAGCCGGCGTTCCTGACCTGGATCCAGCCGTAGGGCTGTGGTTCGGAGGGGTTGACCCCCGGGCCTCGTTTCAACCAGCGGTGCGTGTCGGTGTGGGAACGAGGTCTGGGCGGGGCCCGGGGGTCAGATCACGAGATCGGGGTTCGAGGTCCGAGGGATCGAGGCTCAGGCGTTGACGGCCCGGAGGGTGGCGGTGCCGCTCTGGACGACGGCGGCGTCGCGGCGCCGGACGACCAGGAGGTCGGCGGTGCGGAAGCTGGCCACCCGGGTGCTCCACGAGTCGATGACGTCGCGGCCCTCGCCCCGGCGGAAGAAGGTGGTCATCGGCCCTTCCTGCTGGTAGGCGTCGGCTCCGTCCACCAGCTCGAGCGATCGATCCTGCATCATCACCTCGAACGTCGGCATGTCTGCACGGTACGACGGATGCCTTGTGGCGAACGAGAGGGGCAACCCTGTGAATTGCGCCGGTTATCCACAGATCCGGCGGCCCGGCGTGCCATCCTTGGGGGGTGACGGACACGGCTGGCCCCCTGACCTCTGGCGTCGACCTCGAGCCCACCACCCTGACCTGCCCCCGCTGCGGGCACGAGGCCGCGGAGCGGTTCTACGGCCCCTGCTCGGTGTGCCGGACCGCGCTGCGGGCGGCGCACAACGGCGAGGCCCGCAACGTCGAGGTGGCCGACTACGAGCCGAAGATGAACGTCACCCCGAACGCCGTCGCGACGAAGGACTGACGTAGGTCGGGTCGCGTGTGGGCCGGCGGGCCGGAGGTCGGCGGCCGCTGAAGATGATCAGCAGGCAGACCCGGCCCCGTTGGCCGGCATAGGGCTCGAGCAGCTCGAGCATCCGCTCGTCGGTGCCCCAGGTGTCGCCGGCGAGGGCCCAGCAGACCAGGTGCTTGAGGTGGAGGTCGCCGACTGGCACGGCGTCGGGGTCGCCGAGCGCGAACAGGGCCGCAGAGGCGGCCGACCAATCGCCGACCCCCGGGAGCACCTGCATGCGCCGCCGGGCCTCGGCCGGGTGGATGTCCGGGGCGGCCAGGGCATCGAGCCGATGCGCCGACCCGGCGATCCGGCGGACGAGTTCGGCCCGGCGGCGCTCGACCCCGAAGGCCTGGAAGGTGAAGTAGGCCTGGCGGGCGACGAACGCCGGGTCGGGCGGTACCCATAGAGAGCGCTGCTGGCCGGCCGCGCCGTCACCGCCGGCTCCCATGGGACCAGGGGCCCGCTCGCCCCAGCGGTGCACCATCGTCCGGTAGAAGCGGGCGGCGCCGTCGGTGGTCACCCGCTGGCCGAGCACGACCGACATCAGCGCCTGGGTCACCAGCGTGGTGCGGGGGATGCGGGCGCCGTTGAAGCGCTTCCAGAGGTCCCGCACCAGCTGGTCGGTGGGGGCGAAGCCATCGGCGCGGTCGTTGCAGCCCGCGATGTCGGGGGCGTGGTCCAGCGCCCAGGCGCCACCGGGGCCCCAGGCCGTCGCCTCGATCTCCGACCCCGCGGTCCGGAGCGCCAGCTGGGCCGGTCCGTCGGGGGTCCGGAGGCCGAGCTGGGCCTGGCCGTCGCGCACCCGGGTCGTCGGGTCGAGGCCGCCGTGGCCGATGAGGCGCAGGGTGCGACGCAGGTCGACGGGGTGGTCGGGTCGCAGCCGGCGCGTCTCGGACATCGTGGTCGGAAGCTACTTCCTGGCAACAACCGGCCCTGATGGGGTTACGGTGGTTACGTGATCGTCGAGGCGGCGGGCACGTTCCCGACCACCTACTGGCACCGCCTGCCTGACGGACGGGTGCAGTGCGATGTGTGCCCGCGGGCCTGCAAGATGCAGGAGGGCCAGCGGGGGCTTTGCTTCGTGCGGGGTCGGGTCGACGACGAGGTGGTGCTGCTGACCTACGGCCGCTCGTCGGGCTACTGCGTCGACCCGATCGAGAAGAAGCCGCTGAGCCACTTCCTGCCGGGCACGTCGGTGCTGTCGTTCGGGACGGCCGGATGCAACCTCGCGTGCCGGTTCTGCCAGAACTGGGACATCTCCAAGTCCAAGGAGATGGACACCCTGGCCGACGCGGCGTCGCCCGAGGCGATTGCGCGGGCGGCGGTCGATCTGGGGTGCAGCAGCGTGGCCTTCACGTACAACGACCCGACGATCTTCCTGGAGTACGCCATCGACGTGGCCGACGCCTGCCGGGAGGTGGGGGTCAAGGCGGTCGCGGTCACCGCGGGCTACATCCTCCCGGAGCCGCGGCGGGACTTCTACGCCCACCTGGATGCGGCCAACGTCGACCTCAAGGGCTTCACCGAGGAGTTCTACAAGCGGGTGTGCATCGGTCACCTCGACCCGGTGCTCGAGACCCTGCAGTACCTGCACGACGAGACCGACGTGTGGTTCGAGATCACCACGCTGCTGATCCCGGATCGCAACGACAGCGACGAGGAGCTCGACCAGCTCACGTCGTGGGTGGCGGAGCACCTCGGGCCGGACGTGCCGTTGCACTTCACCGCGTTCCACCCGGACTTCAAGATGATGGACGTGCCTCCCACCCCGCCGGCCACACTGCGCCGGGCCCGGGAGTGGGGGCTGCGCAACGGCCTCAACTACGTGTACGTCGGGAACGTGCACGACGTCGCGGCCAACAGCACGTACTGCCCGGGGTGCGGCGCCCGGGTCATCGAGCGGGACTGGCACGAGCTGGGGGAGTGGCGGCTGACCGACGACGGGCACTGCCAGGCCTGCGGGACGGCGGTGGCGGGGCGCTTCGCCGGGCCACCCGGCCATTGGGGCCGGCGCCGCCTCCCGGTCCGACTGCGGGTCACGACCACGTAGGGCCGGGTAGGCGGACCAGAGGGGCAGAGAGGGGACGAGTGGGATGACGGCGACGGTGGCTGGCGGGGTGCGGCCGGCAGCGGTCGCCGGCATGTTCTACCCCTCGGGCCGGGCCGAGCTGCACGACCTGGTCACGAGCTTCTTGGCTGGTGCGGAGCGTTCGGCCGACGGCCTCGCTGGGGATGCTGCCGACGCTGCGCTGGACGTGCTCGGGGCCTCGGCGCCGCCGAAGGCGATCATCGCGCCCCACGCCGGCTACCGGTACTCGGGGCCGACCGCGGGCGCGGCCTACCGGTCGCTGCTGGCCCGGCGGGGTGAGGTCGAGCGGGTCGTGGTCATCGGGCCGGCGCACCGGGTGCGGGTGCCCGGGGTGGGGCTCAGCTCGGCGCGGGCGTGGGCGACACCGCTGGGCAACGTCGAGGTCGACGTCGAGACGGTGAACCGGCTGTCGGAGCTGCGGGACGTGGTGGTGGCCGACGACGCCCATGCGCCCGAGCACAGCGTCGAGGTCCACCTGCCGTTCGTGCAGGAGGTGTTCGGAGAGGTGCCGGTGGTGCCGCTGGTGGTCGGGGGGACCAACCCGGCGAAGGTGGCCTCGGTGCTCGACGCCGTGTGGGGCGGGCCGGAGACGGCGATCGTCGTGTCGTCGGACCTGAGCCACTACCTGGACGACGCCTCGGCCCGGCGGCGGGACCTGGCAACGTGCCACGCGATCGTCGAGGCGCGGGTGGCGGACATCGGGCCACACGACGCCTGCGGGTTCCTGCCGATCGGGGGATTGCTGACCGCGGCGCTGCGGCGGGGGCTGGCGGTCCGGCCGATCGAGCTGACGACGTCGGCCGACACGGCGGGGGAGCCGGAGCGGGTGGTGGGTTACGGCAGCTTCCACGTTTCGCCGCCGGCGCCGGTCGACGAGTCGGCGGTGCAGTGGCTGGTCGACCTGGCGGCCCGGGCCATCGACCACGAGCTGCGCCACGGGCAGAGCTACCCGCTGCACGAGCCTGACGTGCCCGACGTGGTGCGCAGCCCGGGCGTGTCGTTCGTGACGCTGGAGCGGGGGGAGGACCTGGTTGGGTGCATCGGGTCGCTTGACCCGCGGCGGGCGCTGTGGCGGGACGTGGCCCGCAACGCCCGGGGCGCCGCGTTCGAGGACCCCCGGTTCCCGCCGCTGGGGTCGTCCGAGCGGTCCGGGGTGAGCGTCGAGGTGTCGGTGCTGTCGAAGTTCGAGCGGCTGCCGGCGTCGTCGTCTTCGGAGGTGGCCTCGGCGCTGCGGCCGGCGGTGGACGGGTTGGTGCTGGCGGCCGAGGGCAAGCGCTCGACCTTCCTCCCGGACGTGTGGGCGAAGATCCCCGAGCCCGAGGCGTTCGTCGAGGAGCTGGCCCGCAAGGCCCGCTGGCCGACGGCGTGGCCCGAGGACGTGCAGGCCTGGCGCTACACCACGACCCGGGCGTCGACGGAGCTCTGAAGGACGGCGACCACACCGAAGTGGTCCGTGGGCCAGGTGCCGTCGACGGGCTCGTCGGCGACGACTCGGCACTCGACCGGTAGGCCGGCGCCGCTCGCGCCGTGGAAGCCGCTGAAGACGTAGTCGATGCGCTTGTCGGCCTCGCGTTCGAGCGCGGCGTGGGGGTTGCGGTTGGACCAGGTGATGCCGTCGCTACTGCGATCGCTGTTGCCGGCGAGGCGCCAGGCGTCCTGGAAGTAGGTGCTGGTGCCGTCGAGGCTGGCGAGGCCGCTCATGTAGCGGGCGACCGTGGAGTCCGGCTCGGCGTTGAAGTCGCCGCCGATGACCGGGCCGAGCGAAGCGTCGGGGTCCGTGGTCTCTTCCACGAAGCGGGTGAGGGCGATGACCTGGCGCTCCCGGAGTGCCGAGTCGTGGAGCTGCCAGGCGAGGTGGGTCGAGAAGACGTCGACGCCGCCGGTGCGGGCGTGCACCACGAGCCGCTGCACCTCGGAGGGGTCGGCCTCGAAGGGGAGCTCTCGGCTGCTGGTCGCGTCGATGGGCCGGCGGCTGAGGACCGCGTTGCCGATGACCGCGTCGTCGTTCTCCGAGAACGGCGCGCCCGCATACGCGACCGCCCAGTCCCCGTCGAGCTGGTCGGCGAGCCACTCGGCCTGGTTGCCGCTGGCGCTGGCGACGACCTCCTGGAGGCAGACGACGTCGGGCTCGGCCTCGCGCAGGACGTGGACGATGGCGTGGCGGCGCTCCCGCCAGCCGCCGGTGAGGTTCCAGATGTTGAGGGTGACGACCCGGAGCACTGTGACCTCAGCCCGTCACGAGGCCGCGGGCCCAGGCGTAGTCGGGCTTGCCGGAGGGCGAGCGTTCGATCTTGTCGGCCCAGACGAAGGCCTTGGGGACCTTGTAGCCGGCGATGGTGTGGCGGCAGTGGGCGCTCAGCTCGTCGTCGGGCGGCTGGTCGGCGGCGGCGCGGAGAGCGACGACGGCGACGACCTCCTGGCCCCACTTCGGGTTGGGGCGGCCGACGACCAGGGCGTCCTCGACCGCGGGATGGGAGGTGATGGCCTGCTCGACCTCCTCGGCGAAGACCTTCTCGCCACCGGTGTTGATGGTGACGGAGTCACGGCCGAAGAAGACGAGGTTGCCGCGGTCGTCCCAGCGGACCCGGTCGCCGGCGACGGCGTAGCGGACACCGTCGATGACCGGGAAGGTGGCGCGGGTCTTGTCGGGGTCGCCGAGGTAGCCGAGGGGCACGTGGCCCTGCTGCGCGAGCCAGCCCATCTCGTGGTCGTCCTGGGCGAGGATGCGGGTGCGGTCCTCGGAGACGACCGCGGCCGAGGCCTCGGGGGTGAAGGTGCCGGCGCCGTCGCCGACGGCTTGGCGGCCGGTCTCGGAGGAGCCGAGGACGTCGACGATGCGGAGGCCGGGGACGGCGTCGACGAGGGCAGCCTTGGCGGTGGCCGACAGGATGGCGCCGCCGGAGAGGAGGAAGCGGAGGCTGGAGAGGTCGGCGGGGTTGCCGGCGGCCGTCCGGCGGTCGACCTCGGCGAGGAGGGGGCGAGCGAAGGCGTCGCCGACGATCTGAAGGCTGGCGGCCTCCTCCCGCTCGATGGTGGCGACGATGTCAGCGGGGTCGAAGCGGGTGGGATCGTCGGGGAGGACGACCGTGCCGCCGGCCATCCAGGTGGAGAGGGCGTTCCAGTGCGCGGCGCCGTGCATGAAGGGGGCGCAGGCGAGCGACCGCAGCCGGGCCCGCCGGGGTGCCGCGGCGACGAGCTCGTCGGCGGGCGCCGTGACGCCGATGCAGCCGGCGAGGAAGTCCTCTTGGCGCCAGAGGACGCCCTTGGGCATGCCGGTGGTGCCCCCGGTGTAGAGGATGTACCGATCGTCGGGGGAGAGGTCTCGTGGTGGTGTGGGCTCGGCGTCGGCGAGCGCCTGTTCGTAGTCGACCGCCCCTCGCATGAGCTCGGCGCCGGACCCGTCGTCGACCTGGAGCACGAGCCGCAGTTCGGGCAGCTCCGGCAAGATCTCCGCCAGCGTCTCCGTGAAGCTCCCTCCGACGATGACCGCCTGAGCCCGGCTGTCCCTCAGGACGTAGAGCAGCTCGGTGGCGACGTACCGGTAGTTGATGTTGACCGAGGCGCAACGGGCCTTCCAGGCGCCGAGCATGCCCTCGAGGTACTCGGGGGCGTTGTAGAGGTAGAGGGCCACGTGGTCGTGCGGCGACTCCCACGGCTCCCCGTCGAGCGCCCCGCCGTGGATCCCGAGCCCGTGCTTTCCGAGCACCGAGGCCAGCCGCCGGGTCCGCTCCGTGACCTCGCCCCACGTCGACCTGCTGGGCCCCGCCACGATGCACTCCCGATCAGGGACGACCTCTGCGATCCTCTCGTGCAACGCCGCAACGTTCCCCATGCCCCGGCAGCCTAAGAGCCAGGTACCCATCGCAAGGCCATCTGCGTTGCGTCGGGGGAGTCGTGGACGTACATTGGCCGTACGCGATCGAGGAGATCTCATGACTGCGACGGAGTCACGGCGGCGGAGCCGACGGCTGGAGCTACGGACGACCGTCGACGAGCGCGAGTTGATCGATCGTGCAGTGGCGGCGAGCGATACCGACGTCACCGAGTTCGTCGTCAGCAACGCCGTCGAGGCCGCCCGGCGGGTGTTGGCCGACCGCGATCGGTTCGAGCTGGACGCAGCAGCGGTCGAAGCGTGGGACGCGATCAACGCCCGGCGGGCGCGGGAGCTGCCCGGGCTCCGTCGCTTGATGGACCGTCCTTCGCCGTTCGCTGAATGACCGGGCGCTACGTCGCGCCCGAGTTGCTGGCGGGTCACCACGACCTCGACGACTTCGAGTGCCGGTCATCCGAGCAGACCGCTTGGTTGCGGCGTCACGCCCGCCAGTCGGCGAGCACCGGCACGACCAGGGTGTTCGTGGTCACCGAGGTCGAGAGCTCCGTGGTCGTGGCGTACTACGGCTGGTGCATGGCCCAGCTCACGACGATCGCGGCCCCGGCACGGCTCCGTCGCGGTGCCGGCCGCTACCCCCAACCGGTGGCTCTGCTCGCTCGACTCGGCGTCGATGTTCGCCATGAAGGCCAAGGTCTGGGTGCCGGCCTGCTCCAGGACGTGTTCGCCCGCCTCCTCGAGTTGTCTGCCGACATCGGCTGCCGGGGTTTGTTGGTGCACGCGGAGTCGCCTGAGGCCCGGGACTTCTATCGCCACCTCGTACCCGAGTTCGAGGAGAGCCCGACGGACCCTCTTCACCTCGTGTTGCTCATGAAGGACATCCGCCGCACGCTCGGCGGTCAGAGGTGAGCGGGTGGGTCAGATGCCGAGGGTGGCCTCGGTGAGGGCGGTGATCGCGGGGTCGTCGCCGGTGAGGGTCACCTGGGCGGCGGAGCGGCGGCCGTTGAGGTAGAGGACGAGCTCCTGGGGGGTGCCGGTGAGGGTGACAGCGGGGTCGCCCTTGCGGAGGGCCTTCTCGCCGTGTCCGGGGGCTTCGACCGTGAGCCCGGTGCCCTTCAGGCCCCGCGTCATCAGCCGGCCCGCCCGCTGGAGCTGCGACCACAGTTCGGCCTCGAGCGCCTCGACCTCGGCACCCGCGCGGGGCTCGCGGCCGTTGGGTCGGCGGACGTCCTCGTGGTGCACGAACCACTCGTTCAGGTTCAGCGGCGTCCGCAGGCCGGGGACCCGCCACGGCACGAGGGGTGGCCCCTTGCGCAGCCGGGCGACCAGCGAGTCGAGACCCTTCGCCTTGGCCTTGGCCATGTGCTTGGCCTCCATGCCGGCGAACCGGTCGCCGCCGATGATCCAGAGCCCGGAGCGGGGGTCGTGCTCCCGGAGGGCGAGGTGGGCGGCCAGGTCGAGCGTGGTCCAGCCCTCGCACAGGGTCGGAGCGTCCGGGCCCAGCTCGAGGAACAGGTCGCACAGCTCCTCGCGCTCGGTCGCGTCGAGGGGACGAGTTGCCATGAAACGCAGCTTGGCAGGAACAGACGGCCTGTGCGCAGCCGCTACGTTGGCCGGATGGCTACACCTCCTGCGCACGAGATCGACGACGACGCCACCTACCGGGTCGACATCGCCACCGACAAGGGCACCATCGTGCTCGAGCTCGACCCGAAGTTGGCGCCCAACACCGTCAACAACTTCGTGGCGCTGGCTCGCAAGGGCTACTACGACGGCCTGACCTTCCACCGCGTCGTGCCGGAGTTCGTCATCCAGGGTGGCTGCCCCGAGGGCACCGGCCGCGGCGGCCCCGGCTACCGCTTCGCCGACGAGCCGGTCAAGGGCGAGTACACCCTGGGCTCGGTCGCCATGGCCAACGCGGGCCCGGACACCAACGGCTCGCAGTTCTTCATCTGCATCGACGACTGCACCCGCAAGCTCGACAAGGCCTACAACCTCTTCGGGTACACGAAGGAAGGCCTCGACGTCATCACCCAGATCCGCCAGGGCGACGTCATGCGCACGGTCACCGTCACCGAGCAACCCGCCTGATCGCCGAACCGCGAAGCCCTGTTCTCGGCCCGCGCCGAGAACAGGGTCCAGGGGGTCACGCCTCGCTGTGGGTGACGGCGGGTTCGCCCATCCACTCGCGGAGGGTGTTCTTCAGCTTCGTCTGCTGGATGAAGATGTCGTGCTCCGGGAGCAGGTCGGGGCGGCCGGTCATCGGCGCCTTGAAGTAGAAGCTGAGCCACTCCTGCACGCCCCTCTCACCGGCCCGGGCGGCGAGGTCGAAGAACAGGGCGAGGTCGAGCACGAGCGGCGCGGCGAGGATCGAGTCCCGGCACAGGAAGTCGATCTTGATCTGCATCGGGTAGCCCATCCACCCGAAGATGTCGATGTTGTCCCACCCCTCCTTGTTGTCGCCGCGGGGCGGGTAGTAGTTGATGCGGACCACGTGGGAGATGTCCGAGTAGAGCTGGGGGTAGGCCTCGGGCTGGAGGATGGTGTCCAGCACGCCCAGCTTGGAGACCTCCTTCGACTTGAAGTTCTCGGGGTCGTCGAGGACCTCGCCGTCCCGGTTGCCGAGGATGTTCGTGGAGAACCAGCCGTTCAGCCCGAGCATCCGCGACTTCAGGCCGGGCGCCACGATCGTCTTCATCAGCGTCTGGCCGGTCTTGAAGTCCTTGCCGCCGATCGGGACGCCCTCGCGGTCGGCCAGCTCGATCATGCAGGGCAGGTCGCAGCTGTTGTTCGGAGCGCCGTTGGCGTAGGGGACGCCGCTCATGATCGCGGCGTAGGCGTAGATCTGGCTGGGGCTGATCATCGGGTCGTTGGCCGCGAGCCCGGCCTCGAACGCTTCGACGGTCTGGTGGACCTCGGTGAGGTCCCGGTATGCCTCGGTCGAGGCGCACCAGACCATGACGAGCCGGTCGCAGTCGTTGTCGACGCGGAAGCGCTCGATGTCGTCCATCAACGCCTGGGCCAGGTCCATCTTCGTCGTGCCGGTCTTGACGCGGGTGCCGTCGAGCCTGCTCACCCAGTCCCTGTCGAAGACGGCCTCCATGGCGACGATGCCCTCCAGCTCGCCTGAGATGGGGGCGAGGTCCCGCTCCTCCAGCACCCCGGCGGTGCGGGCGGCCTCCAGGGCGTTGGGCGAGATGGGGTCCCAGCCGCCGAAGACGAGGTCGTCCAGCCGGGCGAGCGGGACGAAGTCCTTGATCATCGGTTCCCGGCCCTCGGCCCGGTCACCGAGGCGGATGTGGGCCATCTGGCTGAGCGACCCGATCGGGGCGTCCCCGGTCTGGCGAGCCTGGAGGACGCCGGCGATCACCGTCGAGGCGACGGCGCCGAGGCCGGGCAGCAGGACGCCGAGCCGGCCGGTGGCCGGGGCGATGGTGCGAGCGGTCATCCGGAGGATCGTAAACGAAGGTGTTGCATTGCTGTCGATTGTTCAGGAACACTGAACGATGTGCGCGGGCTGCCGAACCTCTCCGTCCAGCAGCTGGACTACCTCGTCGCGGTGCACGAAGCGCCGACGTGGGGCGACGCCGCGGCCGCGGTCGGGGTCACGCCGTCGGCGCTGAGCCAGGGGCTGGCCGAGCTGGAGCGTCGGTTGGGTGTCGCCCTGTTCGCCCGCGACGGGCGGCGCCGAGTCCCGACGGATGCGGCCGCGGTCGTGCTCGACCACGCCCACGCCGTGCTGGCCCGCACGCAGGACCTCGCCCGGTGGGCCGAGCGGCGGCAGTCCGGGACGGCTGGCGCGGTGCGGGTGGGGATGATCGACGCGGCGGCCACGATCCACTGCGCCGGCGGGCTGGCCGCGTTCCGCGCCTCGCGGGCCGACGTCGACCTGCGGCTCCAGGTCAGCCCGTCCGGCGAGCTCCTGCGCGAGCTCGTCGCCGCCCGACTCGACGTGGTGGTGTGCGTCGCCCCGGCCGTGCTGCCCGAGGGGGTGACCGCCGCGCCGCTGCTCGACGAGGACCTCGCCGTCTACGCTCCGGCGGCCGGCCCGGCCAAGGCGTGGGGGCCGTGGGTCACGTACCCGGTCGGCTCCCAGACGCGGGAGCTCGTGCTGGACGCCCTGCGCCAGGCCGGCCGCTCCGTCACCGTCGTGGCGGAGTCGCACCAGCCCGAGGTCCTGGGCCAGATGGTCCTGCTCGGCCTCGGCTGGTCCGTGCTGCCGGTAGCGCAGGTCGACCGCTCGGGCATCGCGCTCCGCCGGGTAGGCACCAACCCGTTCCTGCAGCGCACCCTGCTGATCGCCCGCCGAGCCACCGGCCCCGCCGACCCCACCGTCGACGCCCTCATCTCCGCCATCCACCCGACGAGGAGAACAGCATGACCACGTCCGTCACCGACGAGCAGATTCGACAGCTGGCTGGAACGGCGAAGCCCTTCAGCCTGGTCCTTCTGTCGTGGGGTCCGGAACGGCACATGGACGGCGCCGACGCGGTCGAGCTCGAACACCAACGACGGATGGTGTCGCTGCGCGCTGACGGGGTCATCGCGATCCTCTGTCCCGTCAGCTCCGACACCCTGGCCGGCGTCGCCATCATGACCCTGCAGGCTGAAGCGGCCAGAGAAGTGATGGCCGGGGATCCTTGCGTCCAGGCCGGGATGATGACCTGCGAGGTCCACCCCTGCCACGGCTTCCCCGGAGACGCCCTGCCCGCCTGAGCCGTACGAATCGCAGTCGCCGCGAGGTCGGCCAGTCGTCGAGGCGTTCTCGGCGCCTCGCCGCGAGAACGAGGCGCCGCCGGACGACGAGCCCGGCCTGACGCCGGGGGACAGGGCTAGTCCCGCAGGAATAGGAGCGAGTCGGCCGCGAGGCCGACGCCATCTCCTTCAGGGGTTCACGCCGCGGAGGCCGCCCCAGAGGACGGAGGCGAGGAGCTTGGCGGCGTCTTCGGGGGCGAGGTCGGAGTAGTCGAGCCAGTGGAGGACGCCGGCCTCCAACAAGCCGAGGACGGCGTCGGCCACCAGCTCCTCACCGGAGCCGTCGTCGTGCATGCCCGCCATCGACGCCACCCGCCGGGACCGGGAGCGGACGATCGCCGGGTGGCGGCGCACGCTGTCGGTCACCAGCAGCCGCCAGGCCGCGGGTTGGTCCCGGGCGAAGCACAGGCAGCGCTCCACGATCGCCCGCAGCGCCGACTCGTCGGCCGGCAGCTCGCCGGCCATGTGCGGCGCCAGCGCCAGCTCCAGCTCGTCGAGGACCCCCAGGTACACCTCGGCCACCAGGCCGTCCCGGTCGCCGAAGTAGGCGTACACCAGCGAGCGCGAGACCCCGGCGGCGTCGGCCACGTCCTCGACCGACAGGGTGCCGAGGCCGCGCTCCTCCAGCAGCCCCCGTGCGGTCTCGACGAGTTGGGCGCGCCGGGCCTCGGGATCGAGGCGGGCCCGCCGGGCCTTGGCCACCGGTGACTCCCCCTTCCCAGGTCCCCGGATGACTCCGACTCCTTCGACTACGCCGGCGAGCCGGCTGCTACCTCGACTGGCTCGGGCTTGACCTCCCCCGACGAGAGGGGGAAGTGGCAGGCCACGTAGTGGCCTGGCCCGATCTGGCGGATCTGGGGTTCCTCGGCGGCGCAGCGCTGCTGGGCGAACGGGCAGCGGGTGCGGAAGCGACACCCCGACGGCGGATCGAGCGGCGACGGCAGGTCGCCCTCGACCAGCTGCTGGTCCATCGGCCGGACCGTGGGGTCAGGCACCGGGATCGAGCGCAGCAGCGCTGCCGTGTACGGGTGCGCCGGATGCTCGTACAAGCGGTCGGGCGGCGCCACCTCGCACACCTTGCCGAGGTACATGACCATCACCCGATCCGACACGTTCTTCACCACGGCCAGGTCGTGGGCGATGAACACCAGCGTCAACCCGTAGCGGGCCTTCAGGTCCTCCAGCAGGTTCAGGATCTGCGCCTGCACCGACACGTCGAGCGCCGACACGGGCTCGTCGCAGATCAGCAGGCTCGGCTCGGTGACCAGCGCCCGGGCGATCGAGATGCGCTGGCACTGGCCGCCCGAGAACTGGTGGGGCCGCCGGTCCATGGCGTTCTCGGGATCGAGCCCGACCGCCTCCAGGGTCTCCCGGACCACGTTCTCCTGACTGTCCTTGTCGCCCCGCTTCCAGATGCGCAGCGGCTCGGCGAGGATGTCCCGCACCCGCCGCCGCGGGTTCAGCGACGAGATCGGGTCCTGGAAGATGAACTGCAGCTTGGTGCGCCGGTGGCGCAGCGACTTGCCGTTGAGGCGGGTGAGGTCGAGGCCCTCGAACTCGACCCGGCCCGACGTCGGCGGCGGCAGCTGGATGATCGCCCGACCGGTGGTCGACTTGCCGCAGCCCGACTCGCCGACCAGCCCGAGCGTCTCGCCGGGCAGGATGTCGAGCGAGATCCCCGACACCGCGTGCACCTTGCCGGCCCGGGTCGGGAACTCGACCACCAGGTCCTCGACCCGGAGCAGCGCGTCCTCGGGGGAGCGGAGATGAGCTGTACCTGTCCCGGCCATCAGTGACCAGCCTCCTCAGCGGTGCCTGCGGTGCCTGGGGTGCCTGCGGTTCCGGCCGGGTCGGCAGTGGTCGCCTCGGCCGGCTTCGGCGTGAGCTCCACCGGGCTGGCCCCGACCGGGAACCAGCAGCGGAACGAGTGGCCCGGCTCGGCCTCGATCAGCGGCGGCGCCTCCTCACGGCACTTGTCCTGTACGTACGGGCAGCGGGGTGCGAAGCGGCAGCCCGAAGGCGGGTTGATGAGGTCCGGCGGCCGCCCGGGAATGGCCTGCAGCCGGGTGTGGCTGGGCGCGTTCAGCACCGGGATCGATCGCAGGAGCGCCTCGGTGTACGGCATCCGGACATGCCGGAACAGCGTGGCCGTCGGCGCCTTCTCGACGATCTGCCCGGCGTACATGACCGCGATCTCGTCGGTCCGTCCGGCCACGACGCCCAGGTCGTGGGTGACGAGGATCATGCCCATGTCCCGCTCGCGCTGCTCGCGCTGGAGCAGGTTGAGGATCTGCGCCTGGACGGTGACGTCGAGGGCGGTGGTGGGCTCGTCGGCGAACAGCAGCTTCGGGCCGCAGGCCAGCGCCACCGCGATCATCACGCGCTGGCGCATGCCACCCGACAGCTCGTGGGGGTACTGGCGCAGCCGCCGGTCGGGCTGCGGGATGCCGACCTCCCGGAGCAGGGCGAGCGCGTTCTTGTCGGCGGTCTTGCGGTCGAGGCCCAGGTGGTACCGCATGCCCTCGGTGATCTGGTTGCCGATGCGCAGCACCGGGTTCAGCGAGGTCATGGGGTCCTGGAAGATCATCGCCATCTCGGCGCCCCACAGGTCCCGGACCTCGTCGGCCGAGGCGGTGAGCATGTCGACGCCCTCGTAGACCACCTTGCCGCTGCGCTCGACGTTGCGCTTCGGCAGCAGGCCCATGATCGAGCGGCTGAGCACGGTCTTGCCCGAGCCGGACTCGCCGACGATGCCGAGCGTGCGGCCCCGGTCGAGGCTCAGCGACACGCCGTCGACGGCCTTGACCTGGCCCCGGGCGGTGCGGAACGAGGTGCGCAGGTCCTCGACGTCGATGAGCCGCCGGGTCTGGGCGGTGGCGACGGTGGGGCTCGCGGTGGCCGGCGTCGCGCCGTTGTTGGGTCGCTCGCCGTCGGTGCCGATCTGCTGGCCGCTCACAGGACCGACTCCCTCACGTCGAAGCGGGCTCGGACGACGTCGCCCAGGTAGTTGAGCGACAGGACGGTGAAGAAGATCGCCCCGGCCGGGATGAGCATGATGTAGGCGAGGTCGTCCTCGAGGGCGTTGCGGCCCTCGACGATCATGTTCCCCCAGGTCGGGGCGTCGGTCTGGGAGATGCCGACCCCGAGCAGCGCCAGGCTGCCCTCGGCCACGATCGCGACCGCGACGCCGAGCAGGGCGATCGACATCATCGCCGGCAGCACGTTGGGCAGGACCTCCCGGATGATGATCCGCGAGGGCGTGGCCCCGGACACCTCGGCGGCCTTGACGAAGTCGCGCTCGGACCACGACAGCGTGCTGGCTCGGGTGATGCGGGCCAGGATCGGCACGCTGACGACGCCGATGACCAACGTCAGGACCACCACCTTGCGCAGGTGGGAGGTGTCTTCGTCGGTGCTGGCCAGCACGGTTACCAGCGACAGGGCCAGGACCAGGGCCGGCATGGCCAGGAACACGTTGAAGATGGTCGACAGGACTGTGTCGACCCGGCCCTTGAAGTAGCCGGCCAGCAGCCCGAGCACCCCGCCGATGACGAGGCCGAAGAGCACGGCGCCCCCGGCGACCAGCAGCGACGTGCGGGCGCCCCAGATGACCCGGGACAGCATGTCCTTGCCGGTGGCGTCGCCGCCGAGGATGTGGGCGACGTCGTGGCCCGGCCCCATGCGGGCGAACTCGCCGTGCGACTCCTGGGGGTCGGGCAGCGGCAGGAGTGGCGCCAGGAGGGCGGCGGCGACGATGAGCACCATCCACCCCGCGCACAGCCAGCCGAGGATGCCGAGGCGCCGGGTGGGCGCCTGCTCGACCGGCCCGATGATCGGTGTGGCGACGCCGATGGCTCCCGGGATGGCGGCCGCCGTCCCGGTGGGAAGGTCAACTTGTGGCTCGGACATGGCGGATCCGTGGGTCGATGATCGTGTAGAGGATGTCGACGGTGAAGTTCACGAGCACGTAGATGATCGCGATGATCGCCACGAAGCTCTGCATGGCGACGTACTGGCGCTCGCCGATGGCCCGCACCAGCTCGAAGCCCAGGCCGGGCACGCTGAAGATGTACTCGACGACCACCGCGCCGCCGATGAGCGCACCGACGTTGAGCCCGGCCACCGTGAGCACGGTGAGGCTGGAGGGCCGCAGCGCGTGGCGCCACAGGACGCGGCGGTCGCTGATGCCCTTGGACCGGGCCATCTGGATGAAGTCCTCCTGCAGCGTCTGCACCATGTCGCTGCGCAGGAGGCGCATGTAGACCGCGATCTGGCCGGCCGCCAACGTGATGGTCGGCAGGGCCATCCGGCGGAAGTGCTCGACCGGGTCGTTGCCGAACTCGGTGTACCCCGTGTTCGGTAACCAATGGAGCCAGACCCCCACGTAGTAGGCGAGGGCCAGGCCCAGCACGAAGTTGGGGATCGACAGGAGGCCGAACGCCGTGGCGTTGGTCGATCGGTCGAAGAAGCTGCCCGCCCGGTAGGCGGTCGCGACCCCGAGCGGCACGGCCACCACCAGCGCCAGGACCTGTGAGTAGAAGATCAGCTGCAGGGTCACCGGCAGCGCGTCCTTCACGTGGTCGACCACCGGGTCCTTGCCGGACACCGTGTAACGGCTGCCGAAGTCGCCGCTCACGAAGTCGCCCAGCCAGTAGCCGTAGCGCTGCACGAACGGCTTGTCGAGGTGCAGCCGCTCCTTGAGGTCGGAGCGCATCTCCTCGACCCGGGGGTCACCCTCATTCAGCGGGACGAGGGTGCTGACCGGGTCACCGGGGGCGAGGGACAGCAGATATGACGTGAACAGCGTGACCAGGAACAGGACCAGGGCCAACGCCACGAGCCGCTTGGCAATTTGCTGTGCCAAGGCCATCTAGCAGAACACCTCCAGGCCGAGCGGGTGCGGCCCGGGCTCAGCACCCGGGCCGCGACCGCTGGTCAATCCTTACTTCTCCCGCCAGAGCAGGGCGGGGTCGAAGCCGAGCGCGAGGCCGGTGTAGTCGTTCGACCCGTCGGTCCCGACGGGGCGAGCACCCACGACCTGGTGGAGCTCCTTGGCCCGGGGGACGTCCCACATGGCCCAGCTGGTCCAGATGAAGTAGTGCTGCTCGTTCATCCGCTTGTTCAGATCCTCGTAGATCTGCTTCTGCTTGGCCGGATCGCCCTCGGCGCGACCCTCGTCGAGGAGCCTGTTGACCTCGGGGTCGTCGAACCGGGAGAAGTTGATCGGGTTGCCCTTGCCGTACCACCAGACGTACAGCGTGTCCGGGTGCAGGCCCGGGTAGTTGCGCCAGGTGATGGCCTCGAACTCGCCGGCGACGGCCTTGTCGATCAGCGCCGACTGGTCGAGCGTGGTGACCCGCACCTTGATGCCGACGGCTTCCCAGTACTGCTTGGTGAGGTCGATCTGCTTCAGCAGCTCGGTCTCCTGGACCGCAGTGATGACCACCTCGAACTTCTTGCCGGTCTCCTGCTCGTACTGCTGGACCAGCTTCTTGGCGGCCTCGGGATCGTCGGTCTTGTAGCCGGAGTCCTTCAGGTAGCCGACCGCTCCGGGGGCGAACGGGCCGTTGGCCAGCGTCGGGATGCCGAAGCCGAGGATGGCGTTGGCGTCCTTGCGCTTGACCGCCAGCGCGGCCGCTTCGCGGGCGGTGGCGTTGTCGAACGGCGGCTTGCTCGTGTTGAGCATGAGGTTGCCGACCTCGGCGAAGTCCTGGGACTCGGTGAGGTTGATCTTGCCGTCCTTGAACTGCTTGCGCAGGTTCTTGATCTGCTTGGACCCGGTCAGGCTCGAGATGTTGAACAGGTCGATCTCACCGGAGGCGAGGCCGTTGGCCCGCTGCTGCAGCTCGGGGATCGGGCGGAACTCGATCTCGTCGAGGTACGGCAGCTGGTTGCCCTTGTCGTCCTTGCGCCAGTAGTTCGGGTTCTTCTTCAGCTTGTCGTAGCTGTTGAGCCGGCGCGACTCCATGGTGAACGGCCCGGTGCCGATCAGGTTCTCGGCGCAGCCGTTGACGTCGTCGAGCTGGGCCTGGCCCATCATCCCGAGCCGGCCGCTGGAGAACAGCTGCGACGGGAAGGACGACCACGGCTTGAGCATGGTGACCTTGACGGTCAGCGGGTCGACGACGCTCGTGTCCTTGACGTTGTTGAACACGAAGATGAACAGGTCGGGATGCCGGGTGGGGTACTTGCCCCGGTAGGCGTCCAGGTTGTTCTTCACCACCTCGGCGGTGAGGTCGCTGCCGTCGGAGAACTTCACCCCGTCGCGGATCTTGATGGTCCACTCGGTGAAGTCGGCGTTGGGCTCGACCGACTCGGCCAGGAACGGCTCGAAGTTCGAGCCGGTCTCGTCGGGCACGGTCAACGTGTCGTAGATGGACCGGGCGACCTGGATGCCGGCGATGTCGAGTCGTGCCTCAGGGAGGCACCACCCGTTGCCGGTCTCGGCCTCGAGGGCGATGGTGGCCTTGCCACCAGCCACCGGATCGCCCGCGTTCTCGTCGCCGGTCGTGTCACCGGCCTTGTCGGCATCCTCCTCGGAGCCGCCACTGCCTCCGCCGCCGCAGGCCGCGATGGCCAGTGAAACGACCAGCAGTAGCGCGGCACGGAACGTCCACCGCTTGCTGGCGGTGTTGCGATGCAACATGTTGATTCGTCGTCCCACCTTGTCCCCTCTCGTGACACCCGTCACACGAGTCCAGCGGGGAGCGAACGTACGGCCCTCCTGGACACTTGTCAAATAGTGGGGGCGTGGCCAGGGCGGATTTCATCCCGGGGCGAATAGCGCGCGCAATCGCTGGCGGGGATACAAAACTGCAAGCCCTATGCGGCTTTCTTCCGGGCGATCGTCAGCCCGTCGAAGGCCGGGAGGACCACCGCTTCGACCCGCTCGTCGTGGACCACCAGATCGTTGAACGCCCGGAGTGCCTGGGTGTCGGCGTCGTCGCTCGTCTCGTCCACGATGTCGCCCGACCAGAGGACGTTGTCGGCCAGCAGGAGCCCGCCCGGGCGTACGCGCGGGACGAGCTCGTTCCAGTACGAGACGTAGCCGCCCTTGTCGGCGTCGATGAACACGAAGTCGATGTGCTCGCCGCGGGGTAGCTCACGGAGGGTGTCGAGGCCGGGGCCGAGGCGCAGCTCGATGCGGTCGGCCAGCCCGGCCCGCTCCCAGGCCTTGCGGCCGATCCTCGTCCACTCGTCGCTGATGTCGCAGCAGATGAGCTTGCCGTCCTTCGGGAGGGCCCGGGCGATGCACAGGCTGGAGTAGCCGGTGAACGTGCCGACCTCGACCGCCTGACGGGCACCGACGAGCCGGGCGAGGAAGGTCAGAAGCTGGCCCTGGTCGGCGCCGACCTGCATCCCGGCAGCCCGCCCGAGCTTGCGGGTCTCGGCCTGGAGGTCCCGCATGACCCGGTCGACCGGGTACGAACCATGCTCCACGGCGTAGGTCAGGAGGTCGGGGGTGACGGTGAGGGAGCGAACGTCGGTCATCGCCCCGGAACGCTACCGAAGCCCAGTCGGCTGGATGACGGGGCGACCTCCATCCGGCGGACCGGTGGGCTACGGTCCGCGCCCCGATGGGGACGCACCGGAGGCTGGGTGCGGCGATACTGGCCGGGCTCACGCTCGCCACCGCCGCAGCGTGCACAGACGACGACACCGACGACATCGAGACGACGATGGAGGGCTGGGACGGCAAGCGCTCGACGACCTCGTCGCCGTTCACCGTCGAGGCGCCGAACGGCTACGAGCTGGCCGTCGCCGGGACCGGCACCTACGAGCTGGAGTGGGGCGGTGGCGACGCCGTCGGCAACGACGAGCCCCTGACGGTTCTGGCGCCTCCCGGCAAGAGCAGCGACAGCCCCGAGGCGGTCTTCGTGTCGACCACCGGGTTCGAGAACTACGAGGGCGGCCTCGAGGAGGCGTCGAGCATCGACCAGGACGATGCCGAGACCTTCGAGGTCGACGGCAAGCCGGCCATCGCCGGGCAGGCCCGGGGCTGGACCGAGGTGCTGGTCACGCGGGGCGACGACCTGGCGGTCCGGGTTAGGGCCAAGGGCGCCGAGCGCGACGACCTCGTCGCCATCGCCCGCAACGCGAAGCTGTCGGACTCGACCAACCGGGCGCCGCAGGTCACTGCGCCGCCGGACGGCCTGCGGGTGCTGGGCTCGATCGATGCCGACGTGGCCGCCTCGCTGCTGACCTCAGGGTACGTGGCTCCCAACCGCGACGAGGTGCCCGGGACGGCTGCGGCCCACTCGGTCAGCTTCCTCGCCGACGGCGAGCCCCTGACCGTCATGGCGCTGCCGGGGGACATGGGAGACATCGAGCTGGCCGGCGCCTACGTCCGCTGGCACCTGCAGCCGGTCACGCTCACCTCGCACGAGGTCGACGGCCGGCCGGCGGTGGTCGCGGAGTACCGGGGCAACAACGGCCGCGTGGGCCGGGAGCTGGAGACCTACACCGCCTGGGGTGACTTCGTCATGATCGTGTCGGCGTCGCTGTCGACCGACCAGCTGCTCGACATCGCCGGATCGCTGCAGGAGGCGTCGGACGACGAGTGGTCCGACCTGATCGACGAGGCCGAAGGCGGGCCGGGGCTGCACGCCGACAACAACGCAGTCGAGGTGGCCCGGGGTACGGAGGGCGAGTTCGAGTGGTTGCTCCAGGCGCTGCCGAACGCCGATGAGGACGAGGACGTCGTCGACCCCTGCCTGAAGCTGGCGACCGGCGGGCGGGTGTGCGCCGACGAGGACCTCAACCACGAGGGCCTCGACGATCCGGGCGGGTTCTACGAGGGGCCGAGCAACTGCAACCCCGGCTGCGACATCGCAGCGCCCGACGGGTTCCCCCGGTTCCTGGTCGTCTGGACCGCGCTGCCCGGGGCGTCGGTCGAGCTGGTGATGGTCGGGGGCAAGGTCGAGGCCGACCTCCACGAGATCGAGGGCACGCACCGCAGCGCCGCGGTGGTGTTCACCGACGCCGAGATCTGGAGCGGCAACCACACCTGTGGGGACATCGAGGCCGATCCCGACGACTCGCCCCAGCGCCTCGTGCGCATCGACATCCGGGACGACGCCGGCAAGGTCCTCGGCTGCATCACCGGCGACTGATTCCGTTACGTTGCGGCCTATGTCCGACCGCGTGACGATCTCGATCGCCGACGGCGTCGCCGACGTGCGGCTGAACCGGCCCGACAAGCTGAACGCCCTCGATCCGGCCATGTTCGCCGCCATCGCGGCAGCCGGCGCCGAGGTCGCCGCGAACCCGGCGGTCCGGGCCGTGGTGCTGTCGGGGGAGGGGCGGGCGTTCTGCGCCGGCCTCGACTTCTCGTCGTTCATGGCGATGGCGGGCCAGGGTTCCGACGGCGACGGAGGTGGTTCCGAATCGTCCTCGGACGCCGAGGGCGACGCAGTCAACATCCTGAGCACCGACGACCGGATCACGCACCTCGGCCAGCAGGTGGCGCACGTGTGGTCGGAGGTCCCGGTGCCGGTCATCGCCGCGGTGTGGGGGCACTGCCTGGGCGGCGGGCTGCAGATCGCCTGCGGCGCCGACCTGCGGATCGTGCACCCCGAGGCGAAGCTGTCGATCCTCGAAATCCGCTGGGGGTTGACGCCGGACATGACGATCACGGCGACGCTGCCCCGGTTGGTCGGCATCGACGTGGCCAAGGAGCTGACCTGGACCGGGCGCCAGATCACCGGGGCCGAGGCCCACGAGCTGGGCCTGGCCACCCGGCTGAGCGACGACCCGCTGGCGGACGCCCAGGCGCTGGCGGCGGAGCTCGCGGCCAAGAGCCCCCACGCCATCCGCGGCGCCAAGCAGCTGTTCGAGCAATCCGGCCGGATCCCGCTGGCCGAGCAGTACGCCCTCGAACGCTCGACGATCGGCTCCCTCATCGGCCGCCCCAACCAGGTCGAAGCCGTCACCGCCTTCTTCGAGAAGCGCCCCCCGGTCTTCGCCGACCCGGAGTAGCTACTCCGGCTGCCGGTCCTCGTCGGGGTGGTTGTGGTGGGGGAGAGGGAGGCGGGGAGCCGGGACGTGGGTGCGGACCCAGCCGGCGGCCTGCCAACCGAACTCGAGGGCCACGCCGGCCATCGCGGCGATGCCGATGGCGGCGCCGAGCATGGCTGACGTCGGCAGCTCCAGGGCGAAGAAGTCCCGGAACTGGGGCACCGCCAGCGCCACCACGAACGCCCCGCCCATCGTCAGCACCAGCGTCGCCCGGAACGGCGACGTCGGCCGGGCCAGCATCGCCAGCACCCACAGCGCCACCAGGAACAAGGTGACCGTGGCGACGGTCTGGGCCTCCGCCTGGTCGATGCCCGCGGTGTCCCGGGCGAGGATGTACGCCACGAACGTGGCCGTGGCGGCCACGGCACCGGCGGGCACGGCGAAGCGCAACACCCGGCTGACGAAGCCGGGGACGTAGCGGCGGTCGTTGGGCGCCAGGGCCAGGAAGAACGCGGGGATGCCGATCGTCAGCGAGCTGATGATCGTCAGGTGCCGGGGCAGGAACGGGAACGGCAGCGTCGCGACGCCGATGGCCAGCGCCAGCAGCGTGGCGTACACGGTCTTGGTGAGGAACAGGTTGGCGACCCGCTCGACGTTGGCGATGACCTGGCGGCCCTCGGCCAGCATCGACGGCAGGCTGGCGAACGACGAGTCGAGCAGCACCGCGGGCGCGACGGCCCGGCTGGCCGCGCTGCCCGAGCCCATGGCCAGGCCGAGGTCGGCCTCCTTGAGGGCGAGCACGTCGTTGACCCCGTCGCCGGTCATCGCCACCACGTGGCCCCGGGACTGCAGGGCCCTGACCATCGCCTGCTTCTGGTGGGGTGCCACCCGACCGAACACCGACGTGACCTCCAGCTGGTCGGCGAGCTCCTCGCCGCCGTCGGCGAGGTGGCGGGCGTCGAGCGGGTGGTCGGCGCCGGCAACGCCGACCCGGCCGGCGACCGCGCCGACCGTGCGGGGGTCGTCGCCCGAGATCACCTTCACGGCGACGCCCTGGTCGGCGAAGTAGCCGAGGGTCTCCTTGGCCTCGGGCCGGATCCGCTCCTCCAGCGCCAGGACGGCCACGGGCTCATTGGCGGGCGGCCCGGCCGACGTGTCGGCCGGCTCGCCGTTGATGCGGGCGAGGAGCAGCACCCGCCGGCCCTGGCGGGAGTGCTTGTCGACCAGCTCGGTGGCCTGCTCGGCGACGTCGGCCGCCACTGCAGCGGGCAGCAGGCCGTCGGGGGCGCCGAGCGCCCAGTCCCCGTTGCCGCCGAAGCCCGAGGCGGAGAACCGGCGGGCCGACGAGAACGCCACCCGCCAGGTCGCCGACCAGCCGGGCGAGGAGAACCCCTTGGCCAGGGCGGACATGCTCGCGTTGGGCTCGGGATCGGCCCACGCCAGCGCTCCGAGCGCGGCAGCGACCTGGTCGTCGGTGGCGCTGCCGAGCGGCTCGGTGCCGACCACCTCCATGACGGGCTCGGTGATGGTGCCGGTCTTGTCGATGCAGACCACGTCGACCCGGGCCAGCACCTCGATGGCGGCCAGCTCCTGGATGAGCACCTTGCGGCGGCTCAGCCGGATGACGCTGGCGGCGAACGCCACGCTCGTCAGCAGCACCAGGCCTTCGGGGATCATGGCGCCGATGCCGGCCACCGACCCCCGGATGGCCGAGGCCAGCCCCTCGTGGGAGTGCAGCTGGCTGGCGATCAGCAGCGCGGCGACCGGGAAGATGGCCCAGGTGACCCAGCGCAGGATCCGGTCGGTGCCCTGGCGCAGCTCCGAGTGCACCAGCGAGAACCGCTTCGCCTGGGCGGCCAGGTCGTTGGCGTAGGCGTCGGCGCCGACCTTGTCGGCCCGGTGCCAGCCCCGCCCGGCGGTGACGAAGCTGCCCGACAGGACCTCGTCGCCGGGGGCCTTGGGCTCGGCCTGGGACTCGCCGGTCAGCAGCGCCTCGTCGATCTCCAAGGCGTCGGCCTCGATCACTGGGCCGTCGGCGACGACCTGGGTGCCCGGGGTCAGCTCGATGACGTCGCCCAGCACCACGTCGGGTACGGCGACCTCCTGCCGGACCCCGTCGCGCACCACCGACGCGTTGGGCGCGCTCAGCAGCGAGAGCCGGTCGAGCGTGCGCTTGGCCCGCCACTCCTGGGCGATGCCGATGGCGGCGTTGACCACCAGGACGATGCCGAACAGCGCGTCCTGCAGCGGCCCGACCGTGAGGATGACCGCCAGGAGGGCGCCGAGGATGGCGTTGAAGCGGGTGAAGACGTTGGCCCGGAAGATGGCGCCGAGCGACCGGCTCGACTCGGTGGGCGCCCGGTTGACCTCGCCCCGTTCGACACGTTCGGCGACCTCCGCGCTGGTGAGCCCGGTCGGCAACGCCTCTTCTGCGGTGTCGGCGGAGGTCACGGAGGGTGTCAATACCCTACGGCCGCGCCGACCAGCGCACGGGGGTCGGCACCGCCTTCGAGCATCCCGTCGACGACCGCGACGGCGTTGGCGTGGCCGAAGCGGTGGTCGGGGGCGACCGGGCTGACGGCCACGGTGTGGCCCCGGGCTTCGAGGCCCTCGGCCCACAGCTCGCGGGCCGCGCCCTCGATGGCGATCCGCTGGGGGCCGTCGCCGGCCCAGGTGCCGAACCGGCCCTCGCCGAGGGTGAAGCGGGGTGCCTCGACGGCTTCGCCGGCCGGGGCGCCGGCGGCCAGGAGCCGGGCGAGGACCTGGAGCAGGATCTGCGGCTGGCTGTCGCCGCCCATGGTGCCGAGGGCCGCCCGGAGGCTGCCGTCGGGCCGGGTGACCAGGGCGGGCGCCAGGGTGTGGGGCGGGCGGCGCCCGGGTTGGAGCTCGGCGGGATGGCCGGGCTCGAGCGAGAAGCCGATGCCCCGGGAGTGCAGGAACTCGCCGGTGTTGGGCTCGACGATGAGGGCGCCCCAGCCGGCGGCGTTGGACTGGATCAGCGACACGCCCATGCGGTCGCGGTCGACGGCCGAGAGCGCGGTGGTGTCCTCGGCCAGCGAGGCGGGCCGCGGGGTGGCTGCCACCGCCGGCCTCCAGGTGGAGCGGTGCGCCTGGTCGATGGCTGCGCGGCGCTCGTCCAACCGGGCCGGGGCGAGCAGCGCCGCTCCGTCGGCGTCCTCGGAGAGGACCCGGAGGCGGTCGAGGCCGACGAGCCGGGCGGCCTCGGCGAGCACGTGGGCCCAGGTGGGGTCGTCGGGTTCTCCCGGCAGCCCGAGGCCGTCGGCGACCGCGGCGGCGGCCAGGGTGAGGTAGCCCTGGGACGGCGGGGGCGTGGTCCAGAGGTCGTGGCCCCAGGCCTGCACCCGCAGCGGCTCGACCCAGTCGGCCTGGACCCGGGCGAGGTCGCCCCGGGAGTAGAGGCCGTTGCCGAGGTGCAGCAGGCCGTCGCCGAAGGCGCCCTGGTAGAAGCCGGCCCGGCCGTGGGCGACGATGGCGTCGAGGTTGGCAGCGATCCCGGGGCGGCGGATCATCGTCCCCGGCTCGAAGCGGCCGCCGGTCGCCATGGCGGGCTCGCGGAAGTCGCCGGCGCCGTGGAGGTGGATGATGTCGGGCGCCGAGGCCGCGACCAGCGGTGACGCCGGGAAGCCGGCCGCCGCGTAGGTGATGGCGGGCTCGAGCACCTGGGCGAGGGGCAGGTGGCCGTAGCGGCGGTGGAGCTCCAGCCAGCCGTCGACGCAGCCCGGGACCGTCACGACCCGGATGTCGCCGGTCGGGGGCATCGACTCGAAGCCCTCCATCCGCAGCTGCATGGCGTCGGAGCCGGAGCCGGCCCTCCCGGCGGCGCACAGCGCCGCCACGGGCTCGCCCGGTCGGTGAACGAGTGCGAAGAGGTCGCCGCCCATGCCGCACATGTGGGGGCTGGTGACCGCCATCACCGCGCCTGCCGCGACCGCGGCGTCGGCCGCGTTCCCGCCGTCGCGCAGGATCGCCAGGCCTGCGGATGACGCGAGGTGATCGCTCGCCGCCACCATGCCGGCGGGAGCGTGGATCGTCGTTGCGTCGCTGGGTTCTCCCGCCATGGGCCAGCAGGCTAACGCCCAAGAAACGCCGTGATTTCGGGGGAGTACGCTCCGTCGCTGGCGGACAGTGCAGGACGAGCGGAAGACAGGCGGAACGGCGTGACCTACACCTTGGGCATCGACCTGGGCACCACCTACTCGGCGGCGGCCGTGCATGCCAACGGGGTGACCGAGATGATCTCGCTCGGCAGCCGGGCGACGATCATGCCGTCGGCGGTGTTCGTCACCGAGTCAGGCGAGGTGCTGGTCGGCGAGGCCGCCGTGCGTCGGGGCGCCAGCGAGCCCGAGCGCCTGTGCCGGGAGTTCAAGCGGCGCATCGGCGACAGCGTCCCGATCATCGTGGGCGGCAGCCCGTTCTCGGCCGAGGCGCTCACCGCCCGGGTGCTGCGGGCCATCACCAGCACCGTCGTGGAGCAGCGGGGCGGCAAGCCCGAGCGCATCGTCGTCACCCACCCGGCCAACTGGGGTGCCTTCAAGCTGGAGCGGCTCAGCCAGGCCATCCGCATCGCCGAGCTGGTCGATGTCGTCGGGGGCGACACCGACAAGGTCACCACGCTCACCGAGCCCGAGGCGGCCGCTATCTCCTACGCGGTGACCGAGCGGGTGCCGGTCGACGATGTCATCGCGGTCTACGACCTGGGTGGGGGCACGTTCGACGCCTCGGTGCTGCGCAAGACCCAGGACGGGTTCGAGCTGCTGGGCTCACCCGAGGGCATCGAGCGGCTGGGCGGCATCGACGTCGACGAGGCCATCTACAGCCACGTGCTGCGGGCGCTCGGTGACGTGATGGACAACCTCGACCCCGACGACCCCGGGGTCGCCCAGGCCGCGGCCCGGCTGCGCAACGACTGCGTCGAGGCCAAGGAGGCGCTCTCGTCGGACACCCAAGCGTCGATCCCGGTGCTGCTCCCGAACCTCCACACCGAGGTGCGCCTGACCCGGGGCGAGCTGGAGACCATGGTGCGGCCGTTCCTGGAGGACACCATCGGCGCGCTGCGCCGGGCGATCACCTCGACCGGGCTGTCGACCAGCGACATCGACCGGGTGCTGCTGGTGGGCGGCTCGTCCCGGATCCCGCTGGTCGCCCAGCTGGTGACCGAGGCCCTCGGCCGCCCGTTCTTCGTCGACGCCCACCCCAAGCACGCCGTCGCCCTGGGCGCCGCCCTGTCCGCGACCGACATCCCGGCGGCGCCTCCTCGGCCCGCGCCCGTTCCCGGGCCTGTGCCGCCGTCGCCCGCGCCACCGCCGGTGCCCGAGTCGTCGGGCTCGATGGCACCGGCTCGAGCCGTGCCCGCCTCGCCCGCCCCGTCGGAGTTCGCACCGGGTGGGGCGCTCGCCCCGCTGCTGTCGGGAGGTGGACCGCCGACCGCGCCGGCTCCGTACCCGGGAGCACCGGGGGCGCCGGTCGAGCCGCCTCCGCCGCCGCCCGGGCCGGCGCCCGAGGGCCGGTCGTGGCCGCTCGGCCAGATGCCGGCCCCGGCCGCACCGGGCCCTCCGACCGTGAGGGCCGACGATCCGACCGGCCCCATCGTCCACGACCCGACCACCGAGCAGCCGCTGCCGGCTCCGCCCGACCTCCCGCCGGGCACGCCGGAGGCGCCGCCGATGGGTCGCGGCCCCAAGCCGCCGGGCGACCAGCGCCGGGTGCTCGCCGCGATCGGCGCGGTGGCGGTGGTCGCCGTGGTGGCCGTCGCCCTCGTGCTCCGTGGGGGCGGCGGGGGTGATGACGACGACAGCGGCGGCAGCACGACCTCGACCACTGAGGTGAAGCTCGCGGTCGCCGGCACCACCGCGGTCGACCGCTTCCCCGACGGCATGGCCGTCGAGGGGGACAAGCTCTGGGTGGCTCTGACCACGGGCCATTCCGTCCAGACGCTGGATCTGGCGACCGGTGCGGTGAAGGACACGTTCCCGCTCCAGGGCGAGCCCCTGGCGGTGGCGAGCGGCGCGGAGTCCATCTGGGTCACCCAACGGGCCGCCAACAAGGTGGCACGGTTCGAGCCCAACTCGGGGCAGGTCACCGCCAGCATCGACGTGCCCGACCAGCCGGCGTTCCTCACCTTCGCCGACGGCTTCCTCTGGGTCGGCGGGGGCAAGGGCACGGTCACCAAGATCGACCCCGCGACCAACGAGGCCGAGATCGTGGCCGAGGGCCTCGGCAGCGCCAACGGCGTGGCCGTCACCAGCGCGGACCAGCCGATCTGGATCACCACGCCGAACGGGGTGTTGGTGCGCGACCTCGCCGGCGGGCAGGAGGACGTCCCGATCACGGTGGGCACGCAGCCCGACTACATCGTCATCGCGCCGTCGGGCGTGTGGGTGGCCAACCGGGGGGATGGCACCCTCAGCCGGATCGACCAGGACACCCTGCAGGTGGACAAGACGGTCACGGTCGGCGGTGCGCCCACCGGGCTGGCGGTCGACGGTGACCGGATCTGGGCCATCACCCAGGCGGAGGAGGGTCCCGGCGAGCTGATCGAGGTCGACGGGGCGAGCGGTGAGATCGTCGACCGGGTCGAGATCGGCGAGAAGCCGCTGGGCGTCATCACCAGCCCGGGCCGGGTGTGGGTCAGCCTGAGCAAGGCCGACCAGGTCGCTCGCGTCGAGTCGCCGTAGGGCGGCTGCTCAGTACACCCAGGCGGTGCGCTCGTCGAGGACCTGCTTCAGGACGTCGGGGGCGTCGGTCATGATGCCGTCGACGCCGAGGTCGAGCAGGGTCCGCATCTCGTCGGCGTCGTTGATGGTCCAGACGTGCACCTGCATGCCGCGGCTGTGGGCGGCGTCGAGGAACCGGCTGGTGACCAGCGGGACGAGGCCGCGCCGCACCGGCACCTGGGCGCATGCGGCGGTGAAGCGCCCGGCAGGCAGGCCGCGGGACGCGGCGACGAGCCGGGCGACCTGGCGCGGCCCCATCGAGGTGCAGAGCGTGGGACCGAGGAGCGCCCGGATGCGGGCGAGGCGGCGGTCGGAGAACGCCCCGATGCAGACCCGGTCGAGCGAGTCCGTGCGGCGGATGGCGTCGGCCAGCGGCTCGACGGCGGCGTCGTGCTTGGGGTCGATGTTGACGCGGACGTCGGGGTGGAGCGCCAGCAGGTCCTCGAGCAGCGGCACCGGCTCGGTCCCCGCGACGCGGGCCTTGCGGACATCGGCCCACCGCATGTCGCCGATGACGCCGGTTCGGTCGGTGACCCGGTCGAGCGTGTCGTCGTGCAGCGCCACGAGCACTCCGTCGGCGGTGACGTGGGCGTCGGTCTCGATGTAGCGGTAGCCCATCTCGATGGCGGCCTCGAACGCGGACATGGTGTTCTCGCCCGGTCCACCGGTCCAGTGCGCACCCTGGTGGGCGAAGGGGATCGGCCCTGGCCACTCGAGGAAGGGGTAGCTCGCCATCTAGAAGCGGACGGTAGTCGTCCCGACGCTGGGTGATGCTCCCATGGCTCGGGTATTACACCCGGGTGCAGACGCGACACGAGGTCCCGATCGGCGACAAGTGGCTGGGGACGGGCGAGGAGCTCGAAGTGCGCTCGCCCTACGACGGGGAGGTGCTGGGCTCGGTCCCGAGCTGCGGAGCCGAGGAGGTCGACGCCGCGGTCGCCGCGGCCAAGGCCCGGCTGGAGGACCCGCAGCCCACCCACCAGCGGGCGGCGATCCTCGACCGGGCGGCGGCGCTGCTCGACGAGCGCCAGGACGAGTTCGCCCGCACCATCGCGGCGGAGGCCGCGAAGCCGCTGCGCACGGCGCGCGTCGAGGCGGCACGGGCGGTCGACACGTTCCGGTTCAGCGCGGCCGAGGCTCGGACGCTGACGGGTGACGTCGTGCCGCTGGAGGCGTCGACGGCGGGCGAGGGCAAGGTCGGCTTCACCCTGCGGGTGCCGATCGGCGTCGTCGGAGCGATCAGCCCGTTCAACTTCCCGCTGAACCTGGTGGCGCACAAGGTGGCGCCGGCGATCGCCGCGGGCTGCCCGGTGGTGCTGAAGCCGGCGAGCCAGACGCCGCTGAGCGCGCTGGCGCTGGCCCGGCTGCTGATCGACGACTGTGGCCTGGCCCCTGGTGCGCTCAACGTGGTGACCGGGGGCGGCTCGGCGGTGGGCGACCCGCTGGTCGACCACCCGGACGTCGCCATGATCACGTTCACCGGCTCGCCGCCGGTCGGGTGGGGCATCCGCCAGCGGGCGCCCCAGAAGAAGGTGAGCCTGGAGCTGGGCAACAACAGCCCGGTCATCATCGAGGCCGACGGCGACTGGCAGGCCGCGGCCAGCAAGGTCCGGGTGGCGGGCTTCAGCCACGCCGGCCAGTCGTGCATCTCGACCCAGCGCATCTACGTGCACGAGTCCGTGGCCGACTACTTCGTCACCGACCTGGTCGCTGCGGTCGAGACGCTGGTGGTCGGGCCGCCGCTCGACGACGCGACCGAGGTGTCGGCGCTCATCTCGCACGATGACACCGAGCGGGTGCAGGACTGGATCGACGAGGCGGTCGACGGCGGGGCCCACGTGGCCACCGGCGGCACGGTCGGCGACGACGGCGTGCTGCGGCCGACCGTGCTCACCGGCGTGTCGCCGGACATGAAGGTGTGCCGCGACGAGGTGTTCGGGCCGGTGGTGGCAGTGGCGACCTATTCGTCGCTCGACGAGGCGCTCGCTTTGGCCAACGACACCCGCTACGGGCTGCAGGCGGCGATCTTCACGAGCCGGCTCGACGTGGCGCTGCGGGCGGCCCGCACCCTCGACTACGGCGGCGTCCTGGTCAACGAGGTGCCCACGTGGCGCGCGGACCAGCAGCCGTACGGGGGCGTCCGGGACAGCGGCAACACCCGCGAGGGACCCCACTACGCCGTCAGGGAGATGACCGAGCATCGCCTGGTCGTCCTCGGCTGAGCTCGGCTCACGAAATGGCGCAAGCCGCCCTCGTTTGGGAGGGTGGAGGGCGTGGACGAGCCGACCAGGTTCTGGTCCCTCGAGGAAGCCAACGGTGCCCTCGGGTGGGTGGGGGAGATCGTCGATCGTGCGCAGGAGCTGCTCGCCGAGTACCGGGCGCGCACGTCGACCAGCGTCCGGATGGTCCGCCAGAACGGCCACGGCGTCGTCCCCGCCGACCCGCTGCCGATCAAGGCGTGCATCGACGAGCTGGCCAAGGAAGGGATCGTCCTGCGGGACATCGAGCGGGGCCTGATCGACTTCCCGGCGCGCGCCGCGGACGGCTCCTGGTACTGGCTGTGCTGGCTGCCCGGCGAGGAGCAGATCGGCTGGTGGCACTGGCCCGACGCCGGTTTCGCCGGCCGCACCCCGATCGACGACCGCCCGCACTAGGCGAGTTGGGCAATTTGCCTTGATCGGAAAGGCAGATCGTCAAATCCGGATACCGTGGCCCGGTGGACGTGACCGACCGGTTCGCCGAGTTGGTGCGTGGGCCGGAGGAGCAGTGTCGACTTGACCTCGGGGCGCTGCTGATCGCGGCGCACGCGCACCACGATCTCGACATCGACGAGCATCTTGCCCGCCTCGACAAGCTGGCGGCCGACTGTCCCGAGCCCACCCTCGACGGCATCACCCGGCACCTCTTCCACGACGAAGGCTTCCAGGGCGACACCGACGAGTACAGCCACCCCCGCAACTCGCTGCTCGACTCGGTGCTCGACCGCCGGCGCGGCATCCCGATCACGCTCTCGGTGGTGCTGCTGGAGGTCGCGCGGCGCCTCGACGTGCCGCTCGAGGGGGTCGGCATGCCCGGCCACTTCCTGGTGCGCGACAAGGTCGACCCGGACGTGTACGTCGACCCGTTCTGGCGGGTGCAGCTCGACCGGGCCGGCTGCGAGAAGCTGTTCACGGCGCTGCACGGCGAGAAGGCCCGGCTGGAGGAGCGCTACCTGGAGCGGGTCGGCAACCGGGCGGTCCTGGCGCGGATGCTGACCAACCTGCGGCGCTCGTTCGGCGGCGTCGGCGACCGCACAGGCGCGCTGTGGGCGCAGTGCCTGCGGGTCCTGGTGCCGGGGGCGACGGCGGCGGACCGCCGTGAGCTGGCGGCCCTGCTGGCCGCCAACGGACGCTTCGACGCCGCAGCCGAGGAGCTCGACGCCATCGCCGACGACGGCTGGGGCAACGACCGCGACCGCGTCGCCGCCCGGGCCATGCGGGCCAAGCTCAACTAACCGCGGCTCCCGTGTAAACCGACCCCCACGCCCGGGCGTTTCCGGGCTATGGAAGCGGCTGTGCAGCGGACGTTCGAGGACGCCTTCCCCGAGCTGTTCCGGGTGGCGTACCGGGCGGCCCACCGGGTGACCGGCGATGCCGGGGCCTCGGAGGACGCCGCCAGCGAGGCGCTGGTGCGGGCCGGCGTGCGGTGGCGCCGGATCTCGGGGCGGGCGCTGCCCTGGGTGGTGCGGGTCGCGACGAACCTCGCGATCGACCACACCCGCCGCGCGGCTCGGGAACGGCGGGTGGCGCCGGTTGGCGGGTCGGTGGACGGCGTCGAGTCGCACATCGACCTCTACCGCGCGCTGAAGGCCCTGCCCAAGCGGCAGCGGGAGGTGGTGGTCCTCCGCTACTTCGGCGACCTGAGCGAACGGGAGATCGCCGCCGAGCTCGGGATGGCGCCGGGGACCGTGAAGAGCCACGCCAGCCGCGGCCTGGCCGCGTTGCGAGCCGCGCTCGAGGACCGCCCGATCACGGAGGAGATGACCCGATGACCGACCAACTGCCCTTCGTCCACCCCGCCGACGAGCCATCCGCGGCCACGATGCAACGCGCCTTCAGCAAGGTCGAGCACTCGGTCCGCCGCCGTCGTGCCCAACGGCGAGCCCTGCTGGCCGCGCCGGCCGCGACTCTCGTAGTGGTCGCTGCGGTCGGCACCTTCACCGTGTGGCGCGGCGACCGCGGCGGTGACGTCGTGGCCCAGTCCAAGCAGAGCCCCGACCTCGACGTCGACCCGAACACCGACTGGATGGAGGCGACGCTCTCGAAGGACGGCCGCACCCTGACCATCCAGGTCGCCAACGGGCCCGAGCCCTGCCGGCACGAGTTCGAACACGACGTCGTGGAGACGGCCACGTCGGTGACCGTCGGCATCGAGGAGCTCCCCCTGGCCCCGGTCGCCGAGGAACGGGTCTGCTCGGACATGCTCGAGCCGACGACCATCGAGGTGGCGCTGGACGAGCCCCTCGGCACCCGCGAGGCATTCGACGGCGTCCACGCCCAGCCCCAACCGGTCCACCGGCTCGGCGACCTGGTCGACGTGACCGACGTGCCCGAGGGCTGGACCTCCGATGTCGCGGTCACCACGGAGCACGGCTGGCAGCAGACCTTCCAGAAGGACGGCGAGGACTGGTACTTCGCCGTGAACCAGCAGCCGACCGACGAGGCGACCACGCCGGAGGGCACACCGTCACCGGTGACGGTGCACGGCATCCAGGGGACCCGGTACTCGGGGCAGATGAACAACACCATGGAGTCGATCCGCTGGGTCGAGGACGGTCTCACCATCACGGTGTGGGGTGAGATGCAGGGCCCACCGAGCTACACCCACCACGACGAGCTGCTGCAGATCGCGGAGGGCGTTCGCCTTCCCCGGTAGCGACTTGACCGGCGGGTCAAGTACCGTGCCCCGCATGACGCTGACCGATGCTGCGGATCGGACGGCCGGGGGGACGGGCGACGACGAGGCCCGAGTGCTCGACCTCTGCCGCCAACTGCTCGACGAACTGCCGCCCCGCGAGACCGACACGGTCACGTTCCTGGGGCGGCAGTTCGATCTCGGCCTGGCCTGGGTCAACTTCCCCGAGGGTGACGGTGGGCTCGGGCTGTCACCCAAGCTGCAGCGGACGATCAACGAGACGCTCTGGGGCGCGGGCGCCCCGGTGTCGGCGGCCCGGAACCCGATCGGGCACGGGATGGGTGCCCCGACGGTCATGACCCACGGCAGCGAGGACCAGCGCAAGCGCTACCTGCGGCCGCTGTTCACCGGGGAGGAGATCTGGTGCCAGCTCTTCAGCGAGCCCGGCGCCGGATCCGACGTGGCCGGCCTGTCGTCGAAGGCCGTGCGCGACGGCGACGAGTGGATCGTCAACGGGCAGAAGGTGTGGACCACCCTCGCCCACATGGCGCGGTGGGGGATGTTGGTGGTGCGCACCGACCCCAACCAGCCGAAGCACAAGGGCATGACCTACTTCGTGGTCGACATGCACGCGTCGGGCGTCGAGGTGCGGCCGCTGTACCAGATCACCGGTGAGGCCGAGTTCAACGAGGTGTACTTCACCGACGTCCGCATCCCCGACGCCGAGCGCCTGGGCGACGTCGGCGAGGGCTGGCGGGTGTCGCTGACCACGCTGATGAACGAGCGGGTGTCGATCGGCGGCCAGGTGCCCCGGCGGGGCAGCGGCTTCATCGGCGAGCTGACCAAGATGTGGCTCGAGCGCCGGCCTGTGGGCCACCCCGACCGGGCGCGGGAGCTGGACGGGTTCATGCAGCTGTGGATCCGGGCCGAGGCGCTGCGGCTGACCAACATCCGGGCCGGCCAGGCCCGCTCGAAGGGCACGCCGGGGCCCGAGGGGTCGATCGGCAAGCTCGCCATGGCGGAGCTCCACAAGGACCTCACCTCGTTCGGCATGAACCTGCTGGGCGCCGACGGGCTCATCCACCCCGACGGCTACGAGCGGCATCGCCCCCAGACGACCGCGCTGTGGCGGAACCCGCAGCAGGCGTTCCTGCGGTCGCGGGCCAACTCGATCGAGGGCGGCACCACCGAGATCATGAAGAACATCCTCGCCGAACGGGTCCTCGGCCTCCCCGGCGACGTCCGCGTCGACAAGGACAGGCCCTGGATCGACGTCCCCCGCTCGTAGCTTCGTAAGCGCCTCGTAAGGCGACCGACGCGCACAGTATGTAAAGGCGTACTGAGCGCGAGGCTGCGTCGGATATCGTCGCCCCGTGGCACTGGCAGCGGGGGACAAGGTGGGTGGCGAGCGGGCGCGGCGAGGGCGGCCGCCGGCACAGAGCAGCGAGGACACGTTCGACCGGATCCTCGCGGCGTCGCGCCGATGCTTCAGCCGCAACGGCTACGACCGGACGGTCATCGCGGACATCGCGCGGGAGGCCGGGGTCACGCCGCGGGCGCTGTACCACTACGTGGCCTCCAAGCGGGACCTGTTCGCCGCGGCGGCCGACGCCGCGCTGGCCCGCTTCGGGGCCGAGGTCGCGGCGCGGGTGCTGGTGCACCGCGACGCCCGGTCCCGGCTGCACGCCTACATCGACGTCTTCCGGGTGCTGCACCGCGAGGACCCCTCGCTGGTGGCGTTCGTCAGCCTGTCGGCGCTGGAGTCGCGCTGGAACCCGGACCTGCCGGACCCGCTCACCGACGTGGTCGAGCAGCTGCAGCAGGCCAACCGGTGGCTGGTCGACGAGGCCATCGCCAACGGCGAGCTGGCGTCGGGCATCGACGCGCCGGGTGCGGCCGCGCTGCTCGAGGTGTTCGGTGCGGGGCTGACCCTGTTGGCCGGCGGCGACCGGGACCAGGACTACCCGGCCATGCTCGACGTCATGGAGCGGCTGCTGGACGGCCAGTTGTTCGCCTCCGGCCCGAGTTGACCGACCACCGGATTTCCATTAGGAACGAATTATTCGTTTGGGGGAACCGGGGGGACAGTCAGTGGGGGCGAGGTCGTGGTCATCGGTAGGAGCGCGGTGCGGCGCGCCGTTGCTGTCGTTGGTGTTGGTGACCGGGGCGACGGCCTGCTCGTCGTCGTCCGGTGCTGAAGACAAGGAGTCGGACGGCGAGAAGCCGGCGTTGCGGATCGAGGTGATCTCGTCGCGGGCCGAGTACGTCAGCGGCGGCGACGCCCTGGTGGCCGTCACGGCCGACCAGAAGCTCGACCCGAAGGCGGTTCGCCTGAAGCTCGGCGGCAAGCCGGTGGACGCGGCCGTCGAGGCCGACCCGGCCAACCCCGATCGGGTGCTGGCGAAGGTCGGCGACCTGCCCGAGGGCAAGGCGACGATCGTCGCGACCCGGGGCGACGACCGCGCCGAGGTGCAGGTGGTCAACCACCCGCTGCAGGGGCCGGTGTTCGCCGGCGAGCAGCTGCGGCTGGTCGGCTGCAGCACACAGACCTACGGCCTGGCGGCGTCGACCCCGGAGAAGGGCTGCTTCGCCCCGACCAGGAAGACCTGGGAGTACGTGACGACCGAGGGCGAGCGCCAGCCGCTGGCCGACCCGGCCAAGCTCCCGGCCGACGTCCAGAACGTCGACGTCGGCGGCCAGCAGGAGCCGTTCGTCATCAGCGTCGAGACCGGGGTGATCAACCGCTCGGTCTACCGGACCGAGATCTTCGAGCCGGCCTGGAACAAGCGGCTCGTCTACCGGTTCGGGGGCGGGTGCGGGGCGACGTTCACGCAGGGGTTCATGGGGACCGGGGCGTCGTCGCTCGACCTGCTGAAGCGGGGCTACGCCACCGCGACCGCCACCTTCAACACGTACCAGGTCATGTGCAACGACGTGCTGTCGGGCGAGACCGCCTCGATGGTGAAGGAGCACTTCGCCGAGACCTACGGCGTGCCGGAGCTGACCATCGGCGAGGGCGGCTCGGGTGGAGCGATCCAGCAGCTGCTGCTCGCCCAGAACTACCCGGGGCTGCTCGACGGGATCGCCCCGAGCGTCCCGTTCCCCGACGCCTTCTCGATCTCCGAGGGCATCTTCGACTGCGCCCTGCTGGAGCGGTACTACGCGAGCCCGGCCGGCAAGGCTCTGTCGGACGCCCAGCGGCAAGCGATCAACGGGCACGCCACGAGCGGCACGTGCGGGCTCTGGGCCCGGACGTTCGCCACCGGCATCGATCCCAAGGCCGGCTGCACGCTGAACCTGGCGCAGGCGTTCGCCGGCGCGACGTCGACGTCGTCGGGCCCGCCGCCGGTCGGCGGCATCACGCCCGACATGATCTACGACGCCAAGACCAACCCCGACGGGCTGCGCTGCACGGTGTGGGAGTCGAACGTCGTCATCACCGGCCGCGACCCGGAGACCGGGTTCGCCCGATCGGGCTACGACAACGTCGGGGTGCAGTACGGGCTCGACGCCCTGAACGCCGGGACGATCACCCCGCAGCAGTTCCTCGACCTCAACGCCACGATCGGGGGCTTCGACGAGGACGGCCAGCCCCGGCCGGCCCGCTCGGAGGTGCCGGGGAACCTGATGGGCCGGGCCTACGACACCGGCCGGGTCACCGGGCCGTGGGGCGGGCTGCCCGACACGCCGATCATCCTGATCAACGTGTTCACCGACCAGAAGGGCGACATCCACGACCGGGTGCGGTCGTTCTCGCTGATCGACCGGCTCACCGGCGACGACGGGAAGGCGCCCGCCACCGTGTCGCTCTGGACCATCGGCGCCGACCAGTCGAGCCTCATCGAGACGCTGACCGGGGCGCTGGGGTCGCTGGCGACCGGGCCGACGCTGGCGCTGGACGAGTGGCTGACGGCGGCGCGGAAGTACCAGGCGTCGAAGCACGTGAGCTGGCAGAAGGCGCTGGCTTCGACGAAGCCCGAGGCCGCCGAGTCGCGGTGCATCCTGCCGGACGGCAAGGAGCTGGTCGGACCGGACGCCAACGACGACGCCGCCTGTCGCAAGGCCTACCCGATCAGCGAGGAGCCCCGGATGGCGGCCGGTGCCCCGCGCAAGGGCGATGTCCTCAAGTGCCGGCTGACCCCGGTCTCCAAGGCGTCGTCCCTCTACGAGGTGCCGCTGTCGGCCGCCGAGAAGACCCGGCTCGCCGAGATCTTCCCCGACGGCGTCTGCGACTACACCAAGCCCTCGGTCGGCTTCGGCCCGCCGACGTCGACCTGGATGTCCTTCGACAACTGACGCCGGGCCCACGAGAGCGGCCGGAGGACGACGCCGACGAGGTACAGCAAGGGCGGGCCCTGGATGAAGTGGACGAACCAGGCGCCCGCCAGCGTCGGCCCACCCCACGACTGATCGAGGTGGTCGGCACCGACCAGCGGGTAGCAGACTCCCCTCACCAGGAACACCGCCCACATCCCCACGACCAGGACGAACCCCAGCAGGGTGATCGGCAGGCTGGCGACCAGACCGATCGCCCTTCCCACCTTGCCCGAGGACACCGCGCCGCCGAGACCGACGCCGGTGCGGGGGAGGGCGGTCAGGGCGTCGAGGTGGCGGGCGAAGGTCGTGCGGAGGTGGTCACGAAGCATGGCGCCATCGTCCGGGACCCGGCGGCTGGTGTCGTCGGCCGGGAGGCCAGACCACACGTAGCTCTCGGGGGTGACGATCCGGCCCGCGTACGCCTCCAGGGGTACGCCGAGATCAATCTCCAGGCCGATGCCGGGGCCGAGGCGCCCCAGGTACGGTCCTCGGCATGACCGAGGAACGCTGGCAGCGAGTCGACGTCGCCGTCGCAGTGGTGGCGTTCGTCCTGCTCACCGTGCCGGCGCTCCACCACGGTCCGGTCGGCGCCCTGGCCTTCGGCGCAGCGACGACCCTGCCGATCGCCGTTCGCCGGCGCTGGCCGCTGCCGGTGCTCGCGGTCATCGTCGCCACCACCGCGATCGGGACAGCGGCCGGCGTCGAGTTCACGCCGTTCGTCAGCAACACCGGCGTCGGCGTGGGCCTCGCCATGTACACGGTGGCGGAGCGCCTCGGCCGGCGGACGTCGCTCGCTGCCCTGGCCGTCACCATCCCCGTCGTCTGGGCGGCGACGGGGATCGCCTACGCCACGACCGACCGCGACCAGGACGGGGTCCACGTCGTCGCTGCTCTCGCCGGCTGGGTGGCGGGTGATCTTGTGCGGGCGCAGCGCCGCCACCGGGACGACCTCGCCGCCCGCCGGCGGGCGGAGGAGCGGCTCCGCCTCTCCCGCGAGGTCCACGACGTGGTGTCCCACAGCCTGGCCGTCATCGCCGTGCAGGCGGGCGTCGGGCGGATGGTCTTCGACACCCAGCCCGACCAGGCCCGCACGGCGCTGGCCGAGATCGAGCAGCTCAGCCGGACCGCCCTCGACGAGCTGCGCCGCATCCTCAGCAGCGCCCGCGACGACGAGCCGTCCCGCACCACGCTGCCGAGCATCGACGACCTCCCGGCGCTGGTCGACGCGCTCCGCGGAAACGGTGTGGCCGTGACCCTCACGGTCGAGGGCGAGCCCGCGGACCTGCCGGCCGGCCTCGGTCGCTCCGCCTATCGCATCGTGCAGGAGGCACTGACCAACGCGGTCAAGCACGCCCCCGGCGCTGCAGTCGACGTCACGGTCCGGTACGAGCCCGGCGAGGTCAGGTTGAGCGTCCTCGACGACGGTGCCCGCAGCACCCCGTCGCTGCCGCCCGGTGGAGGCTGGGGGATCCCGGGCATGCAGGAGCGGGCCGCGCTCTTCGGTGGCACGGTCGAGGCAGGCCCCCGCGAGGACCGGGGCTTCGCGGTGGAAGCTCGGCTGCCGGTCGGCCAGGCGGTCCCGGCGTGACCATCCGGGTCCTGGTCGCCGACGACGAGGCCCTCATCCGGGCCGGCTTCCGCGTGCTCGTGGGCGCGGCGCCCGACCTGGAGGTCGTCGGCGAGGCGGTCAACGGCGCCGACGCGGTCCGCCAGGCCCGAGCCGCCCGGCCGGAGGTGGTGCTGCTCGACATCCGCATGCCGGTCATGGACGGCCTCGAGGCGACCCGCCGCATCGTCCAGGCCGACCCCGACGGCACCACCCGGGTCCTGATCGTCACCACCTTCGACCACGACGAGCACGTCTTCGAGGCCTTGCGGGCCGGGGCGAGCGGCTTCGTCCTGAAGGACACCCCACCCGAGGCGCTGCTCGACGCCATCCGGGTGGTCGCGGCCGGCAACGCGCTGCTGGCCCCGGGCGTCACCCGTCGCCTGATCACCGAGTTCGCCCGCACCACCGACCGCCCGGCGCCGCATCCCGATGCCGCTGCGGTCCTCATGGGCCTGACCGATCGGGAGCGGGAGGTGCTCACCAGCGTCGCCGCGGGCCGCTCGAACGCCGAGGTGGCGGCCGACCTCCACATGAGCCCGGCGACCGCGAAGACCCACGTCAGCCGGCTCCTCACCAAGCTGGCGGTCCGTGACCGGGCCCAGCTGGTGGTGATCGCCTACGAGTCGGGGCTGGTCGTCCCGGGAACGGGCGTCTAGAGCTCGACGAGGGGAACGTCAGCGATGCGCAGGTGAGCGGTCTCGTTGAGGGTGTCGATGGAGCGGCGGCCCTCGGTGGAGGCGAGGACCCGGCTCACGCTCGTGTAGTGGGGGAGGAAGAACAGCGCTTCGGTGGTCCCCAGTACCCACGAGAGGTAGACGTTGATGACACCGCCGTGGCACACCAGCGCCACCCGCCCGGAGCCGTGGGCTGCGACGATGCCCTCGATCGAGGCGACGACCCGGGCCTGGAAGCCGGGGATGTCGTCGGGCAGCTGCATCCACCGGGGGTCGCCGGCGGCCTTCAGCTCCTCGATGGGGATGTAGGCGGCAGCCGCGGCGTCGTACTCGGCGAGGTCGGGCTCGGCGACGAGGTCGATCCCCAGGCGGGCGGCCAGCGGTTCTGCGGTCTCGCGGGCCCGCCGCATGGGGCTGGTGTAGAGGGCGTCGAGCTTCTCGTCGCCGAGCCAGTCGGCGAGAGCTTCGGCCTGGCGGCGGCCGATCGGCGACAGCTCGGGGTCGGCTGGGCCCTCGGTGGGCTCGTGCCGGCTCGGTCGGGCATGGCGGATCAGCAGCAGTTCCATGGCTCGGCCGAGGCTACGGCCCCCTGGTGCGGTCGAGACAGCGGGCCGGGCACTTCGCCCAGCCGCAAGGCAAAGTCCATTGAAAGGCTGCCCAATCGGGGTCTCCCGGCTCGGTAGCGTGACGAGAAGTGAAAGAACTCCCCCCGAGGAGCGCTGTGCGGCGAACCAAGATCGTGGCCACGCTGGGCCCGGCATCCGACAGCCCCGAGCTGATCAACGCAATGCTCGACGCCGGGATGGACGTGGCCCGCTTCGGGCTCGCCCACGGCACCCCTGACGGCCACGCCGAGCGCATCGCGCTGGTGCGTGAGTTGGCCGAGAAGCGGGGTCGCTCGGTCGGGATCCTGGCCGACCTCCCGGGCCCCAAGGTGCGCGCCGGCGAGTTCCCGGACGGCGGCGTGTTCCTGGCCGAGGGCGACGTGCTGACCCTGAGCACCGGCGACGGGCCGAGCGACGGCCATCGCATCAACGTCGACGAGCCCCTGCTCGCCGACGTCGTCAACCCGGGCGACACCATCGTCCTGGGCGACGGCACGGTCACGCTCGAGGCGAAGGCCATCGTCGACGGCGTGGTCCAGGCGGAGGTCCGCAGCGGCGGTCGGCTCATGGGCCGGCCCGGTGTCCACCTGCCGTCGGACCGCTGGCAGCCGCCGGTGCCCACCGACCAGGACCTGAAGCTCATCGAGTCGGTCGGCCCGCTCGCCGACTGGGTGGCGGTGTCGTTCGTCCGCCGGGCCGACGAGCTGGTCAAGGTGCGCGAGGCGCTGGGCGACGGCGGGCCCCGGCTGGTCGCCAAGGTCGAGACCCGGGCGGCGGTCGACCACCTCGACGAGCTGCTGGCCGTCGCCGACGGGGTCATGGTGGCCCGGGGTGACCTGGGCATCGACTGCCCCATCGAGGACGTCCCCTACCTGCAGAAGCGGATCATCGGGGCCTGCGTCGACCGGGGCATCCCGGTCATCACCGCCACCCAGATGCTCGAGTCGATGATCACCGCGCCCACGCCCACCCGAGCCGAGGCGTCCGACGTCGCCAACGCTGTCTACGACGGCACCGACGCCGTCATGCTGTCGGCCGAGACCGCCATCGGCCACGACCCGGCGCTGGCGGTCCGCACCATGGCCCGCATCGCCGAGCGCGCCGAGCGTGCCGGCGACCTCGCCGACCGCGCCGTCCCGCTCAGCCGGGTGCGCCGCAGCCCGCAGCCGGCGCCGGCCCGCTCCACCGCGGCCGCCGTCACAGTGGCCATGACCAGGGCCGCAGGGCAGGCCGCGGCCGAACTGGACCTCGACGCCATCGTGTGCTGCACTCGCTCCGGACGCACCGTGCGGGCCATGGCCGGGCTCCGGCCCCGCTGCCCGCTCATCGGGGCGAGCCCCTCAGCCACCACCAGCAAGCAGCTGGCGCTGTCATGGGGGGTCGAGCCGCTGGTCGTGGGGGAGTACCGCTCCACGGACGAGATGGTCTGGTGCGTCGTGGAGGCGTCGGTCGACCGTGGCCTGATCCGACACGGATCGACGGTGGCAGTGCTGGCGGGCGCCCCCGACTCACCGACGAACGCGACCGACGTCCTGCGCATCGTGTCCGTCAGGTGACATCTGAGAGACATCACGACGAGCGCGAAGAAGCGGAGGTCGACAACGCGGTGAACGCTACGAAGGGTGGGGCAAGCTCGCAGGGGTCCGGCGGTAGCCTCCGCGGCATGGCAAGCCTCCGGGAACTCCGTCTGCGCCGCAAGCGCAACGGCGACGGGACCGAGGCGCAACAGCGCATCGCTTTCGTCCTGTCGGGTGGCGGCAACCTGGGCTCGGTGCAGATCGGCATGCTGCGAGCCCTGCTGGAGCACAACATCGTGCCCGATCTCGTCGTCGGCTGCTCGGTGGGGGCCCTCAACGGCGCCGCCCTGGCCGACGAGCCGACGCTGGTCGGCCTCAAGCGCCTCGAACAGGTGTGGCGCAACGTCGACGGCAACGACCTCATGCCCCGCAACCTGCTGCCCAACGCGGTCGCGTTGGCTCGCAAGGGCGAGGCGATCCACGACAACGACGGCCTGCGCAGCCTCCTCAACGAGGCCATGCGCGCCCGCACGTTCGAGGACCTGACCATCCCGTTCCAGTGCGTCGCCACCGACGTCATGGGCGTGCGCGAGGTCTGGTTCGACAAGGGCCCGCTGATCGACCCGATCCTGGCGTCGTCGGCCATGCCGGCCCTGTACCCCTCGGTCGAGATCGACGGGGTCAAGTACCTGGACGGTGCCATCGTCAACGACGTGCCCCTCACCCGGGCCGTCGACCTGGGGGCGACGACGCTGTACATCCTGCACGTGGGGTCGTTCTCCCGGCCGCGGGCGCAACCACGACGGCCACTCGACGTGGCGGTGCAGGCGTACTGGATCGCCCGGCACTACCGCTACAAGCGCGACCTCGAGGCGCTGCCCGACAGCGTCACCGCCCATGTCCTGCCCCACGGCCAACCGCCGCTCATGCGGTACAACGACTTCACCCGGACCCCGGAGCTGATGACCACCGCCTACGAGGCGTCGACCGCGTACCTCGACGAGCTCGCCGCGGCGGCCGCGGACGCGACGCCGCCGGAGCGCCGGCGCCGGGCCAGCAGCGACGGCGTTTTTGCCTTCTGACCTTCTGACCTTCCTTCCCGAGGGGGAATTCCCTTACATGTCCGAACGCCCCGTGGGCTTCACCCCCAGCGGTCCGCCTGAGACCATCCTCGACCCCGAGCCCGAGGAGGCGCAGGCCGCCCTGGCCAAGGCCGTCGAGGCCGGCGACCGCGAAGCCGTGGCGGCCGTCGTCGCCGCGTCGCCCCGCTACCTCGACGCCTGGGCCCGGCTGGGCGATCTCGGCCGCGACGCCGTCGAGCGCTACGCCTACTACCGCATCGGCTACCACCGGGGCCTCGACCGCCTCCGGGCGAGCGGGTGGCGGGGATCCGGTTACGTGCGCTGGCAGCACGAGTCGAACCGCGGATTCCTCCGGGCCCTCGACGGCCTGCGACGTGCCGCGGAGGAGATCGGCGAGACCGACGAAGCCGAGCGCTGCGACACCTTCCTGCACCAGCTCGACCCGAGCTGGCCCCCGCCCGACGTGGGCTAGGACCTGGTCGGCTAGGGCTCGCTCCCGCGCTGGAACGAGCTGAGGAAGGACGAGCTCTCGCCCTCGTCCAGCTCGACCAGGCGGAACGCCGGGCCGTAGAGGACTCGGAGCCGCTGGAGACCGGCGGCGGCGGGCGGGGCGTCGACTTCGCCGGTGCCCACCGCGACCACGTGGAACTCGAGATCACCGATGTCGTCTTTCGCCCGGGCGACCTCGAACTGGATCTCCAGCTCGACCTCGCGCAGTTCGAGCAGCGATTCGCCCGATCGCTCGAGGCGGCTGGTGTCGACCAGCTCGAGCTCGCTGCGAACGGCGGAGATCAGCTCGGCGAGACCGATGCTGGCTTCCGGACGGGGTGCGTCACTCATGGCCAGCCTCCGGGCGTCGGTTCCTCGCAGTTGACACTACGCCCATCGAGGCAGCGGTGGGGGCCCATGTTGGCCCCCACCGCTCCGCTTCGCCCGCCCCGCCCGCCCAGGCGCCCACCCTGGTGCCTCCATGGCCCGCCAGGTCCGCTACGTCGCCCGCAGCCGTGCTCGGTAGACCACCGACAGGAGCCCGCCGCCGAGCGCCAGCAGCCCGGCGACGATGGGCGGGAGCATGTCGTCCGGGGCGGTGGGGGCGGTGCCGGGCAGCGCGGGAAGGTCGCTCCCGGTCGCAGTGGCGTCGAGCCCGTAGGCCCCAACCCCGGTCGCGGTCCCGCCGGCGATGTCGGCATCGTCGGCGGCCGGCGGTAGTGCCGGTGCGGCGGGGTGCGCGACCTCGAGCGGGTGGGTCAGGTTGGCTGTCCGTCGCACGAGCCGAACCAGTGCTACCGGCAGCGCGGTGGCCGGCACCATGGCTGCCTTGCGGGTCTCACCTGCGGTGCCTGCGTCGTCCGAGTCGTTCGCCTCCCGAGCGCCGGTCGCCTTGGTCGCCGTGGTGGTGGTCGTCGTCGTCCTCGTCGGTGCGGCCGGAAGGTCCGTCCCGGTCACCGCGGCGGTCGAGCCGACGGGCGGCGCCAGCGGAGGGCACGGGCCCTGTGCATCGCGGCCAAGCGCCACGGCGAGGCCGCAGATCCTGATGGGAAGCAGGACTTCGAGGTTGATGCCGTTGCCCTTGGCGCCCGCCACGGCGGGAGCTGCCGTGGCGGCTCCGCCTGATGGGGCGGTCGGTGGGCAGTCCCCGATGAGGTCTCCGCCCAGTGCGAGGCTGAGCCCACAAATGGTGATCGGAGCCTGAGAAACGGCATTGACCAGGTTGTCGACAGGTGCGGCGCCATCAGAGCCTCCGGTGGGGACGGCCGCCGCCGGGCAGGCTGCCGGGACGTCGCCCAGCAGCGGTACGCCGATCCCGCAGACCACCACCGGGGCGTCGGCGTCGACGTTCGCAAGGTTCTTCTCGGGCCCACCGACGGGCGGTGAGGGTGCAGCCTCGGCCCGGACCGCCCCGAAGAGCAGCAGCCCTCCGGCGACGCAGGTGGCGCCCGCAAGCATCGTGACGTGCTTGTTCATTCGCGTGTTCTCTCCAGTTGCAGATGTGTCCTCGGAAACTCGGGCCGGGTGCAGCGCGGCCCGGGTGTCGCTGGCATCTGGACCAGCAGGGGAGAACGCCGTTAGTCGGGGGTGATGGCGGGCGTGACGGGCGGCCCGTCCTCCAGCGCTTCGACGGCAGCGCTTCGGGGCGCTGCCGTCGAAGCCGCCACGATGGCGGCAGGTGCGCCGGGGGTGCCTGACAGCAGAGGCCCGCGGTCCGTGGGTCGCCCGCCCTCGATGGCGCCGATGGCCCCGGTTGCCGGAGCGGTCGCCGGCTCGGGTGTCGGCCCGGGACCGGGCGGCGGCGGGGACTCCGGGGGAGCTCCCGACCAACCGCCCGGCGCCTCCCCGGGGCCCGATCCGCCCTGGCCCGACTCGCCTTCGCCTGATCCGCCCGCCCTAC
>Ga0209382_10000987_pt1 | contig 46058 bp, 50 predicted proteins | sample SoiMetdeltSBSDD5_FD_187599 | JGI IMG/M metagenome (GOLD analysis project Ga0209382, IMG submission 187599) | Bulk soil microbial communities from a Populus tree surrounding site in Tennessee, USA - Soil MetaG P. deltoides SBSDD5 (SPAdes) (version 2) | ecosystem: Environmental > Terrestrial >...
TCTCCCCGCTCTGAACCGCCAACCCTCAGTTCCTTCCTCCCGCACGTTCGGATCGGTATCGCTACCTAAAAACACACCAACTCAACGCAAAGAAGCGATTTCTTCACAGCCTCTCAGCCGGCGTGGACGCCAGCGTTCCGTGGGGATCCGCCTTATGAGTTCGGATTCGTCCCGAAGTTGAAGACCGCGTCTCCGGTGTCGTTTCGCACCTCGGACGAGTAACCGTAGATCGGCAGCCCGCCCGCCGACGACATGTCCACTTGCAGGATCGCCGAGGCCGGCAACCCATAGGCGTTGAAGATGTCGCTGTACTGCACGTAACTGTGCGGCGGGATGGTGGGGTTGAATCCGTAGACTCCTAGGCCCTGTGCTTCGGCAATGTAGATGTTGACGGTGACCGGGACGTCGTTGGGATTCGCGACGCCGATATTCACGCGATTCCCGCTGGTCCCGGACAATCCGAAGAGGAATGCCTGTCGGCTCAGGAGATCCAATCCGATTCCCGGCACGCCCTGACCGAACTCACCCGCGGCGTTGCCGCTATTGTAGATTCTGGCCCGGGCCAGGACTCTCGCCCCTGACACTTCCAGCACTCCGCCCGAATTCGTCAATCCGAACGTGTTCAGCACGATGTCGTTCAGGATGGAGCTCGAGTATTTCTGGACCGTCGTGGTCCTCTCGATCACCGCGCCGCCGGTGGGGTAGTACTTGAGGGTGAAGACCTGCGCCGGCTCGTACGCGTTGTGAAGGAAGACGTCGGTTCGCCACTGCGTCCCGCCGGCACCCGGAAAACGGCCGATGACGGGGATGATGACGGGGGAGCCGTCCGTGCGCAGCGCGAACAGCGGTGCGGCGGACAGAAGACACGCGGCCAGGACGATTCCCAGCGTCAACTTACGCATAGATTCAGTTCTCCAGTGCACCCACGGTACTCGAATCCGGATGGCTCTGGAGAGAGCTGGATCACGCGTTCGGACTCGTCCCGAAGTTGAAGACCGCGTCTCCGGTGTCGTTCCGCACCTCCGACGAATATCCGTAAAGAGGGAACTCGAACGTGTTGAACTGCACGTTGACGTTCTCCTGCGGCGGGATTCCGAAGGCGTTGAAGATGTCGCTGAACTGCACGTACGAGTGCGGTGGAACCGTGACTGTCTGCGAGTACAGCGTCGTGTTCGAGACGCTGGCGACGCGGAACCCGACATCGATCGGAACGTCGTTGGGATTGGCCACGCCGACGTTCACGCGGCTCCCTCCGATACCGGTGATTCCGTGGAGCAGGGCCTGGCGGCCGAGGCGAGTCCTCTCGATCCCCGGAACGCCTTGAGCGAACTGCCCGGCCGGATTGCCGGTGTTGTAGATTCGGGCCCGCGCCATCACTTCCTGGCCGGCGACTTCGAGGACGCCCGCCGACGTCGTCAACCCGAAGGTGTTCAGGATGATGTCGTTCAGCGTCGCTCCGGAGTACTCCTGCAGGGTCACGGTCGTCTGCATCATCGCGGCGCCGGTCGGGTAGTACTTCAGCGTCACGACCTGCCCGGGAGTGTAGGGGTTATGGATGAAGACGTCCGTGCGCCACTGCGTTCCTCCCGTGCCGGGGAACCGGCCGATGACCGGCAGAATGACCGTGTTGCCGTTGGTCCGCAGGGCGAACAGGGGAGCCGCGGAGAAGAGAGACGCGGCCAGGACGAAGAGCAGCATCGATTTGCGCATGTGCAATCCTCCAGTGGGTTGAGAGTACCCGAAAACGTAGGGCGCGGCTTCAGCCCGCCCTCCCTCGTGGAGCGGGCCGCGGGACGCTCCGCCGGGGAGGCGGGCTGAAGCCACGCCCTACATCGGGTGTACAATTTCGTCCGTGCGTAGCGGGTGGGTGTGGTTGTTCCTGAGCCTCCAGGCAGCGGGTTTCCTTTCAGCCGCTCCGGCTACGCAAGCTCCCATCGCCACCGCGCAGATCTCCTCCTCACTCCGCGCGACTCTCACCCGCGAGTACGAGCTCGACGTCACGGCGAGCCCGCATGCAGGCGACGCCTGGACCCGGCTGTCGCGGCGCGTGACCGGCGACGCTTCGAACTGGGAGGAGATCGCGGCCCTCAACGAATCCGACGAGACGCTGAAAACGCACAAGCCGGTGCGCGTCCCGTATGCGCTGCTCCGTCCCGATCTGCAGCGCGAGATCATCGCCACGCTCTTTCCGCTCGACCAGCGCACGGACGCCGGTTGGAAGCACGTCGTCGTCGGTGCGCGCGGCATCGAAGGCGAATCGCTCTGGAAGCTCGCGGAGTGGTTCACCGGCGACGGCGCCAATTACTCCCTCATCCGCAAGGCCAACCCGAGTCAGGGACTCTCGACCCGCAAAGGTGACGTGATCCTCGTTCCCAAACGGCTGCTCACCGCCGCATTCGGCGGGAGCTCGGAGGAAGAGAATGCACCGAAGACGGCAGCAGAGGTTCGGAAACCCGCGGACGATGCGACTCAGCGTGCAGCAGCGGATGAAGATGTTCCGGAGGCGACTGTGGTCGCGGTTCCGGGACAAACGCTTCTGACGCCGTCGCTGGTTTACGAACGCACCGCTGCCGAGCCTTACGCCGTCTATCGACTGCAGAAAGGCGAGGCGCTGTACTCCTCCGTCGGCATCCGCTTCACCGGGCGCGTCTACGCCAGGGACGTCCACGACGTCGTCGATCGCATTGTGAAGTTCAATGAGATCGAGGACGTCTCGAAAATCCCTGCCGGTCAGCCGGTGAAGATTCCGATGGACCTCCTGCTGCCGGAGTTCCTGCCGCGGGACGATCCCGAGCGCATTGCCCAGGAGACCACGCGCCGTGAGAGCGCGAAGGTCGCCAAACGCACCCGCGCAATGGGATTGTCGGGCGTGCACGTGATTCTCGACGCGGGACACGGCGGAACGGATCCGGGGACGGCGCACGACGAGCTGTGGGAGTCGGCGTATGTGTACGACGTCGCCTGCCGGCTGAAGAAGATCCTCGAGAAAGACAGCGCGGCGAGAGTCTCGATGACCACGAGGTCGAAGAAGAACGGGTTCACGGTGGCGGAGCGCAACGTATTGAACGGAACGAACGATCATTACGTGCAGACGACGCCGAAATATCTGCTCGACGACGCCATTGTGGGCGTGAATCTGCGCTGGTATCTCGCGAACTCGATTTTCCGCACTGCAATGAAGGGCGGCGTGCCTCGCGAGAAGGTGGTCTTCATCTCCGTTCACGCGGACTCATTACACCCGTCATTACGCGGCGCGATGGCCTATATCCCCGGTGCGAGCTTCGTGAAGGGCTCGTATCAGAAGAAGGGCGACATCTATCTCACGCGCGCGGAGGTGCGCGAGCAACCGACGGTCACGCACTCGAGACGCGATTCGCTGGTGGCCGAGGGATTGTCGCGCGAGCTCGCGGAATCGGTGATGGGGTCGTTCGCGCGGATGGGATTGAAGGTCCATCCGTTCGAGCCCGTGCGAGACAACGTCATCCGCAGCGGACGCGAATGGGTCCCCGCGGTGATCAAGCACAATCAGGTCCCCACCCGCATGCTCCTCGAGGTCTGCAACCTCGGCAACCGCAAAGACCGCGAGTTGATCCAGACGAAGAAACACCGCCAGCAACTCGCTGACGCGCTCTATCAGGGCCTCGTGGATTTCTACGCGACGCAGGGCGAGGAGCGAAAGACTCCCACAACGGTCGTGGCCAAGGGCTCGAAGTAAGTGGAGCGCCGGCGTCTCGGCGGCTGGACCGCCGGCGTCCTCGCCGGCTGACGCGCAGGCGTCTCGCCTGCGCATTAAAATACTCGCCCAATGACTCTCGACGCCGTCATCGCGGAGATGTACGACTCCATCTGCTTCGAGAAAGGCCAGCGGCCGGACTGGCAGCGGCAAACGCGGATCTTCGCTCCCAACGCCCGTCTGGTGCGCATCACCGACGACGGGATCTTCGAGTTCGATCTGCAGTCCTACCGCGAGAACATCGAACGCATGATCGATTCCGGCGAGCTGACGAGCTTCTGGGAAGGTGAGCTGTGGCGCGAGACGCGCCAGTTCGGCGAGATGGCCCACGTGCTCAGCGCGTACGAGACCCGGCTTTCGCGCAACGGCGAAGTGCTCAACCACGGGGTCAATAGCATTCAATTGTTCGAGCGGGATGGACAATGGTGGGTGAGCGCGTTGTTGTGGCGTCGGGAAGGGAAAACGCTGCGCATCCCATCCGAGTGACGCGAACGGGGAGAATATGCCGGAGTTCGAACCTCATCCAGTCTCGCAATTCGTCCAAAGCATTCGGACCGGCCCGACGCGAATTCCGTGGTCCGAGGTTCCGAAGGATTTGCGAAAGATCGTTCATTGGTCCGTCCCCAGCCTGATCCTGTTGGCCGTGTTGCTCGCGATCCCGTTCGCTGACTATGAGATCGAAGATCGGCCCGCGACCCGCGAAGAGTTCCTCAATACGGCTCTGCCTTTCCTCGGGAGTTTCGCGGTGATCCTTTTGTGCGTTGCCTACGGGATTCGCACGGAACGCCTGTGGGTCCGGCCGTTTTCGGTTGCCTTCATCCTTGCAGGCGCGATCTATTCGGCCGCGCTCCACGAGTTCGAAATGAACGTGCTCGCATGGGGCGTCTGGATCTTCTCGATTGGCAGCAATATCTGGTTCTGGTATGGCAAGCGCGAGATCGCGGACTATTACCGGCGCCTGGAGAGAGATCCGCGCCTCATGACGTGACTATACCCGAACCTGCGAACGGGTTGATTCGTCCATGACTCGTGAGCAAGATCCGTTCGGGATGCGTGCTGCTGTTGGCTGTTCTCCTTGCAGCCTGCTCCGAGGAGCGCGTGCCTCGCAAGGTCGTGCTCATCCCCATTGGACCTGTTCCGGCAGACGTTCTTGCGCAACTCCAGAGAGAATTGCCGCCGATCGCGATGGCGGAGGTTACGATTGGCCGGGAGATTCCGCCGCCAGCAGCGGCTCTTACCGAGGCACGGCAACAGTATCGCGGCAGCGCCTTGCTTGCTGAGCTCCGACGTCACGACGTAGCGGATGCCGATCGTATCGTTGGGATCATCGACGACGACGCGTATGCACCCGGCCTCAACTTCATCTTCGGACAGGCGATGAACCCGGGACGCTTTGCAGTCGTTGCACTTCCTCGCCTGCGCGAGTCGTTCCGCGGGCGTCCGGAGGATCTCGTTCGCTTTCGCGAGCGCGCGATCAAAGTGACCGCCCACGAACTGGGACACACGTTCAAGCTCGCGCATTGCTCCGAAACCACCTGCGTCATGCATTTTGCGAGCTCCGTCGGAGAACTGGATCGCAGTGGCTCTCAGTATTGCAGCCGCGAACAGCTTGTGAGGTAACGCGACTCCAACGTGCAGCGATGTCGTTGCTGGACGGCACCCTCGAGCTTCTGCATACTTTGGGGCGATGAACCTGTTCCGCAAGAGGGAACCACCGCCGCCGCCGCCCGGCGAGCTCCGCTGCTCGTTCTGCAATGAGGGCCAGCGCTATGTGAAAAAACTCATCGCCGGCCCGAACGTCTACATCTGCGACGAGTGCGTCGAAATCTGCGTGGACCTCCTCAATCATCCGTCTGAACGGTTTAGCGGTGTTCCGGCGGAGTCCGTCGAACCGCGTTCGAACGTGACCGCCACTTGCTCGATCTGTCGACTGCCCTTCGCTCTCGAGGAAGGACTGTACTTGGAAGAGCGCGGCATTCTCTGTCGCGCTTGCGTACAGGCCGTTCAGGCCGCGCTCGCTCAATGACGTGATTTCGTCATTTCCTCGCGCACTCCTTCTCCTTTTCTGACATGCGATGACGCGCACGTGTCGCGTATTCGGCGATGCGGGGCATTTTGCGTGCAGCCGCCCGCATCGCGCGCCGCCTGAGGCGCGCGCAAAAAGGAGACACGTGGAAATGAGACAGAACTGTTTTCGCACGAGACTGAGCGTTCCCGCATTCGTCATTCTGCTCGGACTCGCGAGCGGCCCGCTCGCGGCGCAGCCAACCATGCTGCATCCGCGACTGGGCGTCCGACAGGTCGTGGGCGGATTGAATCTCCCGACGGCGCTCGCATTCATCGGCCCGAACGACATGCTGGTCCTGGAGAAGAACACCGGCCGCGTACAACGCGTCGTCAATGGCGCACTGCACAGCACCGCCCTCGATCTCGCCGTCAACAACTCTTCGGAGCGCGGCCTTCTCGGCATTGCATTGCACCCCGATTTCCCTTCGAACCCGGGCGTTTATCTCTATTGGACGTGCCAGGCTGCGCCGCCACCTCCCGACTCGCCGTTCTTTCCGACGGAAACCGAATGCGGCGATGTGCCGGCTACGGGCGCGGACAGCAGCGACATCCTGGCCGTGCCTCTGCGCGGCAATCGAGTCGATCGCTTCGTGTGGAACGGAGCCGCTCTCGTCTTCGACCACAATCTGATCAAGCTCCGCGCATTTCAGAGCGACGGCGGACCGGTCCCGCCCGGTCAGGGAGACGAGGGACAGCCCGCGCGCGGCAATCACGACGGCGGCGTCCTCGCTTTCGGGCCCGACGAGAAGTTGTATGTCTTCGTCGGCGACCTCGGGCGGCGCGGCGCGCTTCAGAATCTCGAATTCGGTCCGAGGGCGGGCGATTCCGGAGTCACGACGCCGGACGATCAGTTCGGCGGTCCCGCGCCCGACCCCTCACGCCTGTCCGGCGTGATCCTGCGGCTCAATGACGATGGGTCGACTCCGCTCGACAACCCGTTCTACACCGTCGGCGCGAACATCGGCGGCGACACGGGCGCGACGGTGCAGAAGATCTTCGCGTACGGATTCCGCAACAGTTTCGGGATGGCCTTCGACGGCACCTCGGCGCGCCTGTGGCTGCAGGAGAACGGCGACGACACGTTCAGCGAGATCAATCTCGTCGAGCCCGGGATGAACGGCGGATGGATTCAGTTCGCCGGCCCGTCGGCGCGCATTGAGCAATTCAAAGAGATGGAGACGACGTTCGGCGGCCGGAATTTGCAGCAACTGCGTTGGCCGCCGACGAACATCGCCGACACCGCGTCCGACGCGATGAGGCGGCTCTTCAAATTGCCCGGCGCGCATTACAGCGAGCCGGAATTCAGTTGGAAGTGGGAAGTCGCGCCCGGCGGGATCGGCTTCATGAACAGTCGCGCTCTCGGCAGACAATTCGAGGGAAGCCTGTTCGTCGGTGCCGGGACGCCCCTGCTGAACGGCGGCTATCTCTTCCGCTTCCGGCTCACGGGCAACCGCCAGAAGATCGCGGTGAGCGATCCGCGCCTGAACGACCGCGTCGCGGACAATCTCGCGAAACACGAGATCACCGAGAGCGAGAGCCTGCTCATCGGACGCGACTTCGGCGTCGTGACGGACATCGAGACGGGACCGAACGGGAATCTGTTCGTCGTCTCGCTGTCCGGCGGCGCGGTTTACGAGATCTTCGGACAGTGACGCTTGGAGTTGCGAGTTGCGAGCGCAACTCGCAACTCGCGATGGAGCGCTATGCTCGCCGGCCACGATGAACGGTGCGGTGGCGGTCCTGCTTCCCGGACTCGACGGAACGGGCGACCTGCTCGAAGACTTCGCAGCGAGAGCGCCACGAGGGACCGAGTGTCTCGTGATGCGGTACCCGACCGACAGAATGCTTGGGTACGAAGCGCTCACGGAGTTCGTCTTGGAGCGCCTTCCCGCGCATCGCCCGCTGGTGTTGATCGCGGAATCGTTCTCCGGTCCGATCGGAGCGCGCGTGGCAGAACGACTCGGCGATCAGGTCGTCGCGCTCGTGTTCTGCAACTCGTTCGTGACTCCGCCGCGATCGCCGCTTCTTCGTTTCCTTGCGCGAACGGCAGTGTTCCGGATCCGGCTGCCGAAAAGGATTCTCGCCGCGATCGCGCTCGACCCGCTGTCGACACCCGAGCTCGAGTCCGCGATCGAAGCCGCGGTTCGCAAGGTCGAGCCGGCCGTCTTTGCCGGCCGTGTACGCGAGCTGTTGGCGGTCGACGATCGGCCGACGCTTCGCCGCGTTCATGCGCCGATCCTCTATTTGCGCGGAACCCACGATCGCCTCGTGCCGGACCAGGCGCTCCTGCAAATCACGCAAACTGTGCCGTCGGTACGCGTTCATCGCATTCATGCGCCGCACGCGCTCCTGCAGACCGCTTCCGCGGAAGCATGGGCCGCGATAGGCACCTTCACGGCGCATCGAAATGCGCGCATATAATCCGCGCCCGGTCATGCCACGCTCTTTCGAAGGGGATCTCGATGCCCACGGACTCCGTTTCGGAGTCATCGCCAGCCGTTTCAACGACGAGATCGTGTCCGGATTGCTCGACGGTGCGCTCACGTGCTTGCAGCGCCACGGTGCGAACGACGACGACGTTGCGGTCTACCGCGTTCCCGGCGCGTTCGAGATTCCGACCCTCGCGGCGACGCTCGTCGGCACGCACGACGCCCTCATCACCCTCGGCTGTCTCCTGCGCGGCGACACGCCGCACTTCGAATTCATCTCCGCTCAGGTGACGAACGACCTGTCGCGCGTTGCCGTCGAAGCACGGTTCCCGATCGCGTTCGGCGTCATCACCTGCAACACCCTCGAGCAGGCCGTGGAGCGCTCGTCGCCGGGCACTTCGAACAAGGGTTGGGAGGCGGCGCTGGCCGCGATCGAAATGGCGAACTTGTGGCGCGCGCTTCGCACGGAGGAGACGTTCTGATGGGTGCCCGCCGCAAAGCGCGAGAGCTCGCGCTGCAGATGCTCTTTCAACACGACATGTCCGGGAATCAACCCGACCAGATCATCGACACGTTCGAAGAGCTCCAGAAGTCGAAGCCGAACACGCGCGAGTTCGCCACGAAGATCTTCCACGGCACCGTCGCGCACATCACCGAGATCGACGAGATGATCCAGAACCAGGCCGAGAACTGGCGGCTCTCGCGCATGGCCGCCGTCGACCGCAACATCATCCGCATGTCCATCTACGAGTTTCTGCACGAGGACGACACGCCCAAGCTGGTCATCATCGACGAGGCCATCGAGATCGCCAAGAAATACGGCACGCAGAAATCGAGTCAGTTCATCAACGGGATATTGGACGGAATCCTGAAACGCTACAATCTCGCCCCGTGAAGAAGAGCGCAGAGGGCAGGGCGCAGAGGGCAGAAGAGATCCGCCCGATCCGTATGGTGGAACGTTTCTGCGCCCTGCGCCCTGCGCCCTGCGCCCCGACCGGGGGGCGGTCATGAGCCTGCTCGGGCGACTCGAGGATCTCTCCCTCACCGACATCATCCAGATCGTGTATCTGTCGCGAAGGACGGGTGTGCTCGAGATCGTCAACGAGCACGGGCGGCACACGGTCCTCTTCCGCCAGGGCCTCGTCGTCAACGCCTCTTCGCCCGAACAGCCGGATCTCGTCTCGTATCTCGAGGCCACGCAACTCGTCAACGCCACGCAGGCGAAGATGGTGCGGCAGATGGAGGAGAACGGGATCTCCGCGGGCGTCGCGATCCTGGAGATGAACATCCTCTCGAAGGAGGATCTCGGCAACGCGGTGCGGCAACGAGTCCTGGACGTCGTCACGCCGCTGCTGGAGAGTAAAGAAGGTGAGTTCAACTTCATCCTCAGCGACGCGATGGGCGTGGTCGATCTCGAGCACGATCCCGATCAGCTCTTCAAAGAAGGCGGCTTTCCTCCGAACAAGATCCTCGGCTCCGCCGACGGCGAGAAGATCAAGCCGCTGAAAGGTCTCGAGGAATCGCTGAAGGCAGGAAAGGCGCTGCTGCGCGGCACCGCATCCGCCGAGACGACGCCGGCCTCGCTCAACCTCGGACTGGGACAACCGCTCGCGCCCCCCGAGCCGCCGCCGCACCTCCCCGGCACCGCGCCGTCCGCGACGGACAACGTGCTCCCGTTCCCGAAGCCTGCCCCGAGCGAAGGCGAAGAACGCGAAGCCTTCAGCCCGATCGACGAAGAAAGCGGAGCGGCTGGCTTCAGCGTTCCGGAAGGTCTCCAACCGGCGACTCCACGAGTCCAACCACCTGCCGCCACCTCCGGCCAGTTCAAAGTCGCGGGCGGTCTGTTCGAAGTCGAGTCCCCCGACGCCACTTTCCGCAACGTCGTCCTCTTCGAGCGCAACCCGCTCGTGCGCGTCGCGGCACGGCGCGCGTTCACGAAAGAGGGCGTAAAGATCTTTCAATACGGTTCGCTCGACGACGTCCGCGCGGCGATGACGGACCTCTTCCGCTCGAACAGTTTCTTCGTCACGTTTCTCGAGCTCACAGGCGACGACACGTCCGTGCGGCTGATGCAACAGATCAAGCGCAAGAACCCGCGCCTGCCGGTGGTCGTGATCGACAGCGAAGCCGACCTGCGTCGACGTCACGATCTGCTGCGCGCCGGAGCCGATCTCTATCTGACGAAGCCGACGCCCGCGCGCATGCAGCCCGGCCTGATCGAGGAGGAGCTCGCACTCTTCGCCGACGAGCTGGTGCTCTTCTCGCAGCGCGCGTTCTCGCAGTGGGAACAGTGGACGGGCGGCGGCGCGGGTGCGGGGAAGAAGTTCTACGAGATGGCCACGAAGGAGACGATCGACCGCTCGTTCGGATTGCTGCGGCAGCTCATCAACGAGCTGTCGAACCCGAACGACATCGGACAGGTCTCCGCGACGATCCTCCGTCTGTCCGCGGAGTATCTCGACCGCGGCGCGCTCTTCATGGCCTCGAACGACGCGTTCGTCGGCCTCGGCGGCTTCGGCGTCACCGGCGGCGGCGACACGATGGACGCGCGCATTCGCAAGCTGCGCGTCGCGCGCGATCAGCCTTCGCTGCTCGCGGACGTCGTGACGGGAAGCGGACCGCATCGAGGGAAAATGCGCCGCACTCCCGCGAACGTGGAGTTGATCGAGCGCCTCGGCGGATTGCTGCCTACCGAGGTCGTCGCGCTTCCGATCATGCACGGCAACCGCGCGATTGGTATCCTGTACGGCGATAACGCCGAGCACCGGACTCCCATCGACAGCATGACCGGACTGGAGATCTTTCTGTCGCAGGCCGGATACGCGTTCGGGAACGCGGTGTTCGCATCGGAGAGGGCGGGGCGGCGCTGACGTCATGAAGATTCTCGTTGTCGAAGATTCCTCGTCGATGCGGGCGTACCTCACGACCATCATCGAGAGCGGCTCGGAGGCCTACGATCTCGAGATCGTGGAAGCGGCCAGCGGTTTCGAAGCGCTCAAGACCCTCCCTCACCATAAGTTCGACGCCATCCTCACCGACATCAACATGCCGGACATCAACGGCCTGGAGCTGGTGAGCTTCCTCAAGAACCACCCCGTCTACCGCTCGATCCCGATCATGGTGATCTCGACGGAGTCGACCGAAGAAGACCGCCGCCGCGCCGCCGCCCTCGGCGCCGAGGAGTATCTGGTGAAGCCGTTCGAGGCGGGGGAGCTGGTGGAGAAGCTCAGGCGACTGTTGCGCGTGGCGTGATCTGTGGAGTGCGGAGGCAACGCCTCCGCTTTCCAACGCGCGCATTCGAAAGCGGAGGCGTTGCCTCCGCACTCCATACGATGCGCTACCATGCGTAACGCGTCCAAATGGCCAAAGAAGACGACAGAGCCCGAGAAGAATTCACCAGCGAAGCCGAGGAGTTGCTGGACACGTTGTCTCGCGACCTGGTGGAGTTCGAGAGCCAGGGGCAGAACGTCCGGCCGGAGCTGGTCAACAAGATCTTCCGCGAGGTGCACTCGCTCAAGGGCCTCGCGGGCATGCTCGGGTTTGCCGACATCTCCGAGCTCTCGCACAGCCTCGAGGACATGCTCGACCGGCTGCGGATGGGGAAGATCGCGTTCTCGCGCGATCTGATCGACCTCCTCTTCGACTCCGTCGACGGACTCAATCGCCTGGTCATCGCCATCAACGATTCCTCGCTCGCGGGGCTCGTCGACATGACCTCGCTGACGAGCCGCATCCACGGCATCATTACCCGCCAGCCGCAGCAGAAACACGACGACAGCTTCGCGCAGCTCACGCTCGACGAACAGACGAAGAAGTCGCTCACCGAATACGAGGAGCATCGCCTTCTCGAGAACGTGCGCAGCGGGAAGCACATCCTCAGCGTGGAAGTCACGTTCGACTTCTCGGACTTCGACGAGCGCCTGCGCGCGCTGACGCAGAGCCTCAGCGACGCCGGCGAGGTGATCTCGACGCTCCCCGCGATCCCGAGCGGCAACGCGAACGGCATCGCGTTCCGATTGCTGTATGGCTCGAAACTCGACGCCCCGGCCGTGCAGGCGCTCGCGCCGCACGCGGTCGTCATCTCGCTGCGCAAAACGGCGGAAACGATCGCCGCGGCTGCGGCCGTGCCCGAACCTTCAGCCGCGGCCGTCGAGGAAGACGTCTCTCTCCGCTCGCTTTCGCAGACGGTCCGCGTCGACATCACCAAGCTCGATCACGTGATGAACATCGTGGGCGAGTTGATCATCGAAAAGACGCAGCTCGAAGCGTTGACGCGCGCCGTGAGCCAGGGCGCATCCGCGCAGCAGGCGCGCATGACTTCGCACGAGCTCGGGAAGATCGCGCGCAATCTCGACCGCAAGCTCAACGAGCTGCAGAAGTCCGTCATCGAGATCCGCATGGTCCCGGTGGGGCAGATCTACTCGAAGCTCTCCCGCACCGTGCGCAAGCTCGCACGCGATCTCGGCAAAGAGATCGAGCTCGTGCTCCGCGGCGAAGACACGGAGCTCGACAAGATGATGGTCGAGGAGCTGACCGATCCGCTGATGCACATCATCCGCAACGCGCTCGATCATGGCATCGAGAGCGCGGACGAGCGGCGGATGAAGGGGAAGCCCAGCGTCGGCCGCGTGACTCTGACCGCGTATCAGCAAGGCAACTCGGTCGTCCTCGACGTCACCGACGACGGCCGCGGCATCGATCCGGAGAAGATCCGCCGCGTGGCCATCCAGCGCGGGCTGATCGGCGAAAAGGATACGGTCGATCAGCAACGCGCGAACGAGCTGCTGTTCACGCCCGGCTTTTCGACGGCGACGGCCGTAAGCGAGATCTCCGGCCGCGGCGTCGGTCTCGACGTCGTGAAGCGCAACATTCAGGAGCTGAAGGGCACCATCGACGTCCTCACCCGCCTCGGCGAGGGAACGACGTTCCGCATCTCGCTGCCGATCACGCTCGCGATCATCCAGGCCCTGATCGTCGACGCCGGCGGCGAGAAGTTCGCGATCCCGCTCACGTCGGTCGAGGAATCGCTGCGGGTCTACTCGCGCGACCTCCGCACCGTCGAGCGGCGGGAAGTCTTCACGCTGCGCGATTTCACGCTGCCGCTGTTGCGTCTCGCCGACGCGTTCCATCTCGACGACAGCAAGGAGCACGGTCCGGACTCGAAGTGGTTCATCGTCGTCACCCGCGCCGGAGAAAAAGTGGTCGGCCTGCTCGTCGACGCGCTCGTGCGGCAGCAGGAAGTGGTCATCAAATCGATCGGCGAGCGGCTCAAGACCATCCCCGGCATCGCCGGCGCGACGGAGATCGGCGAAGGGGAGATTGTCCTCGTCGTCGACGTCGGAACGCTGATCGACAACTTCGGAGGACGGGCGCGGGAGGCGAGGGCAGCTGTCGCGATGAATTGAATATTGAAAATTGAAAATTGAAAAAGGAGAACGCGCGGCGGGCCGTTTTTCAATTTTCAATTTTCAATTTTCAATTTTTCGCCAATGTTCGAAGAGTTCTTCGGTTTATCCGCCAAGCCCTTCGGGAAAACCCCCGATCCGGCCTACCTGTATGAATCCGGCCAGCATCGCGAGGCGCTCGCGCGGCTCGAATACGCCGTCGACGAGAAAGAGCTCGCGCTGCTCACCGGCGACATCGGCAGCGGCAAGACGACGCTCTCGCGCGCGCTGATCGACCGCGTCAGCGACGCACGTCCGGTGGTCCTGCTGATCAATCCGCGCCTCACGCCGATGCAGCTTCTCCGCTCGATCGCGCGCGGGCTCGAGCTCGAGCCGCCGCGCTTTCGCAACGACGTGCTCGATCAGCTTCACACGAAGCTGTACGAGTTGTACGAACAGAAGCGCGAGCCGGTGCTGATCATCGACGAGGCCCAGCTGATCCCGTCGAAGGCGACCTTCGACGAGATCCGGCTGCTGACGAACTTTCAGCTCGACGACCAGAACCTGCTGAGCGTGGTGCTGATCGGCCAGCCGGAGCTGGAGGCGCGCCTCGACCGCGACGCCTACGCGCCTCTTCGGCAGCGCGTCGGGATGCGCTACTCTCTCGGTCCTTTGTCGCTTCAGGAAACGATCGAGTACATCGAGCACCGCATCCGCGTCGCCGGTGGCGATCGTAATCCCTTCAGCACGGAAGCCATGGAAGAGATCCACCAGCGCAGCGGCGGCATCCCCCGCCTGATCAACACCCTCGCCACGACGGCGTTGCTCGACGCGTTCGGAGAGGACGCGGAGACGATCGATCCTTCGCGCGTAGTGTCCGCGGCACGCGAGCACCGCATGGAGGCCGCGCGTGGTTGATCTCGCGAAGATCCGGAAGAAGGCGAAGAAGGGGACAAGTCGTCCAGTCGACGAGTCGACGAGTTCAGATCCCTCGACGACTCGACGACTCGAAGACTCGACGCCCCCTCCTGAGCCGGGCAACGAGCAACGGGCAACGAATACCAAACTCGACAGATTCAAAGCCGAGGCCGGCTCGCGCCGAGACATCGCCATCACCAAAGCCGCGGAACGCGAGGTCCAGCTCGAGCTCCTCACCTTCGCGATCGCGGGCGAGCAGTACGCGATCGAGATCGAGAAGATCGTCGAGATCGTCACGCCGCGGCCGATCACGCGCATCCCGAACGCCGACACCACCGTGGTCGGAATCATTTCCCTTCGCGGCACGATCGTCACGCTCGTGGACATCCGCCACATGCTGCGGCATTCGTCCGCGCCGGAGGCCGGCGCGGACACGCGCATCGTCGTCATCGACATCGGAAAAGAGATCGTCGGCTTCGTCGTCGACCGCGTCTTGCGCGTCGTGAAGATCGCGCCGAACGAGGTCGAGCCGCACCCGGTCGTGCACACGACCGAGCTCGAGGAATCGATCCGCGGCGTCTTCCGCGCCTCGGGCGCGTTGACGATCCTGCTCGATTTGGACAAGCTACTCGATCACTCACAATGGACCTGACCTGCAAAAACTGCGGCTCGACCTTTCGCGCCGCGATCCCGACCCCGTTACTCTCCGCGGTTCGCGTGGCGTGCCCGGGCTGTCAGAACCAGATGGTGCTGAAGCCGAGGACGGCTTCCGGCGACCTGCCGCTCCCGACGCGGCTGCCGCGCCGGCGCGTCGCTGCCATCGCCGACGAGCAGCGCCCCTTTCGCCAGTTCCTCGGCGACCAACTCCGCCGCCTCGGCTTCGAAGTCGCGTACTTCGAGACCGGCGTGCCCACCCTCGAGTTCGTGCGCCGCTCGCGCGCCGACCTCGTGATCGTGAACGTCTATCTCAAGGGCATGCTCGGCGTGGAAGTGACCGAGGAGATCAAGGCCGATACGTCGCTGGAGACGCGGGTGATCCTCATCGGCGCGCTGTTCCGCGCCAACCGCTTCCGTGCGAATCCGACGAATCTCTACGGCGCGGACGACTACATCGAAGAGCTGATCCCCGAGAAAGAGTTCCGGCAGATCATCCACAAACTCTTCCCCGAGGTGGGGGAGATCAGCGACGACATGCCGGTCGAGACGCGCGAATACGATGAAGCACGACGTCTCGCGCGGTTGATCCTCTCCGACATCATCATTTACCACGCCGCGAAGGTGGAGCAGGGCATCCGCGAGAACACGTTCTTCGACGTCCTCCGCAGCGAGATCGAAGAAGGCCGCCAGTACTACGACTCGCGCGTGCCTGTCCGCGTCCGCCGCGACACGGAGATCTACAGGGAGACACTCCAGCAGTTCGTTCAAATGAAACGCGAAGAGCTCGAGAGGCTCAGGACAGGAACACAATGAGTTGGCGGTTGACAGTTGGCGGTTGGCGGGAGACCACCCACCCACGTTCTCCCGCCAACCGCCAACCGTCAACCGCCAACCGATGAAATCATGACCGCTGACCCGCAGATCATCGAACAGGCCCGCTCCGCGGATCCCGACGCGCGGCAGAAGGCGGCTTTTCTCGTCGCGCAGTCGACGACGGGTGGAAATCTGCCGCTGATGTTCGAGCTCCTCGGCGACAAGGACTGGCGCGTGCGCAAGACCATCGTCGACGGCTTCGTGCGCGACGCGCGGGCGGAGATCGTGGAAGGACTCCTCGACGCACTTGCCGACGCCGAGAACGCCGGCAAGCGCAATTCCTCGACCGAGGCGCTGGTGCGGATCGGTGAGATGGCCATTCCGCCGATCGTGACCCGCCTGCAACAGGAGGAGGACATCGACGTCCGGCTCTCGCTGGTGAACCTCATCGGCGATCTGCGCAGCCGCGAGGGCTTCCAGATGCTTCTCGATCTGCTGCAGCGCGAGAAGGACGTCAACGTCGCGTCGTCGATCGTCTCGTCGCTCGGCAAATATCGCGACGCCAGCGCGCTTCCGCATCTCATGCGCGTCCTTGGCGAGCGCGAGGACCTCTGGCTCAAGTTCCACGTCATCGAAGCCCTCGGCGAGATCGGCGATCGCGCGGCCCTTCCGTCGATCCTGCCGCTGTACGCGGAGAAGTCGCTTCGCAAGCCGGTGCTCGAGGCGGTCGGAAAGATCGCCGACGTCGGCACCGTCAACTTCCTCCTGCGCATCATCGCCACCGACGAGAAACTGAACCTCACCGCGTTGCGCGCCCTCGTGCGGATCGCCGAGGCGTCGAAGCCGCGGATCGTGGAAGAGGCGGAGCGGAATCTCATCCAGGCGCGCTTCCGCGAGTCGTTCCCGCGCGAGAAGATCGAGCCGCTCGCCGAGCACCTGCACACCACGCCCAAGCGCGAGGTCAAGGCCTTCATCCTCAAGTTCCTCGGCTGGTCCGGCGACGCGCGTGCGCTGCCGGTGTTGCTCTCTCATCTCGCGCATCCCGAGACCGCGGAGGTTGCGGCGCAGGCGCTGATCGACTTCGGACACCCGGCAGTGCCTTCGATTCTCGAGGCGCTGCTCAACGAAGAAGAAGACGAGATCATCGGCCTGCTGTTGCGCGTGCTGAACGTCGTCGGCGGGCGGGACATCGTCCCGAGCGTGCTGCAGTTCCTCGATCACGACAATCCGGTCATTCGCCGTCTCGCGATCGAGACCCTCGGCGAGATCCCCGATCCGGCATCGATCGACTACCTGCTGGCGAAGCTCGACGACTGGGACATCGCGTCGCAGCAAGCGGCGGTGAACTCGATCTCTTCGCTCGCCGCGGCGTTCCCGGAGATCAAGAACGACGTGCTGGCGAAGATTCGCAGGCTTCTGCAGTCGTCTTCGGTTCCGATCAAGCTCAACTCGCTCTCGGTCTACGTGAACATCCAGGGCGAGGGTTATCACGACGAGCTGCTGCTCGCGTCGAAGGACAGCGATCCAGTGATCCGGCAGAAGGCCGTGTCGCTGATGGGCAAGTTCGGCGAGGAGCGTTTCGCCGATCCGCTCGTGCTGTCGCTCGCCGATGAGGCGACTGCGGTGCGGCTCGCCGCGATCAACGCCATCGCGCATCATCGTCCGGAGACGGGACTTGTTCCGCTCATCAGCTCTCTCGACGATCACGACATCTGGATCCGCACCGCGGCGGCGCAGGCGCTGGGCGAATATCGCCATCCCGATTCCGTCGAGCCGCTGATGCGGCATCTGATTCACGATCCTCCGCCGGTCCGCATCGCGGTCATCGAGGCCCTCGGCAAGTCGGAGAACGCGCGCGTGAAGGACGTGCTCTTCCAGTGTCTCGCGGAGAGCGATCTGGAAATTCAGCGCGCGGCGATGCTCGCGCTGGCGCGCATCCCCGGCGCCGACGTCTTCGAGCGGCTCCTCGCGGCGCTGCAGAGCTCCGACTGGCGGTTGCGCGCCGCCGCGGTGACCGCGATCGGCATCCGCGGCGATCTTTCCGCGCTGCCGATGCTTCACCGCGCGCTCGAGGACCCGGACACCTACGTGCAGCAGTCCGCGGTCCACGCGCTGGCGAAAGTTCCGGACCGCTCGTCGTTCCCCTATCTGTTCAAAGCGCTGGAGAACACGGCCGTCCTCGATGACGTGTCGGACGTGTTCGTCCGGCACGGAGATCTCTATCGCGACCTGCTCGAAGAGGCGTGGCGGACGGCGGACAGCAGGAGGGAAGTGGTTATCGCAGCGATCTTACAAGCAATGAAGCGGGGTCCCGAGGGCGAGCGATGAACGATGAACGATGAGCGATGAGCATCTGTTCATCGTTCATCGTTCATCACTCATCGTTCATTGGTCATGTCATCACCGTTCAATTTCTCGTTGAACCATCATCTGGACCTGCCGGACGACGTGTTCCGGCTGCTGCGGGACCAGATTTATCGACGCTCGGGCATCTGGTTCAACGATACCTCCAAGTACCTGCTGCAGAAACGCCTCTCGCCGCGCGCGCGGGAGCTGAACTTCGACTCGTTCCAGAAGTACTTCTACTTCCTCCAGTACGACCCGCGCGCGGACGCGGAGTTCGACCAGATCTTCGACCTGGTCACGACCAACGAGACCTACTTCTTCCGCGAGCCGGCGCAGCTCCAGGCGTTCATCGAGGAGATCGTGCCCGACCTGATGGCGCGGAAGACGGTGAAGAAGGTCCGCATCTGGTCGGCGGGATGTTCGTCGGGGGAGGAGGCGTACTCGATCGCGATGCTGCTCGAAGAGTCGGGCTGGTACGACCACGCCGCGTTCGAGATCTTCGCGAGCGACATCAACCAGCAGGTCCTGGCGAAGGCGCGCAAGGGCCACTATCGCGAGAACGCGTTCCGCGCGACGCAGCCGCTGCTGCGCGAGAGGTACTTCAACCGCGAGGCCGACGGCTCATGGCGCATCCGCGACGAGATCCGCAACCGCGTTTCGTTCGGCCGCCTCAATCTCTACGACGAAGCGCGCGTCTCGCTCCTCGGACACCTCGACGTCGTCTTCTGCCGCAACGTGATCATCTACTTCGACGACGCGTCGAAGAGGGTGGTCGTGAACAACTTCTACAACCGCCTCATCGATGGCGGCTATCTGCTGCTGGGCCACTCCGAGTCGCTGATCTCCCTGTCGACGCAGTTCAAGCTGCGGCATTTGAAGAACGACATGGTGTATCAGAAATAGTTGGCGGTTGGCAGTTGGCGGGAGAGCCCGCCGCCCCCGTTCTCCTGCCTACTGCCAACTGCAAACTGTCAAATTGTCGCGTTTGATCGCTGGACGCTTTTCGGATTCGGAACGCCTCCCATCGGCATCTCCCGAGAGCGCGCGGCTGGCGTCCCACTTGCGCAAGGGATGGCCATGTCCCTCGAATCCCTTCTCCGCAAAGCTCACACCGCTGGCGGTCGCGAGATCCATCTCGCCGCGTCGCGCAAGATTCGCATCGTTACCGCCGAGGGCGAGCGGGAAATGAACGGTCCCGAAATCACGCCGCAGCTCATTCAGCAAGTGTTGGCGCCGGTCGTCCCACCTGGATCGCGCGAGGCGCTGGCCGCGGGTCGCGCGGAGTGGACGATGCATCACGGACAGCTCGGGCGCATTCGCGTCGTGGCCGAGGCGTCGCACGCGTCGTTCTTTCTGCAGGAACCCGAGCCTGAGCCTGAGCCCGTTCCGCGACTCACGCTCGTGTCCGCGGACAGGACGCCCACCGCCGAAATGGACTCGCTCTTCCGGCAGATGGTCGGCATGGGCGCGTCGGACCTGCACCTGAGCTCCGGCTCGGTGCCGATGGCGCGTCACGACGGAGAGATGAAGCCGATGCCCGGCCGCGGCGTGCTCACAGCCGTCGACGTCGAACGAATTCTCTGGCCGATCGCGCCGCAGCGGAATCGCGAGGAGTTTCACCGCCGCAACGACACGGACTTCGCGTACGAGATCGAAAACGTCGCCCGCTTTCGCTGCAACTTCTTCACGGACCGCAAGGGCATGGGCGGGGTCTTCCGCCAGATCCCGACGAAGATCATCACCGCCGAGCAGATGGGGCTGTCGAAGGACATTCTCGACCTCTGCTTCCTCGCGAAGGGACTCGTGCTCGTCACCGGCCCGACCGGCTCGGGCAAATCGACGACGCTCACCGCGCTCATCGACCACATCAACCGTCACCGCACCGATCACGTCATCACCATCGAAGACCCGATCGAGTTCGTGCACGAGAACAACAAGTGCCTGATCAATCAGCGTCAGATCGGAGAGCACACCGAATCGTTCAAGGACGCGTTGCGCGCCGCGCTCCGTGAAGACCCGGACGTCGTGCTCATCGGCGAGCTGCGCGATCTCGAGACCGTGGCCATCGCCATCGAGACAGCGGAGACGGGGCATCTCGTTTTCGGCACGCTGCACACCTCGTCCGCGGCCACGACGATCGATCGCATCGTCGATCAGTTCCCAGCCGACCGACAGGAGCAGATCCGGGTAATGCTCGCATCGAGTCTGAAAGGCGTCATCAGCCAGATGCTCTGCAAGAAGATCGGCGGCGGACGCGTCCCGGCGCTCGAGGTGATGATCGGCACCGCTCCTGTCCAGAACCTCATCCGCGAAGCGAAGGTCTTTCAAATCCCCTCGGTGATGCAGACGTCGAAGAAGCAGGGGATGGTTCTGATGAACGACTCGCTGCTCGACCTCGTGAAGAGAAAGATCGTCGAGCCGCGCGAGGCTTACGCGAAAGCGGTGGACAAAAACACGCTCGCCGGGATGTTCAGCGCGAACGGGATCGAGCTTTGATGAAACGCTGAAGCGGTCTGCATCACTACCCTGCAAAGGAGATAGTGATGAACCAACGAGTCGATCGTCGACACAGAATCCTCGTGTTCGCGTTTGTCCTCGCATTCCCCGCTCTGCTGGCGTTTGCCGCCGACCATGAAGAGGGTGGCTACGCGGGCACGAAAGGGGAAGGCCACGACACCGTCGTCTACAACTTCCTCAAGCACTTCACTTACAACCAGTACTACTGGACCACCGAGTGGCAATGGCACTCGGGCAACGACGAACGCGTCGATGCCATGGACATCGCCGTCTTCGGCGGACATGGCAGTCCCTGGAGCATCAAGACCATCACCGGCTGGATCGACCTCTCGACGATCGCGGACACCGGCGCGTGGGGCTGGGGAGATACCGACGCCGATTTCATCGCGTTCGAGTCGTGCAAAGTCGTTCCGGGCGACATCGACCAGGCCGACTGGTGGACCAAATGGGTTCAGGAGCCGAACGGTGCGTGGGACGGCGTGCATCAGATCATGGGTTTCCGCACCGATTCGTACCAATCGACCGACCAGGACGTGACCGATTACTTCGGAGCGCGCGTCCGCGCGAACTACGCGATCTGGCAGTCCTGGTTCGACGCCAGCAACGAAGAGGCTCGCAGCGACGAGATGGCCAGCGTCGTGTTCCATCCACCCGCGGAATTCGACACCTACGCGAACATGGTGGCGGACCCGCCGTACGACAGCAACTGGATCGGGCTTTGGTATCAGTACTGAGGAGGAGCGCATGAAACGAACAATCGTCATCTCGATTCTCGCCACGTTTGCCGTCGCGCTTCTCGCGAGCCGATGCCACACGACCACACCGCGTCCTCCCGAGATCATCTGGGAAGCGAACACTCCGGAGATCCCCGAGACGCTGGAGACCTTCACCGCAACCAACACGAGTCCGATGAGCCGCGATGACGGCGAGCGGCTCGCGCGGCGCGTCGCAGACTACTCGCGCATCTCGCTGCAGCCCGCGGAGGCGCCGACGGCGCGACGCGGAGCGGTGTTCTATCGAAACGCCGACGATCCCTCGACTGCGCTGACGATGAACCTCGAGCGCGGCGACTTTCTCTTCAACAAGGGTCTGCGCATGTATCAGGGCGAAAACGACACCGCCGCTCTGCCGGCGTCGCAGGAAGAGGCCGCCCGCCTCGCCGCGGAACATCTCCGCGCGCTCGACCTCCAAATGCCGGCTGGCGAGAGCGTTCTTGCGCATTTCGGCGGCTTGAACATGGCCATCCACCGCAGAGACGGTACGACGTCGACGTATCGCAAGCTGATCACCATCCGTTACGACCGCCGCCTCGGCGGGCTGCCGGTGATCGGCGACTCGCGCGCCGTGCTCCAACTCGGTTCGCGTGGCGAACTGGCCGCACTGGTGTGGGACTGGCATCCGGTCTCGGGAAGGACCGCGCGCGGCAGCGAGCTTCTGCGCGCGCCCGAGCTTCGTCCTGCGATCGAGAAACGCGTAGCAGACGTTTCCGGCGATGCCGCGAAAGTCGTCGTCGATCGGCAGGAGCTCGTCCTCTATGACGACGGCATGGTGATCGAGCCGGCCATCCGCGTCATGGCGCAGCGCACCTACCGCGTGCGAATCGGCAAGGATCGCGAGCCGCGCGAGATCGTCGTTCCGTTCGACACGATCGTGCCCGTGCTCGCTTCTCCGCGTGGCACCTACCCCGACATGCTTCGTCCGCAGGAACTGCCGCGCGAAGCATCGTCGCGCGGGAAAGCGGAGCGGTCCGCCGACGATGACGAAAGCACGAAACGGGAGCGGCCGCGGCGTTACTGAGGTTTTGACTTCGAGGGCAGTTCGCTTCTGCGCACTGCCCTCGACGCCCTGCGCTCTGTAGAATGCGGGCCGTCGTGTCGGTCCGCGTTCTGGTCATCGATGATTCCGCCTACAACCGCGTGACGCTCACGCGGATGCTGGAGACCGACTCGCGCCTCCAGGTCGTCGGGACGGCCGTGAACGGCGAGGACGGGATCAAGCAGGCGATGAAGCTTCGTCCCGACGCCATCACGCTCGATCTCGAGATGCCGATCATGGACGGCTTCGCGTTCCTGCGCTGGCTGATGGTGAATCTGCCGACGCCGGTGATCGCGGTCTCGTCGAAATCCAGCGACCGCAGCGTGTTCAAGGCGCTCGAGCTGGGCGCGCTCGACTTCATCGCCAAGCCCGGCGGACGCGTCTCGCCGCGGCTCGAGGAAATTCAGCGCGACCTCGTCGCCAAAGTGTTGCAGATCGCCGACCTGCGGATCGAGAACCTGCGGCCGCACATCGAGGAAGAACCGGTGGAGGCTCCGAAGACGCCGGCGATCTCGGGCGCGTGCCCGATCGATCTCGTGACCATCGGCTGCTCGACCGGAGGACCTCCCGCGCTGCAGCACCTCTTTCAGGCATTGCCGCGGATGCCGCTGCCGTTCGTCGTCGCGCAACACATGCCGCCGGCTTTCACGCGCCTCTTCGCGGAGCGCGTGAACAAGCTGACCGCGTACGACGTCCGCGAAGCGGCGGACGGCGACATGCTCGAGGAGGGCAGCGTCTACATCGCGCCGGGAGGGATGCAGAGCGAAGTGCGCCGCGTCGCCGAGGGGTTGCAGGTGCGCGTGTTCCCTGCGGGGATGAGCGACCTCTATTCGCCGTCCGTCGATCGCCTCTTCCGCAGCGCGAGCGATGCGTGCCGCGATCGCCTCGTCGCCGTGATCATGACCGGCATGGGAGACGACGGCGCCGAGGCGATGCGCGTGGTTCGCGACCGCGGAGGCCGCACGATCGCCGAGTCGAGCGAGAGCGCGATCATCTTCGGCATGCCCGCCGAGGCGATCAAGACCGGAGCGGTGGACGAGGTGCTGTCCTTGTCGAAGATTCCGCTCGCGCTGCAGAAGATGTGCATGCCTTAGTTGTGGCGCCTACCGCCAACCTTCCTGTGCTACTCTCAGCCGTCTTTTTGCAGGTCCGAGAGATGAGCGACGAAACGAGAGCGGAGAAGTTCCTGGAGATCTTCAACAAGGGGAAGGAATTCACCGAAGAGCTCATCCGGGAGAACCAGCGTCTGCGGTATCGCGTCGCGTCTCTGGAGACCGACGGCGCCTCCCCGGACGAAGTGCAGCGGCTCCGCGATCAGATCACGCATCTCGCCGAAGAGAACCGCCGCATCCAGCAGCGCTTCCGCGAAGTCGAGGAAGAGAACAAGGACTTCGCCAACCGCTACATCGAGATCGAAGAGCAGAACAACAACCTGGCGAATCTCTACGTCGCCAGCTACCAGCTCCACTCCACGCTCGACTTCCGCGAGGTCATCCAGATCGTTCAGGAGATCGTCATCAACCTGATCGGCGCGGAGGCGTTCGCGATCCTGCTGCTGGACGAGAAGACGAACGAGCTGAAGACCATCGCCTTCGAAGGCGAGGACGTGCAGCCCGGCCTCGGCCAGATCTCCACGCGCCTCGGCGAGGGCGTGCTCGGCAACGTCGCCAAGACCGGCGAGAGCTACTACGTCAATCAGGACATCGAAGGAGCGGCGATCTCGCTCGAGAAGCCGCTGGCGGCCGTGCCCCTCAAGATCAAGGAGCACGTCATCGGTCTCATCGTGATCTACAAGCTTCTGCAGCAGAAGGACGCGTTCTCGGCCGTCGACTACGAGCTTTTCTCGCTGCTGGCCGCGCACGCCGCGACGGCCATCTTCTCCTCGAAGCTTTACTCGCAATCCGAACGGAAGCTCAACACGATCCAGAGCTTCCTCGATCTGCTTACAACGACCAGTTGAGTACGAGAGGTCTGAACGGTGGGGATGGAGAACGCGAATTTCCTGGTCGTCGAAGACTCGCCGACCATGCGGCAATTGATCTCGTTTTCGCTGAAGCGGTTCAAGAACGCGAAGATCATCGAAGCGGTCGACGGCGTCGATGCGCTGAAGAAGTTGTCCGGCCCGGAGAAGATCGACCTGATCCTCACCGACATCAACATGCCGGTCATGGACGGGCTCAAGCTCGTCTCGCTGGTGCGTCAGAACGCACAGCTCAAGAACATCCCGATCATCATCATCACGACCGAGGGAGCCGAGGAGGACCGCGAGCGCGGCCTGGCCCTCGGCGCGAACGCGTACATCTCGAAGCCCATCCAGTCGTCGCATCTGATCAAGACGATCAGCGAGCTGCTTAGCGTGTAGCCACTCAGCGTTTTCTGCGGCGCAGCAACGCTTCGAGCTCGTCGAGGATCTCCGGCATTTCGAGGATTGCCGAGAACTCTCTCACCCAGTCGGGCGTGGCCACGCTGATTCGCAGGCCTTCCGCGTCAATCACCTGGGCCCGCTCCACCACCTCTCTCTCGAACGGGAGCCCACCGAGCGATAGATCAACATCGACGCCCGATCGATGTCGCATCAGAAGCATCCGGGTTCCACGCGAAAACTCCAGAGCATTGTCGATGCGCGGTTCGAACCCATGGCGCATTCCTGATGCGAGCAACTCCTCCGCGCCGGTTTCGAAGATGACCGCGTCAACATCTTTCGTGAGCCGAGGCTGCCCTCGGATTCCGGCAGCGATACCACCGATCACGGTGGCGCGGAGCCGTTCCGACGCGATCCAGAGCATCAGGTCCGTCAGAGTTGACCGAAGGCGATCATCAAGTGCGGTCATCGGCAGCCATGAGCGTGCCGCAGCCGTTGCCAGATCTCGATCACCAGTTGGTCGCCGCGCTCACGGCGAGACATATCGAAAAGGCTCGCGGCGCTCATCAGTTGGCTGATCGTGCGCAGCTTCTCCCCCGCGCTCATCGCCCTCACCTCATCCCACTGCATCGCATTCACGAGCTCGTAACCCGCGAGCTTGGCGCGAAGCTCATCGCCATCCGTCGACTGTGGCATGGCGCGATAGTACCACTCGGGATTTCCCATCTTGACGGGTCGGTTACACTGACCGCCCATGCCCCACTTCATCACGGACAAGTGCATCGGATGCTCGATCTGCGAGATCAAGTGCCCGACGAACACGATCTGGGGAGAGTCCAAAGGGCAGTACTACATCCACCCCGAGCGCTGCATCGACTGCTCGGTCTGCGGGATCTACTGCCCGGTCGACGCGATCCAGAACCAGCATGGGGACCTGATCCCCCGCGTGAAGCCGAAGGACATCCCGAAAGCCGAGGTCATCAAGGACCTCTGCACGGGTTGCGAGTTCTGCGTCGACATCTGCCCGTTCGAGTGCATCCGCATGATCGACGCGGAGGACGAGACGCTCGCGAATCACTACAAGATCGCCTTCGTCGAGAAGAACAAGTGCGTGGCCTGCCGCCTCTGCGAGAGCGTCTGCGACAAGGACGCGATCGTGGTCCCGGATGCGCCGACGCAGCTGAAGGGCTATCTGCCCGACTTCGTGGTTCTGGGCACCGGCCGCTAATGTCCGATCAGCATTCCGCAGACGTCCCCAAAGAGTCCTCTCGCACCATCCTCTTCCAATTCGTCGTCTTCCCCCTCGGCGTCGTCGCGATCGCCGTCGGGATCTTCTTCCTCTTCGGGAAGCTCGCCTCGGACGAGCAGTCGATCCCCGACTACCTCAACGAGGTGAAGTCGGGCGGACGTCGCGAGCGGTGGCAGGCGGCGTATCAGCTCTCGCAGCTCATCAACGCCGGCGAAGCGAAGAAGTATCCGAACCTCGTCGACGACATCCGAAAGATCTACGACGACGCGAAGACGGACGACCCGCGCATCCGCCAGTACCTCAGCATGGTCCTCGGCAACCTCGGCGATCGCCGCGCGACGCCGTTGCTCGTCGATGCGCTGAACGACCGTTTTCCGGAGACGCGGATCTACGCCGCGCTCGCGTTGGGACGACTTCACGATCCGGCCGCCGTGCCGCCGCTCGTGAAAACGTTCTCGTCCGACGAGCATGACGTCCGGAAAGCCGCGGCATACGCTCTGGGGGAGATCGGCGACCGTCGCGCGGTCGAGCCGCTCGTCGCCGCGCTGAACGATCCGATCGCGGACGTTCGCTACAACACCGCGATCGCGCTCGCGCGATTCGGCGACACGCGCGCGATCGGCGTCATCCGCGAAATGCTCGACCGCTCGCGCCTCGATCGCGTCCAGGGCATGCGGCCTGAGCAGAAAGAGCAGACCATGCTCGCGGCGATCCCGGCGCTGACGAAGATCGCGCCGGAAGAAGCGGGGCCGATCCTCACGACTCTCGCTGCGAAAGATCCCTCTCTGCAGGTGCGTTCGGCCGCAAAAGAGGCACTGTCGAAACGATGAACGCTGAACGATGAACGATGAACAACCGGAGTGTTCATCGTTCATCGTTCATCGTTCATCGTTCACGAGTTAGCTGCATCACAACGTTGCGTGTTCGCGGTCACTGATTGTCTTGACTCGCTTTCCTTTTTCACCGATAGTAGCGCGCACCGCAGAGACTCAGAAAAACAGTCAATGTCTGAGCAAATCACGCCATATCAGGTGGCCCCCAAGACTCCGCTGGCGGGGAGTGCCGCGTCGGAGATCCGCGAGCAGGGTGAGATCACCCGGCGCAGTTTTCCCGTCGCTCTGACGACGGCTTGGCTCGCGCTCGCCGCGGCCGTCGGCGGACTGACGACGATCTTCGTCCGCTTCCTCTTTCCCAACGTCCTCTTCGAGCCGGTCCAGAAGTTCAAGGCCGGGCTGCCGGGCGACTATTCGGTCGGCGAGGTGGACGAGCGGTGGAAAGACAAGTACGGCATCTGGATGGTGCGCACCGAGGAGATGATGTACGCGCTCATCACCACGTGCACGCACCTCGGATGCACGCCGAACTGGCTCCCTTCGCAGAACAAATTCAAGTGCCCCTGCCACGGCAGCGGGTACTACCGGACCGGCATCAACTTCGAGGGACCGGCGCCGCGGCCCCTCGAGCGCGCAAAGATCTTCGTCGACGCGGCCGATGGCCAGATCGTCGTCGACAAGTCGGTGCAGTTCCATCAGGAACGCGGCGACTGGACGAACCCCGAATCGTTTCTGAAATTGTGAGGCGTTTCTCGTTCCTCGTGGCTCGTTGCTGGTACGGAAACGCACCAGGAACGAGCGACGAACAACGAGCAACGAGGCAAGAGGGAGCTTGATGACCCTGAAGCAAGTCCAGGAAGGCATCGTCAACTCGCAGGTCTGGAAGTCGATCTTCCGGGTCGGCATCCCCAACACGAATCGCAAACGCGTCCTGGCCGTTCTCGGCTCCCTCATCCTCCATCTGCACCCCGTCAAGGTCCGCCGCTCGGGCGTGCGCATGTCGTACACCTGGTGCATGGGCGGGACGTCGTTCTTCCTCTTCCTCGTCGAGACGGTGACCGGCCTGCTGCTGATGTTCTACTACCGGCCGACGATCGAATACGCCTTCACCGACATCATGGACCTGCGCGAGCAGGCGCCGTTCGGGATCATGCGCGAGATGCACCGCTGGGGTGCGCACGCGATGGTCATCGCGGTCTGGCTGCACATGTTCCGCGTCTTCATGACCGGCTCGTACAAGCCGCCCCGTGAGTTCAACTGGAACGTCGGCGTCATCCTGCTCGTTCTCACCCTGCTCCTCTCCTTCACGGGATACCTGCTCCCGTGGGACCAGCTGGCCATCTGGGCCATCACGGTCGGATCCAACATGGCTCGCGCGTCCCCTGGTGCCGGCACCGAAGGGCCCATGTCGAGTCTCATGAAACTGGGAGACGTGCCGTTGATCCACGCCGGCGACGACGCGCGATTTGCGCTCATAGCCGGGCGATCCATCGGTGCGGCCACGCTGCTGCGCTTCTACGTGCTGCACTGCATGGTCATCCCTCTGGCGGCCGGGTTCCTGATGGCCATTCACTTCTGGCGCGTGCGGAAAGACGGAGGGATCTCCGGTCCGCTCTAGGACGGAGCGAGCGCGATGACGTTCCTCAAGAATTTCGTCAACGTCCTTTCTGTCGCATCGATCTCGTTCATCCTGCTGTCTTCGGTTTTCTTCATCATCGTCTACTTCAACCTGATGGGCGGGAGGTTGAAGTCGAAGGGCGGCATCGGATTCGTCGTCTTCGGCGCGATCCTCGTGGTGGCCGGGCTCTTCGTCCGGCCGCTTCTGTATCTCGGCGTCGCCTATTTCCTGGTCCTGTGGGCACTGGCGGGTCTGGGTGGCCGGCTGTGGGACGCCAAGGTCGGCAAGTGGATGCTGATCTTCGGCGGGGCCGGGTTCGCCCTCTCGCTGCTCGACGGGAACTTCTTTCTCATCGCCGCGAAGCCGGACAACGTTCCCATCGCCGCGATGATCTTCCTCCTCGGTATCTTCACCTGGATCGCGTTGCGCAAGGCCTATTACAACGATCAGGCGATCCTCGCCGGCGGCATTCCGTACGAGAAGACCGAGTCGGACGAGAAGCTCTTCACCTGGCCCGACCTCGTCTACACCGAGATGTTGTGCATGATCATCCTCACGATCGTCATGATCGTCTGGTCGATCGGGCTGCGCGCGCCGCTCGAAGAAGCGGCCAACCCGACGTCGTCTCCCAATCCCGCGAAAGCGCCGTGGTACTTCCTCGGCCTGCAGGAGATGCTGGTCTACTTCGATCCGTGGCTCGCGGGCGTAGTTCTGCCGACGCTGATCATCGTCGGCCTCATGGCCATCCCGTACATCGACACGAATCCGAAAGGCAACGGCTACTACTCCTTCCGCGAGCGCAAGTGGGAGATCGGCGTTTTCCTCTACGGCTTCCTCGTGCTCTGGTCGTTCCTCATCATCACCGGAACGTTCCTGCGCGGACCGAACTGGAGCTTCTACGGACCCTACGAGTTCTGGGATCCAAACAAGCTCGAACCGCTGGTCAATATCGATCTCTCGGAGCTCTTCTGGGTGAAGATGCTGTCCATGCCTCTGCCGAAGCTATGGCTGATCCGCGAGGCGCCGGGTCTCATCCTCGTAATGCTCTATCTCGGAATCGCGCCGTTGCTCGCAATCGGACCGTTCCGCCGCTTCTATCAGAAGATGGGCGCGGCGCGGTATTACGTCGGCGCGTATCTCTTCCTGACCATGCTGGCGCTGCCGATCAAGATGGTTCTGCGGTGGTTGTTCAATCTCAAGTACCTGGTGCACATTCAAGAGATCTTCTTGAACATCTAAGTCATGAAGCCGCAAGAGCCGATCCCGCACAACTACTCGATGAGGACTCTCAACCTCATCTTCGCGCTGACCAGTATCGGTCTGCTCGCCGTGACGGGCGCCATGGTCTTCTACGACTACGTGCGTGGATGGAAGTGGTTCCAGCTCGAGTTCAACCGCATCCAGCAGGGGCGCATCGAACAGGAGCTGCGCGCGAACAACGACGAAGCGATGCGCAAGCAGCTCGCTGCACTCGACAAGGAGACGCGCGAAGGACAGGTCGAGATCGCGCGACACCGCGATCGCTATGTTGCCGCCCAGAAAGAACTGGAAGAGTGGGAAGGTCGTCACTACGCCGCGGATCAGGACTATCGCTTCGCCAAGGCGCTCCTCGACGCGAAGCGCTACGAGGTCGAGGCCGCGCACGTCCAGCATCGTGCGGACGAGCACCAGAAGCAGCGCGAATATGACGAGCTCGTAGCGCGCCTCGCCAGCCGCAACCTTCGCCTGCAGCAAGTCACGCGCGATCGCGACGCCGCGCGCGCCCGCGTCGGCGTGTTCCTCGCCAACATCCAAAAGGTCGAGGATCGTCGCAAGGAACTGACCGCGAAAGCGGAGCTCCTGCAGAAGCAGCTCAATAGCGTCTCCTTCCCATCGGCGAACTCGCTGATCCTCAACGCGCCGATGGTCGACTTCATCAATCCGACGCTGAAGATCGATCAGGTCGTGTTGAACGATCTCTTCATCGAGATGAACTACATGGCGGTGCCGCGCGTCGACCGCTGCCAGACCTGCCATCGCGCTATCGACCGTCCGGGCTTCGAGTCGAAAAAAGAAGCGGAGCGGCTGCTGACCGAGCTGCGCACGAAGCTCGACAAGAATCTCATCGAGCCGTCGCGCCGCGCGGACGCGGAGGCGCGAGTCGCGGAGCTCGAACGCACCACGAAGGCGTCGCAGGACATCCTCAATCCGTTCCGCACCCATCCGAAGCTCGACATGTTCGTCGGCTCCGCGTCACCGCACCCGCTCCTCGAGTACGGCTGCACCGCCTGCCACCGCGGCCAGGACCGTGCGACCGAGTTCGGCCGCGCCGGCCACACGCCGATGAGCAAGCGCATGGAGATGCGCTGGAAGAAGGTGTCGTTCCCGCTCTTCCCCAGAACGAAGGATTACGAGCAGCGCAACTGGGGATACGAGGTCAATCCGTTCCTCGACACGCCGATGTATCCGCGCCAGTACAGCGAGGCCGGCTGCGTGAAGTGCCACGCCGGCCAGATCGACGTCGAGGGCGCGGAGAAGATCACCAAGGCCACGCACATGGTCGAGCTGTACGGCTGCCATGCCTGCCACAAGATCGACAACTGGCGTTTCAGCGAGCTGCAGAAGCCCGGTCCGTCGCTCGAAGGCATCGCCGAGAAGACGACGCCGGAGTGGGCGTACCGCTGGATCGCGAACCCGAGTCGCTTCCGTCCCACAACGCGCATGCCGTCGTTCTTCTATCAGCGCAACATGGTCGGTCCCGCGGTGCCGCCGGCCGAGCGCGCGCAGAACGTGAAGTATCAGGACGCCGAGATCCACTCGATCGTTACGTATCTCTTCAAGAGCTCGACGCGCCGTGCGTGGTCCGCGCCGACTGCCGCGGGCGACGCCGCGCGCGGCAAGGAGCTCGTCGAGTCGATCGGCTGCATGGGCTGCCACATCTCCCAGGACACGATCAAGGACGACAAGGGCGTCGTGCGCGTGGCGAAACGCGACGACTTCCCGCTCGAGCGTCACTTCGGCTTCAACCTCGTCGGCGTCGGTACGAAGACGAATCCGAACTGGGTCTTCAACTGGGTCAAGAACCCGAAGGCCTACGACCCTCTCGCGCCGATGCCGAACCTCCGCCTCTCCGATCAGGAAGCGTCGGACATCACCGCGTACCTGATCTCGCTGCAGAAGCCGCGCTTCATGCAGGATCCGATGCGTCCGCCCGATCCGAAAGCCGTGCGCGAGCTGGCGAAGGGTTACCTCATCAACACGATGACGGATCGGGATGCCGAGGCGAAACTGAACGCGATGCCGTTACGCGCTCAGCTCGAGTACCTCGGACAGCGCAGCATCGAGAAGTACGGCTGCTATTCGTGCCACGACATCCGCGGCTTCGACGGACTCAAGCCGATCGGCACCGAGCTCACCATCGAAGGATCGAAGACGCTGCACCTCTTCGACTTCGGATTCTTCGGCGACTCGACGCACACGCACGACTACGGCAACGACGACGGGGAAAAGGAGCACGTCCTCCACACCGTCCCGTCGTGGATCTACAACAAAGTCCGCAGCCCGCGCGTTTACGACGACCGCCGCGCGAAGCCGTACAACGACAAGCTGAAGATGCCGAACTTCCACCTGTCGCCCGAGGAGGCGCAGCTCGTCACGAGCGTCGTCCTCGGCTTGACGAAGGAGAAGGTCGCGGAGAACCGGCTCGCCGCGCGCGACCCTCGGCATCGCGCGTCGGAAGAGGGACGCAAGCTCATCTCACAGAGCAATTGCCGCGGATGCCACGTCGTCAATCGCCGCGGACGCGCGATCGCGTCGATGATCCCGGATCCGAACTTCCTTCCGCCCGATCTCACGCCGGAAGGGCCGCGAGCGCAGTCGCCGTGGCTGTTCAACTTCCTCAAGGATCCGACGGTGATGAAGATCCGTCCGTGGATGCGCGTTCGCATGCCGACGTTCCAGTTCACCGACAACCAGGCCGCGACGCTCGTCGCCGGTTTCGCTGCGGAAGGCAACGAGCATCAGTTCGACACGACGCAGTTCCTGACGCCGTCCGCACAGAACATCGCCATCGGCCGCGAGGTGTTCACCATGCTTCGCTGCCAGCAGTGTCACTCGCTGACGCAGGTCGATCCGGCGAACCCGCCGATCCCCAACATCGCGGACACGCAGTCGCTTGCGCCGAACCTGACACTCTCGAAGATTCGCCTGCGTCACGACTGGATCGCGGACTGGATCCGCCGTCCCGACGAGATGATCCCCGGCACGCGCATGCCGACGAACTTCCCGCGCGATCCGAAGACGGGCGGGTTCCAGTCGCCACTGGCGCTGGCCATGGACTCGCCGCAGTTCGCGGCGCAGAAGGCGGCGCTGCTGCCGTACTTCCAGGATGAAACAGCTCTGAAGAAGACGATGGGCGATGCGGTCGCGCTGACGAATTACATGCGCGACTACATCTGGTCCATCGGAATCGATCGGATGCGGAGCGCGGGAGCGGGCGAGTCCACGCCGCAACGCGTTCCGTTGCAACCTCAACCCACGACGCCGCCGGCGCCCGCGACCCAGGAAACGCGCCTGCGCTAAACCAAAGGAGAAATGATGTCTCTCAGGAAGTACCTCAATCTGATGTTCACACTCTCGCTCGTCGTCGCCATCGGCTGCGGGCAGGGGAAGGAAGTGGTCGACGAGAAGGACCTCGGCGAGGACGATCAGGCGCTACAGACCGCGGCCGCGGAGAACACCGCGGGCGGCACGGGCGCGCCGGCCGCTGCTGCCACGGCCGCAGTCGCGAACGCCGCGACGGTCGGCGGTCTCGTGAAGTTCGAAGGCACGAAGCCGAAGTCGCCCACGGTGCAGATGTCCGCGGATCCGTATTGCGCGTCGCAGCACAAGGACGCCGTGGTGGATGAAGAAGTGGTCGTCGGTCCGGCAGGCGAGCTGGCGAACGTGATCGTCTACGTGAAGAACGCTCCGGCCACGCCGACGCCGACGACACCGGCGGTGCTCGACCAGAGGGGTTGCCAGTACATCCCGCACGTCAGTGCCGTGCAGGCCGGGCAGAAGATTCAGATCAAGAACAGCGACAACACCCTGCACAACGTGCACGCGATGCCGAACGTCAATGGACAGTTCAACGAAGGGCAGCCGGTGCAGGGGATGGTCTCGGAGAAGAAGTTCGACAAGGTCGAGCCGACGCCGTTCCGCATCAAGTGCGACGTGCACGGCTGGATGAAGTCCTACATGGCGGTGCTCCCGAGCTCGTACCACAGCGTCTCGCAGGCCAATGGCACGTTCTCGATCGGAAACCTGCCGCCGGGGAACTACACGATCGTCGCGTGGCACGAGAAGTACGGCTCGCAGGAGCAGCAGGTGACGGTCGCGGCGAACGAGCAGAAGCAGATCAGCTTTACCTTCAAGGGATGACAATAGGACGGATAGGACGAATGGGACGAATAGGACAAGCTCACTCCTATCTGTCCTATGAGTCTCATAGGTCCTATATGTCCTAGAGGAGGCACATGCCACCCAAAAGGCAAGTCCGAGTCGGCAATCAGTGGATGCGCGCCCGCGAGGCGCAACGCGCGCTCGAAGAGGCGTTCCGCGTCGCGCAGGCGGAAGAGTCGGCCCACGGGCCGCAGCAGTCCTTCCTCCGCAAATACGTCTTCTCCGTGGATCACAAGTGGATCGGCATCCAGTACGGCATCACCGCGCTGGTGTTCCTGATGCTCGGGTTTTCGATGATGCTGCTGATGCGGTATCAGCTTGCGTGGCCCGGTCAGCCGTTCCATCCGTGGATCGCGAAGTTCCTCGGGCAGGCGAACGCACCGGGCGGCGTGATGCTCCCCGAGTTCTACAACCAGCTTGGGGCGATGCACGGCACGGTCATGGTCTTCCTCGCGATCGTGCCGCTCGCTGTCGGCGCATTCGGGAACTACGTCGTCCCGCTCCAGATCGGCGCGCCGGACATGGCCTTCCCGAAGCTGAACATGATGTCGTACTGGGTCTACCTCCCGGGCGGCCTGCTCATGCTCTCCAGCTTCCTCATGCCGGGCGGCGCGGCCAACTCGGGCTGGACGTCGTATCCGCCGCTCTCGATCATCGCCACCGACGGACAGACGGTCTGGATCCTCGGCATGGTCCTGTTGATCACGTCGTCGCTCCTCGGCTCGATCAACTTCATCGTGACGATCTTTCAGTTGCGCGCGAAGGGGCTGTCGTTCATGCGCATGCCCTTCTTCGTCTGGGCGCAGCTCATCACCGCGTTCCTCCTGCTCCTCGCGTTTCCGCCGCTCGAAGCGGCCGCGGTGCTGCAGCTCATGGATCGCGTCGCGGGGACGAGCTTCTTCATGCCGAGCGGTCTGGTGGTCAGCGGCACGCCGCTCACGAACGCCGGCGGCGGAAACCCGCTGCTGTGGCAGCACCTCTTCTGGTTCCTCGCGCATCCCGAGGTTTACGTGTTGATCCTTCCCGGAATGGGGATCATTTCCGAGGTCATCGCGAACAACACGCGGAAGCCGCTTTGGGGCTACAAGTCACTTGTAGGCGCGGGCGTGTTCCTCGGGTTCATGTCCTTCGTCGTGTGGGCGCACCATATGTTCCTCACGGGCATGGGCACCGCGATCAGCGCCTTCTTCCAGACCACGACGATGATCATCTCCATCCCGTCGGTCGTCATCCTCACGGCGCTCATCCTCTCGTTGTGGGGCGCGTCGATTCGATTCACCGTGCCAATGATGTTCGCGCTCGCGTTCCTGCCGATGTTCGGCATCGGCGGATTGACCGGACTGCCCCTCGGCCTCGCCGCGGCGGACATCCACCTGCACGACACCTATTACGTCATCGGCCACTTCCACTACGTGGTTGCGCCGGGAACGATCTTCGCGATGTTCGCCGGCATCTATTACTGGTTCCCCAAAGCCACCGGCCGGCAGCTCAACGAGTTCTGGGGCAAGGTCCACTTCTGGGGATCGCTGATCGCCATCAACGGCGTGTTCGCGCCGATGTTCCTGCAGGGACTGGCGGGCGTCTCGCGCCGGCTTTATGACGGCGGCGCGCAGTACGCGCACGCGAAGCCGATCCTGCACACGAACGTGTTCATGTCCGTCTCCGCGTTCATTCTCCTGGCCTTCCAGTTGCCGTTCATCATCAACTTCTTCTACAGCATGTTCAAAGGACGCCGCGTCGTCTCGAACGTGTGGGATGCCACCACGCTGGAGTGGGCGGCCACGACTTCGCCGCCGCTCGGGCACGGCAACTTCGCCGTCGCGCCGGTGGTCTATCGCGGGCCATACGAGTACAGCGTGCCCGGACATCCGACGGACTTCTTCCCGCAGAACGAGCCGGAAGACGCAACGCCACCCGCACCGGCGACTCACGGCGGCATGTTGCCGGCGGGCGCGGTCGCGCAAAAGGAGAGCTGAGACGAATGGATGCTCACGCGCACGCTGCCGACGATCATCACGAGATCGAGATCCCGTACACCGTTCACCCGCGTCCCGACACGGGCGTCTACAACGGCAAGCTCGGGATCTGGCTCTTCCTCGCGTCCGAAGTCATGCTCTTCGGCGCGCTCTTCTCCACGCTGATTCTCTTGCGCACGTCCGCGCCGGTGTGGCTGCACGGCTGGCAGGTGCTGAACGTGCCGCTGGCGACGCTGAACACGTTCATCCTCATCGGCTCGTCGGTCACGGTCGTGCTCGCATGGGCCAACCTCCGCCTCGGCAATCTGAAGAAGGGGAAAATCTTCCTTCTCCTGACGCTGCTCTGCGGCCTCGGCTTCATGGTCATCAAGAGCATCGAGTACGGGACGAAGTTCTCGCACCATCTGTATCCGAGCACGAACAACTTCTACGCGACCTATTACGTGATGACCGGCCTGCACGGCCTGCACGTCCTGGGCGGCATGGTCGTGTTCGCGTATCTGCTGCTGACCGCGGACAAGTGGTACGCCGAGAAGCGCGATCAGTACACCAACCGAGTCGAGGTGACGGGCCTGTACTGGCACTTCGTCGATCTCGTCTGGATTTTTCTCTTCCCGATTCTTTATCTACTGTGACGTAGGGCGGGCTTTAGCCCGCCTGGACGGGCTGAAGCCCGTCCTACATTTGGAGCGAGCGATGACCGACACGGCGATCCCTCACGATCACTCTCACGGGAACCCCAACCAGCACGCGGGCGGGCCGCCGCGTGAGCCGCTGAGTGAGAGCGAACATCCGACACACCACCACGATCACGATCCGGCGCACGACAACAGCCCCGATGCGGTCCGGAGAGAGATCCGGCGATACCTGATGGTCTTCGGCGCGCTGGCCGTGCTGACGATCATCACCGTGGCCATCAGCCAGCTTCATCTGCCGACCCATCAGGCGATCCTTCTCGCGCTCGCGGTCGCCATCGTGAAGGGCTCGCTCGTCGCGGCGTTCTTCATGCATCTCCTTTCCGAGCGGAAACTCATTTACGCGGTGCTCGTGCTGACGGTGTTCTTCTTCGGGATGATGCTTTGGGGCCCGTGGCACCACCGCAACAATGCCGCGGAGTCGTGGCCCGGCTACGACCAGAGCTCCAAGGGCGCACCGACTACGTCGACCGCACCTCACGGCAGTACAGGTTCAGGACACTAATCCCATGTCACTCCGCGCCTTCCACATCGTCTTCGTCATCGTGACCATCGTGTTGTCGCTGTACGTGGCGCTGTGGGGCATCCGCGAATACACGCAGGAACAAAGCGTCAGCGCGCTCGCGCTTGGCGTGCTGTTCCTGGCGATGGCGGTGGGGCTGATGATCTATGGGAAGAAGGTGTTCGTGAAGTTGAGGGACCTGCCATGAGAGGCGTTACCCGTTGGCCGTTGCCCGTTGCCAGTACGGCCATCGCACTGATCGCGCTCATCCTCGCGCCGCAGGCGTTCGGATGCTCCGTGTGTTACGGCGCTCCCGGCGATCCGCTGGTGAAGGGCGCGAACAACGGGATCATGTTTCTTCTGGGAATCGTCGGGCTGGTGCAGATCGGATTCATCGCAATGTTCTGGAGCTTCTGGCGGCGCGCGCGCGAGCAGCGGCGCTTCCGCGAGTCGCTCCGTGTGATTGAGGGGGGATCGCGTTCATGAGGAAGTTCCTCGAAGAGTACATGCCGCCGAACTACTCCGCACACGGGGGCGACCTCGATGCACTCAATCTGTACGTGCACTGGCTGATGCTCATCCTCTTCATCGGATGGGGCCTGTTGTTCCTGTTCATGCTGCTTCGCTTCCGCGCGTCGAAGCACAAGACCGCTTCGTACTACGGGACGAAGTCGCACGCGTCGAAATGGGTGGAGCTCGGCATCTTCGTCGTGGAGTGCGTCCTCCTGTTCGGCATCTCCATCCCGGCCTGGTCGCGGTGGACGCGCCCCGAGATGGCGAAGCATCCGCTGCAGATCCGAGTGGTGGGCGAGCAGTTCGCGTGGAACGTGCACTATCCCGGGCCGGACGGCGTCTTCGGACGCACCGATGCGCACCACGTCACGTCGTCCAATCCGCTGGGCATCGATCCCGCCGATCCGCACGCGAAGGACGACGTCGCGACGATCAATCAACTGCACCTCCAGGTCGACCGCGACGTCGTGATCCGCCTGACTTCGAAGGACGTCATCCACAGCTTCTCCCTGCCCTACATGCGGGTGAAACAGGACAGCCTGCCGGGGATGGAAGTTCCTGTACACTTCAAGCCGGTCAAGACCAGCGGCGCGGAGACGTGGGAGATTGCCTGCGCGCAGCTCTGCGGTCTCGGCCACTTCCGGATGAAGGGCCAGTATCACGTCCAGACGAAGGCTGACTTCGACAAGTGGATGGCCGAACAGATTCCGGTAGTCTCGAGCATCTCAGAATGACAGGCTGAAGCCCGTCCTCACGTCCCAACCAAATGAAAGCCGTCGAACCCATTCATCACGCTGTTCCAACCCCCGTCTGGCTGCGCCGCTTCACGAAGCTCGTCGCCGTCGCAACGCTGTTTCTCATCTTCGCCGGCGCGATGGTGACGTCCACCGGCTCCGGCCTCGCCGTTCCCGATTGGCCGAACACGTACGGCTGGTTCATGTTCTCGTTCCCGCTGAGCAAGATGGTGGGCGGGATCTTTTACGAACACGGCCATCGCATGATCGCCAGCACGGTCGGCTTTCTCTGCATCATCCAGGCGCTCTGGCTGCAGTTCCGCGAGCCGAAGAAGTTCGTCCGCAGGCTGGGCTGGCTCTCGCTCGCCGCGGTCGTCGTGCAGGGACTCCTCGGCGGGCTGACCGTGATCTTCCTCCTGCCGAAGGCGATCTCCGTCTCGCACGCGACGCTGGCCGAGATCTTCTTCTGCCTCAACGTCTCCATCGCGTTCTTCACCTCGCGCTGGTACGGCTCGCTTTCCTCGATGGAGAAAGGCGACGCGCCGGTGCGGATGGCCTGGGGCCTCACGGCAATCGTCTTCCTGCAGATCTTCGCCGGCGCGGTGATGCGCCACCTCGGCGCGGGCCTGGCGATCCCTGATTTCCCGCTCTCGTTCGGCCGCGTGATTCCCGACTTCGCGACGAAGGAGATCGTCTCCGCATACGTGCACCGCGTCGGAGGCTTCATCGTCGCAACCGCGGTGATCGCGATGGCGGTGCGCCTGCTGCGCTACGAGCGCAGTCATCCACTTCGGGGACTCGCGCAGTTGCTGCTCGTCGTCGTCAGCGCCCAGGTCCTTCTCGGCGGCTACGTGATCTGGAGCGGCAAGCAGCCGCACATCACCAGCCTGCACGTGATGATCGGCGCGTCGACGCTGGCGCTGTCGGTGATCCTCACGCTGTCCGCGCGAACGCTCGCGTGGCGGAAGGATCGGTTGGCGGTCGTCTCCTCCGCGTCTTTCCCGCCAACCGCCAACCGCCAACCGCCAACCGAGGTGCTCGCTTGACCTCCATTGCAATCGAAGCGCCCCGGCGGCACGTCGTCTCCGACTATCTGGAGCTCTCGAAGTCGCGCATCGTCTTCATGGTCGTCATCACGACCGCGGCCGGCTTTCTCTTCGCCGCGACAAAGGTCGATCCGTTCCTCCTGCTGCATACGCTCATCGGCACCGCGCTCGTCGCGGCCGGCACGAACGCGCTCAATCAGTACGTCGAGCGCGCGCACGATGCGAAGATGCATCGCACGCGCACGCGCCCGCTGCCCGCGGGACGCATCACGCCGCGCGCGGCGCTGCTCTTCTCCTCCGCGATCGCCATCGTCGGCACGCTCTACCTCGGACTGGCCGTCAACTGGCTGACCGCGTTTCTCGGAGCGTTCACGCTGACGAGCTACATCTTCGTCTACACGCCGCTCAAGCGCGTGTCGACGATCTGCACGATCATCGGCGCGATCCCCGGTGCGGTGCCGCCGCTGATGGGCTGGACCGCGGCGACGAACGAGCTCGCGCTCGGCGGCTGGATCGTGTTCGCGATCCTCTTCCTCTGGCAGCTCCCGCACTTCATGGCCATCAGCTGGATGTACCGCGAGGACTACGCGCGCGGCGGTTTCGTCATGCTCTCCACGCTCGACGAGAACGGCGCGGCGGTGGCCCGCCAGGCGATCTATTACTCGCTCGCGCTCCTCGCCGTCAGCGTCACGCCGTCGCTCCTCAGCATGACCGGCGCGATCTACCTCGCCGGCGCGGCGATCTGCGGCGCGGCCCTGCTCGCGGCTTCGATCCGCTTCTTCTTCGATCGCGGCATTCGCAACGCGCGCAGTCTCTTCATGATCTCCAACCTCTACCTGCTCACCGTGATGCTGCTCCTGGTCATCGATGCGCGCATTTAGGTTCTCCCTCCTTCTCCTCTTCCTCGCCTGCCAGAAGCCCGATCTTCCGAAGTTGTATCCCGTGCCCGCGACGGCGCTCGTGAACGAGCTCGGGGAGAGCGTCAACCTCGACGCGATGAAGGGGAGCGTCGTCGTCTACGACTTCATCTTCACGACCTGCCGCGGCACGTGTCCGATCATGACCAACAACATGCGCGCGATCACGCCGCTGGTCGACGACGACGCGCCGGTGCGTTTCGTCTCCATCAGCGTCGATCCCGCACACGACACGCCGGCCGTGCTCTCGCAGTACGCCGCGCGCGTGCGCAACGATCCGCGCTGGACGTTCCTCACCGGCGACCGCGACGCGATCGTCAATCTCTCCGTGAAGGGCTTCAAGCTCACGGCCGGCGATCCGATGCCCGGAGGCGAGGCGCTCCTGCACAGCTCGAAGTTCGCGGTCGCGGACAAGCAGGGCGTGATTCGCGGCTACTACGACGCCGTGGACGGCACGGTGCCGGAGGAAGTCGCGCGAGTGGTCGAGCAACTGCTCGACGAATAGCACAGCGGAACGCTGGCGTCCCGCCGGCTGATGTGGCGGCGTCCCGCGCCGCCACCCCGGGCGGGCGGCGGGACGCCGCCCGCTCAGCCGCCGAGACGGCGGCGGTCCGCCGCTCTCGCAACTCGCAACTCGCAACTGATACTCTCCGCCCAATGTCCGCGGTCGAGTTCTTCCCCCCACTCAACGCCAGTCTGAACGCCCTCAGCGGCGTCTTTCTGCTCATTGCCTACTGGCACATCCGCGCGAAGCGGATCGCGCAGCACAAGCGATTCATGCTCGCGGCCTGCACATCGTCGGTGCTTTTTCTGATCTGCTACGTGACCTACCACACGCTCCGCGGCGGAGTGGTCACGAAGTTCGCGGGGACGGGCGGATGGAAGACGCTGTACCTCACCATCCTGACTTCGCACACGATCCTCGCCGTGACCATCCTGCCGCTGGCGATCCTCAGCGTCCGGAACGGGTTGAAGATGCGCGTGGCCCAGCATCGCCGCGTGGCGAAGTGGACATTTCCGCTCTGGATGTACGTCTCCGTCACGGGCGTCCTGGTGTACTTCTTCCTCTATCATTGGTTTCCGGGACACGCATGACGCGCCACGAACGCCTGCTCGCCGAGTTGCAACGCTACGACGCCGCGGATGCGTCGGAGGAGCGGCATCGCGGGGCGATGGTCGTGTTGCTGGGGGAGAGCGACGCGTTCTCTCGCGCGCACTTCCAGCCCGGACACTTCACCGCGAGCTGCTACATCGTCGATGGCGATGGCCGCCTGCTGCTGCATCACCACCGCCGCCTCGATCGCTGGCTGCAGATGGGCGGGCATGTCGAAGGCGACGAGTTGCCAGAGCTGACGGCGTTGCGTGAGGGCGAAGAGGAATCGGGCCTGCGCGACCTCGCGCTCGCGGCTGGCGGCATCTTCGACCTCGACATCCACGGGATCCCCGCCGCAAAAGGGGAGCCTGACCACGATCATTACGACGTGCGCTACCTCGCACGGACCGCGATGCCGGACGCCATCACCCTCGATCTCGCGGAGTCGAACGACCTCGCCTGGGTGACGATCGAGCGCGCCGCGGAGCTCATGCCCGGCAGCGAATCGCAGCGGGTGCTCCACAAGATCGAGCGCCTGCTGCGCGGGAGGAGTCTGTCTTGAACAACGTGCCCCTGCTCGACCACGATCTCGACCAGAATCCGTTCCGGCAATTCGCGCGCTGGTTCGAAGATGCGAAACAGAGCCAGCCCGTGCTGCCGGAATCGATGACCGTGTCGACGTGCGGCGCCGACGGTGTGGTCACTTCGCGCGTGTCGCTGCTCAAGAGCTTCAACGATCACGGCTTCGTCTTCTTCACGAACTACAACAGCCGCAAGGGAATGCAGATCGCCGAGAACCCGCGGGTCTCGCTCTGTTTCTTCTGGCCCGCGCTCGACCGCCAGGTGCGTGTCGAAGGCGTGGCCGTAAAGACCACCGCGGAAGAATCGGACGCCTACTTCGCGTCGCGCCCGCGCGGCAGCCAGATCGGCGCATGGGCATCGAGCCAGAGCTCCGTGATCCCCGGCCGCGGCGATCTCGACCAGCGCTTCGCCGAGCTCGACGCCTGCTACAAGGAACGGCAGATCCCCCGCCCCCCGCACTGGGGCGGCTACCGCGTCATTCCCGTCGAGATCGAGTTCTGGCAGGGAAGGGCGGACCGCCTGCACGACCGCTTCGTGTACCGGTTGCGCGAGCCGAAGGACTGGGTGATCGAGCGGCTGTCGCCGTAGGGGCGTTGCCCGTTCCCAGTTGCTCGTTGCCCGTGCGCACTTCATTTTCACGTGAACGTGAAGGATCTCCACGTGAACGTGAAGTTTCCTCACGTGCGCGTGAGCGGCGATTGCGCGTCGCGCCCCGATGCGGTATTTCATACTTATGCAGAAGGTCAATCTCGCGGACACCCTCGCATCCTTTTCCGAGCACTGGCAGCCGCGGATCGTCGGTGAGCTGAACGGTCAGCACGTCAAGGTCGTGAAGTTGCAGGGCGAGTTCGTGTGGCATCACCATGAGACGGAGGACGAGTTGTTCCTCGTGCTGAAGGGCACGCTGACGATGCAGCTTCGTGATGGCGACGTCGTGCTGCGCGAGGGCGAGTTCTTCATCGTGCCGCGGGGCGTCGAGCACCGTCCCGTGGCCGAAGAAGAGGCGCACATCCTTCTCTTCGAGCCCGCGGGGACGCTCAACACTGGCAACCTGCACAATGAGCGGACGTTCGTGGCCGTGCCAGCGTGATCGATGTTGCCCGTGCGGCTCCGTCTCGCGGCACCTTGCCGGCCGCCTGGAAGGCGGCGGGCCGGCCGGCAGGATGCCGGCGCTCCGGCAACGGGTCACCGGCAACGGGTCACGGGCAACGTTTTCGCGCGATACGATACGAGCATGACTGCCCAGCGCAAACGCATCCTCTTCCTCTGTACCGGCAACGCCGCGCGATCGCAGATGGCCGAGGGGCTCGCGCGCGCGTTTCATGGCGACGTCGTCGACGTCGTCTCGGCCGGCTCGCGTCCTGCAGGATGGGTGCATCCGCTGGCCGTCCGCGCGCTCGCGGAGATCGGCATCGACGCGAGTGGGCAGACGTCGAAGTCGGCGGATCAGTTCATCGACGAGGACTTCGACATCGTCGTCACGGTCTGCGACTCCGCGGCGCAGGATTGTCCGATGTGGCCCGGTGCGAAACGCATCGAGCACTGGCCGATCGAAGATCCGTCATGGGGTCCGGATGATCCGAGCACGCGCTTCGATCGGTTCGTGGAGACGCGGAACGAGTTGCAAGGGCGGATCGACGAGTTGATCGCCACGCTGTGACGTTAGAGCGCTGTCGCCGAATCCGGGACGAGTAATCGCAGCGACCCCGGCACGATCCGCACGTGCAACTCCGCGGGCAGTGGGAATGGCTCGCCATCGAGGTGTGCAGGGCCGGCGGCGGGGCGTTGGATGTGCACCTCGGCACACTGCGTCATCGACACGCCGCCCGCGCGATGCAGCGTGCCCTGGAACAGGCGCGCGAGCAGCAGCGGTGCGGCCAACAGTTTGAGATCGTGCACGACTACCACGTCCAGCAAACCATCCTGCAGCGATGCCAGTGGTGCGATGCGCGCGTTGTTTCCGTACTGGCTCGCGTTTGCGATCGCAATCACGAACGCCTTCTCGTGCCGCGTCTCGCCCGCGGACGTGAGCTCGTACTCCTCCGCGTGAAACTCCCTGAATGCGCGCAGCCCAACCTTCACGTACGTCTGCAGCCCGCGCACCTTGCTCGAGGCGAAGCGTTCAGCGACGAGCGCGTCGAAGCCGATGCCCATCAAGCCGAGGAAGGGATGTCCGTTCACTTCCGCTGTGTCGATCGTGACGATTCGCGCGGCGCGGCAGGACTCGAGTGTGACCGCCGGATTGACGGGAAGGCCGATGTGTCGCGCGAAGCCGTTGCCCGAGCCGATCGGGAGAATGCCCAGCGCGGGCTTGCGTCCGATGAGCCGCTTCGCCGTCTCGTGCACCGTGCCGTCGCCGCCGACCGCGAAAACGACGTCGAAGCCCTCTGCTTCCGCGCGATCGACGATCGCGTTCATCTCCTCTTTTTCTGCGCTGGAGACGATCTCGTGCTCGAACGGCGAAGTGCGGCCGATCAGATCCTTGATCTCGAATTTGCGTCGGCGTCCCGAGCGCTCGTTGACGACGAAGAGTGCTTTCACGCGTGCGCCTCGCGGTGGCGGTCGATCCAGAAGCCCCACGGCACGAACAGCCATTGCGCGAGGCCGGCCCACGCGATCGCGCGCGCGCTCGGCGGCGGAGGCGATGTGATGTTCGCAACGTAGACGACGCCGAGGAAGACCACCAGCGACCAGAGCGCGATCGAGCCGATGCGGTCGCGCGCGCGCGTCGCGCGGAGGTACAGCGCGAGGCCGGCGATGAACAGCGCGACCTCGACGACGATCGTGCCGGGGATCGAGCTCCACAGGCCGAGGCCGACTTTCGGACCGCCGGGCCAGAGCGGGAGATCGGGGCGATGCGCGATGAAGTCGACGACCCAGTGACTGAGCACCGCCGCGCCGACGATCGCCGCGTCGCGCACGGACTTGCGGAACAGCCAATACGCGATGGCCGCGAGGATCGACCATCCGAAAACCGCGAGGAGGCTGTGCGTGACCGGGTACTTGTAGAAATCGAGCGGCGTGAAGGCGGTGATTCCCGGCGCGATGCGCACGTCTTCGATGCCGAGGAGGATCAGAATCGGCCAGATCAGATCGAGCAGGATCGTCGCACCGAAGAGAATCCCGAGCGAGACCCGCGGCGCGATGGGCTTGAGGGCAAAGGCGGTGGCGTGATGTCCGATGAACATTTGTTGGTTGGCGGTTGACGGTTGGCGGTTGTCGGGAGAACGGGGAAGGGAGGCGGCCTCCCGCCAACCGCCAACCGTCAACCGCCAACTATTGTCCGGCCTTGATGATCTCCGTCAAAACGGGTTTCAGTCCATTGATGATGAACTGGATTCCGATGGCGCCGAGGAGGAGGGCCATCACTTTCGTGAAGACCGCGCGGCCGCGGTCGCCGATCCAGTGCGAGAGCGGGACGGCCGCGAGCAGCACGACCCACGACACGAGGCCCACGCCGACGATCGCCAGCAGCACCGCGATCTTCTGATCGAGACCGGGGTAGAGATTGACGAGCAGCATCGTCGACGTGATCGCGCCGGGGCCGGAGAGCATCGGGACCGCCAGCGGCACCACCGCGATCGATGTCGGATCGATCTCCGCCTTCACGACGTCCTGGTCCTGCATTCGCTTTTCGCCGACCGTGTATGCGCGCCGCTCGTCGTCCTGCACCAGCGTGCGCAAGGCGTTGGTGAAGAAGATCACGCCGCCCATGATCTGGAACGCGGGGACGGTGATGCCGAAGAATTGAAAGACCCAGTTGCCGGCGACGAGGAACGCCGCGAGAACGGCGATACAGGCCATGCCCGCGACGAACGCAACGCGTGCGCGTGCCTTG